>Ga0315281_10000098_pt1 | contig 103375 bp, 112 predicted proteins | sample YL17G07_0_MG_FD_204540 | JGI IMG/M metagenome (GOLD analysis project Ga0315281, IMG submission 204540) | Sediment microbial communities from Yellowstone Lake, YNP, Wyoming, USA - YL17G07_0 | ecosystem: Environmental > Aquatic > Freshwater > Lake > Sediment | place: USA: Wyoming | collected...
TGCGAGGAGCTCTGGGAGAAATTTAGGATTGGGCTGGTATCGAGCGCTCAATGGCCCGAGGCAGATGAATCGAAGATTGACAGCAATATAGAACTGGCTGAAAGACTGGTCATGGGCGTGGAGGCAGACATAAAGAAGGTCATAGAATTGGCTAAAGTGACGCCGAAGAAAATAACCCTCATAATAGCGCCGGACTGGAAAAGAGCCATCTATGACAAGGCCAAGAACATCAAGAACGCAAACCTGTTAATCAAGGAGGTCATGCAGGACCTGGCTGTGAGGCAATTGGGGCAGGAAGCCGCCACCTATGTCCAGTATCTAGGAAAGCATTCGCAGGAACTATCATCAGAGATTTTGAGCACGACTGAGGAACTGGAAAGCCTGAATGACGCCAAGGACTATCTGAAAGGACAATTCGGTGCGGAGATAGCTATAGAGAATGCAGACAATAGCGCCAATCCAAAAACCAAGAGCGCTGTGCCTCTGAAACCGGCTATTTTTGTGGAATAACTCTTAAATAACAAACGTTTTTTATATGTGGATTAGATGGAGTCAGGGATTTCTCCAGTGATAGGTGTGGTTCTTTTAGTAGCGATAGCTGTCATGGGGGCGGTCGCTGTCTGGTACTGGGTTTCCGGCTATACTGCCAAACCGCCTTCTGCTGAGACTGCTCTCAAGGTATATACTATCACGAGCGTTTACAAGAACCCATCCAACGATGGTTGCTATAGCTTAGATATAAAAAATACGGGAGCACTTCCTATAAGCGGCCTTGTTCTCGAGGTTAGGAACTACTTGAATGGGACGCAGGTCGGTTCGAATAACGCCTGGCTCGCTGATTCGGGGCTCGTCTCTTACTGGCCGCTGGATAACAATACCAATGACTCTGAGAATCTCAATAATGGCACGTTTTATGGTGAGAGCTTTTATGATTTTTCTAATTCTTCGTACAGCAACGCTCCGATAATGTTTCCTACATGGACTACAGGCAAATACGGCAACGCCCTTTCGTTCAATGGGAACAATATGTGGATAAATACCACCGATCAGGCTGCTTTGAGGGGATGGAAGAATTTCACTTTGATGGCATGGATCAATGTCACTAATCATCAGGCCTACGAGGGAATATTCGGTAAATGGGCTTCTGCATCTCAAACTAAGAATCACTATCTATTAGGTTATTGGGCGGCTGGCGGTTACGCCTGGGGGACTTATTCATTTTTTGTTGGGAATAATACCAATATAAATTCAGAATCTGACAGCCTTTCATTTGCAGCCCCTCCAACCGGGCAATGGATGCACATAGCAGCGACTTTTGCCGGAAATACGGGGGATATGCTTGGGAATCTGACCGTTTACTATAACGGGGTCCAAAATGCAAGCAAAGCGACCAACGTCACGGCTACAGGCACTGGCTCTCAAACGCTTCAGATTGGTGCTTATGTCTCATACAATTTTAGCGGTCTGATGGATTCGGTGCGCATCTATAATACCACTCTTTCACCAGCGCAGATACAAGCAGAGATGAACTCGTCCAGACCTATAATCCGCTCTGTGATAGATTTGGAATTCGAGCAAGGAACAGGAACTGTGGCTAATGACACTCATACAAATGTTGCTGGCAAGTTCAATGGCGCTTATAGTTTTGATGGGATTGATGATTATATAAATCTTGGCAATAATTATGATATTACAGTTGACCAACCCCAGACTTATTCCCTTTGGTTTAAGGCTAATAATAGAGGAGCAGATGAGCAGTTATTAAGTAAAGGAAATTACAGTTCTCCTTGGACGGGGTGGTATATTTCGATTCAGGCATCTGGCGGTATAAGATACCAGTATTTTAATACATGGGCAACCAATGCACAAAGCATCAATACCACAAGTGCATCATTTAAAGATGGGATATGGCATCATCTTGTGGTAGTGAGATATAACCGAAGTGCTGCTAATGGATTAAAGATTTATACTGATGGTGTTTTACAGACTGTCAATATAGTTGCTGATACTCTTACAACTAGTATGTCAACAAATGTAAACGCTGAAATAGGTGGCAGGGATGGAGCAAATGATTCTTTCAATGGTTCGATAGACGATGTTGCTATCTTCAACCGCACTTTATCCACAACTGAGATTAATAGCATCTACTCTAACGGCCAGTATGCTATGTCTGATGCCCCTGGTTTGACAACTATTGCTTATGTAAACATATCTGCTGATTTAGCGCCAGGAGACACCTATAATTATAACATTTCTACGATAGTAAATTCGTCAAACAGGCTATCTCTGCCCCTGGGAACCTATTTGTTAAGGCCTTCCACTTATTCTTCATCAATGAGGGGCGTTTCAGACACAAGATTCACCTGCACCTAAAAAAAGTTTGGAGGGAGGTTATAGTCCCTCCGTTGATCAGCTGGGTGAGCTAATCCTCTCTAAAGGAGTATGATTGTGAGCTCCAACACGGGTATAGAACGAGGATTTATTCAGCGCCGGAGCAAATCAATAATAGATCGGCATTCTGACAGCTAGGCAAAATAGGTTCTTAGTTATAGTCCATTTAGCTGTCATACTAGTATCTTACTCAATCCTTGTTTATAAAACTATTACTTTTCAGCACCAGCGGGCCCGACGGGATTTGAACCCGCAATCTGCAGCTTAGAAGGCTGCCGCCCTATCCAGGTTAGGCTACGGGCCCTTACATCTTATCGGGAGCTTCAATGCCTATCAGGTCAAGGGCGTTCCCCAGGACTATCTTCACCGCCTTGACGAGAGCCAGACGCGACTTCTCTATCTCCTTGTTGTCCTGAATCACCTGGTGCGCGTGGTAGAACGTGTTGAACTTGTCAGCCAGATTATAGGCGTAGTTGGCTACCATATAGGGCTTGCATTGCTCGCCGACCTGTTCCACCAGTTCCGGGAATTTGGCCAGAAGCTCTATCAAATCTTTTTCCTCGCGTTCCTTTAAATAGCTTACATCAACAGCGGGCGCGGTCTTCGCTTTTTTCAATATGCTGCTCGCTCGTGCATACGTGTACTGCAAGTAAGGGCCTGTATCCCCTGTGAAATCCAGCGCCTTCTCCCACTCGAACGTTATGTTCTTCAGCGGTTCGGTCTTGACGATATAGTACTTTATCGCGCCTATGCCCACTGCCCTGGCTATTTCCTTCTTCTCTTCAGCAGACAGGCTAGGATTCTTTTCATTGACCTCTTTCAGCGCCTTTTCTATTCCCTCATCCAGAACCTCGTCTAGAGGAACCGTTTCGCCAGCTCTAGTAGACATCTTTTTCCCGACTAAATTGACAAAAGAAAAGAACACTATCCTGTGCTTGTCTGTTTTTTCCTCGAGCAGGTCCAAGATAGCCAGTATCTCTTCGCCCTCCATCTTGTGGTCCTCGCCAAGAACGTTTATCGAGCGGTCAAACCTCTTCAATTTCTCAAGATGGTAGCAGACGTCGCGGGTTAGATAAACGGATGTGCCATTAGCCCTCTGGAAGATTGTGCCTTCTTCCTTAGGTATGCCGTATTCTGAAAGATCTATCGAATATGCGCCGTTGCTCAGCTGTTCGGATTCAACTAGGCTTCTCAATTTCTCTAGCAGCTTCTCGACGCAACCATTTTCAATATACTTGCTCTCGAAAACGAACTCATCATAATGGAAGCCGCAACGTTCAAGCGCCTCGTTCTGGCCCTTGAGACAATGTTCGGCGATATTATGGACTTTCGCGATGCTCTTCTTGTCGCCTGCCTCGCATTTCTGCAATAACTCATTTACTTCTTTCTCCTCTTTGCTGTTCTCCGTGACAAGCGCGTTGGCAGGCACATAAAGGAAGAACGTCTCGAAATCAGGCTTGCTCTTGTATTTCTTATATTTTTCAATAAGCTCTTTCTTCGGCTTTATTTTCTTCTCTTTCGCCCACGCTATGATGGCAATCTGCTTGCCGACATCATTGATATAATTCTGGACCGTTACTGTATAACCCATGAACCTGTATATCCGCGCCAGAGAATCCCCTATAATTGGGTTCCTGAAACGGCCTATATGGATTGGCCCCGAGGGATTCACGCTCGTATGTTCTATCAGAATACTCTCTTTTCTGGCAGGCCCGGAACCATAACGTTTTGTCTCTAGCACCTGGCTTAACACTTTCTCGCTGAACTTGTCCTTCAAAAAGAAGTTTACGTAAGGCCCTTTCGCCTCTACTTTAGCTATAAGCGATTTCTCAGGCACCTTTATCTTGGAAGCTATCTCTTTTGCTATCTCAACCGGGCTCTTCTTCATCTTTTTAGCCAGTTCGAACGCAACCGATGAGCCTAGCTCACCCATGCCCTCCGGCGGCTTGATGAATTCCATACTCTGGCCGCATGCCTTCTCTATCAGCTTGTTGGCCTCTTCCTTTACCTCGTCTAGAACATACATAGCTATCCCATATTCTTGAACATCTTTCCGAAACTCTTCTTAATCTTGCGCCTCAGCAGCAGCATATAGATTGCCAGAGAGATCAGCGTGAAGAACAGCGATAGGATGATGAATAAGAATGTTCCGAAGACCAATAGGACTAGCGCTATAACCAGCTGGTAAAACAGGGTCGCTGGCGCCATGATGCCCCAGAGCCAGAATAAGACCAACACGGTTATGATAACAGAGAGCAACGTGGTGAATATGCCTGACAGCGCCCTCTTCAAAAGCCAAAACATGATGATACAGGACTATTTACGCACAGTCCTTATAAAAAGATATATATTTGAGTATGGGTTTATAGGTAACATGAACGCGGGCAGAGTGTTTTCTGTATTCTTGCTGGTGCTATCGGTAGGCTTAGGACTTACCAACATAACTGGGAACCAGAGCAGCTACAACCCCGACGACCTAATTTCGCTCACGATTTACAATGACGCTATTCCTAATGGATATAATGTCTATGTAAATCTCGGAAATAGCTCAACAACGTTCAATTGTACTACTACTGACTTCACATATGATACAAACGGTTATGCTTCTCCTTTTTTTAGAATCCCGATAGACCTAATAAATGGGGCATGGACCATAAATATCAGCACGCAAGGTTTGGCAGAGACCAATTCGAGTGCGTTCACGCTTAATTCAACTGCGATGCTCTTCAACATCTCGGCGCCAAAGAGCTTTTCGCCGAGCTCGACTTTCACTTACAGCGTGATGACCAACTACAGCAATGGCGCGGCATTCAACATCAACATCAGCAAGTTCGTCATAGTGGCCAATGTATCGAATATTCTGACTTGTTCTGCTCCTGGCAACATTACTGCAGGATATGCTGGAAATTATACAGGGACATGCACGGTGAATGCGACAGCCAATGCCAGCGATTATCTGCTGCGTGCCATATACCCCAGCTCCACTGCGACAGATACGCTGACAGTCAATATCACTTATGGCGTGCCGAACATAGTGCTCAATGTGACCAGCATCAGCCTCGAGAAGGGGGGCTCGACGCACGTCAATGCCAGCGTAAGGAGCAATTCCAACATCGGTGAGACATTAGATATCGGCATAAGCTGCGACGGCTCAAACGTCGCCTGCTCCCCGAACACCACCCTCAGCCTCATCTCGTTCGGCAGGGACGGCGTCACTATGACGATAAGCGCCGGGGCTTCAGCGACAGCAGGGACGTACACTGTCTATGTGAACGCCAGCAACCAGATCAACGGGGCGGTGTACAATAGGACCTCGCTGTCTGTTGTGGTGAATCCCGCACATACTTTCACGCTTGCAGGGAACCTGCCGTCTCAGAACAGCACAGTATTGCCCGGGCAGACCGCGCATTACAGCTTCAACATCACAAACACCGGGGATGCGGCAACAGCATACAATTTCTCGTGCGACAGCAGCAGCGCCAATTTCACCTGCTCGTTCAATGTGAGCAACGGCGCCTCGATAGGGTCTGGCAGCACAACCGTGGTCGGGGTGGATGTCGCATTGGCATCCAGCACGCCTGCCTTAGAATTTGCGAAGACAGATATCAACATAACCGATGTGTATGGGCTTTCCAAACTCCTGAGCGGCCTCTACTTCAATACGACTGCGGCAGGTAGCATAGGCACGATAATCGTGACGAATACCTCGCAGTATGTCCATTCTGCCGGAGAGAACTATTACTTCAACATCTCGATCAACAACACCGGGAACCTCGATGCCAATGACACAATTTTCAACATAACCATAACCGCGCAGAACACAAACGACTGGGCGATGAACGTCTCGAACAACTTTGGCGTCACCTATTCCCCCGTGAGCGACATCAACACGATAAATTTCACACTGGCGATAGGCAATCTGTCTTCTAAGAACATCATGGTACTGGTCACTGTACCCACGGGAACGTCTTACCAGAATTTCACCAAGCTTTTCATATACGCTAGTTCTGCACTCAACGGCACAAGGAACAGCGGGAATGCCAGCGTGCTGATCAAGATTCCGCAGTATATAGTCAACATGAACATGACGTTCAACAACACAATTGGCGCAGAGAAGTTGAGTTGGATTATTTATAATATAACAAAAGAGCCGGGAATAAGATTGAATCTGACATATCTCAATTACACAATATGGTATCAAAGTACCACAGTGATGGCCTCTAACAATACTGCTACTAATAACACATTGTATTCTTCCAATAGCACAATGAATAGCACGACTTGGCCAGGTAATGACGTCTACAGTATAAATGTGACATGGAACAGCACAGAGAACTATAACTTCACATGGTCAGGCACGTTCTATCTCGGCAGGTGGATCAGCGTGTCGGCAACCGCCAGCCCCTCCACTGTCGCGAACCAGGGATACTTCAATGTAACTGCGACCGTGGTATTCGGAACGACCGCAATCTCCGTGAACAACTCGGTCTCCGGAAACCCGTTCAACAGCATGAGTTTCATAGGCAGCACTGGTGGCACATGCCCCGGGACCCCGGATGTTAACACTACATATTATTTCTCGAACTGCCGGGCTTCTACTACTACCAACACGAGTTATCTACTCAATGTCTCCGCCTATCTCTCTACCTGCTCACGCGATTTCAACTGCACTTTCGTAAACGCTCTCTATAATTACAGCCTTGTGAACGTAACCGAGACCTATTCAGGCACAACGACGACAACAGGCGACCAGGGTGCCCCGGCAGGAAACACCACGCAACAGCAGATAGCCCAGCAACTGAACCAGACGCTATCGACAGCAACTGGCCTGCAGTTCACGATGCCCACTGCGATAAGTCTGGAGAATGCCAGGACCATAGTCATAGCGCTGAACAACACCAACTCCAGCCTGCAGAACATAACTGTAGTAGTGAACGAATCTGGTGATTACATACATTTCAACATGCAGCTGAAGGCACCAACTAACATCTCAGGGGGCGCAGTATCAACCATCAATGTCACATTCACGCCGATGATGTGGGCGAAGCCAGGAACTTATACAGTCACCTTAAACCTAAATTCGGCTATAGGGACGTTCACAGTAACCATCCCCCAGCCGAGCGACACGAAGAAAGTCCATCGGTATGTTGAGGTCAGCAAGGACAAGACGCGCTCGCTGGTGACATTGGCGGCGAAGAACAGGAACACCTATTCGATAACCATGAATATCACTGAAAACATATCGAAGCAGCTGGCCAGTACAGCATCTGCGGTAAACATCACCTCGAACTTCAATTACACCATCATCCAGGATGACCCGATCATAATGTGGACGCTCAACCTGACATCTAATCAAGAGAAGGCGATAACCTATCTGCTGGCAGGAAACCTAGGTGACTCGAGCCTGTTCAAGGAGCCCACCACGACAGAAACTAGGATAAGCGGTGGCGGATTTGTGCTGGACCTAAACACAACCCTGCTGATAATCGGGGTCATAGTGGCGGCGCTGGCAGGGGCTGTTGTCTATCTGTTTGTCATAAAGCCGAGGCGAGAGAAGCTGCCGCCCACATATGCGCCTGCGGCTCCTGCGAAAATCAGCATCCTCGATTCTGTAAAGAGCCTGCCTTCGGTTATAGTGCCTGCGCTAAAGGACATGTTAACGAGAACAAAAACAGCAATCAGCAGAATCGTGCCGAAAAAAGCGGCAGTGGAGCAAAAGCCTGAAGAACCGAAGCCAGAGGACAAGAGCAAGAAACTGAGCGAGATCCTCCAGAAACCAAACAAGCCCAAACCTTCTAAGGATGATTTGCTGAAGAAATTGAATGAAGTCTACAAGAAATAGCTAAGGGACCAGTCTTCTTCTGTCGCGCGGGAATAGCACAGCCTCGCGGATGTTGGGCAGGTTCAGCAATTTCTGTACAAACCGGTCTATCCCGAAGCCCCAACCGCCATGAGGGGGCATCCCATATCTGAATCCCTTGAGATAGAACTCGAAATTTGCGGGGTTCAGGTTCATCTGCTTCATCCGCTTAGTCAGATGCTCTAAACGGTGCTCTCTCTGGCCGCCTGAAGCGACTTCCTGGCCCTTGAACATCATATCGAATGAATTAGAATAATGGTCTTTCTCCATTATGTAGAACGGCTTTATCTTCTCAGGATAGTCTGTGATGAAATAGAGCTCATGACCCTTTTTCTCCATCAGCGCGCCTATCAATTTCTCTGACTCCGTGTCTATGTCATCCCCGTCCTCGACTTTCTTCCCCTCTTTCTTCAGCATTTTTATTACCTCAGAGTAAGTGAGCCTGGGTATCGGCATATCTGGGATTCTAACTTCAGTCTTGAGATATGCCAATTCGGATTCGGAGTGCTTCTTGATATGCTCCATCGAAAATACGATAGACTCTTCGAGCGCCTTCAAGATATCCTCCATCGAATCTATGAATGCCAGCTCAGCGTCGTATGATAAGAATTCCGATAGGTGCCTAATAGTATCGGAAGCCTCTGCTCTAAACGCAGGAGCTATTTCATAGATTCTATCAAGCCCTGTGGCCATTAGAGTTTGTTTGAACAGCTGCGGGCTCTGCGCAAGATAGGCCTTCTGCTCGAAAAATGTAAGGGGGAATAGAGAAGAGCCGCCCTCCGCGCCTGCCGAGACTATCTTTGGCGTCTGCACCTCGACGAACCCTGCGCCATCCAGATATTCCCTGATTCCGCTGAGTATCTCGTTCTTGATCATGAAGATAGAGCGCACATCTCTCCTTCTCAGGTCAGCGAACCTCTCGTTCAATCGGGAGTCTAAATCAGATTCGATCTTCCCTGAGATGTCTAATGGCAGCGGCGATTCGGCCTTGTTGAGTATCACGATTTTTTCAGGGATTATCTCCACCTTCTTGGCATCTCCTTTCATCTCCCCGACAATGCCCGTGACGGCAATAACATACTCTTTAGAGATCTCATCCGCCATTTTAGCGACTTTCGAGTCCTTCTTGACAGTCACCTGGCTTGAGCCTTCTCGGTCGCGGATAATCAGGAACTTTATCCCGCCGAACGCGCGGATGTCAGAAACCCAGCCGGCGATAGTGACTTTCTTCCCTATGTGCTCCTTGGATAAATCGCTAGAATAATGGGTTCGCATGTAATCACTGTGCTATTTGGTTAGTATAATCTCTATCGCTGATACCTTGGATTTCGTGCCGTCTTCATTAGACAATTCCTCAGTCTGTATGGAAATGTTCTGGATCTTTACCTCGGTCATGAACTTGTTCCTTAAGATCTCGGCCACATCAACCGCATGTGAGATTGCCTTGCCTCTGGCTTTGAGGAGAACTGTCGCAGAGCCTTGGTTGAACTGGGTTATCGCTGCCAGAACATAACTCATAGCTCCTTTTTTTCCGACATAGACTATGTTGTCTTCCGGCATAATCTCAGCGTTATCTATTATGGCTGCTATCGTTTAAAACCTTTTACCTTTCCGTATCTTGAGCCTTGTCCTGATATTCTTTTCAAACGATGGACCTTCCTGCTTCTTTATCTGCCTGAACTTGTGGGAGAAGAAATTATAGGCCTTCAGCGCAGCAGCAAGAGCATCTCGTTCGTGATTGTTCAGGCCGTGATAGTTTTTGACCAATATTTCTTTTTCAGTGTGGGTCAGCGATTTGTCCGGATAATAGATTTTGCAGCTGAACGCGGCCGCTATCTTCTTTATTGTCTGGGGCAAAGGAGTCCTGTCCGACGCGATGACCAGCAAATCTCCCCTCTGCTCTATCGCATAGATTACATCATTGACAGAGAGGTTTTTTCCGCTCTCGATGTCCGTGACGACGCCGTTAATATCTAGGAATGCCAACCCTACAGTAGAGCCTGGGTCAACGCCGCATATTATTGGCCTTATCCAATCACCAATTAATTTATACTTCGATGGCTTATAATTGGTTATGGATTTTATATTGCTCGCTGAGGCATTCGAGCGGCTCGAGTCTACAAGCAGCAGGCTCTCGATGACCGATATTCTCGCTGACCTGTTCAAGCAAGTAGGCTCAAACGAGATAAAGAAAGTTATCTATCTTCTCCAGGGGCGGGTAGTTCCTCCTTTTATACCAGTGGAAATAGGGATGGGCGAAAAGTTCGTCGAACAAGCGATAAGCCTCGCATCAGGCTATAAGATGGCTGAAGTGGAGAAGAAGTTCAGAGAAAAAGGAGATTTGGGTTTAGTGGCAGATGAGCTGCTCGCTAAGAAAACCCAAAAAAGCTTGTTCTCAAAGAAATTGGAAGTGAGCGAAGTATATGCCGTATTCTATAAGATAGCCACCGCCTCTGGCACGGGCTCGCAGGACATGAAGATAAAGTTATTGGCGCAGTTGCTCAACAACGCTACTGGTAAAGAGGCCAAATACCTGGTTAGGATACCGCTCGGGATGTTGCGCTTGGGCATAGGAGATCCCACTATATTGGATGCGTTCTCTGTGAAGGTCTGGGGCGATAAAGCATTGCGCGAGCCCCTAGAGCGCGCTTATAATCTTTGTTCAGATCTGGGGCGAGTTGCCGAGGTCCTCTGGAAGGAGAACATGGCAGGCATAAAGAAATTCAAGATAACTCCCGGCAGCCCGATAAGGTCCGCTCTTGCCGAGCGATTGCCTTCAGCCAATGAGATAATCAAAAAACTAGGTAAGTGCATTGTAGAGGCTAAATACGACGGGTTCCGAATCCAGGTGCACAAGAACGGGAAAAATGTGCAGCTGTTCTCTCGCAGACAGGAGAATACTACTCACATGTTCCCTGAGATAGTCAAGGCGGTCGCTGAATTACCCAATAAAGACCTGATAATGGAGGGCGAGGCGCTCAGCTATAATGAAGAGACAGCAGAATACTACTCGTTCCAGATGACTATACAGAGGAAACGGAAGTATGATGTGGGCGATATGGCAAAAGCCTATCCCTTGAAGCTGTTCGTGTTTGATGTCATGTATGTTGATGGAAAAGATTATACTCAGGAGCCGTTCAAGAAAAGAAGGAGCGCGGTCGAGAAACTGGTAGAACCGAGCAAGGTGCTCACACCATCTGAGATGATAATGACGGACAGCGCAGAAGAATTAGAGGAGTATTTCCATGACTGCGTCTCCCGCGGGCTCGAGGGCGTTATAGCGAAAGACCTGAACGCGCCTTACACAGCAGGCGCGAGGAAATTCTCCTGGATAAAGCTGAAACGGAGCTATAAGGGCGAACTATCTGATACTATAGACGTAGCCATTATAGGCTATTACAGAGGGACTGGTGCCAGAGCCAAGTTCGGGTTCGGCGGATTTTTAGGCGCCGTCTATGATGAGAAGCAGGATATGTTCAAGACGATAACCAAATGCGGCTCCGGCTTTACGGAAGAGCAGATGGTTAAGCTCAAGGAGATGCTGGACAAGATAAAGGTTAAGGGCAAGCCGGCGAGAGTGGATTCGCTGCTCGAGCCCCATACGTGGGTCGAACCGAAATATGTAGTCTCTCTGATGGCTGACGAGATAACGGAGAGCCCGATGCACACCGCAGGGCGCAAGAAGGACACTGGTTATGCGCTGCGCTTCCCAAGGATGATAGGCTGGATTAGAGAAGATAAGAAGCCCGAAGACGCGACTACAGTGCAGGAAATAATCGAATTGTATAAACAGCAAAAAAGAGTTGCTCTGGAGGAAAGCTGATTACTTCCCTGCCAGATACTTTATCGTGGTTATCACAGCGGCTCTGGTGCAGCCTGGGTCATAGTCGAAGTACAGTACCGTTCCTGCCCCTAGACCAGCTCCCTTTTTCTCTACTATCGCTGGCACGAAATTGCTCCCGTCCGCTGAACTAAGAGTAGCTATCATGTCTCCTAGAGGAACAACATCAATAGCGTTTATGTCCTGGCATGACGGCGCTGAACTAAGCTCGCTGAAGTTGAGCTGGTAAGCGTCGGCATAGTCCTTGATTATTGGGTTCGTGTCTATAAAGTAGTTGAGCTGGACGCTGGTGATCATCTTTCTCGGGAACGCATTTCCAGGTATAGGCCCGGATACCGAGAGCCTGACTGGCGCGTAATCCCCGAACGTGGCTGCGCTCCATCCCTTCACTAGCGGGTCTGCTGAATCCCTTACAGCCGCATCCCCTATCAATATGACTTTTCCGCCTGCTGCCACATAGTTCCCTAAAGCCATCCTTGCAGCGTACGATAGATTTTGCTGCCCGGCGACTACGACTATATTATAAGGCTTTAGAAGATTTTGCTGCGGGTACTCTAATGCCCCTACAACAATCGGGCTGGTGTATATGTTGAATTTCCCGCCCTCCGCATCAAGAACGGCCTTTAGCAGGTTCGCTTTGACTTCTGTGTTAGTTTCAGTCCCGAACGACCCTAACAGGCCAACCTTAATTTTTCCGCTTCCGCAGAACACGTCGCTAAGACCAGGCACAGTGCAGAAATAAGTGGTCGTCTTGCCTACTAAGACTATAGCTATCAATATCAGTACGACTATCGGAATCAATCCCTCGAAATGTTTCTTCCATCCTTCTTCAGGCGGAAGATAATACGGCATCTGCTCCATCGGATCACCTTAAGTATTTGATAGTATTATACAGCAACGGCTGATACAGGGACGGGTGGAACGCGAAATACATCACTTTCCCGCCTGTCGAGCCCGTTCTCTCCACGAGAGCGGCATTGTCATATGTCTGAGCGCCTGTCTCTATCTCCATATCCAAGATAGAAACGCCCTGCTCTGGATTAATCATCGCATAAATGACTGACCCGCCGTTCTGGAAAACTAGCGGCTCCACAAATTCCTTCAGAATCGGGTGGTTGATGTCTTTCACGAACATAGTCAATCTGTTGAACGACACAGATACTGAACTACAGCTGGTTGTCTTGCATTTCACTGGAACGAAACCCAGCTTGATCCAGCCGCTTGCCGCGGTACTATTGGTGACTTTGCTGCCTGCTAAACCTATTACTATAGCCGGCTTGCCTGACGCAACGAAAGAATTGAGATAGTCCAGCGTTGTAGCCTCCAGATCTATCGTATCTCCGTCCTGGCCCTCGGTAAGGATTATCATATCATACTCCGCAAATTTAGCTGGGTCCCGTATATTATAGAGATTCGACTTGTTAAAGACATAGAGATTGATTGGCAGATCTTTTCGGATATCTTCTAATGCCCTGACTAGAGACTGATCATTGCCTATCACAGCAATATCTATATTCGGACCATGGAAGAACTGGCTAAGGAGAGGTATTCCGGCAAACCATTTGAGTTGCCAGCCAACTACAACAAAGACCAGTATCAAAAGCAGTATAGGGATTGTCATCTCGAAGCGCTTTTTCATGTCGCTCCCTTCATAATCCGTGTATGACATTTCTTCGCTCATTTTCTTCCCTTATATCTTAGTTTTTCTCTGTATAAAAACGTTGCTATCAGCAGGTGAGGAAACTGAAGAGGTTGTTTATCAGCCTTGTGCCTGTTCCGCCGACTTTAATCAGGTCATCAGGCGCAAAGGCGTAATAGATTATCAGGCCGTTCCTGTTCAGTGCCGGATATGGGTTGGATACAGCGAGGGCGGTGCAGATGTTGTTTGGGCAGGCTTTGTCATTTATCCCGTTCATGAACAGGATAGTTGAGGTCCTCAGCACGCTCGAGAAGCGCGTGGTGTCTATGAGGCTGATGTTGGCAACGCCGAAGTAGGTGCTAAAATCTACATTAGAGCCGGACTCATAGCCCTTGATTAGGGCGTGCTCCGAACCGGACGGGGTTAGGAAAAGATTGCTCGCCCCATATTGCTTGACAAAATCCATGCCTAGCACCTGTTGCGAGAAATCTAGAGCGGCAATAGGTTGGTTGGCTGCGCTCCTGCTCGGGCCTCTCTTCCAATAGTTATATAGACAAAGCTCGTTGGCGTTGTCTGCTGTAATCTCTTTTTTGGCTTTGGTAAGCGTGTTGATGCAGCTGAATATGCTATCAGCGCCGGATATCTGGTAGGGCGTCTCCTCGGCAGTACATAAGTGGTATTGGCCCGTAGCAATAGAATTATAGGCTGAAGCATTTTCTTCGACGAAGCTCATTACAATATCTCCGAAGGTCTTCCCGCATATGCCATCGTAAGAGCTGTCAGGCACCTTGGGAGTCTGAGTCACCCAGTCGCCGCATTGCTCTGCTGTCGTGTTCTGCGATGTCTGTACATAAGCTGCTGGACGATAGAGTATAGAAACGTGCTCGCAGATGTAGTCGTTCTGCCCTAATTTAGTCCCAGCATCTCCTATCCAGACCAGTTTCCCGCCTTGATGGACGTATTGGGCGAAAGCCGATAGTGTCTGTGTTGACATTGTCCTCGCGTGTTCGACGAGGACTATCTGGAATCTAGAGAGTGCGCTAGAATCCGTGACCATATTTACGTCCAGAGTCGTGGGATAAATGTGAATCTGCTCCGAGATGACCCTTCGCAGATACTCGGGGTCGCCTGTGCCATCCGCGCCCGTGACCATGGCCACTCTGGATTCCCCCTTGATCATATAGTAAATACCAGAAAAGCCAGGGATGTCGCAGGCCCTCAGATAGCCGAAGTTGACTAATACGAATAGCAATACAATGACTAGGACGACGAGCCCTATCAATGGCGGCAGGTTCTTGAGAAACGGTTCAGCGTCCATTCTATCACCTAATACTACTCGTTATATATTTAAATACTATTGCGTCTAATATAGAGTCATGAAAGGAATATCTTCAGAGCCAGTAAGCGGGCCCATGTCCTCGGCAGGGATAATGAGGTTCTTCGATGTGAGCGGCGGCGGCCCGAAAATCACGCCGATGACCGTCATAGGGGTCTGCCTAGGCTTCATCGCGCTAGAGTTAATCGCCAGTGTTATCTTCTAGTTTTCAGCAGGTGGCGGACGAAATAGGCTATAACTGCTATAATTCCTATTATAATGACTATATCCAGGATACGCAGAACACCCTCTATCTCCTGCCAATTCTTTCCTAACAAAACTCCTATATAGAGCAGCGCCAGGTTCCAAGGCACTGAACCGGCGACCGTGTATAAACAAAATTTCTTGAAGTCCATTCTAGCTGTCCCGGCAGGGAGCGAGGAGAACGTCCTAACGACAGGCAGCATGCGGCTGAAGAAAACCGCTTTAGTACCATATTTCTTGAACCACGCCTCAGCGCGCTTTATCTCTTTCTCGGAAATCAGAACATATTTCCCATATTTTATCAACAGAGGGCGGCCGCCTAGCAGACCTACGTAATATAATATCACCGAACCGACTAGATTCCCTAACGTCCCTGCTGCCAATACCAGTAACAAGTCAAGCTTCCCCTGGAAAACGACATAACCAGCAAAAGGCATGATTATCTCGCTCGGGACAGGCATGGCGGCGCTCTCCAGGGCCATCGTTATAAAGATTCCAAGATAGCCGAACTGTATTATAAGTCCGGTGACAAAGGAGCTTATGAGAATCAGCATATCCGTTAGCGGGTTCATATTTGGTTAACAACATAAGGATTTATATTTGTATGTTGCGTTCTATTCGCGTGATAGAATGATCGAGATTCGACAGGAGATCGAGAGGAGACTGACACCGCAAGTGCTCGAGCACATACGACTAGCACTAAAGCCGACGAAAGTCGCGGAAGTGCTGGCTGTGGCTAAGGAATTGCCCGGCGTTAGCGTCAGCCTGGAAGAGGTCGCAGGGATAGTCAACACCGCCGAGCCCGGACGGGACACTAAGGCGAAAGTCAAGGACTATTCTGTATCAGAGCTGGATAGGCACCCGGACCTGGTCCTCACGACGACTCCGAAAGCTGTTTTCGTTAGATATGTTGGTGGAAAGACCATCTATTCGAAATGAGCGCCATGTTCGCCTGGACCACGTTCGGCAAGGTGAAGTTCAAAGACAACATCTACAACACCGATATATGCGTAGATATAGATATGAACGCGCGGGAGAGGGATGTTGAAGATAAGCATAGGATAACAGCCAACGAGATTGAGAACCTTCTTACGCCCGAAGTCGAGGCGATAGTCATAGGCACGGGCCAACAGGGTGTCGCCAAACTCGATAAAGAAGCTTATGATCTGATAGCCCAACGGCAATTAGAGTTGCATATCTCCGAAAGCCCGCAGGCTGTGAAATCCTATAATGAGGTTTGCATCACGAGAAAGACTGTGGCTATAATACATGTGACGTGTTAGCATGGTTGTACGAATAGATCTGTATACATCGGTGTTCTGCCCGCATTCTCCTTCAGCTTCGAACCTCATGAGGCAGATGGGCCAACAGTTCAAAGGTCGGCTTGACTGGAATGAGATATCCATAGAGACCAGTGAGGGCAAGCACAAAGCAAAAGCCATAGGGATAAGGAAAGTGCCCACGTTCGTGATAGATGGAAAATTGGCTCTTATAGGGACGCCGAAGAAAGAGGATTTGGTCTGGGAAATCACCAAAAGATTATAATATACTGTTTCTCCAATAGTATCGCGGGTCCGTAGTCCAGCGGTTAAGACGTCTGCTTGACGTGCAGGAGACCGCCGGTTCGAATCCGGCCGGACCCACTCTGCTTTTTAATTTAGACCGTCTAGCTATAGTCATGCGATTGTTTGGAAGGAAACAGAGTGGATTAGTAGAAGCGGAAAAAATAGGTATGAGTACTAATTGGGTTAAAAGAGGGTCATCAATGGTGGTGACGCCACTTGACTCAAAAAGGGTTATCAAGTTTCCGACGGGCATTAGCGTTCCAAAAGAGATTGCTATGAAAAATACTATTAAAGGATATGAAGAATTAAAGAGACTGAAGATACCAGTTACTGAAAGGATGCCCAATATGGTGATAAATGGCAGAGAAGGTCTGGTTTTTGAACGTGCGCGACCAATTACACCAAAAGAAGTGAGAAAATTCGCAGGAAAACTAAAGAAGTATGTACGCATAGCTGCGAAAAATGGCGTATACTGGGACTCAGCTCTTGGCAATGTCGGAATAGTTGAAAAGGAACGCAAACTTCCACTGCTTTCTCTCTTTAACATCAAACTTCCTCCGAAAAAAAAGTTCAAAATAATCGATACCAACGAAGTTTATAAGACAGGAAAAGGCGGATGGATTATGTTGGCCCCTGGCGAAAATCCAAGGAAAGCTGCTGAATTTTGGATGCTTGTTAAGACTTCTGAAGCGCTAGAAGGTGAAAAAAATCCAAATCTCAAAAGAGCAAGAAAAACGTTTGAAAAAAGGATTCGCAGAGTCGCAAAAGACTAGTTATACCCACTCTATTTTTTAACGGAGCGCCCATAATATAATTATGAGAATCGCCGTAATCTCTGACAGCCATCTGGGCTTTGGCTATGGGACAGATAGAGAGAACGACTCTTTTGTGCAGTTCACCGAGGCGATAGAGAAGGCAATCGCTGAGAAAGTTGACCTGATTCTTCTTCCAGGCGATATCTTCGATTCCAGGATACCACGCCAGGAAGTCTGGGCGAAGGCTTTGACCATTTTTCAGAAACCTTTATTGGCAGGCAGCAGCGGAACGAAACTAATCCAGAAGATAGGCTTGCGCGACGTCTCGCAAATGGCGCTTACGGGAATCCCTGTAATAGCTATACACGGGACGCATGAAAGGCGCGGTGCTGATTCTGTGAATCCGGTTGACCTGTTAGAGAAAGCGGGCTTTATGGTTTATCTGCGCGCCGGCGGAGCCGTCTTTGAAAAAAATGGAGAAAAGATATGTATTCAAGGTATCAGCGGTGTACCTGAGAATATGGCGAAGCAGGAATTTGCCAAGCACAAACTCTCACCAGTTACTGGCGCCAAGAATATTTTTGTGTTCCACCAGTCGCTTGCAGGGCAGGTCTATTCAGAAGATGGAGCTGTACTAAAGCAAGAAGATTTGCCAGCTGGATTCGATTTGTACATAGACGGCCACATACACGCCCGGACCCTATTGGAAGGCGCCAAAAAAATCCTATTGCCAGGCAGCACTGTGACAACGCAGCAGAAGAAGAACGAGGCCAATCTTAGAAAAGGGTTCTACATAATAGACAGCAACGGTTGGAAGATGGACTTCCACGAGTTACAGTCTCAGCGGCCGTTCTACTATATCGAGCTGGCTTTCAGCAAGGCGCCTGTCGCAGAGGTTGTAAGAAAAGCCAGAGAACAGATAGAGCAGGCGTTAAAAAAACCTGTGAACCAGAGGCCCATGGTTTTTGTGAAGTTGGCGGGGGATCTAGAGCAGGGCAAGGAAGCGTCGAATGTCAGAGAGGACGAGATAGTCAAGGGCTTTAATGCTATAATTACTGTTTCCAACGAGCTCTATGCCGAGGATTTCAAGAAGAAGATAGAACGCCTGCGCGAACGACAGAGCAAGAGGATGTCCGTCGACGAGATGGGCATGGACCTGCTGAAGAAGGCGCTCGCTGGCACTAAAGCTGAAAAACTTCCGCTCGATGGTCTTATAGGGGAATTGGCTGAGGGGGAGACAGACTCGGTTGTTAAAAAGATATTAGAGAAATTCGAAAAATCATGACTTCTTTATCCTGCCGTATTCTACAAGGCATTTGAGCGCTTTGGCCGCTATCTCCGGCGAATCAAAAACAGGGACGTTGCCAGCTCTCAATTCCTGCATTAAATCTTGGGCGTATTCCCCACCGCTCGAACACACTACTATCGGCTTGAGGCGCTTGCTGGAAAATCCTCTGATGACTCTAGTCACTTCTGGTTGTAAAGAAACCGTCTGGAAAAGCGAGATGCAGAGAATGGCGTCTATCTCCTTGTCATTCCCAGCCATCTCCAGAGCCATTTCATATCGTGCCATGTCCGCATCACCTACAAGGTCGAGCGGGTTCTGGACAACAGCATAAGGCGGCAATTCATCCTTCAGTTTCTTCCTGCTTTTTTCGCTCATCTCTGCGAGAACCATTCCCTCTCTCACGACAGCGTCGGTCGCAAGCACGCCGAACCCGCCGCCGTTGGTTATTATCTGGACTCTGGGGCCTTTCGCCTCGGGCTGGGTTATGAGCGCGTCAGCGAAAACAAACATGTCCTGAAGATCATCTACTCTAATCATGCCCGACTGCTTGAACGCGGCGTCATAGACGGCATCGTCGCCCGCTAGACTACCGGTATGGCTGGCGACGGCATGGGCACTCTCCTTGGTCCCTGCCTTCAATACCAATATCGGCTTTTTCTTGACTATCTCTTTGGCGGCTTCCATCATCTTCCTTCCGTCTTTCGTGCCTTCGAGATAGAAGCAGATGACTTTCGTCGAATCGTCCTCGTTCAGGTAATGGAGCAGATCTACCTCGTTCACATCGATAGCATTGCCATAGGAAATAAACTTAGAAACTCCTAACCCTTCATACGCTAGATAGTCCATGACCACAGAGCCTATCGCGCCCGACTGGGAGATGAAGCTGATTCCGCCCTGCTTCGGCCTGCCCAGCTTTGCTTGCGGCAGGAACAGAGTATCTACTTTAGAGAACGTGTCGTATATCCCCAGGCAGTTCGGACCGATAACGCGCATCTTGGCTTTCTGCGCAATCTTGAGAACTTTATCCTCTAATTCCTTTTTTCCGATTTCGCTGAAGCCTGCCGAGATTATTATAACCGCTTTGACCTTCTTTTTGGCGCAGTCCTCCATGATATCTGGAACCTCTTTCGCAGGCACAGCTATAACGACTAAATCTACGTTTTTGGGTATCTCGGACACGCTGGGATAGCAGATTTTCTTGAGAATCACAGCCGCGTTTGGGTTTACTGGATAGACAGGCCCCTTGAAATTGTCAACGAAATTCTTGAAGATGCTGAACCCTATCTTGTTCGGCTCGCGGCTCGCGCCCACGACAGCTATGCTCTCCGGCTCGAAGAATGGCCTCAAATCTTTTTGCATGATTCTGCCTCCAAAAGCTCTTTCCAGTCCGCGTTGACCAGCCCTTGTATAACGTTTATATCGTAATCTGTCAGGTGCCTGAATCGCCCTTGCATCTGCAGGAACTCTTTCACTGATTTTATCTGCGCGGGCTTATAATTGATAGTTACTCTATTTCCCTCAATCTCGTACAGCGGCCAGAACCCTGATTCTGTTGCTAGTTTCGCGACCTTTATCCCTTTTCCCTCCTCGAAGTCCCAGCCAGGCACGCAGGGCTGGAGATACTCTATATATGCGGGCGCTTTCATCGCCTGCGCCTTCCTGAGCTTGTTCATATAATCTAGAGGGAACGCAGGACTAGCGGTGGCCGAATATATTCCGTGGGCGCCCATTATCTTCACCATATTTTTTGTCGGCGTCAGGTTTCCGCGCGACTGCTTGCCCAGAGGAGTGGTCTTGGTGCTCGCAAGGAACGGCGTGGCTGTGTCCCACTGGTTGCCTGTGTTAGCGTAAGACTGGTTATTGTAGCAGATATAGATTACAGGGTCCCCTCTCGCAGCCATTCCAGAAAGCGAGCCTATCCCTATGTCGTAGGTGGCCCCGTCGCCGGCATAGCAGATGACTGTCGCATCTTTCTTGAGAATCTTCAGCGCGTGAGCAACACCAGAGGCTGTTGCAGCGGCGTTCTCTATCGCGGAATGTATCCACGGCACCTTTAACGGCGTATAAGGGTAATTGCAGAGCAGGGTCATGCAGCCCGATGCGTTGACCACGATAGTGTTCTTGCCCAGCGCCTTCAGCGCCATCTTCAGCCCTATCTCGGCAGGGCAGCCGGCGCATGTCGGAGAGCCGCCGATAAGGTAATCTTCCTCAGGTATATCTTTCGTGGTCTTTATCTCGTTATACAAATCTGACACTCCCCTTTTTAGCTTTCATGTCCTTCTTGAGCATGTCTATAATCTGCGCGAACTGCTTCATCTCCTCCATCTTTCCCCCTAGCCCCATGACGAAAGAAGACATTATGGGCTGCTCCTCTATATCGTAGAGGCAATCGCGTATCTCTGAATGGGTTATCCCGCCTAACCCTGGCGCGAGGTTCTTGTCAATGATAGCCACGCCCTCCATATCCTTCAACGCATTTTTTATCTCGTCTTTGGGTAGCGGCCTGATGACCCTTAGGCGCAATAGCCCGACTTTAATCCCTTTCTTCCGCATCTCGTTGACTTCCGCTTGGGCTGTAGTGCTTATCGAGCCCTGCGTGACTATGGCCATTCTAGCGTCTTCCATCTGATATTTTTCTATCAGCCCATAGTGCCTACCGGTCAGTTTTCTCCAGTCGCTGCATGTCTTCTCTATCACATGTTTTGCGTTCAATTGTGCTTTATGCAGTTGTTTCCTGAAATAAGTGTAATCTTCTGGATTTAAGACAGAGGTCCCCTGCACCATCGGCTGGTCTGTATCAAGAAAAGCGTGCGTTGGATTGTACGGCGGAAGGAACCTATCTACTTGCTTTTGTTCCGGGATTATGGTCGGCTCCATCGTGTAGGAAAGAGTATATCCGTCGAGATTGACAACCGACGGCAACAATACCTCTTTGTTCTCCGAAATCTTATACGCCATTATAGTGGAGTCAAGCGCTTCCTGATTATTCTTGGCATTCACCATAATCCAGCCTGTGTCGCGCAGCCCCAGATAGTCGTTGTTGTCGCAGAGTAATGTTATCGGAGCAGAAAGCCCGCGGGAGCAATTTACCATGACGATAGGCAAACGCATGCCAGAGGCTATGTACATCATCTCGTGCATCAGCTCTAGCCCTTGCGAGGCTGTTGCTGTGAACACCCTGACGCCGGTGGCAGATCCTCCTATGGCAGCGGACATCACTGAATGCTCAGAGTCCATCGGAGAGAATATAGCGTGCAATTGCCCGTCGGCGTGCCATTGAGCCAGAGTCTCTATTATCTCGGTCTGCGGGGTTATCGGGTAGTTGGGGATATATTGCGCTCTCGAGAGTCTAGCGGCCCATGCTGCCGCCTCGTTGCCTGTAAGGAATTCTTTCAACAGCCCTCCTCCTTTACCATGGTTATAGCTTTGACAGGGCACTCTTCAGCGCATACGCTGCAGCCCTTGCAGAAACGGTAATCGCAGACAGGACCTTTCTTCGTCCAGCGGTAAGCTGTAACTGGGCAATAGAGATAACAGAGCTTGCACTTGATGCATTTGTGATAATCTACGATGGGCCGTTTGGTGCGCCAGAGCCCTGTATGGACATTTACGGCGTTGCCCATCTTCCTTATCACTGGCACGCCTTTCGTGCCTTCATAGGCTATCTTGTGCTCTTCTATCATGTTCTCACTTCAATGGGCAGACCAGATTATAGCAGCGCTGCACCGCTTTCAGGTTTTGCTCGACCAGATGCTTTTTTCTCTGGCCTATCTGGTGATGAATAGCTTCTTTCACACTATCAAGGCCGACTATCCCGGTCAATCTCACGAACGGGCCCAGCATGACCGTGTTGAATATCGGCTTTCCGAATATCTCGAACGCGATATCTGTAGCGCAGACAGGCACTATCCTGCTGCCCTTGGGGCCTTTGAGCGGCATCTTTCTTTTCGTGTTTATCAGCACGAGCCCGTTAGGCTTCAGACCGTTCAAGACGCCTATCTCCGGGGAATTGAGCAGCGTATCATCAAGCACTATGATGCAATCCGGGTCATGTATGTAGCCTCGTTCCAGTATCTCCTCGCTGTCTATCCTTACGAACGCGGCAACAGGCGCGCCCCTTCTCTCCGCCCCGTATAGGGAGAATGCTTGGCTCTGCTGGCCCTCGAGATAGGCGGCCATGCCCAGTATCTTGGCCGCCAGCCTTGCGCCCTGGCCCCCTCGCCCATGGATCCTTATCTTGTACATGTCAGATCTCTTTCTCTGTTTTTTTGACCTTTTTGGCCATGACTGCCCAGTAAATGAAGAACATTAGTGTCGGTATAATGGTCGCGAGCACGAGCGCCGTTACTATCGCCTGCGAGTCCCCTGTCGACAGCGCCAGATAGGGGATCCCGAATATAGTGGCCAGGGTGTTGGGCACTGTAATAACTAGAGTGAGTCCTGTAAGTATCAGCATGACCCACGTGAGCAGGCGGATGCTAGAGTTAATCCTGTTCGATATAGTAGCGAGCCAGTTTGAAATGTTTACCTGGTAGATGGTGATTGCATCTGTCAACGACTCTTTATAGTTCGAGATTATGTCTAACTGGTGGATGATGCTTTCGTGCAGATCGTCTATCTTCCTTCTCTGCGGCTCGGATATCTCCAGAGAGCTGATGCCCAGCCTGAGGAAATAGGTCAGCCTGGATGAGCCCCAGAGGGCGCGGGACATCTTGTTTAGAGTCCTCCTCAATACGACCACTCGCTCGATGTGGCTGCGCTCCTTCTGGAATGCCAGCGCGCGCTCTATATCGGCTATCTGGTTCTCTATCATCTCCAGCAGGTCGTAGTTTTCTTCTATGTCATCGTCGAGCAGCTCTATCAGTATATCTGTAGGGGAAATGGTTTTTTTGCTGCGTGCTATCTCGGAATAGACCGTGTTGTAGATGTTTATATTTCCATTCAAGATGGTGATTATGAAATTCTCTCCGACGAAGAAGAGGACGTTCTCGCGCTTTATCTTGCCGTCCTCGAAATGGTAATCGACGAACGTGCAGGCGAAAGGCTCGAATGAATACCTGATGGAGCGCCCCTGCTTGCTGTAATTCCTGATGACGTTAGAAGGAAGGGAAAAGTCCTTGGATATCTTCTTTATCTCCGCCTCGTCAGGCCTTATAGCCAATATCCATACCACGCCCGCCTTGGGCTTGGGGTAATTCAGCGTATTGCCTGACTTCTTCTTCCCGCCTTCCTGGGAAATCCACTTTATCATTTGATCATCCTTATATCAACGGCCAGATAGCCTTTCTCATTGACGAAAACAGGGTTCATATCAAGCTCTGCGATGTCGTTCTCGTATATCAGATAAGAGACGGACGATATAAGTTCGGCAAGCTTCTCCAGGTTGACTGGCTTTTCGCCCCTTGCGCCCGCCAATATCGGATAGCCTTTGATCTCTTTTATCATTTCCATGGCCTCGCGCTTGTCGATGGGCGCTATCCGCAAAGAGACATCTTTGAGTATCTCGACGAATATCCCGCCTAGCCCGAATAAGACTATCGCACCGAACTGCGGGTCGCGCTTGCCCCCGACGATTACCTCTCTGCCTTCAGCCTGGCTCTGGACCAGCATGCCCTTGAACTTGGCTTTTCCGGCGTGCTTCCTTATCTCGTCGAACGCCGCTGTTACAGCTTTGTCATCGCAAATCCCGGTGATTACAGCCTTTTTTTCGGTCTTGTGCAGTATGTCAGGCGAAATAATCTTCATAACAACAGGGTAACCGAACTTTTTCGCTATCTTTATCGCTTCTGCCTGGTTCTTGGCTATGTTAGAATTGGGTGTCTTGATTCTGTATTTCTTGGCAAGCTTGTCTATGTCTGAAAAATCGAGTTGCTTCAACAAAACACCTGTGAGCTATACTCAAGCAAAATATTTAATACCTATAGCCCTTAATCTAGCCATGGAACTGTCTTTTCTTGGCGCATGCGGGGAAGTGGGGCGTTCTGCCGCCCTCGTTGAGGAAGGGAAGGACAGGCTGCTTTTAGACTATGGCGTCAGGATGAACAACGAAACAGAATTACCTTTACCAGTCAAAGGGCCGATAGAGGGGGTTATAGTGACGCACGCCCATCTAGACCACTCTGGGGCTGTGCCATTGCTCTATAAGCATAGCGAGATGCCCTGCTACATGACGCCGCCCTCGCTGCCGCTGATAGACCTGCTGGTCCAGGATTCGATAAAGGTCGCGATGCTGAAGGGGTTCGAGCAGATATTCTCGCACAGCCATCTCAGGAGAATGATTCGGAACATTATCCCGATAGGCTATGGCAGGCAGCACAGGATATGCGCAGGGATAGATTTCTGCTTCCAGGACGCGGGCCATATATTAGGTTCGGCGACAGTGCAGCTGAAGACAAGAAACCATTCCATACTGTTTACAGGGGACATGAAATACAGCGAAACTAGGCTGCATTCCGCCGCCTACGATGGGTATAAGGACATAGACGTGATGATAACTGAATCCACTTATGGCGACAGGCCACATCCCGATAGAAAGGAGATAGAGAAGCTGTTCATAGAGAGCTGCAAACGGGTCTGCGACAACAACGGAAACGTCTTAGTTCCTTCGTTCGCTGTCGGCAGGGCGCAGGAGATATTATCTGTATTAGAGAGCCGCAAGTTTGATTATCCTGTCTACATGGACGGCATGAGCAAGAAGGCCGCGGAGATAATGCTTCATTTCCCAAATTATGTGCGCGACGCGAAAGAGATGCGATCAGCGCTAAACAAGGCCATCTGGGTCGAGAACGCTTCCACTCGCGAGAACGCGCTGAAACAGCCGTCTGTAGTAATCTCGACCGCCGGATTTTTGCAGGGCGGCCCAGCTGTCCATTACCTGTTTAAGATGAAAGAGCTGCCTAATCAGGCGGTCTTCTTCGTCGGATATCAGCCAGAAGATGAGCCTGGCTATAAGTTAATGCAGACAAGAAGGTTCCAGCACGAGGACTATGATTTGGACTATAAAGAGCTGGAGATAGACTATTTCGATTTCTCCGCGCATTCGGGCAAAGAGGAATTGCACAAGTACGTAAAAAAAATCGACCCTAAGCTGGTGTTCTTCATCCACGGCGAGCCGGCGCAGATAGGTCCATTCTCTAACTGGGTCAAGGATGAGCTAGGAATAACAACGATAGTTCCGAAGCTCGGCGAGAAGTTCAAGGTTGAGAAATACTTTTAGCTGACTTTCTTGATTTTAACTGTCTTCCCTTCTATAATGGCCTGAATATCTTTTCCTTTCATTAATCTGTTGAAAGAGAATATCGGATTTTTTCCTTCCATAGTATCACGCAAAAATTGGTTTCTTACCTTGAGACCGCTTGTTTTATTCAGAAGAGTTGACATGGATAGCACTATTGAAGAGCGTGGAAAACTACGCATAAGGGCCGTATTGCTTGTTGCCCACATTCCTTTAAGATTTTCGACACTTGAAAGCGTCTTGCCCAATTGTTTATTCTTTAAGGGAAAAGAAATATCTGAATGGGGGAAGTCTTTAATTCTTTCGATTTCTTGGTGTGCCACTTTATCAGGCGCTATCGAAGAAGAGACACCATCCGCTATAAATTCCTCTATTTTTTCTGGAAAGCTGTGTTTTAGTTTATCATTCAAAAAATGGATAGCTTCATGGTCCAGAGTGTTCGTGAGTTCTACTTGATTATTTAAGTATTTTTTACTGATTTTAACCTCATCGAAATTTAAAAGGTAAACTGCTTTACCTCCGCCCGTAAGAATATAATGAAATAGATTCAGTAGGCCTGTTCTTTCTGTAAATTTATTTATTATTTCTTTTTTTCTTTCAGCACTCATCTCAGGATATAGTGAATTAAGTAGAAAACTCATTCTTTTTTTAGCATGTTCCTTAAGTAATTTATCTCCCTCTATCTTTTCTAGTTTTGCCATTTTTATTATTTGCGTGAATTTACGGGGTTTTGCTTTAAGGGAATAAAATGCTCTAAATGTCCTATCATCAAGTGCTCGCCTTTTTTGCAGCATGATAAAATTGATGCAAGTTAGTTATTTAAATCAGACACTTTAAAGTTAGATTTAAAAACAAGTAAAGGTTAGGTTATATCATGGGAAGAGTAAAGACGGGAATACCTGGACTTGATGAACTCGTAGAAGGGGGCTTTATAGAGAGTTCTAGCATCCTGCTCGCTGGCGGGGCCGGCACAGGAAAGACGATTTTTGCCACGCAGTTCATCTACAACGGCGCTTGCCAATATGGCGAACCAGGGATATTCATCTCTATGGAAGAGGGGGCCACAAACCTCTGGTGGAACATGAAGAACTTCCGCTGGAATCTTACCAAGTACGAGCAGGATAATCTAATCAAGCTGTATCGCGTGGGGATGATAGAACCAGGGGAGTTCGCGAAGAGGTTCAACGACGAAATCGAGAAAATAAAGCTTATGGTCAACGAGATGGGCGCAAAACGCCTTGTAATAGACTCGACGACGGCATTCGGCATGTGGATGGGCGAAGCTGCTAACATAAGGTATTCGCTGTTCAAGCTGGCCGACGAGCTGAAAGAGCTCAAATGTACAGTGCTGATGACAGCCGAGACCATGGGCGGACGAGACCAGTTCTCGAGATTCGGTGTGGAGGAGTTCGTTACAGATGCCATAATAGCGCTTTATTTCAGGCCGCCCCAGAGAGTCATGCTAGTCAAGAAGATGCGCGGGACTAAACACAACCAGAGGCCGCACCCGTACGAGATTGGAGAAAACGGCATAGTCATCGAGCCCAAGGAAGAGGTAATGTGGGAGAGCCTGAAGGATTGACATGAAGATAAAGGAATTTCTTAAACTGGCCAGGATAGAGCACGCGATATTTCTCGCACTGGCTGTAATCGTCGGGGAGGTAGTTGTAACCAGCCGGATAGAGCTGCTGCCGAGCCTGTTCGGGGTATTGTCCGTGTTCTTTATAGGGATAGGCTCATTCACGCTGAACGATTTCCTTGATTATAAGACGGACAAGAAGAACAAACGAAAGGATAGGCCGTTAGTCAATGGCTCAATCTCAATGTGGTCCGCGATAGCGGCGGCCAAGGTATGCTTCCCTCTGGGGATTCTTTTCGCGCTTCTGATAAACATGAACTGCTTCTGGATAGCCGCCATATTCTCTATTCTAGCGGTAGCCTATTCGTACATCCTGAAAAAGATCCTGCTGCTGGGCAACGCGTTCGTAGCCTTTTCGATGGCCGTTCCATTCCTGTTCGGCAACTATATTGTTTCTAATCAGATAGCGGTCTCGATACAGATACTATCGTCAATAGCTTTTCTTACCGGACTCGGGAGAGAGATAATCAAGAGCATACAGGACATGACAGGAGATAAGAAATATGGGCGCTGGACCTTGCCGATAGCCCTTGGAAAAAAGCTGCCGCTGGCTTTCGCTATAATCTATATACTACTCGCCGTGGTGATGTCTTTCATTCCGTTTCTGGTATTGCCGAAGTTCTACCACAACATATTCTATCTTGCGCCGATTATAGTGACAGACATGCTGTTGCTCAAATCAGCCTATCTCTCGGCGCATCTGAAGAAACTAGAAAAAGTCAGGAAGATGAGCCTGCTCGCAATAGGAATAGGATTGATAGGGTTCCTGCTCGGCGCGTTAGTCTAGGTCTTCTGTTTCCTCGTTCTCGCCAAGGTCGTCTCCAGCCTGCCACTTCTCAGACAGGCATTCGACATCGAGCTTGTCCCCTTTCTTGACGATTTCCAGCTCACAAGAACAGTCTGGGCACTCTATCAGCTCGCCCTCGGCGGTCTTTGCGTCCAACTCTATATCGGCCCCGCACTTCGGGCATTTTACCTTGGGTTTTGCAGATTTCTTGGCTGGTGACATAGGATAATCTCTAAACTTTTTATCGAGCACCTATATAAGCCTAATGCCCCAGGTAGAATATTTATATAGTTTGAATTCCTTTTATTAACAGCGATTTTGGTGACGCGATGGAACTGGATATCATAGGAATGGCTGAAAGACCAGAATGGAAGGAGATTCTGGTCGACGTTGTCAAGAAACAGAATCTGGACCCTTGGGACATAGACATAGCATTGATCAGCCAGAAGTACCTGGAGCGTGTGAAGGAGCTCAAAAAACTTAATCTTCGCGTGTCCGCTAATATTATTCTAGCAGCCAGTATCCTGTTGCGCTACAAGTCCGATTCCTGGGTTCTGAAAGAAGAAGAGCAATTGCCTGTGATGATACCTGACGAGATATATTCCGAGCCGATATTCCCGCAATTGGAGAGCGTGCTAAGGACAACTACAAGGAAAGTGTCCCTAGAGGAATTGATAGCCGCTGTCGAAGACATAATGGTGAAGGAAAAAAAGAAGGCGGAGCGCCAGAGCCGCGTACTAGAAAGAATAGTCCCGGACTCTCTATTGGAGATGGCTGTAGGCAGCGAGAATTTTGATATCAAGCTGAAAGAAGCCCTAGAGGAGGTCAAGCGCAACGTCGATCAAGAGAACCTGGTATTGTTCTCCGACCTGCTCGAGGAGAAGAACGCCGCTGAGGTGATAGAGCATCTGATACCTCTGCTGTTTTTAGCCAATGACGGGAAGATAGCGCTCTGGCAGGAGAAAGCCTTCAGCGAAATATTCATAAATCTGCTTGAGACGAAAGTTAAAGTGTTTGAGGAGGAGAAGCGTGGAAGAAAGCGAGCAAAAGAAGCTGGCAGAAGCGGCCCTGTTCATGTCGCCTGACGTGATACCGCTTACTGATTTGATGAAAGTGATGCAGATAGAGGACAAAGAATTAGCTGCTAGGCTGTTGACAGAGATAGCCACGGAGTTCAACGCCCGCAGCACAGGCCTTGAGATAGTAAGATTGGGCGATAAATTCAGGATGAAGGTAAAGGATGCATATACGGGACAGGTCTCCCATCTCGCTGTTGATACCGAGTTCTCTAAAGCGGCGCTGAGGACTCTGGGGCTGATAGCTATGAAGCATCCTGTGAAGCAATCCCTTATAGTCAGGATAATAGGAAATAAAGCGTATGACTACATCAAGCTGCTCGTTGAAAAGGGGTTTATAAAGGCAAAAAAATCGGGCAACACCAAGATACTCGAGATAACGCCCAAGTTCGAGAGCTATTTCGGGAAGAGTATAGAGGACATAAAGAGATTGGGCGCTATTTAGTCAGGACAGAGTCGGGATCCACATAATAGCGCTGTATGACTTCCTGCACCTTCGAGAAAGAGTTTATCTTGTTCTTTATCAGATATTCCAGAATCATTTTTTTCTCTTCTTTCTCGCGCTTCATGTCGCTCAGGGTAAGGCCGGATATAGACGCTAGTTCCTCTTCCTTTTCCGACGGCACATCAGTCCTGGCAATCCTGTCTGTTTTGGGGTCGTAGCTGAAAATCTCGCTGAAAGAAACGCCAACCTCCGATTTTTCAACTTCCACTATAGAGGTTATCCTCCTGCGCAATCCTGTGGGGCAGCGTATCTTGTGCTGGACTATGATCACGTCCATGAGAGGCAACATATTTGCAGGCACGTTCATCGGCGGGTTCGATAATCGTGCGACTGACTCTCCAGGCGAATTAGCATGGAGCGTGCCCATCGCCGAATGGCCTATGTTCATCGCGTTGAATAGGGTCTCTGCCTCGTCCCCTCGCACCTCGCCCATGATTATCCTGTCTGGTCGCATCCTCAGCGCATTCTTCAGCAAGGAGTTCATGGTTATCTCATCACCATGTATTCCGCTCCTGCTCTCCATCCTGATGACGTTGCTCCGCTCTGGAAAAGACAGCTCCAGCGTGTCTTCGATGACCACTATCCGGTCCTCTAATGGGATGAATGACGACAGGACATTCAGGGTCGTCGTCTTCCCTCCGCCTGCCCCTCCAATGATTAGCATGTTCATCGGATAGTTCTTCTCTCCCTCGATCAGCATCCAGAGTTCTGATGCCAGATCAGCGTTCATTGTGTTGAGGTTTATCAAATCTACTATGGAGAAAGGGTTTTCTTTGAACTTTCTGATCGTTATAGTAGGCCCATCAGGGGTCGCCGGCGGGATGGTGGCGTTCATTCTTGAGCCGTCAGCTAATCTCGCGTCTATAAACGGGCGCGTGGCATCCACAGTAACGTTCATCTTCGAGGCAACATCCAGAATGACTTCGAATATCTGGTCCTCGGTCATAATCAGATTAGTTTCACACGTACCATAATCCCTATGATAGACGTAGACAGGGATGTTTGGCCCGTTGACCATTATCTCCTCGAGCGACGGGTCCTTGATTAATGTATCTAGCGACGGTTCGCTCATCACGTACTTTCGTATGGGCTTCTCGTCGATTATCTTGACGCTCTGGGCCATGATAGAGAAAGAAAGACAGTATATATAAAAATAGAGCATGGACCGCACAGGATTTGAACCTGCGACCTCCCGATTATCAGTCGGGTGCTCCAACCGAACTAAGCTAGCGGTCCGCGCTTAAATATTGGTAAGTATCTTATATTTAAATATCGATATAATAAAAGGACGAGAGCATGGCGAGCGGAAAGGACTCTAAAAAGACTGAACGGCGTCTTAAGCTTACTAGTAGGCTTAGCCCCGAATATTTGGACATTCTGAAAAAGATGCGGGCGAAATCCGCGGGCATGCGGGTCGAAAATAAGAAGAGAATGACAGAAGACGATGCCAGAGCGAAAGAATACACCCAGTTAAGGATAAATACTGCTAAGACCCCTCAAGAGCTCCAGAAGGTCATTTCTGATGAATCTTTATGGAAAAAAGAACTGGGTTATCAGCACGGGCTTCGAGAGGGTAATAAGCTCAGGAAGCAGGGCAAGAGAGTGGCTGGCGAAAAACCGGTCAAGCCTAAATTCACTGTTGAGAACGTGGACGATATACAGAAAAACATATTGAAGCAGATAGAATTCGCTGAGCAGGAAGGCTATTATGAGGGGGTTAAAGAGGCTGTTGAAGGCATTAGGGAGACTAACGAATTGAAGATAAGAAAACCAGTTCTATCCAGATTCCAGTTCAAGAAAGTCGCAAAATTTGTTCCTTGGCAGAAATTCAGGAAGATGATCCAGAGAGAGGCTCCAATCGTCAAGGAACTCGAGGAATTCAGGAAGTTCGAGGTCGACAAGGGGGCGGCAGGCGGCGAGAACATAGAGCAGCTGCGTGACCGAGTTCTCAACTATCTCAATTACAATCCTGAACTGATGCAGAGCGTCTACAAGAACGCGCAGATAGTCAGATACAAGGGCAAAGAGGACAAGGATATCAACGTCGTCGTCCTTGGAAAGAAAGGGATAGGCCATTCTTACATCAACTATAAGGAGCTGAACAACTTCATCCCGCTAGGCAGCATCCAATTAGCCAAAAAGGCCAGTCCGCTGCCGTTTTTCGTGCGGATAGAAACAGCTAAAGAGATAATCGAGGCTGGAGAGACCATCGAAGAGTCTGCTGGGGCATGGCACGGAGCGGGCGTAGGGAGAAAAGACCGAGTGACGCCGAACGAGTTCTACCGCGCTTATGAGGGTACTGCAAACGCGTCGCGCGTCAAGAAGGGCGAGGAGATTACAGAGTATGATGAAGAGTTCGCCAGAAAGCAGGGCGCTGAAGAGACCCGAGGGGCGACAGCGCGCGTATCCTCGGCGAAGGCAGAAGAGGGGGAGAAAGGCAAGAAAGCTGCTGCGAAGAAGCAATCCGGTTCTGTGAAGATGATAAACGCGGAGAACATGCAGCAGATATTCAAGCTCGTGCTCATAGTCATCGTTCTAGTGCTCATTCTGGGTTTTGCATCCTGGTTGGCAAGGATATTCCAGTGATAAGATGAGGCTCGCAGGCCTATTCTCAGGCGGAAAGGACAGCGCCTATGCTCTGTATGTAATGCTTAACCAGGGGTTTGAGGTACCTTATCTAGTTTCTATATTTCCTAAATCACCAGAATCATACATGTTCCACCATCCGAAGATTGAGAAGACTATCGACCAGGCGAAAGCGCTGAAAATAAAGCAAATCATAGTAAAGACCAAAGGCGAGAAAGAAAAAGAATTAAACGATTTAAAGAAAGCACTAAAAAAATTAGATATAGACGGATTTTTCTCAGGCGCGATAGCCAGCGAGTACCAGAAGCAGCGGCTCGACAAGATTGGTGAGGAGCTAAAGCTAGTGTCGTTCGCTCCGCTCTGGCACAAAGACCAGGAGAGCCTATTGCGCGAGCAGATTGAATCAGGATTTAAGATAGTGTTCAGCGCCGTGGCTGCTGATGGGCTGGACAAGTCGTGGGTCGGAAGGATGCTCGACTATAGCGCGTTCGAAGAACTGAAAAAAATCAGGGACAAATATAAAATAAATATTTCAGGCGAGGGCGGCGAATATGAGACGCTAGTCGTTGACTGCCCTCTTTTTTCTAAAGCGATAAAATATGGAAAAGGCAAATAGGAATATAGCTAGGGCCAGCATCCCTATGATGAACCAGTCTATTCCAACAGAGGGAACGCTGCACGATGTCAAAGGGGCAGCTTCTTTCGCCCCTAATGTCGGCGTTGCTAGCTGGCCTTGCGACAAAATCATATAGGCGAAGACCGCGGCGAATAAAGTCATCGACAGGGCGAAGACGAAGATGCTTGTTTTCTGCGGCGAAATAATAGTTTTGCCTTTCTCGGTCAGCTCATAGTAGATCCATTTATGGTGGTCTTTCTTTTTCGTTATCAGGCCAGCGCCGAGCATCTTCTCCAAATGCTCGGATATTGTCGAGGGGGCGAGCGACAGCTCTTTGGCTATCTCTGACTGGGTCTTTCTCCTTTCCTTTAAGGCCTTCATTATATTGACTCGTGTGTCAATGGCAAGAGCCTCGAAAGTCTTCTTGTCCAGTACTATCTCGCCCATTTTCCCACTAGATCTCATAGACTACTGACAGGCTCGCGGACACTTCTATCGCGCCCGGGCTGACTTGCGTGCTCGCTCCGGACTCTGCTCCTGCCGCAAGCGTTCTATAGTACGGCACTATGTATGTGGAGCCTTCTGCCGCAGAGACTATGCCAGTGATATGCGCGCCCAGGCCGGCCGCTATAGAGTCGGCCTTGCTTTTCGCGTCCTTGGCAGCCTCTGTCAGGGCCTGCTTATAGATGCTGTTCTTCTCTTCATCGGTTATCGTAAAGACAATAGAGCTGACGTCATTCGCACCCGCTCCAACAGCCGCGTCTAGGTATTGACCAACTTTGTCGATAGTCGTTGTCTTTATTTTCAGCAGGTGGTTTGTCTTGTAGCCGGAGATTCTCGGAGCCGTATATGGGCAGGTGTCGCATGACTTCGGATAATCATAGACCGGATATATAGAGTAAGAGGTCGTCTCTATATCCACGCTAGAAAGCCCTTTAGCATAGAGCGCTTTCCTTACCGCATCGACTATGTCCGCGTTGTCTTGCTGGCTCTCTTTTGCCGTCACGGCTTGCGTGTCCACGCCAAGGTAAATCTCGGCCTTGCTCGGGCTCAGGGACATTGTGTATTGCCCGTTGACTGTGACCGTCTTTTTGTCTGTGCTGTCTGTCTGCGCTATTCCTGCGCTGGTCGCGAAGAATGTCAGTGCCAACAGCACGATAAACGCTATCCCAATAATTCCTTTCATCACATCACCGAGATAGTTATAGCTTAACATTAATATAGCGCTTTTGTATTGCTTAGGCAAATACCTAACTGTTGCGCTGGAAACAGAATATATTTAAATGAGCGTTGCTAAAAAGAGTGCATGCGGAACATTCTAGTCGAGGAGTTCACAAGACCCGAGAAAAACCAAAGAGTGGAGGTAGTCGAGCGGAAGGGGCTGGGCCATCCTGACACCATCTGCGATGCGATGATGGACCAGGTTTCTGTGGCTCTCTGCGCCGAATACCTGAAGAAAGTCGGGACCATACTGCACCATAATGTCGACAAAGGCTTATTGGTTGCGGGCGAGACCAAGACTAAATTCGGCGGCGGAAAACTGGAGAAGCCGATGCTGCTAATTTTTGGGGACCGAGCGACATCGACGCCAGAAATAGACCCGAACAAGATAGCCGTCGAGACTGCGAAACGCTGGCTGAAAGAAAATCTCCGCTTTATTGACCCTGAGAAGCAGTTTAGGTACATGCCTGAGATAAAATCGGGCTCTGAGGCGCTTACAGACATATTCAAGAGAAAGAACGAAATTCTAGGGGCTAACGACACATCTGCTGCCGTCGGCTATGCGCCGTTGACTGTCACCGAACGGCTGGTTCTGGAGACAGAGAAATACATCAATTCAGATGGTTTCAAGAAAGAGTTCCCAGTATCAGGCGAGGATGTCAAGGTCATGGGGCTCAGGACCAACGACAATATAGAGCTAATTATAGCGATGGCGTTCGTAGACCGCTTTGTAAAGAATGAGCAGGACTACTTCAAGAAGAAAGAGGAGATGCTCGCGGACATAACTGAATTTGCCAAAGAGCGCTCCAACGGATTGAAGCTGAGCGCTAATCTTAATGTTCTGGATGTCAAAGGACGAGGAGTCGACGGTGTCTATCTCACTGTCACAGGGACATCAGCTGACGGCGCGGACTGCGGCGAGGTCGGACGAGGCAATAGAGTTAATGGCCTGATACCTTTGAACAGGCCTATAGGGTCCGAGGCTGCTGGGGGCAAGAACCCTGTATCCCACGTAGGGAAAATCTATAACGTTCTTACCCATAGGATCGCCGACCGCGTCTATAGGAACGTGTCAGGCGTCGAAGAAATCTATGTCTGGCTGCTAAGCAGAATTGGCCAACCTATAGACCATCCCGCAGTCGCTGCCACGCAGGTGACCCTCAAGAAAGGCACGTCCATGAAAGAGGTCGAGAAGCAGATTCATTCTGAGATAGACGAGGAGCTGGCAGACATACAGACATTCTGCATGGACCTGGCGCGCGGAAAGTATCCCATCTGCTAGAATTTTATTGTCCTTCGCTCTAATCTAGTAATGACCTGCTGGATGAAATTCTTAGGCACTGTCAAAGGCTATCTCAAAGACTACAATGTTTCTGATGCCGATGCGCGCCAGATACTTGAGGGGATAGAGAAAGATGTGGGCCATAACCCTAATCTCATAAAAGCCATGATAGACTTGGAGAAATCGGGCCTGATAAAACGGCTCAAGAAGAAAAGCAAGGAATCGAATATAGCCTATCAATAGAGAATGTTTTTATTCTCTAAAGATGTAAGTCATATCACTAATGTTTCTAACGAGGTGTATTGGATGGCAGAAGAACTAGACAAACCCGTCGAAGCGGCACAAGAAGAGGAAGTTGACGCAGCTCTGGAGCAGAAGCTGGCCTTTCCTACCGCCGCGGTCGTAAGGGAGATGAAGAAATACGTTGCTAAAGACAAAATGATTAGAAAAGAAGTGAAGATAGCGATGAACAAGTTCCTGGCCGAGATAGTGAAAGACCTGTCGCAGACTATGGACAAGTTCCCATACACGGTTGTTGACTACCGCATGTTCGACGAGGCGGTCAAGCCATACAAGCGCGTCAAAGATTTACAGGGGGAGAAAAGAAGGCTCGCAGCGCATCTCGATGTGGTTATAGAGGACTGCGCTTCGATAAAAAGAGATCTGGACATCAAGTTCGGCAACGAGGAACAGTAATTATTTAGAAAGACTGTGCATCTCCGAAGACAGCAAGTCGCCTGTCTTCGCGTCGAGCGCTATAGAGACCAGATAGAGCATCTTTGTTATGTAGTTTACCTTCCAGACCGTCTTATCGCCCTCTTTCTGTATAGTGAGTATTATCTGGCTCAGAGGCTGCTTGTATTTCTGGAACTCTATTCCGGCCTTGGTGAGCATCTTCTCGCTGCTTGTCTTTACCTCCGATAGGGTCAGCGTCTCTTTCGTCGGCTTGACTGGGGTGCCTATCTCTTTCAGGAATATCTCGCCGTTCTCCACGACTATCTGGGCCGACTTGTTCGCAGTGGGCTCGTAATAGACTAAGTCCCATATAGAGGCGTCTTTGTCCCCTGATTCAAGGAATGCCATCGCCGAGTTCAAGTAATAGCCATCCTTTGACAGCTTTTTTACGTCATCCGATTTCTCGGCGAGCTTCACTGCTTCGGCTATTTTCATGACGAAAAGTAAAGCACGGATGATATTTATACTTGTTGGTGCATTAATAGGAACATGAGCAAAGTAAAAGACCAGAAGATGAAAGTCGTCGGGCTGACCAATTACCTGATAGACCTGCACTCGGCTGAAAAGTCCGTAGTCTTCATACTGGCTATAGCTCTTGCTGTCGGATTTCTGGGCGCGATTGCACTTAACGGGCTGAATGCCCAATCGCTTCTCACAGGCCTATATACCGGAATTTTCCTGGTGGCGCTGCCCGCTATAGCCTCCGGTTTCTTGACTACGTGGATTAGCCTGGCGACCAAGAAAGAGATGAACTACAGGCGATCGTTCTATCTGGCCTTCTTCAACTCGCTGATATTGTCGGCGCTGTACTTGATAGGGGCGTTCATGCCGAACAAAATCTATGGTTTGTTCGATATGCTGGCTTACGGCTATGTCCTGATTATGATAACAAGAGCCGCAATCATGAAAATCACTTATCCTTATTCCATCACGCAAAGCATAGTGCTGGGCTCGATACAGCCTCTGCTGGGCTATCTTGCGATATTGAACGTCGGCCTGCTGTTTCCCGGACTTGTTATAGGGCTGCACCTGCTCCTGCTCAAGATAGTCATCTCTCTCGCGATATTCCTTGCTGGCGTTGCTTTATTTGTGCTATTGGTCAATGCGCCAATGAAGAGGAGCTTCGGGATAAACACGTTCGAGGTCGCCAGCGCTTTTTTGGAGAATTGGTTCGACCAGTCCAACACCATCGAACAAGTCCTGAAGCGGATCGGGGAGAAAGCCGATATTTTAGTTGGCCTGATTTCGTTCAGGGCAAAGAAAAAGATAAAGACGCTGATGATTATCCCATATATACATCCAGGGCCTTTCGGCGAGGTGGGCGGAGGCAGGATGACCAGGATACTGATGGACAGGCTGGAGAAGGGGATGAGCCTCTTTATCCCCCACGGAACGGCAACACACGACCTTAACCCTGTGACGATAGCCTCGCTCAACCTCATCGCTGAACGCATAAAGAGGAGCCTGGCTGAAATAAAGTACTACAAGACCGCGTCGCATTCGCTCAGGATACAGAAAGGCGACGCGAAGATAATCGGGCAGAGGTTCGGAAGCAGCCTGTTCATGGCTTCCACATTCTCACCTAAAGCGACCGAGGATATAGATTTTTCGATAGGGCTCGCGATAATGAACCTGCTAGAGACGGGATATGGAGATGTGATATATGCTGACTGTCACAACTGCCATCGACCTGGGTTCCACGCAATCTTTTCAGGCAATCCCATTATGTTTGACCTAATCGATGGGGTGAAGATGCTCAATGCCAGAATGAAGAAAGAGAAAGATTATCAGATAAAGATGGGCATTGGGATAGACCCGATGACCGAATACTCTTCAATAGACGGCGTTGGCCCGATGGGTGTTAGAGTTACTGTAGTCGAGAGCAACGGGCAGAAAACAGCCTATGTCTTATTTGATGCTAATAACATAGTTGCCGGGATACGCGAGAAGATAATCGCGGAGATAAAGAAACTAGGGATCGATATGGTGGAGGTAATGACGACAGACTCGCACTGCGTCAACAACATACGGGGCGTCGAGAATCCGCTTGGCATGAGGATAGAAAAAGAGGTATTGGTCAAGAGGGCTGTTGACGCTACCTATTTCGCGATTACGGATTTGGAGCCAGTCGAGGTGGGCACAAGAATCATCAAAGTCAAGGGGATAGATGTGCTGGGGCCGCAAAAATCCATCGAGTTGGTGTCGATGATAAACACTATGACTGCGATGATGAAGATATTCGCACCCTTAATATCCATGGCCTCGCTGTCGCTCTCACTGCTTGCTGTATTCTTAGTGGGCTGGTAGCATGAAAATTGGCTTCTTTACAGAAACGTTCCTGCCGCAGACGAACGGCGTTGTCACATCAATCGAGAGTTTCGGCACCGAACTGGTAAAGCGCGGGCACGAGGTCCATATCTACTGCCCGAAAACAGAGATCAAGAGCCATAACGGGATGATCGTCCATTCAAAGCCCTCTGTTCCGTTCCTGCCTTACCCGGAATTCAAGATTGGTTTTCCCATAGGGCCTGTAGAGAAATTGGATATAGTCCATACGCACGGGCCTTTCTTCATGGGCAACTACGGGCTTTCAGTTGCAAAAAAGCAGGAGATTCCTAAGATTTCGACATTCCATACGCTATTGTCAGAATTCGTCGAATACATAGCCCCCATGGGGATAGGCGAAAAAACGCTAAAGAAGATAGCGTGGAAATACTGCAACTACCATTATAGCAAATACGACCATGTCATCACGCCCAGCCGGGTTGTCAAGAATATGCTGGAGATAAAAAAGCCGATTACAGTTATACCCACGGGCATTGACATTAATCTATTGAAGCCGATGGACAGGGAGAAATCGCGCGAGAAACTAGGGATTACTGCCGACAAGTTCTATTTGTGCCTGGGCCGGCTAAGCTTCGAGAAAAACCTTGAAGTTATCATAAGGGCGGCGAAGGATTTTCTCGATGATGACTCGCAGATGGTCATAGCAGGCCGCGGGCCGGCGCAGGACAGCCTGCAGAAGCTGGTAAAAGAGCTTAGATTGGGCCATAAGATATCGTTTGTGGGCTATGTCTCTGAATTAGATAAAGTCCGCTATTATTCGTCCGCTGACGCGTTCATTACTGCATCTACTAGCGAGACACAGGGAATAGTGGTATTAGAGTCGATGGCATGCGGCTGCCCTGTCATAGGGGCGAAGAGCCTTGCTATCCCTGAATTCGTGAAGAACAAGAAGAACGGCTTCCTTTTCGAGCCTGGCGACTATAAGCAGCTCGCAGGTCTCGTGGCTAATTTTGAGTACACTGACAGCATGGCGAACGAGGCGTTAGAGACGGCGCACCGCTACTCTAATGAGAAATGCACCGACAGACTTGAGCGCCTATACGAAAAACTTATTAAATAGAACCCGCTCATTATAGCATGATTTCAGTAATAGTCCCGGCGCGTAACGAGGAAGATTGCATAGAGCGCTGCCTGCACTCCCTGAAACGGCAGGACTACCATAAAAAATATGAGATAATAGTCGTCGACGGGCATAGTTCGGACAAAACGCCTGTAATAGCAAAGAGATATGCGGATAAAGTTCTTAGGATGCATCCACATGGACCTGCTGGGGCCAGGAACGACGGCGCAAAAAGGGCTAGATACGACATACTGGCGTTTATAGACGCTGACTGCATCGCCCCTAAGAACTGGCTCGCTGAAATCGAGAGGCAGTTCGCTGACAAAAAGTTAGTGGGTTTGGGAGGGATGCTGCGCCCCTACCGCGGAAAACTGAAAGACAAGATAATGTTCAAGATAAATTCTGACTGGTGGCTTAGGATTTCTTCAAAATTCGGCGCTTACCAGCTCACGGGAAACAATTGTTCTTATAGGAGAAAGAAGTTTTTAGAGATAGGCGGGTTCAACACGCACATAAGTTTCTTCGAGGACACCGAACTGTCAATGCGCATGTCCAAGATAGGCAAGCTGAAGATAGACAAGGATCTCTGGGTCGAGACATCGACAAGGCGCTTCAGGAAGATGGGCTATCGCAAACTGTTCTGGATAAACCTGAAGGCGTTCTGGTGCATGCTCAACAAGAAGCCCATAAAGACGCAGTATTTCAATCGCTGAGCTGTCTTTTATAGCTGGTTTCGAACTGCTTTGCTATGATGTCCCAGTCAAAGACTTTTTCTGTTCTTTTTCTCCCGAGCTTTTTACAGCGGGCCATCAGACTCTTGTCATGCGCCAATCTCTCTATCGCATTAGCTATCTGCTTTGAATTCTTCGGATCGACCAATAGACCAGTGCCATCGACCACCTCAGGGATTCCGCCAACTTTAGTGGATATGACGGCGCACTCTGTCGCCATCGCCTCGACCAGGACTATTCCGAACGGTTCATATAGAGAGGGCAATACAAACATGTCTGCGGCTGAATAGCACTCCAGTTTTCTATGGTCGTCCACTTTTCCCATTATGGTAATGCGTTTCTCAAGACCTAGCTTGTTGATCAGGCGCTGGAGATTGTCCCTTTCAGGCCCTTCGCCCATCATGAGATAATGATAGTCAGCATCGACATCTGGCAGCGCTCTCACAAGATACTCTAGGCCTTTCTGGGGCAGCAGCCGGCAGACGGACAATATGAGATGGTCGCAGCCTAATTCATCTTTAATGCGCGTTTTGACCTTCTTGTAGAGTTTGGTGTCAACACCATTGTAGATTACCTCCTGCTTCTTTTTCGGATAGTCTTTTGGGACTGTGGTTTTGAGGCTGTAATTGCTGTTGGCTATAATCCTATCGCAGCTTTTCATTATTATCTTGCCCATTGTATCATCGTATAAGCCCCCGAAAAAGTCGGTCTGTGGGTTTATGCCTATGGGCCGAGAGTTGTGGATGTTCAGGAACAACGGCGTTTTCAGCAGGCGCTTCCAGAAGATGACTGAATCGAACGACGGAGCGAACCTATTATGGAGATGGATTATATCTGGCTTCTCTTCTTTACAGATTTTCGGGAACGAATAGCTGAACCCTATAGGCACCGAGAAAGGAGGCGGGAGGAATGAAGGCAGTTTATTGAAAATAAATGCCGGTAAACGATATATCTTTATCCCGTTATATTCTTCGTATCTTTTCGTGCCTTCGATAAGAGAAGTGACTATCGAAACATCATTTTTCTTGGCCAGGCGCTTGGATAAATCTAGAAGATAGTTCTCTGTGCCGCCCAGGAAGGGATGGAAGAACGGATTGACGTGGCAGATGTTCATGAGTCGATTAGACTTTCTGTATTTATATGTTTTTCAGATTTCCTCTAGCAATGACTTGTAGCTCATGAAACGGTAGCCTTTATTCCTAAGATAGTTAATCAGCATCTTGAGCAATCTAGATTTAGGAGAAGTGTCCTGTGGGTGCAGCGCCACCTCAACGATGGGCTTGCGCCTGAATATTGTGTTGAACGTCGACGGAACGGCCAGGATATTACCCCTGATGACGAGCGTCGACTTTAGCCTCATGCCATCCCTCAAGTCATAGAAGTATTTGCTCGAACTGGTGTAATCGAAACCTGCGTCGCTAACTGCCTTTAATGCCCCGCGGCTCAGCATCCACATAGGCGGAATAAAACCTTTCGGTCGATAGCCGAAGCAGCTGCGGAATATCTTCCTTCCGTCCAGGATATGGTGCCACGCCGTCTTATAATCCGTGAAAAACTCGTCCTCCATCAGCATGCTGGAGTGCGTGTAACCGTGCATTACCAGCTCCTGGCCCGTGCCTTTCATCACATCGGCGAACTCCCAGTCTTCTGCTATGTTCTGCGACTCCTGGCCGTGGTATTTCGGTATAACCAAGTAGGAGAAGTCGTCTATCTCCTCTTTCTTCAGGAGATCATCTATCTTGATTATCCTGTTGAGAGAGCGCGGCGCAACATCGTGCACAGCCACAACCGCGTATTTGTCGTTCATGGATAGCCTTATGCTGAATATCCATATAAAAGCATAGCAAACTATTTATATGGAAGCGGAGTAAATAGAGTGTGGTAAAATGGATAACGTGACTATGCTTCTGATCGGTTTCATAATCCTGATAGTTTTGCTAGTTTTGTCGATAGCGCTGAGCATGAGGATACAACGAATAAGGCTAGTTAAGATGGGCATGCAGGTGAAGCATGATTTGACCAGAGTAGAGCGCGAAGTCGACGCGGTAAAGAGAGTGCTGCCAGGCTTGGTCGATAGGGAGAAATTGGCCATCGAGAAAGAAGGCTTGAAGCGCGAGATATCGGCTGTCGAGAACAAAATGAGTCAAGAAGAGAGGAAGTTCGACAAGCTGAACAAGGCGCTTGAAGTGGACAAGAAGACGGATAAAGCGCTGATGAGGAATGTCTCCAAGCTTGAGAAGTCGCTGGAGAAGATGAAAGCCAGATTGAGCCCGAAAAAGAAAAAGCTGAGAAAGATTAGAAGGGCTAAAAAGAAGTAACCTTTTTCTATTAGAACCTTTTTTATATAATAATAGGAAGTTTTTTATATACCTATTACCTATTTCTCTCGATGGCAGAAGACTTAGAGCTAGTCTCACTTTTCCGCGGATCGATAGGGAAGGTGCTCAATTTCTTGCTGACGGCTGAAGAAGAGAACAGCAAATCGGAGATAGCTAGAAGGTCAGACGTGACTTTCAAGACGGTCTGCGACATCTGGCCAATACTGGAGAAATACGATTTAGTGACGCCAACCCGCACAATAGGGATGGCAAAACTATATACTTTGAACAAGAGCAACAAAATAGTCGGCCAGCTCGGAAAGATAAGGAACGAGCTAACGAGCCACAACGGGAATCATAATGGAAACCACAGGGGGATCGGAGAAATCTTTTCGATTTACGGCTTCTTACTGCTTTTGACGCTGCCCATAGTCGGAACGCTCTATTTTGAAAGCAATAACACGGTTGCAGTGGATGAATCTCTTCTTAACATAACGACGATTATAGACAACACATCGAATTTCTCTGAGAATCTTACTGCGCAGACAGAGCCGGAAGTTAACATAACGACCATCACCGCAGATAACCAAAGCGCCGATAATGCTACGCAGATGATTCCGATAGAGACCATGGTGCAGGAAATCAACTACAGTCACGGGCCGATAGAGATAGGACAGCGCGTGCAGTGGACCCGTGTTATAAAAACGTCGGGAGGAGAGAATTACATTATAGGATTGGATCTTCCTTCTGACTACCAGGATCTGACCATAACAGACCCGAACGGTTACTCTTTCGATAATGGTACATTCGTTCTTTCGGGCAGCCACACGATAGAGATAAAGTTCACCACCTCTCCTGTCCAAAAGATTGAAGAGACGCTATCAGAGAAGCCTTACCAGAAGAGAGTGATTGTTTTGTCGGAGAGCGCGCTGCATTACAGCAATGTCACTGTATCGACAACAATCTCCGAGAAGATAGACGCTAAGATAACCGAGCTTCCAGACAAGGATATAACAAACGATGCAATGTATGATGTCAGGTTCCTCGACACCGACGGAAACGGGAAAGTGGACAGCCTTTCATGGGTGGTCCCAGGCCTATCCCAGAAAGAGTACATTATAGAAGATAGCAAGGAGAAAAGCTCATTGACAACATTCGACAGGGCGCTGGACTGCCATAAATGCGGCATGCACAAGGCGCCCCCGCTCACTGACGTGAACATGACCATATCGGCAAGCTTCAGCGGAACGAAAACTAACGTAGACTTTTCAGATTATTTCCCGAACGACTGGCAGATAATGGACTATAACAACGGAACGGTCACTGCGTATAACGCATCGCACAGCAAGATAACCTGGCAGTATGATAGCATCACTGGCAGCGTATCGCAGTGGTACATAATCAAGTCTGGCGATCTGACCAGCCCGCCGACCCAGTACGAGTTTTATTCCAGTTTCGATAGCCAGATGAGCGACCCATGGAGAGTAATCGTGTCCGACTTAAAGACAGTCGGCAAGGTCGTCATATCAGGCGTCACCGCGGATATAGTCAGAGGCGAGCAGAACACCATAACCTGCACCATAACCCAGACAAGCACTGCCGGCGCAGCCGCAACCAACGTCTCGCTGCAGTACAACAGTGGAGCAGCAAACCCGTGGATAATCCTGAACGCGACGAACAAGGCGACCAACGTCTCACTTGTCCGCCCCTATCCCCTGACGGGCGCAAACCCGAACCAGACAGGAGACACCAGCTTGATCTACAACTTCCGAGTCTCCGCAGATGTCTTCAGCAAGGCGAACTTCAGATGTAACGCCTCGAACAGCACTCTGGCGACCGCGGTCTCGACAGTGGCTGTGCAGAACATATCCGCGATAGCGCTTAACACGACCATAGCAACCGTGCCTGCTGCGCCTATAACTATTTATAACGACCAATCGGACAACTTCAACATAACCTGCAACGTGACTGCTCTAAGAGGCAATGCGAGCAATGCGTCTGTATATGCGCAGTGGAACTCGACGGCAGATGTCTGGAACAACTTCAGCACTGGCGCCGGCAACATGAGAGCGAACGAGAGCAGCCCTGTTAGTTTCAGCATGGTAGACAACTCCACGAATCCTGATAGCAGAGTATTTTTGATAACCGGCTACACCTCCGGGAACTATTCCGTCAGATGCTATGCCAATGACACTCCAATCGACGGCTCAAACACAAGCGGTACGAACATAGTCAAGGTGGAAGTAATGAGCAAGCCCTCTGCTCCCGCATCTCTCAGTACTATCGATATACTCAACGTGACCAACAACTACCGCGGAGATATAGATTATATCTACTGCAACGCTACATCTGTAAATGGCGATGTCGCTGCCAACATCACTCTCCAGTTCCAGAACGGCACGGGCTGGTACACTCTGAACGACACGTATTGGGCCCCTAAAGTCTACTATAAAAACACTTACGGCACGAACCCGAGATACGCGCAGACCGTGACTACTACAGGGACTGCCGCTGAATTCGCGGTCTACAGCAACATAACCGGCTCGCAGGCACTTAGATGTAATGTCAGCGTCGGTCAACTGGGCAGCGCAGTGGTCAATACCTCTTCGACCGACTCTATCTCAATATCCGCGCCGCCACTAAACACTAGCATGACCACTGACTTAGTATCGCCGATCTCAATTTTCGATAACCAGTCAAACAACTTCAATATGACCTGCAATGTCTCCGCAGTTATAGGTAATGCCAGCTCCGTTAGCCTATACGCCCAGTGGAACTCGACGGCAGATGTCTGGAACAACTTCAGCACTGGCGCCGGCAACATGAGAGCGAACGAGAGCAGCCCGATGGTATTCAGCAATGTAGATAACTTCTCATACGATTCACGAGTCTTCAAAATAACCGGTTACGTTGCCGGCAATTATTCGATAAGGTGCTATGCGAACTCGACTGCCAACGACGGCACAAATGAGAACTGGACTGGAATGAGCACAGTCAACGTTCTTCCAGTCTCCTTATCCAACATAGCGATAGTCAATGTCACCAACAACTACCGAGGCGACACTAATAACGTATACTGCAACGCCACTTCCACCAATGGGAACGTCCAGGCCAATGTCACTCTCCAATTTCAGAACGGCACGGGCTGGTACACTCTGAACGCGTCTTATGTAGCACCGAAAACAGCATATGACAGCGCGTATGGCACGAACCCGAGATATGACGTCGCTGTGACTCCGGCAGGCAATGCCGTCAAATTCGCTGTGTTCAGCAACATAACCGGCTCGGAATCGCTGAGATGCAACGTCACGCAAGGCTTATTGAGCAGTGCTGTGGTCAATACGTCTTCTACAGATTCTATTTCCATATCCGCACCACTATTGAACACCAGTATCCTGACAGTTCCAACTGAGCCGATTACGATAACGGACAATCAGTCCAATAATTTCAACATCACCTGCAACGCGACAGCTGTCATAGGTAATGTCAGCTCTGTGACAGTATATGCACAGTTCAACTCGACTAACAATATCTGGAATAATTTCACTACTAGTGCTGGTTCGATGAGGTCTAATGAGTCCAGTCCGATAATATTCAGCAATGTAGGCAATAGCACTTTCACCAACCGCAGGGTATTCTCGATAACCGGCTACACCGCAGGGAACTATGCGGTCAGGTGCTTCGCCAATTCATCCACTAACGATGGCGCTAACGAGAATTGGACCAGCATCGTGGTGGTAAAAGTAAATGATACGACTCTGCCAAACCTAGCGAACGTATTGTGGAACGTGTCCGACCTCGCAAACTACAGTTCGGTACAGAGGTATGAATTCAACGCCACGGTGGTCGATAATGTCGCTCTATCCTGGGTCAAAATCGAGCACAATTTCACTGGAACATTGACCAATTACACTGTATCAACCATGAATGGCAATGAATATTACTATGACTATGGCATACTGGCAGCCGGTTATTACCAGTTCAGATGGTGGGCCAACGACACCAACGGCAACCTTAATAGTTCCATCATAAACTACTATCAGGTCAACAAGAGCTACCTGCCGATGACGCTCTATATCAACGGAACGAACGGCGATGTTACAACGAATAATGCGACCACAGCCAACTTCACTGCTAACTTCTCAAGCAGCAACACGTTCAGCATAACGTTGCACACTAACCTTACTGGCAGCATGACTTTATTGGACACACAAAATAGTCCTTTGATGAAAGATACAGTGCTGAATCCGTATATCGCAAGGACAGGATACTTCATCATAGCTAATTGGTCAGGCAACCAGAATTACACCATCAGCAACGCTACCCATTACCTGTCGCTCAATGAAAGCAATATCCCAAACATCAATACCTTTGTGTTCAATATCTCGAACATGACCAATTACTCTTCAATCCAGGGATACCAGTTCAACGCGACTGTGAGCGATGCGAACCTGGACAAGGTCTGGATAGAGCAAAACTTCACAGGAGCTCTGCAGAATGTGACTATCGGCAGCTGCGGGGGCAGCGTCTACTGCTATAACTACGCGCTTGCAGCCGGCTTCTATTACACAAAATGGTACGCTAATGACAGTTATGGTAATCTGAACAATACCGACTATATCAAGTATTACCAGGTCAATAAGAGCTATCTTCCGATGACGCTGTACATCAATGGGACGGACGGGGATGTGACCGCTAACAATGCGACCACAGCCAACTTCACTGCTAAGTTCTCTACCAGCGACACGTTCAGCATAACGCTGCACACCAACCTCACAGGGACTATGTCGTTATTGGACACGCAGAATAATCCTCTAATGAAAGATACTGTACTGGCTCCGTATATCGCAAGGACAGGATACTTCATCATAGCTAATTGGTCAGGCAACGAAAACTACACGATAAGCAATGCCACGCACTACCTGTCTTTGAACGAGAGTGCCCCGCCGAACATGAACACTTTCCTGTTCAATGTCTCAAACATGACCAATTACAGCTCTATTCAAGGCTACCAGTTCAACGCCACTATAACCGACTCGAGCCTTGACAAGGTCTGGATAGAGCATAACTTCTCTGGAGCTCTGAAGAACTATAGTACGACAGCGAACAACGTGAATGAGTATTATTACAACAATGCTTCACTTGCTGCGGGCTTCTACAGTGCGAAGTGGTACGCAAATGATACTTACGGCAATCTGAACAACACCGACTGGGTGCATTATTATCAGGTCAACAAGAGCTATATCCCTATAACGCTCTATATCAACGGCACGAACGGCGACACAACGCTCAATAACAACAGCGATGCGAACTTTACAGCTAATTTTTCCAGCAGTTATAGTTTCTCGATGACGCTGTGGACAAACCTTACTGGAACGACCAGCCTCTGGGACACGCAAAACAGCCCTCTGATGAACTACACTATATTGAATCAGTACCCCCAGGGCGAATACCTGATCAACGCCAATTGGAGCAACCAGAACTATTCTTATACCGAAGCCAGCCACGTGCTGAAGCTCAACGCCACAGGAACGCTGCTCGACATAACTATAGGCAATGTCACGGATATGTACCGCGGGGACACCGATAACATTTACTGCAACGCCACCGCCAAGTACTGGAACGTCTCTGCCAACATCTCGCTGCAGTACAACAACGGAACGATTGGCGGTTGGATAAACCTGAACGAGAGCAACCTCGCGCAGAACGTTTCCTATGTCAACACTTATGGGACGAACCCGAGATATACACAGACGATATTGACCACGCCAAGCGGGACTGTCGCTAGGTTCGCTGTCTTCGGGAACTGGAACGGCAGCAACCAGTTCAGGTGCAATGTCACGCAGGGCTCTATCACAGCGCCTGCAAAGAACAACATCTCTTCCGTATCCACGATGGCGATAATGGCGCCTCCACTGAACACCAGCCTAACTACAGACTTGACAGCGCCAATCGCGCTCTATGACGATGGATCAAACAACTTCAACCTCACGTGCAACGTCTCTGCTATAATAGGCAACGCCACCAACGTCTCGCTGTATGCGCAGTGGAACTCGACGGCAGATGTCTGGAACAACTTTTCTGCATCCGGCTCGCTCAAGGCCAACGAAACCAGCCCGCTGATGTTTTATAATGTCGATAATTCCAGCCCAAGGACAAGGGTGTTCAAGATAACCGGTACTTTGACAGGCAGCTATTCGGTGAGGTGCTACGCCAATTCCTCTGTCCAGGACGGCCCGAACGCGAACTGGACGAATCTGGCTGCGGTGAACGTTAAATCAGTATTAACTCAGACAGCGCCTGCCAGCGAGACAATCGTCGACAGGGATTCAGTCAACGCTTCCGTGAGCGATGTCATAGTGCTTACAGTGGCCTCGACCAGCACGCTCGCGCAGAACATCACGTTCAAGGCCAACCTTACTATTCCGTCGATAGGCGGGCAGACAGATATAGTATTGGGCTATAACATGACCAACTCTTCGGGTCAAGCGGTCTATAATTGGGACCCGAGCGCCACTATGTACGCGGGCAACTACACCTGGTGGGCCGAGTCCAATCTGACTTATGTCAGCAACGGAACGCGAACTGTTCTAGTCTATGGTGGCTTTAACCTCGCGTTCCAGAACGCTGCAGACAGCCCGAACAGCAGCTATGTCCTGGGCGATAACGTCAGCATAAACGCGACGCTGAAATCATTCGGACCGGAGAGCCTGTCGCAATTGAGCACCACTTATGGGGCAGGCATAAACTCGACCGTGATAAAGGCGGATTCCAGCTTCGCGCAGATTAACCTTACTTATAGAACGCTGCTGAACGGGAACTGGAGTGGTAACTATAGTCTCACAGAAAGCGACCCGCTATCAGGCAACTCTTATAATGTCAGCCTTAACAGCACCGCTAATTACTTCTTCACGAACAGCACCGATTTCACCAGGAGCTTCAACGTTCTGAGCAACGCCATCGTCTCGATAACGCTGTTCAACGTGCCTATAGACTATAGCGCGCTTGATCCTGGCATTACCTCGAACGCCAGCACGATAGGCGGATTTCCGATGATAGTTAGGGTCGATAGCATTACCAACGTCAACGTTGATATAAACATCAAATCCAATGAGAGCACTATGGGCTCTGGCGGCAACAATATCGCGGTAGAGAACCAGACATTCGCTAATAACAGCGTCGGCACCGGAAATAAGTCACTTACGATAGATTATCAGACTCTGAAGATCAGCGTCCCGCCCAACGCCACAGACGGCACAAACGTCAGCGCGTACTGGTGGATTGCGGTTCCTATAAACCAGCCTCCGGGCGTCTACAGCAACACGATTATAGTCTATACTAACCAAAGCTAAAGAGAAAAGTTTATATATGGATTGCGATTAACCTTATTAGGAAAAAGGGAGGATACTTATGAAAAGCGGAAGAATAGCCTTGGGAATAATATTAATTATAGTATTTTTGGGATTAATGGCCAGCGTAATGAGGATGTCGACATCTTACGCAGCAGCCACTACTGAGCAGGAGAACACGAGTGCTCAGGTGATTGTAAATGGCGCTGTATCAATAACTCTTTATGGCATTCCTATATATTTCAGCTCGATGGACCCGGGCACAACTGATATGGCTGCAAACGCAACAGGTGGATTTCCGGTGAACGTCTCTATTGATGGAGCCACGAATGTCTTAGTAAACGTATACTTAAACGCCAGCGATTTCATCGCCAGCCCTTACACTCTCATGTCTGAGAACATGAGCTACAACGTGAGCGCGCCAGGCACTGCAAACGCGAACACAACCTGCGTAGCTGCGGGCTCGTGCAAGTACGGCCAGCTTTGGGCTTGGTCGTTCAATGAAAGCGCAAGGCTCGGCACATCCAGAAACACCAGCATATACAACTGGATAACGATTCCGATTACCCAGGGGCCAGGTACCTACACTAATTCAGTACACATATGTGCGTCGCAGACAACCTGCTAAAAAACTTATTTTTTTCTTTTTTCTTAATTTTTAGGGATATATTTATATAACCTCGAGCAAAACTAGGTATAGTGATTTGATGAAGAGAGAACTTGCCGTTTGTTTTTTACTCGCTGCTTCTTTATGGCTATCGGTAGGCTATTCAGATTCACCAGCATACAGTCTGGGGACTATCCCACCGCGGACCATGTACACCGCCGCACCCGGTACGAATGCTACCTTGATGTTTTACATTTTCAATGCCTATGGGAACAGGATAACCCACGTCACGCTGTCTGTTACCAATAACCCACAGAACCTCGATGTCCAGTTCCCTCCACTGTATACAAAACCGTATATCATAAGTGGCATAAAGACCGACATCGTTGAGAATCTTTTCGTCTGCAACCTGTCCATAGTGGAGGAACAGCCGGCTATCCCGATACATGATGATTTCTGTTATAATGATACTATTTACTATCTAAGAACGACCAATATCACTGGCTACATCCCGGCAAAGAAAGTTGAAATCAAAGTCAAGATACCAGAGAATGCTGAATACGGCGCCACATATGAAGTGACTATAGGTGTTGTTGCGAGATGGTACGACGAGTTTGGCACCTCACAGGTCAACCAAGCCAGGTCTTTCCCAGTTAAGATAAGGATTGCCTCAGAGACGTACAGCGAGGAGCCGTATACTCCAGAAGCAGGGGGATTCACGCCGTCCAATGAGCTCATAATTGGGGGAGTAATAGCGCTTTTAGTCATAATAATCCTGTACCAGCAGTTCAAGCCGAAAAGGCACAGATAATAGGAAAACGTTTTTTAAGGGGCTATGACTTATAATGCCATATAATTTCAGCGCAAGCACTTCGAATTTGACGACAAAATAACAGTAAAAGTGGTTTAATGAAGAAATTGTTAATCGCATTACTCATACTAACGTTTTCAGTATATGGAGTCACGTATCAGACCATAAACGCCTCGACCACTGTCTGTAATCGTGCGCCTCTATTGAACATAACCAACATCGTCGTGCCCTCGCCCGTATACACTGATTCTATACCCACATTCACAGTCACTGTCAAGAATATAGGCAATTGCTACACGATGGACAACGTCTTTGTCTATATAGACGCCTACAACTCGTTAAATATCGACGTCTGGAACGACTCGCAGGTCAGCAACAGCGGTTTCGGGCCAGGGACATCATCTTCGTTCAGCTTCTCTAATTCCTTCACTGAAGACACCTATTCTCTCAATGTGAGCGTTAGCTATTCAGTGTTTGACTTCAATTCAACGAACATCCTGAACAGCTCGAACAACAAGACTATAAACATGTCTGTGACCACAAGGCCCGTTACAGTGACTCAGGGCCCGGGCGGAGGCGGCGGTGGAGGGGGGGTCCCGTCTTCCATCTCTATACCAGCTTTCGTGCAGTTCAAAAAATACCCGGTTGTGCAGGAGGTCGCGCCGGGGAGCGTGATAATAGTTGATATGTCAATCAAGAACCCTCAAGACAAGACCCAGAACATAGATATCACGTTCAAGGGCGTGGCAGCCGGCTGGATAAACCTGTTCCAAAACAACATCAAGATAGACCCTCTACAGACGAGGGCCGTATCTTTCACGTTAGCAGTTCCTGAAAACGCTGATTCGGGCGATTATCTGGCCAAGGCAGAGATACATGATGGGGGAATATCGGGCTACAGCTATTTTGTCGTGAGGGTAAAAAAGTATCCAGACAATTATCCCGCCCCGCGCGTCTATCGTAAGGTAGATTTGAATTTTATAGATAACAAGAGCACCGTGACTATAACAGTCCAGAATGACGCCGACCCCCATAAGAGGATAGAGATATACGAGGATGTGCCGAAGATACTCGCGGACAACGTCGATAAGATTGATTTCACGACAGCTCCCTCCTCTATAGTGAGGGCTGATCCTGTCTTCATGTTCGCGCTGGCTGATGTCGCGCCTAACGAAAGAAGGGGGATAGAATATACTATAAACAACGTAATCGATGAATACGAGCCTTACGTCTACTGGCCAATAGAGCAGATAAATGTCCTCTATGAGCGCGGCGCAGACAAGATACAGATATACAACATCTACCAGACCATCGCCCAGAGGGGGACGGGCCAGACGTCGCTGAGCTTTGACATAGCCAACGTCTACACCAATACGTTGAACATCACGATACAACCCTGGCTTCCATCTGGCTGGAGCAGCTCGCCTGACAATATGTCGCTGCTGATGCCTGCGCAGACCCAGACTAACGTGAAATTCGCGATAAATATACCTGTAGATATTCCAGATGGCGCATACTATGGGGGCGTGAACATCTATTATGAGAACACCTCTATCGCCAAGGAGATAGTGTTCAGGCTGGCGCCAGGGGGCCTGTTGTTCGGCTTCGGGTTCTTCGGGATAGACTTTGGCTTAGTGTTGATAATCATAGCGGTTATAATCGGGATAGCCATAATCAGGAGGATAAGGCGGGCTAATGAGGGATATGAATATAAACAGGACGTGGATTCTACTTTATCAGAGGTAAAAAGCCTAATATTGAGGAGATAGTATGCAGCCTGCCAAATCCATAGGAATAGTCTCCGGGAAGGGCGGAGTGGGCAAGACGACGCTTACAGCGAATATAGGCGTAGCGCTGGCCAGAGATTTTGGCATGAACGTTGTTGTAGTTGATGCTAACGTCCTGACATCGAATTTGGGCTTGCACTTAGGATTTATACGCGAGCCTGTTTCCCTCCATGATGTGCTGCATAACAAGCTGAAAGTGGAACAAGTAGTTTATGTCCATTCCTCTGGTCTTAGCGTGATACCATCTTCCTTGAAGGTGGACTCGAAGATAAACGCATCCGCGCTGAACCGCGTTATCGATCACCTCAAGACACAGTATGACCTGGTGCTGGTTGACTCGGCTCCTGGCCTGAGCACTGAGGCTCTGGCTGTGATGAACGCCTGTGACGGCTTCATAATAGTGGCTAATCCAGACCTGCCTTCTGTCACCGACTCTCTAAAGACCATAGATATCATAGAGAAGAAAAACAAGCACGTATTGGGGATAGTGCTAAACAAGGTCACGGGAAAAAGCTATGAGCTCTTGAAGGCGCATGTCGAACGAGTTACTGACAACCAGGTCATATCTGAAATTCCCTATGATGAGTCGGTGCCTGCATCCATAGCTGCCAAAATACCTGTAGTAATGTTCAGACCTAACAGCCGCGCTGCAATCGAGTTCAAGAAGATAGCGGCATGGCTTTGCGACAAGCCCTATAACCCGACTACAGAGAGCCTGTGGACAAGGATATTCCGCATGATTTTCGGATAAAGCTAGTTATAGGTTATATGCCTGAAAAAAATAGACGGGGGAGTCGAACTCCCCCTAATACAACGGTGACGCATTCTGGAAAAAAGGTCGTTTTTTCGCAGACTTTAATAATAACGCATCCAATATATAAAGCTTTACTCCCTTGCATTAAAGAGTAAAAGATGGAAATATGCCCACCAATGTCACGCGCGAATACATGAATGCCGAATTGAAGTATCAACGCGCCAGGACCAGCGAGGATAAGCTGGAAGCGCTGCAGGAGATGCTATCAACTCTTCCAAAGCACAAGGGCACCGAAGTCCAGAAGATGCAGATCCGGGACAGGATAAAACGGATAAAAAAAGAGCAGATTCAGGCAAAGAAAAAGAAGAAAGGCCATGCCCCCACGCTGAAGAAAGAGGGCTTCCAATTAGTCATTATAGGATTTCCGAATTCCGGAAAATCCACCCTATTATCTAAGCTGACCAACGCAAAACCAGTTATTTCAGATTACCCGTTCACGACCAAGGAGCCCGAGGTAGGGATAATGGAGTTCGAGGGCGGGAAGATGCAATTAGTGGAGATACCGGCGCTCACCGAACACGCGTCGGAGAAGCATCGCGATTTGCTGACGCTGGTCTCGGGTTCGGATGGCATAATATTGCTAGCTGATGATGACTACCAACGCAAAGCGCTTGTAGGAGAATTGGTTAAGTTTGGGATACAAAAATCTATTTTCTATGCCTCGAAAACTGTAAAGATAACCCCAAAGCAGATCTTCGAGTTCTTCGACCTGATTCGCGTCTATACAAAGGAGCCTGGCGAGAGAACGGTGATGGATAAACCAGTCTTATTAAAGAAGAAATCGACTGTCCTTGACGTTGCTAAAGAGATACACAAAGACTTTGCAGATAAGATGAAGTTCGCCCGAGTCTGGGGTTCATCCAAGTTCCCGGGCCAGCGCGTTGAAAAAGACTATATACTGAAGGACAAGGACATAGTCGAGCTACATATATAGGAAATCGGACAGCTCCTCTATTTTCTTCCTCACTTGTTTTGTTGTTTCTATGTCACGGACGGTCACCGTCTCGTCCTTGAGCGAGTCATAATCTATCGTAATCCCATAATAGATTCCAATCTCGTCAGCTCGAGCATAGCGCCTGCCGATGCTCCCTCCATCGTCATAGAAGATATCGTGCTTTTTCCTGAGCATATCATAGATCGTCTTGGCTTTTTCATCTATCCCTTCCTTATTGACTAGAGGGTAGATGCCTGCAATGTAGGGCGCTATCTGTTTTGGCAGATGGATATAAGTCCTCTTTTCATCGCTCTTGAAACCATTATCTAGAAGAGCAAACACGTTCCTGTCAACGCCGAAAGACAGTTCTATGACATGGGGCAGTATCTTCTTCCCCTCTTTTGTGACTGTCATGTCCTGCTTGGAGATTTTCTGGTGCCCAGATAAATCGTGGTCAGTCCTGTAGTGCAAGCCCAATACCTCTATATGCTTGCTGAAGCTCGGGAAATAGACCTCCCCGTCGAACTGGTACTTGTTATAGAACGCTCTCTCTTCATCGTTCTTCTCGAAAAAACGAATCTTCAGGCTTAGTGAATCATAGAACTCCTTCATCTTTGCCATGTAATAAAGATACATGCGCGGAAAGCCCTTTTTATGCAGCTCGGCAAAAGTCATCTCCTGCTCGCCCTTGGCCCTTTCTTTCGCAAGGACGACAGTCACTTTGTTCTTAGCTATCTTCTCAAAACTAGGGTGCTCGTCTATCTTGTCGTGGTCGAAAAAAATCTGCAATTCCGCTTGTGTGAACTCGCGCATTCGAAATAGGCCTTGGCGCGGGGATATCTCGTTGCGGTATGCTCTTCCTATTATAGCTATTCCTAACGGCAGTTTCTCCCTGTTTATGGCATATTCGCGCTTGAATGAGACATAGGAACTCTGCGCCGTTTCCGGTCGTAGATAGCCTTTATTATCTTCTCCTATGACAAAGCCGAACATCATGCCTAGAACTCCCACTTCCTTGAACTTTCCTCCGCACTTGGGGCATTTTATGTTGTGTTTTGCTATAACAGCGTCCAACTCTTTTGGCGTCATGCCTTCAAAATTCTCTTTCAGCTGTTCCTCGATTATCTGATTAGCTTTCTCTGAAAATCCACATTTAGAACATTTGGCTATTGGGTCGACGAAGTCTGTCAAGTGCCCAGAAGCCTTAAAGACCCCTTCGGGCATTATGTTGGCCGCGTCTATCTCAAAGCACGGCTCATCCAGCTCTTTCAAAAAGAACTGGCGCCAGTAGTTCTCCCAGTTGCGCTTGACCCTAGTGCCCACGCTACCATAGTCATAGAACCCAGCAGGCCCGTTATGGATCTCGCTGGACGGGTAAAATAGTCCGCGCTTCAGGCAAACGGCGTTCAGCTTGTCGTATCTGTCTTCCATAATATCACAAGTTGCTATGTTAAGACAATATATATTAATAAATCCTTGCTGTATTAAATGATTTGAGTGCCATGGTTGAGATTCGGATGCCGCTTGAGATTCTGCTGATATTGGCTGGTGTCATAGTGATAATCGTATTCCTGCTTTATATGAAGGAGAGGAAAGTTCTTAGAAAATACCATGAGCTGCTTGAGGAAGGGGAGCGCATAAGGAAGCTGAGCAAACAGGTGCAGCTGGACTATTACAAGAGAAGATTGACTGAAGACACGCTCAGAAAAGTGCTGGCGGACTACCGCAGCAAGATGATAACCATTGACGATGAGATAGAATCCATAGAGAATAAGCACGGCATAATGAAGACCGGATTTGAGCGGCACCAGGTGGAGAAAGAGCTGGAAGAACAGAAAAGTGCGGGGAAAACAGATGAAAAGGCCACTAAATCTAAGGACGTTAGTTCTTAAGCTGGTTTTAGGGATAGTGTCCGCATCAGGAAAAAAAGCATTCATTTGTGAGGAAGATTAAAAATGGAGTTTGATAGGTATTATAGTCTTCTGAAAGTGAGCGATGGAGATAACATACTGATAGACTCTAGAGACTCGCTAGTTATAGGGCTCTATCTGGCAGGGCGGGCCAAGAGAGAGAACAAGAAGATCATAGTGCATGCGCTCGTTAGGCAGGACGCTGCGATACAGTCTGAGGCGGACGCGATAAACTACGCGAGCGAGCATTTACCTAATGCGTTCGACGACATCTCTGAAGGCACGGCCCTCGTCAAGTTCTCTGCTGTAAGCCTGGCTATATATACCTCTAATAGCATACACAACAAGGCTATCCTGGAAAAAGAGGAGATGGGCGACCTGCTTCAGGCGCTGGCAAAGATAGATTCTGTTACTATGGGCGGGAAATTAGTCTTATTGAATCTTCCGTTCAAGTTCTTCGGCCGGGTCAGGGTTGTCAAAAAAAGCTTTTTCAAGGAGAAAACTGAAATAGAATCATTCAGGCAGTTCCTGGCCGGTGAGGGGTTCAGCATAGGGTTTTTCGATGTCGTTGAATCGAGACTTTTCTGTCTGGTTAATGCGAAGAAATTCGACCCGAGAGCCAATATAGCTTTCCTGTCTTTCGACGAGCTGGGGGAATTAATTCATAAAGAGATAATGGAGTACATAATCTACCTGAAGGCTGATAACAGGATCGGGGTGGAATCGCTGGACAAGGAATACATCTATGTCGTCCAGGCGGAGATGACCCACGACCAGCCGTTAGAGTGCGATTTCATCTGCCTTGATGGCAGGGGAAAGTGGACGGATACCGCAAACAGGGAGAATGCGAAGCACTTTTCTATTATAGTATTGCCGAATGTTGAGACGTTCAGGAAAGAGCTGGAGAGCAAAGATATACTGGTGATGAGCAAAGAGAAGGTGTTTGAGCTATATGCAGAGAATGTTGATTATTAGCGTGATACTGTTGCTGACGCCAGGCCTATCGTGGGATTGGAGCACGCACAGATATGTCGCTAGGCAGGTATGCAGCTACCTTGACTGCGGCAACTGCCTTGATAGCATGATTAACGGCAGTTTGGCGCCGGACCAGGTGTTTAGGGACACTATAAATCATCATTGCTATAACCCGTCAGCGGGATGCATTTCAGGCAATTGGACCTGCCCGCAAAGACTGGATTGTCCTGCGCTGGAGAAGGCGGATGAATGGCTGACCAAATCACGAGAGGATATAGGCTGCCAGAAGTACTATGACATAGGGGTAGCGGCGCATTATTTCATGGACTCAAAAGTCTTCTGGCACAATGTACAGAACGAGGACACTAGCTGCCACACGCAGTTTGAATCGCAGGTCGGCGAGCAGATAGGGAACGATTTCACTGTCAGCGTCTGCGGCATCGTTATAGACAGCCAGGATTTTGACGGCTACATAAAGGAATTCGAGGGCAAGCTCAACGCCCCTGCGCCGTCCATATTGGATAGAATAAGCGCTTTCATAAACTCAATAATCGATTTATTGAACAGCCTCATGAAATTCCAGAAAGCGATTTAAACAAGAAGAGGCAAAAAATAACTGATTGTTATGCCATTCTGGGAAAAGAAAAAAAAGAAAGACGAATTCAACCCATTTGATTCATTCTTGAATATGGGCATCGATAACTCTGTCTTTGAGAACATGGAAAAACAGATGGAAGAGATGATGAAAGCCTTCAATAACCCTGATTTTATGAGGAAGGTACAAGAGAGTCGCGGTAAGCCCATAGTGAGCGGCTTTTCGATAAAGATAGGGCCTGACGGAAAAGTAGATATGGAGCAATTCGGGAACGTCCAGCCAGCCGGTGAAAAAGCTATCGTCAAGGATGAGAGAGAGCCGCTTGTCGATGTGATAAACAGGCCGAAAGAGGTTACTGTTATAGCGGAATTGCCCGGCGTGGACAAAAGAGAGATCAAACTCAAGGTCACGGGCGAGAAGAATATTCTAGATATTCTGGTTCCGCACAAGTTCAGCAAGAAAGTGAAGCTCCCCGCTAGGGTCAAGCCTAAGGCGGTGAAGGCAAATTACAAGAACGGCGTTCTCGAGGTCAACCTTGCCAAAGAGAAGGAAGATGAGGGCGACACTGGAGAGATACCGGTAGAATAGGTGTCTTGATGGACTGCGAGATATGCGGAAGAAACTGCGACGAGATTTTTCTGATTTCCGTCGAAGGGACTAAACTCAACGTCTGCAGCGGATGCTCTCATTGCGGAAGCTTCATCTCGAGAGTCGATGAAACACCTGTAAGAGAGAGAACTATCGTTAGAGAGGAGCCTGAAACAGACATCATAGACAATTACTCTTCAATCATTGCGCAAAATAGGCAGAAGATGGGTCTCAGCCAGGAGGAACTGGCAAAAAAGATCAATGAGAACCTGAATTTCATCAGGAATATCGAGAAAGGCAAGCTAATCCCTACCGAGAAAACAGCTAAAAAGCTCGAGAAGCTGTTCAAGATACGATTGTTCCAGCAGGTCAAGAAGGAAGAGATAAAAAGCAAGAAAGCTGAAACCTCTTTAAGCCTCGAAGACGTGGCAGTAATGAAGTGAACACATGGCTCTTTCAGACATAATCATAATACTTATACTCGCAACTCTCCCTGCTTATATCTTCAGCTGGAAGCTCAAAGTCGAGAGGCAGGGGCCGCTGATATTGTGGCGGACCAAGAAAGGGCTCAAGCTGCTGGATAGATTGGCCAGATACAAGAAATTCCTGAAATATTTCTCTGAAGCAGGATTTGTCTTCGCGTTCGGCGTATTCGGGGCAGGCTACATATTCCTAAATTCTAAAAGGGATACTAAAGCGCTACTGAAGACTATTATCACTTACCTGGTTTTCATTGTCGGCGCATCTATCGTCGCTGTCCCTGTGGTGTTTACGAACAACGCCGTCCCGCTGGAGTTTTTGGCCAGCCTCTATATAGGGGGAACAGGCGCTTTCGTCCTTTACGGGCTAATGGCGAATACTCTGACTATAATCCAGAGCTATATGGCCGGCTTCACGCCGATGCCAGGCATAGCGCCCATAATACCCGGCGTCGAGATACAGGGCTCTCCGTTATTCGTTCCTATACACGCCCTTTTCGGGCTGATAATCTTGGTAGTGGTTCATGAGTTCTCCCACGGCATAGTGGCAAGGGCAGAGAAAATAAAGGTCAAATCTTTAGGGGTATTGACAGCAGGCATCTTCCCCATCGGCGCGTTCACGGAGCCTGATGAGAAGCAGCTGAAGAAAGTCGCTACTAGAAAGAGGATGCGCGTGTTCTCCTCTGGGTCGATGGCCAACTTCCTGTGCGGGATAATCTTTTTGGCTCTCTTCATGTCATCTCTGGCAGTAATGCAGCCGAAATTCGTGCAGGACCCGACCAGCGTAACACCATCGTATATCCCGTGGAGCAAGGACTACATCAACTACCTGCAAATAGCCGACGTTGAAAACGGTTCGATAGCGCAGAGCGCCGGATTCATGCAGGGGATGAAAATCTACAACATAGATGTCGCGTTTTCCAGCAAGGAACCATTTGCGGTTGAGACGTTCGTCACAGACAACGGGACGATAACAATGCAGCGCAACTCTTCCGGCTATTTCGGCTTCTCCTATTATGCGAACAAAAACTCCAATTACCCGCCAGGCATACTGCTGGAGAAATACTATATCGAGAGCCTGTTCTGGATTTTCGTGCTCAATTTCCTAGTAGGGGTGATAAACTTCCTGCCTTTTGCCATATTCGATGGGGCCAGGATTTTCGAGGATTTGTTCAACTTCTATATGATTAAGTTGGGCATAAGAAAAAGAATCGGGGAAAAGGCGATAAGGGCGATGACTGTTTTCATCCTTGTCCTGTTCCTTATCAACGCTCTCCCATACTTTATAGCTAGGTTCTAGATCGACATCAGGCCGAGGTCGTCGTCTTTCTTTCCGCGCGTGTCGAATGCCTCTGCAGCGACTCCTCTTATGTGCGAGGATTTAACGCCGGTCATTATGGTTATGACCTCGACTCTTCCTTCATACTCAGGGATTATCCTTGCGCCCCAGATGACTGTCGCCTGTGGGTCTATCGCTTGAGTCAGTTTTTCGCCGATGCTGTTCGCATCGCCCAGCGTCAGGTCTGGTCCGCCTGTGATGTGTATCAGAGCGCCTTTCGCCCCGGTATAGTCCACGTCAAGCAGGCTGTTCTTCAGCGTGTCTTCAACGACATCATCTACTCGGCTGTTTCCTCGCGCGTCTCCGACTGATATCACAGAAACGCCTCCTGCAGTCATTATTGCCCGTACATCGGCGTAGTCTAGATTTATCAAAGAGGGGGTGGTGATGGTTTCTGTTATTCCTTTGACTGCGCGGGAGATGACCTCGTCTGCAACGCTGAACGCCTGTTCTATAGGCAGGTTAGGCACCAGCTCGACTAGCCGGTTGTTGTCTATGATCACAACAGTGTCAACCACTTTTCTAAGTTGTTCTATTCCTGCGTCAGCCTTCAATAGCCTTGCTCGCTCCATTCTAAATGGGTAAGTGACCATGGCTATGACGATAGCGCCGTTCTCTTTAGCTATGTCGGCAATCACTGGCGACGCGCCAGTGCCGGTGCCTCCGCCCATTCCAGCGGTGAGGAAAAGCATGTCAGTTCCTTCCAGGACTTTGGAAAGCGCTGCTCTTGAGACTTCGGCGGCTTTAGTGCCAACTTCAGGATAGCCTCCCGCCCCTAACCCTCTAGTGACGCTCTGCCCTATCAGAAGTTTTTTGATAGAATCATGAACGATAGTCAGATGCTGTTTGTCTGTGTTCACGGCGATTAGCTCGGCGCCTGCTACTCCAACACGCGCCATTCTGTTCACGGTGTTGTTTCCTGCGCCTCCCACGCCTATGACTAGAATCTTAGGCCCGTCCATCATCCTTACGGGCGCTTTTGCCTCTTGGTTTTCTCCTGAGGACAATGCGTTCCTCACTATAGAGTCCATCCTTCCACCTCACACCTATTTTGGGGCGTTCAGATATAAGAATTTAATTGCCATTAACTATTTAAAGCGAGAGAGAGCCAAATTATGAGGTGGACTAGGCCGGAAGGTTAGCAGTCTTCTGTCACCCCAAATCTGCTTTACGGGGGAGCTGAAGCCGGGAAGCGTTGGATTTTTCCTGCCGTCGGCCCGGGGTCAAACCGTGATTTTCTGTCCCGATTGATCGGATGCTTATGGAAACTGGTCAGGTCAGGAATGAAGCAGCCATAACATAGACGTTTGATGCTTTCGGGGTTGCAGAACTGAGGAAGATTTCGGATCACTTGCGATAGGAATATCCTGCCATTCCTTGTGCGTCCACCACCTGGTGCTGGATATGAGAAATACTGGTTATATCGTAATCATAGTCGTCCTATTCGGTCTAATCGGCTATTATGCTTATTCGACAGTCGATGAGAGCCCTAGTCTGCCTGTGGCGTTAAGCGGGATACGTTCTGTTTCTATACCGCTATTGGCGGTTGATGATAACAACAACGGGCTTGTGATTCCTATAACAGTCGAGCTGTCGCCAGGCACAGGAAAAGTGCTTGTCGATATAGAAAATCCATCGTTCATTTTAGACACACAAGACTCTATGCGCCTAGCTGTCGCAGAAGCTGCTCAAATGACAAATACAGACATGAGCAATTATGACGTGGTTTTTTCCGTGACGACTAATATCTCCTTGATAGGCGGGCCGTCTGCTGGTGCGGCCATGACATTAGCTACAATGGCCCTGTTGTTGGACAAGCAGATAGACCCCGATGTGGCTGTAACCGGCACCATAGAAGAGGGAGGCTATATAGGGCCTGTCGGCGGGATTAAGGAAAAGGCGGAAGCTGCGAAAAATTATGGGATTACCCTGTTCGTCGTGCCGGTAGGCGAGGCGATCTCTAAAGAGCCTACAGAGACGTGCAACAAAAAAACAGGCAACGGCTGGAGCCAGAAGGAATGTTATATAACTTATAATACTGTTAACATCTCGCAGGAAACTGGATTGACTGTCGTAGAAGCGGGCACCATAAGCGACGCGATGAAATATATCCTGGTGTGATTATGAAGAGATTAGCTATAATAGGGATTGTTGCGCTGTTTTTCGCATTAGGGACCATCTTCGAATTCCCGGGCTTAGTTAGTCATACGGACACTAAAATCGTCTACCAGACAGTGAAAGAGTACGTTAACAATACGATAGAGATTCCCGTCGGCCAGATTTACGATAAGAATATCTCAGTATATGGCATAGCCGTCTTCAACGAGAGCGGTGGGGGCGAACTGGTAAAGATAACGATGCTGATGAGGGCTGGTTCCGGCGGGCTATTATTGGATGTCACGGACAAGACATTTGGCGCAGATTTCCAGGACTCTCTTCTAATAATAAAAGACTATGTTGAGAGTTATACAGGAACGAGCCTGGCCTATAAGGATATCATACTAAAACTTGATACTCACGCCGAGAGCATAGGGGGCGCATCTGGAAGCGCGGTGATTGGCATTGGCCTGATAGCGATGCTCAAGAACATTAGTCTAAAGCAGAATACAGTAGTAACTGGTGTTCTTCAGCCCGATGGGACGCTAGCACCGGTTAGCGCGCTTGACGCGAAGATTGACGTGGCCAAAAGCAGCGGGGTCACAGAGCTGCTCATTCCCAAAGTCCAGTGCGCCTCGGTCAACGAGAGCCAGAAAATAGGCATCACAGTCACGTGCGTCAATACCATAAATGAGGCGCTGGGGCGCATGTCCGCCTAATGTTTTTTAAGCACGGCGTACAAATTATATTCAAGCTGGGATCGCCTAGCGGCATGGCGGCAGGTTGCTAACCTGTTGGGCTTACGCCTCCGCGAGTTCGAATCTCGCTCCCAGCGCCATCTCATTTGGCTTATTGTTTTACTTTGCAAAAATCCTTATAAAGTTATTATGAGTTTAATTGAATATGAAACAATTGGTTCTAATCGCATTTTTATTCATAGTTTTTTTCATGGGATGTGTCAATAACAGCGAACATGGGGCTTTTTCCAATATATCTGCCCAAAATTTAACGGAAGAAAATATTAGTACAGTTAATAATCAAGATATGAACGATAAATGTTCAGATGAAACTCCAAATGGACAATGCTCCACAAACAACTCATTCTACTGCAAAAATGGAAGCCTAGTGGTGGCTGTTGACATCTGCGGTTATGCTGGAGACACTTCCCAATGTGACCAGTATAAAACTGGACCAAAGACAATATCATATGTTTATTATACCCCATATACTGGGCAGAAAAATATATTCTTCACTTATTATAAAGGTCTAAACGATTATTTAGCATCTTTGCCTAAGTCGCTTTATTATAATATAGGAGAACCCGAGCCAACTAAAAGAGATTTTATAATTAGAGATTTGAACAACACTTGTCAGAGAGAGGCACTTTTACCTCTTATCACAGAGATTAAGAATATAACTGGAAATCCGACTGAGCAAGCAAAAATAGCAATAGATATTGTACAGAAAGAAATAATTTATGATTTTGGAGGGACTACAGTTCCGAATCCAACTGATAAATACCCATATGAAGTGCTTTATACAAGAAAAGGCATTTGCGGAGATAAATCCAAACTACTGGCGTTTATGTTAAGAGAGCTTAATTTCGGGGTTGCGCTATTCGATTTTGACTCGGAGAATCATCGGGCAGTTGGAATCAAATGTCCTTTAGAGCCTCTAGACCACAGTTATCATAAAACAGGTTACTGTTTTATTGAATCAACCGTGCCAACTCTTCTATGGGATAAAGGAATATTTTATTTTGGACTTCCATATGGTGAACCAACCTCAGAACCAGAAGTCATACCGATATCAGATGGGGAAGAATTCACTGGGGTTTAAAAAATAGGTTATTAGTATATCCTCTTTGTTTTCGTTATCCTTAATAACATGTTTATCGGAATATAGTTGGTGCCATGGGCGTCCAACTGGGGGAGATAATCCCGAAAGAGAAGATTGCATTCGAAGACCTGTCTGGCAGAAAGATAGCCATCGACGCGTTCAACTCCCTCTACCAGTTCTTGTCCATAATCCGCCAGGCTGATGGAACCCCCCTAATGGACTCGAAGCAAAGAATAACGTCGCACTTATCCGGCTTATTTTATCGCACAGGCAAACTTGTAGAGTATGGAATATTGCCCATCTATGTTTTTGATGGAAAGCCCCCTGATTTGAAAAAGGCTGTTTCTGAGGAGAGGAAAAAAGTTAGAGAGGAAGCACACGAAAAATGGAAGGAAGCGCTGAACGCGGGGGACATGATAGGGGCAAGAAGGCATGCGCAGGCCGCGAGCAGGCTTACGACAGAGATGATTGACGAGAGCAAAAAACTGTTAGAAGCTATGGGAATCCCCTGGGTCCAGTCGCCTGCAGAGGGGGAGGCGCAAGCCGCATATATAGTGCAACACGGCGATGCATGGGCCTCAGCCTCGCAAGATTATGATTCTATTTTATTCGGTTCGCCCAGGCTGATAAGGAATCTGACCATCACTGGGCGCAGAAAACTACCAGGCAAGAACGTCTATATCTCTATAGAACCAGAATACATAGAGCTGGAGAAGGCGCTCGCTGGCCTTGAAATCACCAGAAAGCAACTTATAGATATGGGAATAATGATGGGAACGGACTTTAACGAAGGCATAAAAGGGATAGGCCCAAAAAAGGCGCTGGCCTATGCGAAAGAGGGGCGCTCTGTGAAACAAGTCTACAAAGACATGAATATAGAACCAGAAGTCGATGTAGATGAACTGCGCGAATTATTCTTGAAGCATGATATCACCAGCGATTATGAGCTGAAATGGGGCAACGTCAGGAAGGAGGATATCGCCAGGATACTTGTCAACGAGCATGATTTCTCGGAAGAGCGGATCGCCAAGACCGTCGAAGAACTTGATGAGCGACTGAACCAGAAAGCGACGCAAGCCCGATTGGATAGTTGGTTCAAGTGATTTTATGGACGACCAGATAAGCAGTTTTTTCGCGGAGCTCATAGCGAATTTCGAAAATGATAACGAGATGGAGCTGAGAGATTTGAGCAACCGGGCTATAGAGACCGCCGTACTGTCGGAGAACAAGGCGTTGGTTGACCTGTCATTAGTCTCTTACTCGCTTGCGAAGCTGATGAGCAAGCCACATCTCTTCAAGTCAGAGCAATGGCTGAAGTTCAAGGAGCATATATTAGAGGAACTGAGAAAGAAAGAGGATTTTGGGATTATATTGAACTACATTATAGCTGATGTGAGCAGCTTCGATGTCAATCTTGGCAATTATACTAGAGATGTTGTTGAGAACGCCAGGATAAAACAGGCGTCGAGGGCGTATGCGCTTGGTGTTTCTCTCAGGCGGGCCAGTGAGCTGACCAACGTCAACCTGAGCGCGCTGCTCGACTATGTGGGATCGACAAAAATACACGACAGGCCATTCACCAAATCGAAGAACGTGCTTGAGAGATATAACAACGCTAAGAAGGTGCTGGGCGGATGAGGATTCCTTGCGACTCGAGTTCGCTGATATCATTGGGAGATAACTGCATTCTGAGGATTCTCGAGAATACTGGCAACAAGTTCGTCATCCCGAAACGGGTGAGAACGGAAGTTTTCGACACCCCTCTGGCGTCGAGGCGGTTCAAGCTGCGGGCAATCCAGATAAATCATTTCATAAAGAAAGGCGCTATAGAGGTTATAGACGACCCCTTTATCTCCGATTACGCCTCCAGGATTGCGAATCTCGCCAACAGCCTGTTGAAATATCACGGGAGCGGGGTGAAGATAATCCATTCAGGGGAGGCGGAAGTGATGGGCTGCGTCAAATTTTTGCACGGGAATACTATGATTATGGACGAGAGGACCACAAGGCACCTGGTGGAGGACCCGGAACAGCTAAAAAATTATATGGAAGCGCGGACCGGGCTGCGATTGGAGATGGACGAGCAGATAAGGAAGCAGCTGGCTAAAGAATTAGCTGGAATAAACATCATCAGGTCAGCTGAGGTGTTCGCTTACGCGTATGAGAAGAAGCTCCTGCCGCAGTATGAGATGAAAGAGGCGTTAGAGGGGGGCCTGTATGCGCTCAAATTCTCCGGCTGTTCCATAACCGATGAGGAAATCAGGGACTATCTCGAGTTGCTTGGATAATGTACACTATAGTTTTTATTGAGCCTGAAAACGCCGGTAATATAGGGGCTATTGCAAGGGTCATGAAAAACTTCGGGCTTAAGGAGCTTGTTCTTGTTAACCCTAAGTGCGAGATAGACAAAAAGACGGAAGGAAGAGCCAAGCACGCGCTTGACGTGGTAGAGAGAATGCGGGTTGTGAAAGATTTCAAATCAATAGGTAAATTTGATTATGTCGTCGGGACCACTGGGAAAATAATCAGGGAATATAGCGAAGTCAGGCATTCGATCACTCCGCGCGAGCTGAAGGAAAGATTGAATGGAAAGAATATAGCGCTGGTCTTCGGGCGCGAGGGGATAGGGCTGACAAATGAAGAGCTATCAGCGTGCGATATCGCGGTTCATATACCCACTGATGATAGGTATCCGGTGATGAACGTCAGCCATGCCGCTGCCATAATATTCTATGAGCTTTTTTCAGCAGACGCAAAGACTGTGACAGCCGGCAGAAAAGAACGCGAGGTCATCTTCAAGCATCTTGATTCTATACTGCCCGAACTAGATGGTTTGCATAACAAGAAAAAAGTCAGCAAAATATTCAGGAACGTCTTTAACAGGTCGATGATGGCTGAGAAAGAGGCGGGCGCCATTGCTGGCACGCTGAACGAAATAAAGAAGAAACTAACCCGCTAACGTCTTGCCCGATATCTTCGTGAACTCGAAGAATGCTTTTAGGCTGTTTTCTATGAAATCCTCTGATTTTACCCTGAGCGTCTCGCTTGGGCCTCTGAAATAGACATATCTGCCCGTAATCTTCGCAGGAAACATGAGCTCTTTCTCCCAGAGCAGCGGATCGCCCCCATAGAAGAACTGGTCGTCTGTGCCATGCACTCTCAACACTCCGCCATCGGGCTCCTTCTCCAGGCTAATTATAGCTAATTGGCTAGAACCAGATAGGACGTTGCCTTTCATGTCTATCTGATAGCCCAATATAGACAATATCTGCTTTGATTTCAATGCCATGCTTATATTCCGAAGCTAAGGCATAAAATACGGTATGTTTTCAGATTTCGCTATCATCGGGCGCTGAGTTCCAGTAAAATTCTCAAAACAAGAAGACGGACGATATATTTATATATCATGATTGTGTCATGATATATCAGGATATAATCGTGACTGTCATGACAGAAGACAAAATCACCAAAGAGTACGAAAGTTTGCTCTTCGATGTTAAGTACGACAAGGAACAATTTAAAGATAACGCCACGATTGGCTTGCTCCTGTACCGCCTCGCTAAGGAGAGAGAGGCCTCGAACAAGATGTTCCAGGAGGTCGTCGAGCGGCTTGAGAAGATAGCGCAGCTGCTCTCGAACAGGCCAGAATCGCGGGAGATAACTAACATCATATCTGATATTGACCAAAAGATCTTGGCCCATGTACAACGGTATGGAAAGGTCGACGCAGAAGGGATTCAGAGCATCTTCCACTATCGTGGGAAGAACGCTGCCTCCGCAAGGTTAAACGATCTCTACGAGAAGGGGTTGCTCAAGAAAGGACGGGCCGGCAAGAAGGTCTTTTATTGGGTCAACGCGGGCGATGGCGCAACAAAAACTTGATCTTTATATCGCCCGTGAACTCTTTAGGGGGTTCAGCCATGCGGATTATCCGCTACCTCCCCCTCTTTTTCTTTAAGAACCAGTTTAGCCTGTAGGTGTGCATGTAAAGGTCTGTGAGGTTAGACCAGCTATGTTTGCTCCAGCAATACTTATTGGCTTAATGGTATAGGTGCCTAGCGGAATCGTTGTCCTGTTTGTTGCATTCCCAGTTGATAAGTTATAGTAACTAGTGGATCCCGGCAGTAAATCTCCCGTCATATTGATGTACACGCCTATTGTTGGGTTAGTCCCATTAACACCGGCCGGTCTGCCAGTCTGATAATCCCTTATCTCGAAATATAAGTTAGAAAGAGTGACTCCGCCAACGTTCTTTATGTCGACTGCATTGCATCCGGTAGAAGAGGCATTAGGATATATATCGACTAAAGTGTAGGATTTTTGAGTAGTCTCTGGTGTTGCCTGCTGTCCCGTCATTGGTGCAACCCAGTACCAGACTGCCACTGCTGAGATGACTGCTATTGCAATCAACAATACTGTCGCCACTACTGGGCTGACTCCTTTTTTCATTGTATATCATCCACTACGGTAAATAATAAAAAAGAGGGGTTTAAAAAACGAATGGTTTCAACAAGAGAACGTTACGTCTCCGTAGCCTGCTATGTTTGTCGTTGATTTGGTTGATGCTCTGAGAATGTAGCTACCAAGTGGTAAATTGTTTCCACTTGTAGAACAATTCAGTGGGAGATAATTTGTCGTATTTGACATATTCATGCCCAATGTGGCACCAGGCAGTATTTGCGAGGTTAGGTTAATACCTCTACCAGTAAGTGCACCATTTGTCAAGTTTCTTATGTCAAAAATTGTGCCTGCTTGGATAGCAACACCGCCGTTGTTGAATAGGTCTATGAAGCAGCATCCGTCATTAGTAGCATTTCTGTATACGCTTGCTACCTGAACCGCATAATTGGTGGTTGCGGGTGTTGCCTGCTGTCCCGTCATTGGTGCAACCCAGTACCAGACTGCCACTGCTGAGATGACTGCTATTGCAATCAACAATACTGTCGCCACTACTGGGCTGACTCCTTTTTTCATCATATCATCACTGATTAAATATAAAAATATGTTTGAAAAAAAACAAATGGTTCTAGCAAGAGAATGTTACGTCCCCGTAGCCTGCTATGTTTGTCGTTGATCTTGTTGATGCTCTTAAGATATAACTACCTTGAGATAGACTGTTATTTGGACATCCTAATGTTACAAGGGGTGGTAAGATGGTAAGATTATAATTGGTTGTGCTGCCCGGCAGTAGCTGCACCGATACATTAACGTATTTGCCTGTGAGCGCGCCATTAGTTAGGTTTCTTACTTCAAATATAGTATTTGCTTGTATTGCTACTCCACCATTGTTGAATAAATCTATAGCACAGCAGCCATCCATAGTGGCGTTCTTATAGAAAGTTGCTACCTGAACTGCATAATTAGTGGTTGCAGGTGTTGCCTGCTGTCCCGTCATTGGTGCAACCCAGTACCAGACTGCCACTGCTGAGATGACTGCTATTGCAATCAACAATACTGTCGCGACGACCGGTGATACTCCTTTTCTCATCAGAACACCTCTAGCAATTGAAATTTATGTCCGGCATTATTGTTGACCTTAGTTTGTAAGTTTGCCCTGGCAAAAAGTCAACTCCAGCAGTTACACTACTTGCTGTGTCTCCTGGTACAAGTGATATCGCCATTGAAGTATTCCCAGGATTTCCACCAGTAGAGTTTATTACAGTGAAATTTGCTAGGGTTATGGCCAATCCACCGGTGTTCTTAATGTCAAGCGTATTTGGGTCCGGATAACATCTCCAGACTATTGCACTATATTGAGCTGTAGATCCTGTCGCTGGCTTGCTGGTCAATGGGCTGACCCAGGACCACACCGCTACTGCTGAGATAACTGCTATTGCAATCAACAGTACGATAGCCACCACAGGGGATACTCCTTTTCTCATGGTAATCCTCCATCAATATTCGTTATAATGAGATAAGAAACAGTCATTTATAAAGCTTTCTATCCGCTTCGAACGAGGACAGGTTCTTTCCCTATGAGCTTCGATACATACTTGGTATTCTTTACCTCTATCGTATCTGGCGATTCTTTCTGCATAGCCAGCAATATCCTAATCAACTCGTTAGAGTCCATATTCAGGATTATGGCAACGTCCTTGACTTTCACTTCAGCGCCTAATGAAAGTTTCATGATATAATTAGCCACAAGGTCCTCTTTCCTCAGCGGGGCGCCTATCACGTCGCCTCTCAGTTTCTTGACGGCCTCGCGCTGCTCTATTATGCCCTGTTCCGTCTTGTCGATAGCCCCAAGTATCCTGTCGACCTTCACTTTCGCCGTATTCAGGTCGGTCTTGATCTCGATGTTCTCTTTCGACGAGGGGATTGCCCGGCTTGTTTTGTCTATATTACTACGTATAGAGAATATCTTCTGCTTCTCTTCCGGCGAGATGACTTTTGTTCTGGGTATCGCCACGCCGCGCAAATCCTCCCTGACCTGGGATATCACCTGCTGGTTTATCTTCATCCCGCGCATGCTCTCTAACTCTTTGCGTATAGCCCGAATCTCTGTCTGGACATCAGCTATATGAGAATAATCAGCAACTTTCTCGGTCTTGACATAGCCCTCTATCCTATCTAGTCTTGAGGTCATTCCAGTAACCTCGCTCTTGAAGTCCTCCATATAGCGGGGCAGGGCGTTCTGGCTGCTCATCTGGGTAACGTTTTCAGCTAATTCTTTCGTCTTATCATTCAATTCAGATAGCACCTGGCTCAGTTGCGTGGCCTGCTGCCCTGATGTCTTCTCCAGGTCTGTCTCGATCTTCTGCAACAGCTCTGTAATCAGCTTCATTTCGGCCTCGCGCCTGTTCTCCATGTCCAGCTCTTTCTGCTCAAATAGGTTTTCCATCTGGCTTATCTTGGCTCTAAGACCTTCAAGCTCTTTAGATACGCCTTGTTGCGGGCCTCCAGAAGCGTTAACTATAATATCTATCTCCTCGAGCTTCTGCTTTATGCTGGTTATGTCCTGCGCCTCGCTTGACGGATAGCTCTCAATGGCTTTCTCCATTTTTTTAACTTCAGTCTCGAGCGCGTACATTTTTTTAGACAAATCCTGCAGCGCCTCTTTATCTAGTTGGCTCAATTCAGCGACAGAGCCCGCTTCTTTCTTAGTGAGCATCTTCTCTATGTCCGACAGTTCGGTCTCTATCTCCTTTATCTCGCTCCCGAAGAGCCCCATGTCAGTTACTTGCTGCTTCATCTCAGTAAGCTCTAAACGCAGATTGTTTATGTTCTCTTTCAGGGCAGGCGTCGCTGTCGTTATCGCCCCTTCCAGCTTCTGCACATCGGACGATAGAGTGGTAACGTTGCTTTTCAAATCTTCCAACTGTTTTGCGAAAGACAATTGTGATAGCGTGTCAGAAATCGATGTCAGCTTCTCTTCAGTGATCTTATAGAGTTTCTCGAGCTCCTCTGTCTTGGCCTCGCCTTCCTCTGATTTCTCGCGGATTTTGGTCAGCTGGTCTATCATGTCTACTTGCGCCTGCCCCATGGCAGCGAGCGTCTTGTCGAAAACATCATCGGACATGTCCTGCGACGCCTCGACCAGGATGCTCAACAGGTAATCGACTTTCTCAGCCAGCCGCTTGTTTTGAGTCAACAGGGTCTGGGTCATCTCCCTGATCTCTTCTGTCTGGAATGAATAGACTTTAGGTGCAGATAGCCCGTCTTCTAGCTGCTTTATCTGCGACTTGAGAGCCTGCTGGTTGCTCTTAACCTTCTGCAGGTCGTTTTCCTTGCTGGGTTTCTCTGTATCAGCCATTACAATCGTATCAAAATAAGGATTGTATCTTTATAAATTTAAGCTCACAGATGGGCAAAAGTTAAAAAGCTGGAGCGACGATAACTAACTGCGGATTTTATGTCTGTAATCCAGATAGTCAGCTTAATCGACGGGAAAGAGACTCTGCAGAAATCGCTTCAGAAGATTTCGACAGAGAAGATAGTCTTTGTTACAAGCAAGGAAAAGCTGAAAGACGCTCTTAGCATAAGGAACGAGTTCGCGCTGGCCTATAAGATGCCCACCGAGGTCAAGGTTTTAGACCAGGACATGGGCAAGATATTCTCTGAACTGAGGGGTTATAAGAACGCTATATTGCACATAATAGACCATAACGATCTGAACTATTACCTGATCAATGCTTCGTTCATCCTGGGCATCCCAATCTACTTCTCCAATGGGCATGAGCTGCAGCAATTGCCTAACTTAACCTCGAAGCTAAGAGATATGCTCTCTTTGGACCAGTTAAAGGTGCTGAACAGCCTAAAGACAGAATGCACACATGAAGAATTGGCTATGAAGACTAAATTAGACAACAGCCTTCTGTTCTTTTATTTGTATGGGAAGAACGGCAGCACCGGGCTGCTAAAGATGGGCCTGGTTGCTGATAAGAACGACAAGGTCAGCCTCACAGAAATAGGGAAGCTAGTTGTTGAGAGCTGATTTTTCCTGTATCAGCCTTATCAGGTCTTTTTTTGAGGCGATGGCCATGAATTCCTCTTTGCCTATTACTGGCACATCGTTCTGTTTCTTCTCGGACACGACAGCGAGAAATGTCTTGAAGAAGTTCGAGAAATCAGCGACGTTCGAGACGCCGGTTGTAGTCTCTTTAATTATCAATTTGTCTTTATTGTCTTTGGCGCCAATATCGAAGCCGGTCTTATGAAATGGATAGACGTTGAAATCGAACAATACCAGCTTTCGTTCTAATTCAGTTTTGGGAGTCTGGCCAATGCCCTGCTGCTGGACGAAAGGCGACTGGGGCGTTATCAGGCTCGCGGATAAAAAGTGCTCGATCTTCTTTGCAATCTCATGCTTGATGCGCATCTTTTCATGCTCATAGAGATAGATGGACTCTTTGGTTAATTTTATCTCGTCAGCCAGCTCGTCCATAGACAGGTGCTTTTTCTTCCTGAATTCCTCTAGCACAGAACCGTCAATATTGGCTATCATCCTGCCTTTTGAGGATACTTTTTCCGGATATGCCCCATCCAACGAATTCTCCAGCGTCTGTATTGTAATCGAACTGATGCCGTACCTATCGTAGATGGTGTCGTCGGCCATGCGCTCGGCTTTCGTGGATTCGCCGATGAGAATTGGGTAGGAATTAAGGTATTGGCTTAATCTCTTGAGTTCATCAGCCTGCTCTTTCCTGAAACCATCGATGTTCTCTAAGACTTTGGCTAGGATCTGGAAGCTCTTCTTCTGCGCCGCTATATCTAGACAAGAGTGGAGATACAGCAGTATGTCGAAGTTGTGGTCCTCTAGAGTTTGAACAGTTTTCTGTAGGAGCTGCTCTCTCATGTGCTCATCTCAATAACTTTTTCCTTTTTTCTCTTTTCAACATCATGGTGGAACCGGAAAATCCCGCATTTCTGAGCGCTTTCACTGATGCCCTGTTGACCGGGACGCTGTGCTGGATTGCTTCATAACCAGCCTCTGCGATCTTCAGGCGCGCCAGGCTGTGCAATGAGGATGCGATACCTTTGCTGCGGTAGTCCGGGTGCACATAAGTGAGGTTCAGTGTCGGTGTGCCTCCTCCCCCATACAGCGCAATATACTCAAAACCGATTATCTTGTTTTTTGACTTGTCTCTTGCTACAAGAACCGTCCTGCTAAAATCAGGCACCGCAGCCGCCTCCAGATTATTCATCTTCTGCCTTCTTTGCTCCTCATTCAGTAATTGGAGGTGCTTTCTTTGTGAGGTCGTAAGTACGTTTGGTATTGGTCTGATGCCATTTACCTTTGATTCTGTCGGGAAAAAGGGGCCTAAAGAACCGCCTTTTGACTTGTCCAGCTTCTGCAGTTCCTTTATGTCGTTCAAATCGTTTGGCTTGAAAAAATCAAAAGTGACATTATCCTTAATGTACGCCGGAGTCTTCTTCGCGCACATGGCGACTACCCTTTCACCTTTCTCTCCGATTTCTTCGGCCTTAGGACTTTGTAACCGCATTTCCTGCATTTGATTGCGTCCCATGGGTTCCTAGCCTTGCATCTCCTGCAAATCTTCTTCCTAAGCCGTCTAGCTTTTGCTTCTGGAAATCCTGCCATGATAAACCTCCTAATTATTTTCCAATGAACTCGAATCTTGGTTTTTTAACCCCATCGACAACCACATTTTCTTCAAACATGCCCAGGGGTCTTGCCCAGAGCTGGTTGTCATGCGCCTTATAGACCACGAGCTCCTCTTTTGTCTCGCTGTGCTTGGCTATTCCAATAACCCCGTATTCATTCCCCTTAAAGTGCCGATATTTCCCTAATTTAACAGTCATTATAATTTCTCCTATAATTGCTCCCTAAGGATTTGAACCATTAACAGAACGATTCCTATTTTTCACAGCTGAGCCAGCTCCGCATAGAATTTCTTGTTGCATTTGATGTCTTCTTTGACTATCTGTTTTATGTCCTCCCATTCCGCTATGCTTATTGGCTCTCTTTTACCCTTTATTTTAATGAATTTCATATTTACCCTCTCGTATGATTTGCTATCCATGTAACAACTTCATCCAATTTTGTTTGCGGTTTTACCGTCCATACTACCACATTGAAGCGCGATGTCTCACCCACTTGGAGTGTTTTGCCATTCAACTTGAGAAATGCATTCATAGCTTCAAAGGCAGTCCTCTTGTTGCCATCTATGAATGGGTGCCTTCGGCTTATCTCAATTAGCAGTGTTGCTGCTTTCCTATCAACACCGCGCATATCGGCCACTTTAAAAACTAAATGGTCCAATACGGCATCGTCCCTGAGCGCACCGTCCTCAAACTGCTTGTTGATATTTATAATTGCCTCTTTTGAGAGCGTTTTCGCATAAATCCTGACCATGCACATATTATGTAATTTACAGAATATAAACATATCTGAAATTACTGCTCCCTCGGGGATTTGAACCCCGGTCGCGGGCGTGAAAGGCCCGTATCCTTGGCCAATGTCCGGCTTTCGCCTCTAGACTAAGGGAGCTCGATAGGATAGAAACGGGAAAGAATTTATACCTATCCCGCTTTTTAAAGATTGGTATTATTTATGGCAACGAGTTCATCAAGACCTTTGACGGCAAGTGACATGCTTGTTCCGGGCATTGTCTGCATATTATTCGGCGCAGTCCTGTTTTTCCTGGGCTTCCGCTGGCTGAAGCGCAAGAGGCTAATAGAAGGCACGCCCACTTCGAAAGTCCGCTCCCTGGCAATGGGGCTGGCAGAGGTGAACGGCAAGGTGGTCAAGGGCGCAGAGATACTGAAAGGCCCGCTTTCCCAAAAAGACTGCGTCTATTACAAGTACACCGTCGAAGAGTACAGGAGATCCGGCAAAAACAGTCATTGGGTCACAATTGAACAAGTTGAGAAGGGCGTGCATTTTTTCCTAGAAGACGACACCGGCGCTGTCCTAGTTGACCCGGCTAGAGCAGAGGTGGATGTCCCCATAGAGCTTGAAACATACAATAAGCCGGATTTCTTCAGAATGTCGATCAATATTCTGCCTGGATTTAATCTGCCATTTGGCGAACAGAAGAGAAGGTATAAGGAATGGAACATAGAGGCTAACGACAGTCTGTACATACTTGGCATAGCCGGGGACAACCCGTTTATAGAGGAAGGAAGCGCGGCAACCGGCGTGATGGATGTTATGATGCAGAAAGGGGACAGCGACTATTATATATCAAACAAATCAGAAAAAGATGTGCTGAAAAGCCTCACGTGGAAGAGCTTCGGCGGGATTTTTGCCGGGGCTGCACTGATGCTTGGTGGGTTAGCACTTATACTTATATATCTAAAAGTATTCTAATAAAGACGAGGTAATCAAATGGGTTTTGGATTGGAGATCATAATCCTAGCTGCAATAGTCTTGATACTATTCATCTTCGTTGGGTATTTTGTGATAGTCTATAACGGACTAGTCAGGCTCAAGAACAACATAAAGAAGTCCTGGGCGAATATTGACGTGCTCTTGAAGCAAAGAACAGATGAGCTGACAAAACTGCTTGGCTCTGTCAAGGGTTATATGAAGTATGAGAAAGGCCTATTGATTGAAGTGACCAAGGCCAGGACAGCGATGATGAACGCCAACACGCTGCCGGAAAAGGCTAAGGCTGATGCCACACTCAGCGGGGTGCTCAAGAACCTGTTCGCTGTTGCTGAAAATTATCCGACTCTGAAGGCCAACGAGACGTTCCTCCAATTACAGTCAAGGATATCTGGCATTGAGAACGAGCTTGCCGACAGGAGAGAGTTCTACAACGATTCTGTTAATGAGTATAATATCCGGATACAGTCGTTCCCTGACATGATCGTAGCGAGAATGCTCGGATATGTAGAACCGGAGCAGATGTTCAAGGTCGAGGAAGGGGCCAAAAAGGATGTCAAGATAGAATTTTAAGGTGCTTATTTGGGAAAACAACCGCGAAAATGGAAAAAGAAGGGAAGGATGCGCTGGAAATGGAAGAAGAAGCGCATGAAAAGAGAGAAGCGCAAGCGAAGAATGAGAGCAGGAAAACTCTAATTCTGTTCCAGGTTTTTATATCAGCTAATATCTAACTAGCTTTACGCAGGGATAGCCAAGCGGTCAACGGCGCCAGGCTTAGGACCTGGTTCCTTAGTGGATTCGCAGGTTCAAATCCTGCTCCCTGCATATTTTTATACAAGCTATGCCTTGCTATAGTCATGGTCGATTTGAGCGTCTTCAGGAAGCAGCGCAGGCTCATGGAGAAGAGAGCCAGAAGGAAAGGCAATACTGTTCTGAAGGTGGCGAACATGAAAGATGAGAAAGTCATCGAGAGGATAAGCGAGTTAGAGACAAAATTGACAGAAGACATGATCATGAAGAAGGACATCGAGAAAGAGATGCGAGAGACGCGACAGATAATGTACATAGTGCTCGCGGTCACGCTGGCTATATTCGCCTTCCTTATAGGGGTATTGGTACGTTATATAAGCTATTAGCCTTCTGTCTGTTCTAGAACGAGTTTTCTGGCTTTGGCCAAATCCATCGACAGCGTTATGTCCAGGCAGTTATCCTCTCCGAGCGTGATGTTGTCTATCAACGCTGTCTTCGTCAATATAGGGGATTTAGTCTCCCCAGGCTGCTCCTCTTTCAATATCTTTCTGATGACCCCTGCGGCGCATTCGTCGCAGAGCTTGAAATCGCGTAATAGACTATTGTCGACGGCGTGTTCATGGACAACCCACCGGTTTTTCGTCTCTTTCGTGCCCTTGCATATACCGCACACAATCATTTCAATCACTATAAAGAGGGAAACTGGCTATTTAAACGTTGCCGAACAAAGCTTTAAATTAGGAACTAGAGAAATAGGCTTATGGGTCTCTGGGAGTTCTTCTTCCTGATTTTCACCTTCGGTCCAGCTGCGGCTATCCCCTATGGACTTGTGTTCCTTACGCCTGAGATAATCTTCATTGTCCTGGCGTTTTGCTACACTATACCGGTGCCCATAATACTATATGCATTAGACGCACTCGAAGGGAAAGAAGACTACAAGAACAGGCTGGTCAACGAGGCCGTCTTCCTGACCAAAAAGCAGCTCTATCAGATGAGAAAACTATCAGACAATATAGTCAAGGTCTTCAACGACTGGTGGGGCGACTTGGGCTATGACCTGGCTCTGGCCTTTCTATCGTTCGCTTTGGGCTTTTTGGTAGCTGCTTTCGCCGCCTTCCTGATAAAGATACCCAGGAAAAGAGCCTATATCGCTATTTTCTTCGGCAACATATTCGGCCTGATATTCTGGTTTGCCATATCGATAGGAACTATAAAGATATTCGACTCGAGATTTTTCATGATTCTCTCTATTTTCCTTGCGGTCTATTTTTACATCTACGGCAAGGCCAGGGAAAAGAGGATACTGCCTGCTATAGTAAAATTGTTCTCAGGCAAGAAAAAAAGTGACTAACGCCTTTTCGGCCTTCCTCTCATCGACCTGTCGTTGTCTATGCCCCTGTGCCTAGCGCATGCAGGGCAGCAATGTTGTGTCTCAGGTATCCCGCGGTGCTTTATCCCTGCTCTCTCGTCGTAATAGCTGAAACTATAACGGGTGAAGCGCGTGGCCTTATCCACCGGGCATCTCCTTCCGCAATAGATGCAATCGACTAACTGCGATCGTCCTCTCATAGAATCACTATAATTATCATTCACGGGGTATATATCATTTCTCCTTGAGCTTTTTCCTGGTGTTCTTGACATTTCCTTTCGCAGCCAGCGCCGTCAGATAGCCGTGGAAGAAGTTGACTATCGCGGACCATTGCGTGTCCGCTAGGCCTTTTAGTTTTTCGCCCATTCCAAATAGGCTGTCTCTCCATTTACCCGGCGATCTGGCATCAAGAACTATCTCATACCCCAGTTTCGCTTTGTTTATCTTCCAGAGAAAATCGTACTTGTAGGGGAAGAATTGGATATAGGTTTCGAGCGTATCGCCCTGCAGGTTCATGTGCGTCTTGAACTTGAACGATTCCCCGAAGTTCCTTTTCGCATCGTCTATAAGTGCTTCTGACGTGAACTCGATTATCCTCATTATTACCTCTTTGGGCACGTTGGGGACGATTACTTTTTTGGTTATCCTCATAGTATCACTACCGCTTGATTTTTTTCCTATCCACGTTCCATATTTCAAGAAGTTCGTTGGCTATCTTGCCTAGTTTTCTGGAGTTCGATTCTAATACAGTAAAATTATTCTCTTTGGCCCATTTTTCAATAGCCAGCAGTTCATGTTTAGAACCAACCACTTCATTAACGTTACTGAGAACAGGTCTTTTTGTTCTGATCTTATTCAACTTGGCCCCTATCTTATGAAGCTTCTTAGTATTTTTTGCGTTCAGGCTCGCGCGCCAAGCAACTTTCGAATCATGCTCGGTCACAAACTGTCTAATCTCTTCAGCAAGCTCTTTAGACTTTTTGTCAATGAGTTTATTCCTTTCAGTCCTATTCTTGTTCCAGTTCACAATCGGCTGGACAACCCTCATGCTATCACCAGAAATCAAATAATCTATGCTGGACGCCCTTTAAAGGCTTTGCGCTGACCTTGAGCCGGCGAGACACCTCTTTCGCGAATTCCTCTGCATAACCATGCACAGTATAGACCTCTTTTGCACCAGATTGCTCCACATAATCCAGCAGCTGGTAGAAATCGCTGTGGTCCGAGAGGCAGAACACCTTGTCGACGCCGGGAAACGTATACAGCATGCCCCATCCAGTAGCCATCGCCGCTATAGTTTTTCGTCCTGTCTGGCTCGAGAGGCTGTCGATGAAATCCGATTTAACTAGCCGGTTGGGCATCACTGCAACGAACGGGTCGCGCATCATCTCTTTCGCCTCGACAGACTCGGCGCTCACGAAATTGCCTATATTGATGCCGTTCTTTTTGTAGATGTTGCTGACTTTGTAGGTGTTGGAATGGACTATAGGGGTTATTCCAATTTCGTTAAGAATCTTTATCAGTTCTTGGGATTTTCCGAGAGCATAAGCCCCAAAGACCATGTTCTTGTCTTTATTCCTGCTGACCCAACGCTCGATATCCTTGGCGACCGTCTCTATTTCAGGGAATTTGAAATGCGGCATCCCATATGTCGTTTCTATAATCACGGAATCGCATTGTGGGACCTCACACTCGTCGAAAAGCAGACTCTTGCTCAGCCTGAAGTCGCCTGTATAGACTACTGTCTTGTCGTTCTCTATCTTGAACTGGCTCGAGCCCAGAATGTGGTTGGCGTTCAATAGGCTGACCGTCATTCCGTCCAATTCTATCTTTTCTCGGTATTTCAGGTGCCTCTTGTCGCCTGTAAATGGAAATAGGTCCGAGGTCTGGCTGGTGAGGATCATGTCTGAGGTATGGTCCTTGATATGGTCTGAGTGCGCGTGCGATATGCCCACTATAGTCTTATCGGTCTTTCTAACAATCCTTTCCGGGTCTAGGATAAGTTTAAATCCATCGCTCTCTATATTTATTCCGCTATCCCAGAATGCGCGCATTACTGGATAAGCCATTTCGACATTTTAAACGTGATGGTGCATGGAAGAGTATGACATAATCATCATAGGGGCGGGACCTGCTGGATTGACCGCAGGAATCTACGCAGGAAGAAGGAAGATGAAGACACTTATTCTTGAACGGGGGGTAATAGGCGGACAGATGACGCTGGCACATGAAGTAGAGAATTATCCTGGTGTAGAGAAGACGAACGGCATGGAACTAGCTAAAGTCATGGAGCAACAGGCCAAGAAATTTGGTTGCACGATAAGGATGGAAGAAGCCCTTGACATGGACCTGAAAAACAAGGTGATAACTACTTCTAACGGCAAGTACAAGGCCAAGGCTGTGATACTAGCGACTGGGGGCAGCCACAAGAAAGCAGAGATAGAGAACGAGGAGAAGTTCGTCGGGCGCGGGGTAAGCTATTGCGCTAACTGCGACGCCCCATTCTTCAAGGGCAAGCGCGTTGTCGTCGTCGGGGGGAGCGATTCAGCCATCAGCGCCGCGCTTTTCGCCGCTGAATACGCTAAAGAGGTCCATCTGATTCACAGGCGCGAGGAGTTCAGGGCAGAGCAGGCCAATCTGGACAAAATGCGAAAGGCCAAGATAGACGAGGTCACTTGCTGCATCGTTGTAAAGATAGACGGTGACAAAAAGGTTGAGAAGATAACGCTAGAGGATACTAATACTAAAAAGAGAAGAGAGATGCCAATCGACGGGCTTTTCATCTATATAGGGACAACGCCAACGACTGAACTGGCTAAAAAAGCGGGCGTTAAAGTCGACAAACTAGGTTATATAGAGAAGAACGACAGCAAAGAGACCAATCTGGCTGGAGTCTATGCCGCAGGCGACGCGACTGGGGGCATCTGGCAGATATCGCAGGCTGTAGGAGATGGTGCTGTCGCTGCTGTCTCAGCCTATAAGTATACCCAGAATTCGAAATAACTACTTGTTCTTTGCTTCCTCGACCAGATCCTTCAGATAGCCCACTCGGTCCATCTTTTCTGATTCATCGGTCTGCACGTTCCTTTGCCTGATATAAAGCAAGACAAGGACCGCTATGACTATAATCAGCATGCCTATCGTCAGTGAGCCTCCCAGGAACGCCTGTCCCACAAGGCCCATCTTCGCGCCTGAGAAAGTCAGCGTTGTGTTTGTCAACACTAAATCGTTCTTAGTTAACAGCACAGCAAGCGTGTATTCGCTCAAATCTTTTGGCAATATCTGTATAGTGACATCTTTTATTGAATTAGCGCCGATATCGAAAGGCGTCTCGCCGGTCACGTTCCACCCTAGAGGAAAACCGGTGACTTCAACGCCTGTTATAGCCTCGCTCTTCCTGTTCTCTATTCGGAGCATCAGGTTGTAGCCTTTCTGGCCGTTATCGCTGGTATAGCCGCCCAATTCGACAGCGTTTATGTTCACCAGATCCTTATAGGCGCTGGACTTGGTCACAGAGACGTCGAACACAGCTGAATCCGCGCTGACCTCTCCGGACAATATCGTAAGCTTAAGCGTGTGAAGACCGGAATGATAGTCTGCCGGTATAGTCACCCTAATAGAGACGGTCTTGCTCTCCCCTGCGCCCATATAGAACGGGTCGGGATATTCTGCGTTGAACTCTACTGGGAAGCTTTCTGGGTCTATCAGCATGCTCCTTCCAGATGTGTCTAGGTTAGTGATTATGAATTTCAGCGTCACGTAGTCGCCCTGTGTGACTCTCACGAAACGATATACGGGGTCTATGTTTATCATTGGCCTTATGGTAACGTTGAGGGTTCTCGTGAAGACATAGTTCTCTTCAGTGCTCGCGAACGTGAATCTTACTAAGTAGCTTCCGGGCTTCGCATCCCTTGAGTTTATAGTGAATGTGGTGTTGGTAGAAGAGGATGCAGTCATATCTATCGTCCTGCCGCTTGGAATGACCAAAATGCTGACGTTATCAGAGTACCCGAAGACGCCTATGTCGTTGTTTGTGTTTATTGTGTTGCTTATGTTTATCTGGATGTCCTTGGCCTCTCCCTGGGACATGTTCAGGTTGGTTGGCATATTCACGATTAGAGGGAATGCTACTGAGATGAGCATCAGACCGATAGCTATATATTTGAACAGGCTCATAAAGTCACTTGTTACTATTGTGTAGTGACGACATATTTAAATATATCGGTTGAGATAACATATAAATACACGGGATGATTATGAAAAACCATATGGATTCCGAATCATTAGGCCTGTTACGGAGAGTGGGGCTTAACCAGTATGAGTCTAAGGTCTATTTCTCGCTACTGCATGCTGGCCCTACATCGGCTAGCGACGTGAGCTCATTAGCGGATATCCCGAGGCCGAGGACTTATGATGTGCTGGACAAGCTCGAGAAGAAGGGCTTTATCAGCGTACAGCCCGGAAGACCAACTAAATTCAAGGCAATGAGCCTGCACGAGGCGTTCGAATACCATATGGGCAAAAGGCATGAAGAGTTTGACAAGGAGCTGAAGGACATAGAGGAGATAAAGAACCGCCTGACTGACCGAGTAAAGCGCTCGAAGCCCGAAGAGAAGATTGAGGCTGAAGATTATGTCTGGGTCATCAAAGACAAGAAGAACCTGCATTCCAAGATAGAGAGCATGATCCATTCCGCGCAGAAGAGCATATTGATAGCGGCCAACGACAACGTCCTGAGACACAAGCTGGATTCGTTCGAGACGGCACTCAGGAAAGCGGATAAGAGGGGCGTCGATATCAGGATAGTCTCCCCGCTCAAGGACGCCGAACTGACAAAGAGGGTCGCTGATTTCGCCGAGACTGTCAAAAAAGAGCATAATCACAGGATAATGGTCATAGACGATGATGTGCTATTGTTTTTAACGCCAGAAAGCCATGAGAGAGAAGTGGGCACATGGATCAAATCCCCTTACGTTGCCAACAATTTCAGGTGTCTTTTTTAAATCAGCTATATCTAATTCTATCCATGGGTCTGTGGCCTAGTTTGGATAGGGCAACAGCGTCCTAAGCTGTAGACCGCGAGTTCAAATCTCGCCAGACCCGTTTGTTTTAATACTGATGATGCTAAAAGTCTATTGCGGGGTCGTGGTATAACTTGGCAGCATCATTGGCTCCAGTATTTCTATTGGAGCGCTGAGCCTTCGGGCGATGATATCTAGGTGCTATTGATTTGGAGAAACCAATGGATCTGGGTTCAAATCCCAGCGACCCCACCTCTTTTTATAGTATCTCGCCAGTATAGTTATGAGATGATGATGTGAACAAACGCTGATACAAGATGATGTAACATACACATCTGATCACTTGATGCTTATGTACGATTTCGAGATTGGGCGCATAAATAAGGAGATAAAGAAACGGAAGGCAAAGCGAGTTCTGATTCAGCTGCCTGAAGGGCTAAAAAGGGAATTCTTGAAGATAGCCGACAGGCTGGACGCGGAAGCCGTGTTATCAGGCGACCCGTGCTTCGGCGCTTGCGATATACAGGCGTATCCTGAATTCGATTTGACAATCCATTTCGGCCACTCGAAACTATTGGACAACGACAAGATAATCTATGTCGAGAGCCACTCGAAGATAGATATAGAGAAAGTGGTGAAACAGGCTGCGAAAATCCTCACAGGCAAAAGAATAGGCCTGATTACCACGATACAGCATGTGGATGATCTGCCAAAGGCGAAGAAGATACTCGACAAGGCAGGCAAGCGCGCTGTCATCGGCGGGCAGGTCCTTGGCTGCGACCAGGCGAATGCGAAAAGAATAGCAGACAAGGTAGATGAGTTCCTGTTCATAGGCTCCGGACGGTTCCATGGTTTGGGCGTGGTATATGCGACCCAGAAAAGAGTTCTGTTAGCGGACCCGTTCACGGGCAAAATCGAGGGGCTGGACCCGATGCAGAGCTTCAAAGACACCTATCTCCGCAAGGCAAAAGCTGCCGATGCCTACACTTTCGGGATAGTCGTGGGAAGCAAACCCGGGCAGAAGGACATGGGAATTGCCGAGAAAGTGAAACAGAAGCTTGAAAAGAACGGCAAGAAAGCGCACCTAGTTTTAATGAACGAGATAATGCCCGAACGGCTGGACTATCTTCCGTTCGACGCGTTCGTAATCACGGCATGCCCCAGAATAGTGATAGACGACTGGAAAAACTACAAAAAGCCGATTCTGCTGCCCTCTGAAATCTAGATCTTCTTCTTAAGATAGGCGTTCTTCCAGCTACTGTCCTGGTTAAGGTCCTCTCCGCCCTGGCGGACAGTGACATTGACTATTATGTTGCCCAGAGTAACTCGGGCCTGTTTTCTGTCCGAAGAATAAGCCACGCTCGCATCAAGGCATTTCTCGACAAGCGCCAGATCGCCCTCGTAGGCAAAACCATACTTCTCCATGTGCGACAGCTTGCTTGATGCTATGGCTTTTTCCACAGTAGACGAATACATGACAAGATTAGGCAGAGTCTGTTTATAAATTTACTCGCTCTTCACGAAGCGGTACATCGCATGGTTGAAGAGGAAGACCGCACCTACAGCAGCCCCTATAATCGCCCAATCATGGAAGTTCAGGGGCACTGTGCGGAATACGACGTTAAGCGGGCTGTAGATTACTAGTAACTGAAGGACAACGACTGCTACCAAAGAGAGCGAGAGATGGTTGTTGGCAAAAAGCTTCTGGCCGAAGTGCTGCCTCACTGTCTGCAGGATTACGAATTCTATCATGACAAGAGAGGTAAAGGCTATCGTCCTGGCTTTGGCTAGCGTGTCTGTCTGCAAATAGAACAAATATAGAAATACAACAGCTATGGCAATCAGGAAGCCGACTCGGACAATAGATAATATCATGTTCATGTTTAGTATCTCTCCATTGGCTTTTTCAGGCCTGCGCTTCATGGCTTTAGGATGGACCGGATCGACTCCTAGCGCCAGAGCAGGAAACCCGTCTGACAGCAGATTAATCCACAGTATCTGGGCTGCCGTTAGCGGAAGGGGCAGCAGGAATACCGATGCTAGAAATACTGTAAGCACTTCCCCGAGGTTCGAGGACAATAGATAAAGGATAGCCTTGCGTATGTTGTCGAAAATCCTCCTGCCTTCCTCTATCGCAGATACTATCGTGGAAAAGTTATCGTCGGTTATGACCATGTCCGCGGCCTCTTTAGCGACATCGGTGCCTCTAATCCCCATTGCTATCCCTATGTCCGCGTTCTTCAGTGCAGGCGCGTCGTTGACCCCATCCCCTGTTACAGCGACCACTTCGCCGTTTGCCTGGAACGCCTTGACTATCCTGCTCTTGTGCGACGGATCCACTCGGGCGAATATGGTTATCTTCTTCACCCTCTCTTTGAGCTCCTCGAAAGGCAATCTTTCTACTTCGTCCCCGAGCATCATATTCTCCACATCTATCCCTATGCTTTCAGCCACGGCTTTTGCAGTAAGCGCATGGTCCCCAGTGATTATAACGACTTTTATCCCGGCGCCCTTGCACGCCGCTATGGCACCGCGCACCTCTTTCCTCGGCGGGTCCATCATCCCCAGCAATCCGACAAAAATCAGCCCTTCATCCATCTTCGCGCAATCCCCTGTCTTATAGGCGACCGCAAGGACTCTGAGCGCGTTCTTGGCCATGCTGTCGACTGCCTCATCTATCTCATCCCGCTTCTTCAGCGACAGTTTTTCTATCCTGTTATTCTCGAGAATCCTGTCGCATTTTGAAAGAACAACATAAGGCGCGCCCTTCATGAAGACTATATCCTCTTCATCCTTACGGCAGAGTACTGTCATCATTTTCGTCTTTGAGCTGAACGGTATCTCGTTCAGCCTATGGTAATCGAAATATTCCTTCTCGTCGAGCCCCGCTGTCTTTGCGGCATTGACCAGCGCCGTTTCCGTGGGGTTCACCTTGTCGAGAACGGAGTTGTTGCAGACAAAGCCAATCCTGAACAGCATATCGTTCTTCGCATTATATACATTTTTTATCTTCCCATTGCAATAGACTTTCTCGACAGTCATCTTGTTCTCAGTTAGAGTGCCGGTCTTGTCCGTGCATATCATCGTGGTGGAGCCGAGCGATTCAACCGCAGAAAGCCGCCTCATTATGGCGTTCTTGGAAGCCATTTTCCTTGCTCCGAATGCCAATGACAGCGTGACTATCGCAGGCAATCCCTCGGGTATCGCTGCAGCGGCCATGCTGACTGAGGTCATGAAGAGCGTGAAAAAATCATCCTCCACCAGCGAACCGACTATAAACAATACTATCGTTCCTATCGCGATCATTATGCCCAGCTTCTTTCCGAACTGGTCCAGGTAGATTTGGAGCGGCGTCGGCTGGGACGGCATCTCTATCTGTTTAGCTATTTTTCCGACTTCAGTGCCCATGCCGGTGGCTGCTACAACGGCCTTGGCATGCCCTCTGATTATTATGGTGCCTGCAAAAAGCGCGTTGACCCTATCGCCTATTCTGTCGTTATGCACCTCGATATTCTTTTTGTCAACAGGGGTGCTTTCGCCCGTCAGCATCGATTCGTCCGCCTGCAGATTAATCGATTCGAGTATGCGGCAGTCTGCAGGCACCCTCTCTCCCTCGACCAACTCGACTATGTCGCCAGGAACTAACTTGGTCGCGTCAATCTCGTGCAGTTTGCTAGACCTGAAGACAGTCACGTGGAGTGCGGTCATCCTTCTCAGGGCCTCTATAGCCTTTTCCGCCCTGTATTCCTGCACGAAGCCGAAAATCGCGTTAATCACCACGACGATGAAGATCAGAGCCGCATCTATGACATCGCCTATCACTGCAGCGACCATCGTGGCTATAAGAAGTATGATTATCAGCACGTTGGTAAATTGCCTCAGGAATATCTTTAGAGGGGATATCGCTTTCTCTTTCTTTATCTCGTTCGGGCCATTAGTGAACAGCCTTTTCTCGGCCTCCTGCTCGGTGAGGCCTTTTACAGACGTTCTCTGATATTCCAGCAGTCTTTTTGCTGAGATTGACCAGTAATTCATGATTATAATAGAACGATACCCTATAAAAAGATTAGTTTTTTATGATGGTTCCGTGGTGCGGTTTTCCTAATATTGCCTTTCGCGCCTCTGCGGCGCTCGAACCATTCACAAAGTGCGCTTCTATCTTGGACCTATTCAGGATGTTGGCGCCAACCAAATCGAAAATGAAGTTCTCGCGGGGCCTTCGCTTGTCATATCGCTCGGTCATTTTCACCAACTCTCGATGAGTCATGCGCTTTATCTTTTTAGCCCCTCTGCTTTTCGGGTTCCTATCATAGATTGCATCGACATCAGAGAGATTGACCAGCCTGTCGGCGTCCATCTCCTCGGCCAACAGACAGGCAACAGCGTCGGTGGTCTGGCCCGGCTCTGTGCCGCCCATTATTACTAGCGTTGCGCCCTCATCCAGGAACTCAATCGCCCGATCCAGACTATCGGCGTATCTCGCTTTCAGCGCCAGCGCCACTAGCCGAGCGTTAGCTTTTGTCACAGATATCCCTACCTCGTCCAGCTCGAAATTGTTTTTAGTAAATTTTCTGGCGGCGTCGATATAGGCTTTGGCTATCGTCCCGCCGCCGACGGCTATCGCAAATTTCCCCTCAAGACCATCGAAAAGCTTCCTGAGCCTAATCAGGACTTTCATATTGGGCTCGCCCCTGAAAACCAGCGACCCCCCCAACGAGATGGCAACCTTCATGTGATTACCTTTTTAAACAATACTAACTACAATTATCAAGAACGGATTTAAATCTGTTTCTATTCCTGGTGTTGAAAATGGAAAAAAGCAAGGAATATTACGAGTTCAGGAAGCAGATGAAATTCCTGAAAGCGCAGAGGGGGCAGGGCACAGAGTTGATTAGTGTCTACCTTCAGCCAGGAGCCAACACCAATGATATGTCCGATAGGCTGAGAGATGAATACAGCCAGGCCATGAACATCAAATCCAAACAGACTAGAAACAACGTCCAAGCGGCTATAGACAAGATACTGCAGGCGCTGAAAGGCGAGCATAAGGCGCCCGAACATGGGGTTGCAATCTTCGCTGGCAATGTAGATGGAAAGATACAGCTCTGGCAGATGGTTCCGCCCGAGCCGATAAATGTCCAGGTATACCGCTGCGACTCCTCATTCTATGTCGAGCCGTTTGATGATATGATAGAACCCAAGGAAATGTTCGGGCTATTCACCATGGACCGGCGAGAGGCCACTATAGCCGTGCTGAAGGGGAAGAACATCAAAATAGTGACGCACATGACGTCGAACGTGCCTGGAAAACATGGCAAAGGCGGGCAGAGCCAGCTGAGGTTCGAACGGCTGATCGAGATAGCTGCCCAGGAGTGGTTCAAAAAGATCGGCCAAGTGATGAATGAGGTTTTCCGCGACCCGAAGATAAAAGCCATAATAGCAGGCGGGCCCGGGCCGACAAAATACTCATTCATGAACGAAGACCATCTGCTCAAAGAGGTCAAGGCAAAGATAAAAGGCTCTATAGACACTAGCTATACCGATGAGTTCGGGATTAAGGAAGTGGCTGATAGGTCAAGCGAGGTAATCAAGGAACTGGAGATATCCGCGGAAAAGGACCTGGTGAACAAGTTCCTGAAAGAGGCCGTGACCAGCGGTTTTGCCACTTACGGGATAAAGGAGGTCAGAGGGGCGCTGGAGATAGGGAAGGTCAGCATGCTCCTGCTCTCTGAAAAACTGGATGACGACATGATAACTGAACTATCCGATCTGGCGGAGAAGAAAGACACTAAAATCGAGATGGTGTCGACAGATACGCCCGAGGGGGAGCAGTTCTATATAGGATTTCACGGGATAGGGGCGTTCTTGAGGTATAAGTGATGGCCTACGAGATAAAGCGCGAGCCCGAGGATTTCGTCGTTGAGGAGATAACGCCCGACAAGAAGGTTCTCGAGATAGACAAGGCCCATAAATTCAAGGAAGGCGAGGGCGACCAGTTAATCTGTGTGTTACAGAAAAGGAACTGGGACATGAACCTGGCGCTGCGCGAGGTTGCCGAACGCCTTCATGTTTCTAGGAGCAGGATAGGATTTGCAGGCACTAAAGACAAACGCGCTGTGACAACGCAACGAATCTCTCTATGGCGGATGAAGAACGTTGAACAGCTGAGAATAAAGGACATCAAACTAACGCCGTTAGAGTATTCGGACAAGCGGATGGAGCTGGGCGATTTATGGGGGAACCGTTTCACTATCAAGGTCTATTCAAAAAAGAAATTAAAGAAACTGGAGAGAGTGCCTAATTTTTTCGGTGTGCAAAGATTCGGAGAGACCAGACCCCTAACACATTTAGTAGGCAAGGAGATAATCCTGGGAAATTTCGAGGAAGCTGTGAAGATGTACCTGGCAAAAGTCTTCCCAAGCGAGTCGAAAGAGGCTAAAGAGGCTAGAAGGAAGCTGGCCAAGAAATGGGACTACCATGGGGCGTTGAGATATTTCCCGATGAGCCTCCGATTCGAGAGGACGATGCTAGCACACCTTGCTGAGAGCGAAAATGACTATATAGGGGCGCTGCGCAAGCTGCCTAAGTTCCTGAAGATAATGTTCGTCCACGCTTACCAGTCATATATCTTTAATGAGTATCTGAAGGAGGTCATCAAGAAAAAGGTTAAATGCAAGACAGGGCAGTTGTTGGGCTATGAGTCGAAGATAGAGAACGCGATGGAAGAGAAAATATTGAAGACGGAAAAAATAGAATTGAAGGACTTTTTTGTGCGATCGATGCCTGAAATGTCTTCTAGGGGGGAGACGAGGCAGCTGTTTATAGACCTGAATGATTTCGAGACCATGGAAAAGGGGAAAGGATATTACGTCGTCAGATTCTCATTGCCGAAAGGATGCTATGCCACTACAGTCATAGATCAGCTATTTTCGTAGGAAGAGAGGAAAAAATCTAGTTCTGCGAGGCGTTCATCAGTCAGGGTGTTATAATGTATCTCAATTACATTTGCTCCGCTGCTTAGAGCAAAGTCGCCGAAGCCTTTCCAGGAAACGGTCCTGTTCTCCCAGTTCCACTCGGCTATTGGATCATAGACATTCTCTTCAAGCTCACGCAGCCCGACTGCTTTTAGAGCAAGCGAGAGATTTGCATCCATGCTGTCTTTTGGGGGGACAAAAAAGAGGACGCTTTCATCAAGAGCAGATTCGAGCTGGTGTTTGGATGAATTCAGCAGCGCTATGTCTTCGTTTAGAGAAAGCCCGTCGAACTCGCAGGCGGTCGCTGTGGGGCAGTTGTGAGTGGCGCCGTGCAGAGCGATAGTGTATCCAGCATCTTTGATGATGCCGATAAGCATCGAATCCGATTCTATGCTGATTGTCTTGTTTGCAGTAGAATCAAAAATTGACGGCGTTACTGAAAGCACCACGGAAAGATTGTGTTTTTTCAGAATACTGAGCGTTTTATTTAGATTAGGATAGGTGTAACCCCATTCCTGCAGACCGTTGTTAGTTATGGCCCAGATGTCATCAACGCGCACCACGATACTTGGCTTGAGTTGGATTTTTTCATACACTATTGCCGATCTGTCGCATGTTTCTTCGATGCATGACCAGGAGGAGTATATCTTGTTGACCTCCGTCTGCTCTAATGCCTTTTCATTGAACTGGCTCGGCCTATAAAGAATATGGGTTATTGGCTGCGCTCTGAGAAAGTTCTGTATTTCCACCGGATTTTCGAGCCAGAAGAAGTTTTCATAATTGTAAAAGGCAGTCTTGTTCTGTATGCACTCAAAGGAGATGTCCAGCACGCATGTTTTGTTGGTCAGCGTCATGAGGCCTGCGCATACATCATGATGGGCAAGCGGGATGGAGCTGTCCGGCAGGTTGCGGCCTGCCCAGTCTATCAGCATGTACTCCTGCGTGCTCAGCGGCGGGGAGAGTTCCAAGCCGAGATAGTTTATGAAGAAAAATATTGAAAAGAGGAATAACGAGGTGAAGAGGAGCAAAAATATCAGCTTCTTTAGTCTGCCCAAGTTGTCCAAAATCAGCGCTAGGAATATTGAAAAACCGAATGAAAGATAGATACTTTGCCTCCACGGCTGGAATGCGTATGTGAAAATAAATGAGAAGATCAAGGCTGCAAAAATGAGCACCCATATTAGATAAAACTTGAAAAGCTGTCCTTTGACTTTATTTATCAGAGCGAATGAGGCTAGCAACGGAATCAATGTAATCATCGCGTGCTGGCCCTCTGCTCCGCCGATTGCTTTACCTATAAAGAATGTCCCTAGTGAATTGTCGGAGCAATAAAGCAGGTTTAATCTGGGCAGATACCATATGAGAAACAACGCTATAGAAAAAATAAACACGGTCGGGATGGCCTTTGCTTGCTTTGTTACCAGTAAATAAATAAAGATAGGCAGGGAAATCATCAGGGCTGAAAAGGTATTCACAAGAAATATAGGGGCCAGAACGAGGCTGCAGTAGAGATACTTTTTGTTTAAGAGGAAGTACACTGCTAGAAGGGAGAGCATTAGACCGATTACTTGCGGTGAGTCGTATGAGCCCGTTATGAGGTAGGGATTCAATGCCATGAACAGCGATGCGAATAGGGCCGCGTTTTTGGTGCTGAAGCTTTGGACCAGCCAAAACGTGACTAAGATCGTCAGCGAGCTAATTATCGGCAAGAAGAACCGGATGACATCGACTATGCTTATACTGGTGATTGCGCTTATTGAGAAAATTATCAGATGGTATAAAGGGGGGTATATATGCGGTCTCCCCTCATATGGCCAGGGCTCGTACATGGGAACGGTCCCAGTATCCTTAATTAGTTCCACTACCCGGATGTGGTAATAAGAGTCGTACTTCAACGGATTATCAAATTGGGTTACAGGAGAGATTCTGAGAAACGAGCCTGTGAGGAAGATTACCAACAGGATTAAATAATGTATGTTTTTCATGTTTATCTCCTGTAATGTATGTTGAAATAAAGGTTAGTGTATGGTTTGTCAAGCGATTTAAACTCTATCTCCTCGGGGTAGTATTTGAATTCAGCTATTCTTGTGATGCTGGCCGCGTGCAATGTGACTGTGTATGTAATGTTCCACTTTTCCAGGACGCCGGACTTGTTCGCATTGATAAAGCCCATAGCATCCGTATACTTCTCGTCTGATGCATACTCCACATACAGGTCTGCCAAGCTCGGCCTTTGCGAATAATAGTTAGAGACGTGCCCGAAGAACGGCTCAACGAGGATTTGCGACTGGCTGCTAGAGATGGCGCGCAGCCAGACAAACGGGTCTATCTCCCCTGAATTGAGGGACTCGCCGTTGTACATCACCAAATTCATTCCAAAGCTTAACAGGAAAAGAACTGCGATTGTTGCAACAATATATTTGTTGTTTAGTTTGAACGTGCTCACGAAAAGGATTGAAACTAGTATCGCCAAAAAGAAGTTTAATCTATAGCTTACAAAAAGAAAGGCCAGTATCATTGCAAGAGTGATCAACGTCAGCTTCCTATTTCTTTTCAGCCCAAGATAGAGCGCGGGAATTACCAACAGAGACAGGACGCCGGCACTCATTGTCCCCAGATTTATGATATTCCCTTTAATCAAATATCCCCAGTCTTCCTGTTGTATTTCACTCGGCCATCCGTGCTGTACAAGAGTCGGGGAATAAAACAGCAAGAATAACGAAGCGGCTATGGCTCCGAATAGGATAATCTTTGATAAATTCGTTTTCTTTTGCAACGCGAAGAGCAGGACTGGGAAAGCGATTAGGAACGAGGCGTGGAAGATGCCTGCTATGCCAGCGACTATGCCGGAGCTTTTCTTCCCATTCAACGCCAAGGCAAGGGAAGTCATGAAAAGTGCGAAGGCGAAAAGGTGTAACAGCGCGATTATCATCCATCCGAAAATGAACAGGGAGGAGATTATGAACATTATGATTACCGCGATTTTCTTGTCATCGAATTTGAGCGTTCTGCCGAGATAAAAGATTGATGAGAACAGAAACAGATTGCCTATCAGCTGGAACACAAAGAAGGCTTCTGGCGGGCTGGTCGAGCTCATCCATGAAAATGCGGCTTTTGTGAGGATATAGCCTGGAACAAAAGTGAACGGCCTGCCGAGATAGCTCAGGGAGTCATAATCAACCAAGGACTTTTGAGTATAAGTCGATTCTACCTGCCTGTCGTAATAGACGCTCCATGGAGAGTTATGCGAGAAAAGGAAGAACTGGGTCAGGACAGTCAGGAGAATGAATGCCATGACTATCGCCAGCTCTTTTTTCTTAAGCTGCGGAAACTTGGCTTTCTTGCTGTAGAACGCCAGGCTGGTCAAGCCGATTAAGCAGAACAGGACTAGCGGATTGGAAATCTTGAGGAAATTCAGCAGCCAGGCAATTATGAATGTGGTGATTATCGAGAAAGCGATGGATAGAGACAGGAATTCCATCGAATCCTTTGCCTTGAAAAACTTCTGCGTTATGAAGATTCCTGGCAAGAAAAACACAAAAATAGAAGCGATTAGCATGAGCAGCGGATTTTTATCGTTGATTATAGGCGAGGAATTTTGGGTCAGGTACACGGTGGTTTTTGGCAGCTCTGATTTAGTGACATGGAAGAATATGCTTCTCTCATCCGCCTTTAGCCTGACTAGGTTATCCCCCTCTGATAGACTATTGCTGGCGATGCAATAACTGCCGGTATCCTGAACCGCTAGGCTATTTCCGTTTACTTCGAGCGAGACATTGGAGGAAAAGGAGCTATAAGAGAAGCAGGCGCTCTCATTTGTATTGGAGTCATAGCTCTTGAAATAAAGCTCCTTGTCCGGCGTGTACTGCAGATTGATATTTACGTAAGAGAGCGCTATCCCTGCAATTATCAGCAATGCAACTGGCCAGATAAATCTCATACAGCTTTCACTTTGAAGAATATATAGTACGGTTTTAAGCTTGAGCCCAATTGGTCAGGGGGTTTGCTTTCATCGAACAGCTTGACTGTCACGGTGTGTTCTTCCAATTTTTTGAATTGGTTTTCAAGAGTAATGTTGGCTTCTATCGTGCTGCAGCATGGATCGACTATTCTCATCTCCTTCTGATTAGCATCATCGAAATAGACCAGTAGGGTTAGGGGGTTATTGGAATTGTTCGCTTTGAGCAGGACGGAAAAGGAAAGATTCTGGCCCTCGTTTATCTTGCTAGGGTAATTTTTGAAATACAGCTCAAAGGTAGATCTATCTGGATTGAGATTAGCGGATAAAAACAGCCATACTGATATGAGGCAGGATATTGCAATCAACGCATAAAGAAGATACTCATATTTAGACGATTTTTCTTTCTTCATTTCAATCCCAGCCTAATCCTTATGGCCATCTTTGTATTAAAAACAGCCTCATGGGCGAATCTCTGCTTCCAAAATGTCTTCAGACCGCCAAGCTTTCTGACCGGCTTCTCCCCAGAATAAGTGACTGCCACAGGGACCTCGATAATTTTCATCCCTTTTTCCAACGCCAGGAAGTTTATCTCGGACTCGATGCAGTACCTCTTCTCTTTTGTATGCATGTCCAAAAACGCCTTCTTCTTGATTACCCTAAACCCGCTTAACGCATCGCTAATGTTCTTTCCCGTCCCAATAAAGACAGCAAGCCTGGTCAGATTGTTGGTTATCCTTCTGTGCCATGGAATAACTGAAAAATTCCTCATCCCAACGACCATATCCGCCCTGCTATCTTTCATCTTCTTCAACAGCAACGCTATCTCAGACGGCTGGAACTGGCTCGCATCGATGAAGACAAGAATATCACCTTTAGCTATTCTAGCGCCGGCGCGCATCGCTTCGCCCTTGCCTTGATTGACCCTATGCCGCACCACTTTGGCATATTTCCTTGCCCGTTCAGCTGTTCTGTCTTTCGAGCCGTCGTCTATGACTATAATCTCTTTCGCGATTGGAACAGCCTTTATCCTCTTCAAAGTGTCAGTTATCTTTCTCTCTTCATTATATGCGGGCACTATGACGGATATCATCTTTTCCACTTCAACGCCAGCAAACCTATAACGCTGGGAATCCAAATCCTGATTACAGACCAGATGATTAAAAAGCTGCCTATCACTGTTTTTGTCAGGCTGAAATAACCTAATGATAGAATCAGATAGCTGCCTCCTTCAACAAAGCCTATCCCCTGCGGGGTCACTGTGACTGTCGCCAGCGAGGCTGCGACTGCCCAGAATATGAAGACATGTGGGAGCAGCAAATCCTGGCCTATCGACAGGAATACGAACGCGACAGATAGCATCTCGAAAAGCGACGATAGCAGGAGCAGCCCGACTATGACTAATAAGTCTTTCGGTTTTATGTTGAGAAAATGCCTATTGAGCTGCTCATGAAAGCGGAAGATGAAAATCCTGTTCAATATTCTGTAAAGCAGGCGGGCGAACGATGGTACGCGGAGCAATAAGACTATAACCGCTCCGCTCATGATTGTGAAAATCATGGATATGAAGAATAACGTGTTCTGTTGGAAATCCGGTGTCCTGAACGCCAATAAGTATATGGCTATAATCAGGAAGAGGAACATCAGGATGAATTTGTAGAACTTTATCACGAAGCTTGCGCCCAATGCCTTTTCCGGGGCTATCCTCTCTGTCTTGGCTAAATGGGCCCTTATCGCGTCGCCACCAAGGCCAAAAGGAGCAAAAACTCCGAAAAGGGCCTTTAGGTTCAGCCTGAATGATGATATGAACCTCTCTTTGACAAGATAAGTCCAGGCCATTATCCAAAGAACTATCGAAAGGAAATAGAATCCTATAGATGCAATGAACGAGAACGGCTCTAACTCGAATATCTTCGAAGCGTTTGTGGAGTGATATATTATAAAAAGGATAATCAGACAGACTAACGGCCAGATGAGGTCTTTAGCTTTCATTTGATTCCTCTCTGTATGAAGACATCCTCGAAGAAGTTGACCATGGCCAGCGCATCCGGACCTGAGATAGCTTGGAATTTAACGGTCCTGTTGTCGACTATTATCTGGTTCTTATCAAAGTCCGGATAAAATATTTTGAGCATGATTTCGTTCGATTTTGGCTGGATACCTTCGCAGTAGGCTGTCGAATTGCTTGGGCAGTTGGTGAAATTGAAGCCTGTGAATTCTGCGCAGATGCACTCCATGGCCCGCCCTGCGGCTATCTCTATCCCTATTAACTGCTCCTTCTTATTGCCAAAGTCTTTCGCCAGGACAACTATCGCTTCGGTGATGAAGCCGGTCTTCTGCGTGGCGTTCATGTCCCCCTCAGCCACTATTATCGCCTTGGTGGAGCTGTTCATCAGCGCCTTTACCTCATTTATCGGGTCCTTTTGCCCGTATATGCAGACGTCTTGATAGCAGTAGACTGGAGACGGGTGGGCTACGAATAAGTAGATGTTCACGGGGATTAGGACTAATATTGCCACTACAGCGATGATTATCAGGTTCTTGTCCTTCTTGGGCTCTTTCTTCGCCATGCAATCACTTTTAGATTATGAATTAGGCAGGTATTAAAAGGTTAATAGAAAAAGGGAAAATAAAAAGAAAAGGGGGAACAAACCCCCTTTAATGGTTTCCTTACGCCTTCAACAGAGAGATCAATTCGTTCGCTGCTGCGATGGTGTCGGCTGCTGTGTAACCAGCGACTAAGAGCTTGTTTCCCTCTGCGACGAGGTACTGTGCTCCTTCTGCTGATGTTACCAAGCTAGAACCGGTCATGCCTGCTGCGACTGAGTTGACCCACGGACCTCCGACAACAATCAGGTAATCCGCTGTTGCAGCTGAGTCTATTGCGACCAAATCTTCAGGTGTTACTGGATTTGTTGGCGAGAAGATGTTTGATCCAGAGACCGATGCAGTGGCAGAGATTGAAGTTACCTTCACATTGCCGACTGTCTGGCCTTCTGTTGCCGTGACTGTTCCGCCCGTTGAGGAGCCATTTGACACAGCCTTTGATATCTCAAAGATTGCGTTTCTCCTGGCTTCTGGCACGATTGCGGACAATTGTCCTTTCGTAGGTGCGCTCAATTCAACGCTGAATGGCGTTACGTCATACAGAGAGTTCTCATACAAAGTTGTTGATGCTGCTTGGTTAATCAACTGTGCTTGGGGACCCACCACATACCTACCAATGTTTGTTGTGTTTGCTGTGTCGTTCTCTCCAAGATTAAGGTATGCCCTCAATCCAGTGAGACCATCCGTTCCCGCTTCTGAGTCGTATATTACTGTTACGTTCTCAGAAACGAGTGCGGTACCCGCGCCAATGAGTCTCATTACTGGCCAGTTTTTGTTGGTTGTTGACTCATTGAAAGTCACGTTGTTGGCTTGTCCAGCACCACCCTGTATGAACCTTAGGTCCAACAGAGGCACTCCTGTGCTTATTGATGTGGATGCTCCGATTGGCACTGCGTCTGGGAATATATCGCATACCCCAGTCGTGAGGTCAGTCGCGCTCATGTTGGTTGCGTTTGTACCACTCAAAGTGACGTTAGTCAAATCTGTTGTTGTGGCTAACAGGTTACCTACTGTCACTGTACAGCTTATCGGGTTCACATTTGATGTATAGGTCAATGTCGAAGTTGCGCCAGACGCGTTTGCGAATGGTCCAACCGTTATCTCTTGACCAGTCGTTCCACCAAGTGCGAATTTGACGTTGTACTGTGGCGGACTCGCTCCTGTTGACTCTACAGACTTCAGGTACAGCACTTTGTCGTTCACTATCATCCATCTTGCGTTCACGTTGGTGTTGAATGATGTGTTACCAACTGCGTTATATGCGGGTATTACCACATATGTCGGCAATGATGCGTCAAGTGTCTGTGCGCTGCCATCTCTGGCAACCCAAGTGGGCTGTATAATATGTGTTGGCATGCCCGCTCCACTTGAACCGACTGAGTTTATGCTGACCGGTGTTGAGTCTATCACGGTCGTGGTTGAACCGAATCCCTTCAATTTCATCTGGTATTTTGGTGTTCCATCTTTCGTTTTGGGGCCGTTAATCACAACGCCTTGTGCTAGACCTGACTGTACAGTTCCGGAATATGTTGGCGGGCTTGAAACTCCACCTTGCTTCAAAGCGATGTAGTTCAAAGTCTGGCTTCCGGCTGCTGATGTGCCTGAGACATCCACGTGCTTTACTGTCCAGCCGCTGTCCATTGGGAATGCTGATCCATCAGACAATAACTGTTTTCCACCAGTTATTCTCGCAATGGTTGTACCCTTCGCGGCAGCCTGGTCGTATCCGACGTAGTCAATGTGGACGCTTACTTTGTTTGCGAAAAAGTTGTAGTCCACTGTTCCGCCGGTTGCGCTCGTCAGCTGGCTTGATGTCTCGGTGAGTCCATCTGTGCCTGGTGCTGTTGCTGTAAATATTGCATAATAGGTCGTACCACTACCTTGAGTCACTGAGTCAAGGTGTACTTTATACCCATCAGCAGTTGTCTCTTCGTCGTTGACCATCATGGTCTTTTTTGTTCCACTGTAGATGTACATTGACTGGTTTGATGCGGTAGCATAGTCTATGCCCGTTGTTGATCCCAGCATGTCTATCTCAGGTATTTGGCTGTAAGACCTTCCGGCACCTACTGGCAGCCCTGTGCTGAAGTAGATTCTATACTCGAGCGCACCGCTTGCGTATGATGCGTTCAGGTACATTCCGTAGCCGGTGTATGCTGAACTGGAAGATTCATCGTATATCGCGTTCACACCGTTAAGGATAATTCTATCCTCATATAGGTATGTTGAAGAACTTCCGTTCACTGTCGCAGACAGAGACTTTTGAGCCAGTATTGCGCTTAAGGTGTCTTTTGTTAGGGTCACTGTTTGTCCTGAGGTTGTTGCATAGTGGCCAGTGGTTCCTGTTCCACCAGAGCTTCCTGCTATTGCAGCAATTGCGGTCAGCTCAACCGGGTAGGTTGTGCTGGTTATAGCATCTGTAGTGCCTGCACTCGTCTCCAGGACAACTGATTTGTCCGTTACGCTCACAGATCCGCTGGATACTGCGGCATAGTTGACGCTTGCCAACACTGCAGCAATCTTTGCTGCTTGAATACCGTCGCTCATGTCTGCTCCATCTGTACCGACAACTACTTGTGTTTTGTCGATATTTGCTTTAATGTTACTCACAAGGGAGCTTACATTTCCTTCATGAGATACTACTGCAAGCCCAGATGCCATTACGCTACCAACCATGGCAACGCCTGCGGCAACTGCAGCTATGCGTTTCACATTTATACTTTTCATTTATTCACCTCAAATCTATTTGCATAGATTTATAACGATTCATAAGGATAGATGAAAGTCTATCCCTATTGAGTATGATTTAAAGTCCATATATAAGGTTTTCGGTCAAAAATGGGTATTTTGTCTATGGATTTATCGTCAGTTGTCTAACCTTTGGACTCGCTTATTTCTTTATGCTTGAGCTGCAATATAAAGGTAACGTAATAATGGACCGCAGATACGATTTCACCTAATAGTTCCTGGCTCTGCGATAGGTCTAGCCGCACCTCATTGGGCTCCAGAAGTTCGACAGAAGACGGGCCATATTGGACTATCAGATAGACTATATCGCTGAAATCAGGAACAGAGATATCGGTGTTGATGAACTGAGTATAAGTCTCTTTCTCATGGGCCACATCGCTCTTCTCGAACTTGAGGATGGTGAATTTCTCCTGCTTTAGCTTTTTCTCGAGTATCTCCATCTCCTTCTCCAACGCGCCCTCGACCGAGCTCATACCCTCTATAATCATATTGACCTTGTATTGGCCCTCTAGCTTTTTTTGCGGCATAGTCATCCCCCTCAATACGTAATCTACCAATCTATATCTATCGCCCGTTCTCTCGACCAGTTTCATCTGGATTAGCGCCTTCAGATCCTCGTTGAGCTTCGTCACAGGAACGTCAAGCTCTTTCCTCATTTCCTCTATCGTCTTTTCTTTTTTCAGCAGAGAACGAGCGATCTTCTGTTGTTCCGATGTGAATGTCACCATACAGCTATATATGTATATTATAATATAAAATAAGTGATGTTATGATAGCCGCAGCATTAAACCTCGCTGATGACCTGGGAAACGTCACAGGCGCGGTCGGCCAAGGCATTCAGTCGTTTGCAGGCAATTGGAGCATGTTAGTAGGGGCAGCTGTACTAATAATCGCGGCGGTTATAGTCATCTATGTGCTAAAAAATCTTATAGCCAATGCCATAGCAGGCATAGTGGCCCTTTTGGTCATAGTCTATATATTCGGCGTGAACATACCCCTTAACGCATTGACAATCTTGGTGTCCGTCTTGGGCGGGCTCGGGGGCGTCGGGGCTCTGTTGATCGCCACGTTCTTCGGATGGATTTGAGGTGAATTAAAATGGCAAAAGAAGAGGCAATGGTATGGCAAGACAAGACTGGGAAATACAAAGTGGGCTATAGCCAGCGTTTGCAGCAGCAGCAATTAATGACCGAACGGCTGCTGTTGGTGGCTGTAATAATCATGATTATTCTGCTGCTTGTAGGATTTTTCTACGCAGAGCAACTGATAAGCAGGATAGACGCGCTCAACGTCTTCAGCAGGATGTTCACATATTGATTTTCCCTATAATCGGGATTTTTTCTCCGCACGACAGGCAGCGGCAGCCTTTCGCCAGATTGACTTTAATGACGCTGAAGCCAGAGCGCTTTATAGCTAACGCGCCGCAGTTCGGGCAATATGTATTCTCGTACTTGTGGCCGGGAATATTGCCTGTATAGACGTATCTCATCCCAGCCTCTTTTGCCCAGTCATGCATTTTCTCAAGCGTTGCGATTGATGTTTGGGGCTTGTCCATCATCTTGTAGGCAGGATAGAAAGCGGTGAAGTGCCACGGAATGTCTGGACTAAGACTCTTGAGGAAGTCGGCCATCTCCAGGACCCATTCTTTGTTATCATTGTCTTTTTCTATAGCCAGCGTTATTATCTCGATATGCATCCCTGTCTTGTAATAGTCTTTAATGCAGCGCAGGACATTCTCTAGCACGACTCCGCCGCAGACCTTGAGGTAATGCTCTTTATCGCCTTTCAGGTCTATCCTTGCCGCGTCCAAGAACTCCTTTGACTTGTTTATAGGTTCGGTCTGCGCATAGCCGTTCGTGACAAAGTTGTTGTGCAGGCCATTTTTGCGCGCTATTTTCCCTGTATCATAAGCGTACTCGAAGAAGATGGTGGGCTCTGTATATGTGTAGGATATCCCCTGGCAGCCCGACCTCTTAGCCAGTTCGACCACGTCGCTTGGCTCTAGCTCCTGCTCAGATAGAGAACCGGGCTTTGCCTGAGATATGTCGGCGTTCTGGCAATGAAGGCAGCGGAAATTACATCCCACTGTTGCTATAGAGAATGATGTAGAACCGGGCCAGAAATGGTAGAACGGCTTCTTCTCGATAGGATCAACAGCGTATGAACAAGGCTTTCCATAGGTCATCGCATAAAGAGTGCCATCGATATTTTGTCTAATTCCGCAATACCCCCAGCCGCCTTTAGGTATCTTGCAGTTCCTATAACAGAGATGGCATTCGATTGTCGCCCCTTTCTTGTTATAGAACATGGCCTCTTTCATAATTATATAGTAGGATTTTCAGAATATAAACATGCTCAAGATAAGGCCGTTCCAATGGTCGGATGTAGATGCGCTACACGAAAGAAATGTTGACCCGGAGACCGGCAGAACCTTGATTATTCTCCCGCCAAAAACATTAGAAAGCACTGTGGAATATTTTGCAGAAAAAATAAACAATAAGGATATAGTGCTGGTCGCAGAAAAGGATGGAAAAATAGCGGGCAATTTGGAGATTAGGAAGTGGAAAGGTAGATCAACTCATGTTGGAACCATAGGAGTGGCGCTGAAAAGCGAGTTTTGGGGACAGAAAATAGGGACAGAGCTAGTAAAAGAGGGTATCAAAGAGGCTAAAAAAGAAGGGCTGAAAAAACTGGAGTACAGGGTCATGGACATAAACAAACGGAGCATAAACCTGGCAAAAAGCCTGAAGTTCAAACTTGCAGGCAGGATGAAAAAACAGGTAAAAATTGGAAAAAAATATATCGACGTGCTGATTTTTGAGAAATTCTTATAACTTCTTCTGCCCCAGCGTCTTAAAATACTGATTGTAAAACGCATCATGCGGATTCCAGTCTTTTGGCGTAACTCCAAATCCCTCGCGTATTTGTTCAGCACGATAACGATGAAGAACAGTGCTGTGATATACCGCATTACTA
>Ga0315281_10000099_pt1 | contig 103349 bp, 94 predicted proteins | sample YL17G07_0_MG_FD_204540 | JGI IMG/M metagenome (GOLD analysis project Ga0315281, IMG submission 204540) | Sediment microbial communities from Yellowstone Lake, YNP, Wyoming, USA - YL17G07_0 | ecosystem: Environmental > Aquatic > Freshwater > Lake > Sediment | place: USA: Wyoming | collected...
CGCCAGCGCCAGCGCGGCCCGCAGAATACCTGTCATCAAAAGCCTCCGGGCCGTCAATCGCGTTTCATAACAGGCTCCGCCACGGGAGCGTCCGGCACAAACCGGCCCACGAGAAAACTCTTGTACAGCGTCATGTTGCCCGTCAGTATCAGTCCTGCGATGGTAAGCAAAACCGCCCCGCAAAGCCTTTTCACCGCTGTTTCCATGCTGGGCGAGGAGGCCTTGGTCACCGCCCATGAAATAGCGAGCCCGGCGGCAGTTATCACCGTGGCGATGCCCAGTGAATACGCCATCAAAAGGGCCGCCCCATCCCACACCTTAGCGGGATTGGAAGCGATCTTGTAAATCTCCGTAAGGGCCGGGGTCACGCACGGCTTGTACGCAAGAGCCACCGCAGAGCCGAATATAAACGCAACTGCGTACTTCCCTGCGGTCATCGCCGGAGACCTGTCTATATCGAAATTGAGAATCCCCAGCAGATGTAGCCCGATCACCCCTATCACCACGCCCCCAATCTGGTTTCCAGGTGTAAGGATGTCGAATATCGCCTTGCTCAGGGCCGTGGAGACAAGGCCCATGGATGTGAATATGAATACGAACCCGGCGAACGACGCCAGCGTGATAGTGAAAGCTTCAAAAACCCGCCGAGAGTCCCCGGCGTTTCCGGCAGTAAGGGTGGCCCCGACTATGAGCGCTATAAAAAAAGGTATTATCTGCAGAAGGCAGAAAAGCCAGATGGAGAAAAAAGCCGCCACGCCGCTGAAATAAGCGCCAAACACAGACACGGTTACGCCGCCCCGGCAAGAATGCGCAAACTGGCGGATGACACTGGTTTTTTCAATATATCATTCAACCCTTCCGAGATTTGATCGTATCGTTCCACCTTGCCGACATGCACATAACGTATAATCCCGCCCGAATCCACGAAAACGGTCGTCGGCGTGATTTCCACGCCAGCGTCTTTAGCCAGGCTTTGCCCGCCTTCGGTGATAAGGGGAAATTCGATTTTGTGGATATTTGCGAACCTGGCCAGCCCGGTGGATGTATCCTGTATCCCTACGCCAAGCATGTAAAGGCCGGATTTTTCATTCTCCGCGTACATCTTTTTCATCCATTTGATAGTCTCGTGCGAACAGGGGCACCAACCGGCGAAGAAAAAATAGACAGTGGGTTTGCCAGCGAAATTCTTGTCGCTAATCGGGGATCCACTCATGGCCGTAAAAGAAAAGGCTGGAAATGGGTTTCCGGCCTTCAACGTTTTGTTCACCCTGGATGAATCTACGACAAAGTGGTTAAACAGAGCGTTCAAAATAAGCGCAAGAGCGCCTAGTATAATGATCTGGTTAACGCGCTTTCTGGAGTTGTTTACCAGAGGCGCGGTTTCGCTCAATGTAGTCATAATGAAATAACTCGGCTATTTGCCGCCGGGCGGCTTCGGCTGGGCGCCGCCGTCAGTAGCGGGCGCGCCTTGCGCGGCATCCTCTTCCTTCTGCTTCTTTTGCGCTTCCGGGTTGCCCAGGTCTTTCTGCGCCTCCTTAAGGCCGGACATGTGCCCGATCTTGAGGCTGTCCATCGTTGCCAAGGCGCTCTCGATGGGCCGTTTCTCCACCGGTGTTTTGTACAGAGCGATGAGAGACGGGTAGCGGCCTATGAGCCGTTCTATATCCCTCGCCCGGAAATCCTTTTCCCAGTTGCCGACAAGGGCGTTCCACACCTGCACTATGGCCACAGCCTGCACCTCGCTGATGTTCTCTATCACCAGATCGGGCCTTGAGGTCTTATAGTTCAGGATGAAGGACTGCATGTGCGGAACCACTGCCACAAAAGGCGGGCCGCACCTGGGGCAGTACATTTTAATGCGCTCGTCCGTATGGCACTGAGTGCATATGCGCCTGGCCAGCTTATAGGCTTCTATCGGGGTGTAGTCAATGTACCCATTGGCCTTGAGAGTGGCGAGAACCCCATCTCTCGCCGGGTTGGGCATAGCTACGGCTACCACCACAAAAGCCGCCATCAAGACGACTAAAACGGTTGAAACGACCTTCTTGTTCAGTTTATCGGCCCCCCAAGCGCAAAAAGTTTTTTCCAAGCATATCCAATTTTAGCACATAACATGCCGCCCCGTTTGAAAGCCGCCATTGCGCCAAAAGCCCCGGCAGGGCGCTTAGCACACTGGCGCAATAGCCTTTATTCATATATATCAGCCGGTTACACGCATACTCAGGCTTTTGCCCCATGTATCGCAAAACCACTGGTGGGACTACTCATATAACTTTAAACAGCGGTGTGCGTCATTTGGTTCACTTTTCTGATGATCGCAGACCCAGTTCCGTTTCAGAAATAACAATGTTATATTGACTCTTCCCTTTTTAAACAGACGGCACACTCTTTGCCGTGTTGCTAAAGAGACTTTTGCATAAGTCCCGCAATTGTCATTGCGAGGGAGTCGAAGACGACCGAAGCAATCTGCATCTCGTTGATTGCATGAAGTCGAGATTGCTTCGCTTCGCTCGCAATGACAGAATGCGACAGTTATGCAAAGCTCTCGTTGCCAAAAAAGGGGATCGCTTATTTTGTTCATCGTAGGAGTTCGGTCATTTCATGTACAGGAACATTCTTGTGACGCTTGATAACTCGTCTTACTCCCTTTGGGGGTTGGACAGGGCAATGGACATCGCTCATTCTTCCAAATCCATCCTTACCGGCAACCATGTCTACGCCGCCCGTTTGCACGAAAAACGGTTCGAGCAGATGGAGCCCGGCCTTCCGGCGAAATACCAGCAACCCGACGAGCTTCAAAAGCAGAGGGACATCCACGCGGAGCTTATCGAGAAGGGGCTTCAGGTAATCTCCGACTCTTACCTCGACGTTTTTCAGGAACGATGCGAAAAAGCCGGCGTCCCCTATATCCGCAAGTCCATGGAGGGGAAGAACTACTCCGAGCTTGTGCGTGACATACAGGAAACGTCTTACGACCTGGTCGCTATGGGATCCAAAGGGTTGGGCGAAGTCCCCTCGAGCCAGCTTGGAAGCGTGTGTGAGCGGGTGGCGCGGCGTATCACCGTGGACACTCTTGTGGTCAAAAACGGGACGCCTTTAAAAGGCGGCCATGTGGTTGTGGGAATTGACGGCAGTGAGCAGTCCTACGCGGCGATGGGCGCGGCTATAGAGCTATCCAAAAGGATGGGATGCAAGGTGACGGCGCTGGCCGTGTTCGACCCGGATTTCCATTACAAGGCGTTCGACAGCATCGCCAAAGTGCTATCCGAGGAAGCTGGCAAGGTGTTCCGTTTCAAGGAGCAGGAAAAGCTTCATGATGAGATCATAGACCAGGGGTTGGAGAAGATATACCGTGACCACCTGACCATGGCCGAAAAAATGGCCGAACGTGAGGGGGTCAAAATAGCCGCCGAGATACTATCCGGCAAGCCTTACGACGAGATTTTCAAGTGGCTGGCCGGCAAAGACGCCGCGCTTCTCATCATGGGCAAGGTCGGCGTGCATGGCGACGCCGGGCTGGACATAGGCTCCAACGCCGAAAATCTCCTTAGAATCGCCCCGTGCAACGTGATGCTTGTCTCCCGCAAGGTCAAGCCCGAGCCGGAGCAGGATCAAAAACCAGAGATGGAGTGGGACGAGGATGCGATTGCGCTTCTCAACCGCGTGCCAGGGTTCGTGCGGAACATGGTGCGAGGCCACATGGAAGCCAATGCGCGCAAACATGGCGCGGCGCGTGTGACGGCCCAGATGATGAAAGACGCAAGATCGAAGATGGGGTTCTAGGCCAAGTGTCGTTCATCCCATACGCCATCTCGTGGAACCTGACGAGCCGGTGCAATCTGGAGTGCCAGCACTGCTACCTTGACGCGACCGCCAGGGGAACCGGAGCGGAGGGGGAGCTTTCCACGGACGAGGCCCTGCGTATCGTCACGCAGATCGCGGAAGTCAACAAAGAGGCCGTGCTTATACTCACCGGCGGCGAACCGCTGGCCCGGCCCGACATTTACCAGATAGCCTCCCGCGCCGCCGGGCTTGGCATGATGGTTGTCATCGGGACCAACGGGACTCTGCTCAACCGTAACGTGGCTTTAAAGCTGAAAGAATCCGGAGTCACCGGCGTCGGCGTGAGCCTCGATTCCATCTCGCCGGAAAAACATGACGCGTTCCGGGGCGTGAAAGGCGCGTTTTTCAAGACTCTCGCTGGCCTGAACGCGGCAAAGGACGCAGGGTTGGCCGTGCAGGTGCAGACCACCCCGACACGCGAAAACATTGACGAACTGCCGCAGTTGGCCGATTTCGCGCACAGGCTTGGGGCGAAGGCGTTCAACATATTTTTCCTGGTCTGCACCGGACGCGGGGAGAAGATGAGCGACATCACGCCCGACGAATACGAGAAAGTCCTCAACTGGGCTGTTGACGCGAAAGACAAGTACCCGGGCATGTTGATCCGGCCAAAGTGCGCGCCGCATTTCAAACGGATACTCCATCAACGCAACCCGGATGACGGCCTGTTTAAAACCTATGTGGCCGCATGCAGGGCCGGGACGCATTACACACGCATAGACCCGAACGGAAAAGTCACCCCATGCCCGTATATGGACATCGAGGCTGGCGATCTGCGTAAAGAAGATTTCGCCTCGATATGGGAAGGGTCGGCGGTACTTGCGAAATACCGTACGCCCGAATACGGCGGCAAATGCGGGATGTGCCAGTATCGCCTGTTGTGCGGCGGGTGCCGGGCGCGCGCATACGCTTTGACAGGAGACGATATGGGCGAGGATTACTGGTGCGTATATGAGCCGGTGGGACAGGAAGAGGCAATAGTGAACGAAGACACGATGTCCAAGTTCGCAGGCGGCGAGGATTCCGGCGTAGAATGGAGCGCGGAGGCGTTGGAGACGTTGGGCAAAGTCCCCGTCTTCGCCCGCGCCATCGTGAAAGCCAGTGTGGAAAAATACGCGAAGGAAAAAGGGCTTACGACCGTTACCCTCGAAGACATGCGTAAAGCCGCGCCCGCGCCACGGCGGTTTATGGTGGACGGGATGATGGGCGGGAAACCTGAAGTGGCAGAGGGCAGTGGGGGAAAGGTTAAGAAGGGGGAGCCGAAGGGCGCCCAGACAGAAATCCCGTGGGACTCCGACGCGCTTGCGCGTGTAAAAAACGCGCCCGACTTTGTGCGGCCTGGAATAATCAAGTTGATGCCCATCCGCGCCCGTCAGTTGGGCAAAACCCGCATCACGACGGAGTTTTTAAGCGAAATCCGCGACGAATCCATGCAGTTGGCGACCAAGCGGATGAAGAAGCTGGGGTTTGCCGAGCTTACGATGGACGCATGGAAAACGGCCAGCGACAAATTCAAAAAGTCGCCGGAGAAACGCGAAGTCATCGGCGGGATCGTGGAGTTTTTGAATAAACGCGATGGGAAGAGGGAAGATATAATGGAGAAGTTTGACAAGTATTTTGGGGAGCCTGGCGGCGGGAAGAAAACCTGACCCGTATCATCGTAGGGGCGCGGCATGCCACGCCCTCCTTCCACGCCATAATCGGACACAGCATGCTGTGTCACTACACATCCCCCTACCCCCAAACCATCTTCACCCCCGCGACTATAAGCACAGCCCCAAGCAATCGTTTGATCGTCGTATTATCCAGTTTCGCGCTACCGATACCCGATCCGATCGTCCCTCCGGCGATGGCCGCAACCGCCCAGCCGTAAATGAAACCGGGGAACTCCAGCGTTCTCGATAGGCTCCCCATCAGCCCGGCAACGGAGTTTACAAGGATGAACATGGCGGATATTCCGGCGACGAGCCGGGGTTCCGCCCATCGCATGTATAGCAATGCGGGGCTAAGGAATATCCCGCCGCCAACCCCCGTCAAGCCTGAAAGAAAACCCACACCTCCACCCAATACAGCCGCCGAGGGTAAAGAGGCAGGCTCGCACGGGATGGAAGGCGCTTTGTCCGCGCCACTATCCGGCAGAACCAGCCTGTATGCGGCGAAAAGAAGGACGACGCCAACAACCGGATTGAAAATGTGGGCGGGCATGGATATGTATCCACCCAAAAAAGCCATCGGCGCGGAGGAAAGGCCCAGTGGCCAGAAAATCCTCCACGAAAAACTTCCCGCCCGGTAAAACCGGAACGCCGCGACAGAAGCCACCAGCACATTCAGGAAAAGGGCGGCCGGTTTCATCGCGTCCGGCGCGACGTTAAAGATACCCATCACGGCAAGGTAGCCAGACCCGCCAGCAAACCCGACGCAGGAATATAAGGCCGCGACGAGAAATATCAAAACCGCCACAGCGAGGGCTGTCACCGGGTCTAAACTATCCATTAATGTTTACCTGAGTTGGTGTGGCAAAAAGAAAGCAGGATTATATACGGTTGCCGTGGTAAGGGTTGTTGGATTTAAATGCCGCCTCGGTATGGGCGCAACGTGTGGCGCCTTAACAGGGCGGTTCGCGAATCGCCCCTGTGGAGGGTTTGCTTAATCCAGATCAAAAATATTCCGTGGTTTTTCGCCGGGTTCCTGAACCGCGTCTTTCAACGATGCGTCGAAAATATCCTCGGCGGCCTTTTTCTTGCGCTCCTGCCTGGCATGCAGGTCGTTGAATGCGGAGTCGGCCTTTTCCTTGTCCTTGATCGTTTTCTGTAACGCGTCGGCGAACCTGTCGCCGGAAGGTTGTTCCACCAGCGCCTTGCGCACCTCAAGAACCTTGCCGGTTATCCTGTCCACTATCAGCACATGCTGGCAACCGGGGCAGGTGACTTTAAGCTCTTTTTCCATGACGGGTTGGGATCAGGATTTTTTTTCCACTTTGTCGTCGGGCGTCTTGTCCGGCTCTTTCGCGTCTGCGGCTTTAAGCTCTTTTTCCGCGTCGCTCAGGGAGTTTTTGAAGTTCTTTATTCCCTTCCCCAACCCAGACCCAATCTCTGGAAGCCGTTTGGCCCCGAAAACCACAAGGCAGATGAAAAGGATTACGAGAAGCTCCGGCATTCCGATTCCGAACATTACGCCCTCTTCTATGTTTGATGGATATGCCATCAATTCTATATCAACCAGGCCGCTGTCGGAACAATTTCGTGGTTACGCGGGCAAAGCCCCCGCCAAGGCCATCGCAATGGCCGCCGCCGCTTTGGCATTATCTTCACGAGATTTGGTCGCGCTTCTTTTGAGTTCCGCCGTCCGCACGCACAGGGTAAGCAGGGTGTAACCTTTCATCAGTTGCACCAGCGTTTTCTTGAAGTCGGCGTAAAACTGGTTTATCACGCAATGGCTGTGATCCTGCGCGCATTTTGACGAAGAGGCGGCAGTCACACAATCCCAAGGCTCCATCTTGCCCTCGATTACTTCGTAAACGTCGAGGATGGAAATTTCCTCCGGCCCAAGGTTGAGGGAGTAGCCACCCTGGTACCCGCGCACGCTTCTGATGATCCCAGCTTTTTTGAGGTCGGAGAGTATCTGTTCCAAAAACCGGTATGGGATATTCAGCTTTTCCGAAATGACCCTGCCGGAAATCGGCGCCTCGTCCGGCTCGCATTTGAGGAACAGAAGGGACATGAGGGCGTACTCGAACTTGGCTGAGAATTTCATTTGCTTATTATCCTTTTCCGGTTTCGCTAATTATACTAATTCCGCTAGGAATTAGCAAGCATATATCTGATTGAAAAATAACATTTTCAAATTTTTCTCAAAATAATCTTGACTGAACACGGGAATCTCATATAACCTACATATTACATAAAGTTCATCGGAATTATCGTTTAGGAGGTATTTATGTCTGCGGCTTCATCTTTTCAGAATTCTTTAGCTGGGTCTGACGATCTTGCCTATCTGGTGGATAACCTGCATTTCGGGCAAAAAGTGGAACGCGCCAAACAGTTGCTCCGCTGGGCGTTCGACAACTATGGTGACAACGCAGTAGTGGCAAACAGCCTCGGCAAGGATTCCATGGTCATCTGGGATCTGGCCAAGAGGGTGAACCCGGACGTTAAAGGATTCATCGTCACCACATACTACAAACCTGACGAGACCATCGAGTTCATGAACAAGTTGGTTAACGATAATCCCAACCTTAAAGTTTACGGCTCCGCCCACAAAGTGGACGACCTGTATAAAACGGATCCTGATAAATGTTGCCAAATATTAAAGGTTGAACCAGTCCGCCAGGCCGTCGAAGAGCTTAACGTCGCCTGCTGGATAACTGGCCTGCGATGCACCGAAGGCAGGACCCGGACGGACTTCAAGGAGATAGAAGAGCGGGACGAAGGGCTGATAAAGCTCAACCCCATCCTTCTCTTTAAAGAGAGGGAGGTATGGCAGTACCTGGCCCTGTATCAGGTTCCGGTAAACCCGCTGTATGCGGAAGGGTACCGCTCGCTTGGTTGCGCCCCTTGCACGAGCATAACGACGGAAGACAACGAACGCGCTGGCAGATGGCTCAATTCCTCCAAGTGTGGCGGGGAATGCGGCATACACACCCAGCCATTGAAGAATATCAAGACCGCCAACGTCTGAGCTTTGAAAGAGGTATTAAGAAGTGATTGAACCGGCGCTTATCGCGGCTGGCTTTACTGTCGGGTTTCTCGTAGGGCTTACGGGTATTGGGGGTGGCTCCCTGATGACGCCGGCGTTGATATTCTTCGCTGGGGTCAAGCCTTCGGTGGCCGTGGGGACAGACCTGCTCTATTCGCTTGTCACCAAGTCCGTGGGTTCTGTGGCTCACATAAGGCAGGGCACGGCGCACAAGAGGACGATCCTGTTTCTTTTTGCCGGAAGCGCTCCTGGCGCGATCCTCTCCGGGGTCTTGTACACAAGGGCGAAGGCGGCCATGGGCGAATCGCTGGAGCATTTCATCCTCAAGACGCTTGGCATAGCCCTGCTGTTTGTGTCTGCGGTTTTGATACTGAGCGTGTTCAAGAATAAAGAGGAAAGGCCGGACCCGGTAGCAGAGGATGAAAAAGGAGCCTTCATCCTTACAATGACGGGTTTCGTCGTCGGTTTCCTTATGGTGTTCACATCCGTGGGAAGCGGGACGCTGATAACGGCGGCGCTGTTTGCGCTCCGTCCGTGGCTTGGCGCGTCGCGGATCGTGGGTACGGACATCGTTCACGCCGCCATTTTAATTCCGGTGGCGTCGGTCGGGCATTTCATGGCCGGTTCGGTGGATTACGCGATGGCGGCCAACCTGATGATCGGCTCGGTTCCGGCGGTGATATTGGGGAGCAGGTTCTCCGCGATGATGCCGGAAAAAGTGTTGAAAGGCCTTGTCGGGGGCGTGTTGGCCCTTGCGGGGATAAAGCTTGTTTAGTGTTGGAAAGCCCTGAAAAGGAGAGTCCGATCATGACCGTGACATCAACGCAGATAGGCGCCAAGGCCGCTCCCGCCTGGCTCGACGATTTCAGGGAGTCGGTGGAAAAACGCGTCAGTGGCCTTATCACCGAGGAACAGTTCAAGGGCGAGCGCTTAAAATACGGGGTGTACGCCCAGCGGCAGTTGGGTTACCACCTTGTCCGCACGAAAATACTGGCGGGCCGTTTGAGTCCCGCCGCCTTCCATGCGCTGGCGGACGCGGCGGACAGGTACGGCGATAGCGGCGTCCACCTGACCAGCCGGCAGGACGCTCAGTTCTACTTTGTGAAGCTTGAAAGCCTTCCGGACATATTGGGGGCTCTTCATCAGGTCGGCATAACCACGGAAGGCGCAAGCGGGAACACCCTGCGCAACATGACTCATTGCGACTACGCCGGGGCGTGCGCGAAGGAGATCGCCGCAGTGGCCCCGTTGACGGAGGCTGTGTCGCGCCATTTTCTCGGCCATCCGCTGTCTCGCGGCCTGCCACGAAAAATCAAAATCACATTCTCCGGTTGCGCGGACGATTGCGCCTCGGCCTTTACGGAAGACCTCGGTTTTATCGCCGTCAAAAAAAACGTGAACGGTGTGGAGAAAACCGGTTTCCGCCTTCTTGTCGGCGGCGGGCAGGGCCCTGTTCCAAGGCTTGGTCGCCAGCTTGAGGAGTTTGTGGAGCCGGAGCGGATAAACGCGGCGATACTGGCAGTCCTCACGCTGTTCAACAAATACGGCCCCAGGGCCAATAGGAGCCGGGCGAGGATAAAGTTCTACATCGAAAGCGTGGGGTTTGAGAAGTTCAAACAGCAGTATCTTGAGGAACTCAACGCGCTTGGAGACGTTCCCCCGATGAAGATTCCCGACCTGCGCCCGCAGGCTATCGTTGGAGAGACGATTCACGGCAAGGTCCCATCGGGCGACCTTTCGTCGGCTCAATTGCGGCTGTTGGGCAACCTTGTGGGTATACATCCCAGCGTGGAGACGAAGATAACCAAAACTTGCGACCTGTTGTTCATTGGGGTTCCGAAAGGCGTTGAAGAAAAGTTTAAGAGCGATTTGTCGTCCATCGGCCTTGTCCCCTCCAAACGGGATTGCGGCGCGTGCGTTTTCGCATGCAGGGGCGCCTCTTCGTGCAGTGAGGGGATCACCAACACGCAGGGCCTATCCAGGAACCTTTGGAAACTTGCGGTGGACGCGTTCGGAGAGGCCGAGCAAGGCGTAACCGTAACGGCGGACGGATGCACCAACGCCTGTGTGCGCCATCACACGGCGGACGTTGGTTTGCAGGGCGCGGCCAAAAAGGTCAACGGCAGGCTTGTGCCACACTACCAGTTTTACATCGGGGGAACGCCAAAGGGGAGCGACCCTGCGTTTAGCGTGGGATTGCTGAAGATTCCCGCAAAACGGACTCCAGAAGCGGTGAGGCATCTGCTTAACGTTATCAAATCGAGCAAGCTCCCCGGCGAATCGGTGCGAACCCTCGTGGGGCGTGTCGGCGCGGAGTTTTTCACAGCCGAGCTTTCGAGGTTCACGTCCGTCCCCTCTTTTGAGGAGGCGCCGGATTTTTACCGCGACTTCGAGATGGAAGGGGAGTTCAGCCTCGACGACGTGCGCCCGGGCGAGTGCGCCGGGGCCGCGCAGGACATGATAGACGGGTTCTTCAACGATGCCAGGGCGTGCATACTTCAGGCGAAAGCGGAGCTTACCGAGAGCGGGAATGGCGACACCGCCGTCTTCGCGCGTAAAGGCGCTTCTAATGCGGCTCGCGCACTGCTTGCGGCTGTGGGGTTGAACCCGCCAACGGGCGACGAAGAAGCCCTGCGCGATTTCAACATACGGTTCGTGGCGCGCGGATTGGTTTCCGACGAGCGTCTGCGCGTCATCAATGGCTCTAATGGCGTGGAGCCGGACGCCCGTTTGATGTTGAAAGCCAGCGAGGATTTCCTCGGTGAAGTATTTGCGGCGTCCCTGAAATTCGCCGCCAAACCGGACGTGGCTCAAGAAGAGGCTACCAAGGACATACTCGACCTTACCGGCGTAAAATGCCCGTTCAACTACGTCAAGGTGAAGCTTGCGTTGGAGAAACTTGATTCCAGGGCGAGGCTTGACGTGATACTTGATGACGGATCGCCGATCCGCAACGTACCGGCGAGCCTTTCCTTAGATGGTCACAGGGTTATCGCGACAGACCCTTATGAAGGCGGCAGGTTTCTGCTGACGGTGGAGAAGGCGTAAGCCAGGAGTTCTTTTTGGCGTGAAACTCGCCGATAGAGTAATCGCCATCAACGCTTTTCCAGCCAGCGCCGCCGCTGGCCTTCATCTTTATAGTCTTAGGGTGGGTAAGTTGCGCTTGCCGGTTTAATGTAGGATACTTCTATACGCCGTATCGCTTCGCCATGACCATGATCGGTTTTTATTCGTTTCCAATTGCCGTTGCCTTGAAAAGCGCGGAAAAGGCGTTGCATTACTAATCCGAGTTATTAAGAGTAGACATTTCAAAGAGGCTGGCATCGTGAGAAACTACTTCCGCGCCATATCGGCGCGGTATGCCATGGAACCGGGGAAAAAGCATGAGCCTGCGTACTATTTAACGCTAGGGGTAATAACAGCCGTCAATCGCGCCGGGATGGCCTGATGACATCCGCGACGGCACGGCACGCAGATAAGGCCCCAGTTCGCATGCCTATTCTCACCTACCATTCGCTGGATGACTCCGGTTCTGTCATATCTGTGGCGGTTGACCAATTCTTGCGCCAGATGAAGATGCTCCGGGAATGGGGGTATACAGGGATATGTCTTGGAAATTTCCTGGATGCGTGTGAAGGGAAAACAGAGCTACCGGACAAACCAGTGGTTATTATTTTCGATGATGGTTTCCGCTCCATTCTGGATTATGCGGCTCCGGCCCTTTACGAAACCGGATTTGGCGCCACTGTCTTTGTTGTGGCCGATTATTGTGGGAAAAAGAACGACTGGCCGGGCCAACCTCCCGAAGCGCCACGGCTTCCTCTTTTATCATGGGACGATCTTAAAACCCTCTTAAACAGCGGGTTTGAAATAGGCGCGCATACGCTTACCCACCCTGCGTTAACCAGGATCTCCGTAGAGGAAGCGAAAAATGAGATTGTAAACTCAAAGCATGTTATCGAAGAGAGGCTCGGGACTCCGGTCAGGACTTTTGCGTACCCATATGGGATGTTCGACAGACGACACCGCGATATTGTAGAAGAACACTACCAGGGCGCCTGCGGCGTGGACCTGCGCATAGCAAGTAGAAACGACGACCGATATGCACTGCCACGGGTGGAAATGTATTATTTCAGGACGGCCGCCTTTTTCCGTTTATTCCCTACCTTTGCGGGCAGGGCGTACATTGGACTGCGAAGAGTGGGACGAAGCTTAAGGAAAGAGGTTATTCTGGACAGAGATATGCTATAAGCGCTCTTTGATGTTTATAACCACGAATCCCTAATCCGTGATATAAACTGTTTGTGGATATGTCATGTATCTCATTTGGTTGTTTTTTACAATATCAATAAAAAAGGGTATGTCCACTTATTGTAATAAAATATGCCATTTGATGGAAGAGCTTGAATTTTGGTTATTTCAAACAAACCCGATTGGGTATCTGCAGAGCCCGGTTTCTGGAATTTGGAAAATTTAACGAACGGGGCCTGATGACGGCGCCGCATGACATGATGCAGGCGAGCAGGATGATGACGTGAGAATGGGGAATTTGGGCGGCGTTAAGCTATGTAAGCCCGGCATACCTGGATGGCATGAGTGGGAGAGGGATCCTCAACCGTGAAATATCGTGGAAATGCGTGGTATGCAACGCGTAGAGACGGTTTTCCAAAAACCTGGTAGCACGAAAGATCGTTTCCATGAATTCAAAAAGCAAGCAAACAGTGGCTATTTTCGGGGCAGGGCCCGCAGGGCTTACCGCGGCATACGAACTACTGGAAAAAAGTTGCATGACGCCTGTTATTTACGAAGCAAGCGGTCATGTGGGGGGGTTGTCCAGAACAGTAAATTATAAGGGCAACCTCATGGACATTGGAGGGCATAGGTTCTTTTCAAAATCTGACAGGGTTATGAAATGGTGGATCAACATACTCCCTGTCACCGGTTATTCTTTCGCAGAGGACGGGGAGCTCCGGGAAGAAAGTGGCGATCATGATAATGGCGACAAAGCGATGCTTGTCCGCAACCGCCTCTCCCGGATACTCTATTTGGGGAATTTTTTCGACTACCCTCTTTCCCTGAACGCTAATTCGGTCAAGAAACTGGGGCTGATAAAAATCGTTAAAATCGCCGCCAGTTACTTTAAAAGCGCCATCTTTCCCATTAAGGAAGAGGACTCCCTTGAAAACTTTTTGATAAACCGGTTTGGCAAGGAGCTGTATCTTTCTTTTTTCAAGGATTACACGGAAAAAGTCTGGGGAGTTCCCTGCCTCGAAATAGATGCGGAGTGGGGGGGGCAGAGGATTGAGGGCATGTCCATATACAACGCCGTTATGGACGCGATGAAACGCCCTCTTCAAAAGCTTGGCTTCATGAATCAGGGGAAAATAGAAAAGAGCCTTATAAAGTGGTTTCTGTACCCAAAATTCGGGCCGGGCCAATTGTGGGAAGAAGTCGCTGATAGGGTTCAAGAGAAGAGAGGCGAACTGCATCGGTTTCACAAAGTGGAAAAAGTGCGGTTCGATGGCCGGAAGATCACAGGCGTTGAAGTTCGGGACGTGAACAGCAACGAGACCATCTCGATAACAGGGGACTACTATTTTTCCTCGATGCCCATAAAAGACCTTATCCACGCTTTCGGGGACAGCGCGCCTGACGATGTCCGGGAAGTGGCCAATGGATTAAGATACAGGGATTTTATAACAGTCGGGCTTCTGCTTGAAAAAATCAGCCTTGGAAACGGCTCCGGCGCCAAAACCAGCAAAGACATGCCTTTAGACAACTGGATTTATATCCAGGAAAAAGATGTGAAAGTCGGCAGGTTGCAATTATTCAACAACTGGAGCCCGCATCTGGTCAAGGACAAAAACAAAGCCTGGATCGGGTTGGAGTATTTCTGCAACGAGGGAGACGAGCTTTGGAGGATGGACGACAGTAGTTTTATTGATTTTGCCACAGGCGAAATGGAAAAGATCGGAGTCCTGAAACGGGAAAATGTGTTGGACGGCGTTGTGATCAGGGTGCCCAAAGCTTACCCGGCGTATTTTGGCTCTTACAACAAATTCGAGATCATTCGAGGTTTCCTGGACAAAATAGACAACCTGTTTTTGATAGGCCGGAATGGAATGCACAGGTACAACAATATGGATCACTCAATGTTGTCCGCGATGACGGCTGTGGAAAATGTAATTAACGGGACCAGGGAAAAAGATAACATCTGGAGCGTGAACACAGAGAAAAAATATCATGAATCAAAGTGAGCGCTTGCCCTAAACGACACGGAAAAGGGGAAAAAGGGGTTCTTCGCTATTGAGTGTGGGTGACGTTTTGCGCGTTGATCTTGACAGTATGGGGAAAGCGGGATATAATCAAAAATTATCTAATTTTACCGCTACTTCAGTTTTTTCGCAGGGGGATTGTTATGCTGGCCGTTTATCAGGGATTCATTTTTTAACTTCCAGGGAACTGCAAATTGAACAAAGAGGGAAACCAGCAAGCATTTCCTTTAATCACGGTAATAATTCCAGCGCTTAACTGCCCGGATATTCTCGAGGCTTGCGTGCAAAACCTCAAAGCCTCGACTTTCACCAATTTCGAGATCATCGTTGTTGACGACGCATCTACCGACAACACGCCAGATGTGGCGGCGCGCCTTGGCGTAAAGCTGGTTCGCCTCGAACAATGGGGCGGGCCGGCAAAGGCTCGAAACATTGGCGTAGAATCGGCAACCGGGAAATACATTTTTTTCATAGACGCCGATGTTGTCGTCCGCGCGGAAACTGTGGGGTTGGTGGCCGAAACATTTGAACAAAATCCGGATATCGACGCAATGTTTGGCTCTTACGACAAGGAGCCTGGAGCTTTAAATTTCATTTCGCAATACAAGAATCTTTTCCATCATTACGTCCATCAGCAAAGCCGCACGCAAGCGTCCACTTTCTGGTCCGGTTGCGGAGCCATAAAAAAGTCCGTTTTCATTGATATCGGCGGATTCGACACAAGCTATGGGCGTCCCTCTATCGAGGATATAGAACTAGGAGTCCGCCTGAAAAACTCAGGCCATAATATAGTCCTTAACAAGGACATTCAGGTTACGCATCTGAAGATGTGGACATTCTGGAACATGCTGAAAACCGATGTCTTCGACAGGGCCATTCCATGGGCAAAGTTGATTCAAAGGGAATTTAGCATGCCAGACGACCTTAACCTGATGCTATCGCAGAAGATTAGCGCCATTCTGGCTTATGGCCTGCTTGCGACTATTGGCTTGGGGGCGTGGCATTACCACGGGCTTGCCATCCTGCCTTTTGCGGCGTTGATGGGGATCCTGTTGATTGATTACTGGTCAGAAAATAAGCCTCCAGCGGCCATCAAGGTTTTATGCGCCCTGACGGGAGCCATAGCGATTGCTACGATAAGCTTTTATTTTAAGATATGGGCTTTATTAGTGTTGGCGTTTTTGCTGGGCATCGTTCTTGTCAACTTCCGTTTTTACATTTTCTTCGTGCGGGAGCGGCATCTGACTTTTGCTATTTGGGTGCTACCTCTGCATGTCTTCTATTACATTTATAGCGCCGCCGCTTTCGTCATCGGTTCTGGACTCTATCACCTGGAAAACACGCCTCTTTTCCGCAAGGAAAACAAATGGAGAGGCGGTGACCGTCCCACCGGAATCAATCAGCCTGGCGAACCTATCCTCAAACGATATCTTTTTCTGGCAGGGGCAGACCTCGCCGCCAAGGGGATCGGATTCGTTGTAGCCGTGGCGTTAGTGCGTCATTTTGGATCGGTCGGTTTCGGGCAAATAAGCTTTGCTTCCTCGATTGTGATGATCGGCGTGCTGGTGGCGGCTTGCGGATTAGATGTGTACGCTGTGCGCAACGTCGCGCGCAAGCCCGAAACGCTTGGCGCGATGGCCGGAGCCGTTATAGCCATACGGTTACTCCTGGGAGCGTTCGTCTACAGCGCCCTGCTCCTTCTCGCCGCGCATGTCCCTTCTTTTAACGAAATATTCTGGCTTATCGCGTTTTCGGGGCTTTTAATTTTCACTGGGGCTGTTTCTTTGACGTGGGCTCCGCAAGCTTTGCACCAAACGAATGTCCTGGCGGCGGCCAACTTCAGCGTTCAATTAATTTACCTGCTTGCGTTGTTGGCCGTAATAAACACCAACATGGGCCTTTGGGCGGCGCCATGCGCTTTGGTTTTGGCGGAGACAGCGGTGGCTGTCGCCCTGTTAATATGGACCTGTAAAATTGTTCAATGGCGTATGCGCCCATTTCCACTGAAGAAATGGTTTGACATTATCAAGCAATCCGCGCCCATGGGTGGGTCGGGCCTGGCGCGGACGGTGGCTATGGGATCTGACATCATCATCCTGGGTTTTTTCGTCCCGATGGAACAGTTGGGATGGTATGTTGGCGCATACAAGCTCTACCAGCTTGGGAATTCATTATGCGCCCAATATTTTGTTATTCTGCTACCGCGCCTGTCGCAAAAAGCCGCCGATCCATCCGCCTCGCTTCAGGCAGAGGTTTTTCAATCGCTCAAAAATACGCTTCTGGTCGCCGCGCCGCTGGTAACGTTTGCGGCCATCACATCAGATGGAATACTTCGGTCCTTGTTCGATCCCTCATTTGTAACCGCTTCCGTGTCGCTACAGGTTCTTTTGCTTGCATTGTTGTTTAACCTTGTCAGCGGGCATTTCCGCCACACATTGCTTGCATGCGGCCGACAGGTTCAGGATTTCCGGCTGGTAGCGATAGGCTCCATCGTTCATGTTGTCATGAAACTCGCCTTGATACCCACCCTGGGCATAGAGGGGGCCGCCTTTGGCGTATTGGCGGGCGAAATCTCGCTGACCATCATGGCGGTCAAGGCGGTGCGCTGGAATAGTCAGGATGATTTGCAATTAGCCAATAACCTATACGACAACGCCAGCGTTCCCACCGCCATAAATGCAGAATGAGCAAGTGAAAATAAACCTGGGTTGCGGAAAAGACATTGACGAAAACGCCGTCAACATTGACCGGAATCCGGCTCCGGGCGTGGATATCGCCGCCGATTTGCGACAGCTTCCTTTTCGTTCCGGCTCCGTGGACGAGGTGGTGGCTTCTTCAGTCCTGGAGCATATGGTTTCTCCCTATGAGGCCCTGGATGAAATTTACAGGGTCATGAATCCGTCCGCCACACTGTTCGCGCGCGTACCCGCCATCGGGACGCATGCCGCTCACGCCGACCCTTCCCATGTCTTTCTGGCGGACCTTAAGTCGTGGAGGATGATATTCAAAAGCTATTTCCAGAGCGTGCGTGTCCGCTCGGAAGGAGTGAAATACCGTGACAACAAACTACTCGTGGCTATCAATCATCTGGCGGTCAAGGCCCTGCGCTTTCACGAGCTGGCCCAGGTTTGGACATTTCAATGCCGCGGTAAGCTGAAAACACCTGTTAAGGCGCCGCAGGAATGGTGGATAAATCGGGATGGATCAGTTTCATAATCTATCGGATAAGGCCATTGGATGCGCCCAAAGGCGTTGCCCGGCTGTCGCTATTGCGAATATTGCGCATAAGGAAACTTGTGGCGGCCCAGCTTTGTTAAACACCTGGGAAAACGCCTGCCGCCTGACCAGAGAACCGGGAAGGGGGCGGATACTTGCATGGCGGCGCGCTAACTGGCTGGCCGATCAGGTTGTGGGGGAAGCCGCGCATGCCTGATTCTGGCGACTCCATCAAAACTTCAGCAGACAACACAAAAGACCCGAGGATATTCACCGAGGATTATTATCGGCGGATATACGAAGTTGAGGAGCGGCATTGGTGGCACAGAGGTATGCGTTACATAGCAGATGCTTTGCTCGATCCTTTTTTGCCGCATGGCAAACGGTTGGCCATTCTTGACGCAGGCTGTGGCACGGGCGGGACGTTTGGATGGCTGGAGCGCAAGGGCGTGTCCGGGTTTGCTGTGGGCGTTGATTTTTCTGAACACGCCCTGTCGTTTTGCCGGAAGAGAAGCCATGCTCCCGTAGGCAGGGCTTCGGCGGTGGAGCTTCCGTTCGCCGCCGAAAGTTTCGACCTGATCACCTGCGTTGATGTGTTGCAACACCTGCCCGCCCTGGGTGGCGACCTCGCCGCCGTCAAAGAGTTCAGCCGGACGCTGAAACCCGGAGGCCTGGTTTTTGTCAGAACCAACGCCGCCGTTGAAAAAGGAACCCTCGCTTCCGGCGCGGAAAATTACCGAAAGTATGCCATGAAAGACATTGAATCGCTCATGACAGCCTCCGGGCTTGACGTGCTGAGGCTGACACGGGCCAACTGGCTCCTTATTTTTACTGAGCGTTTAAGCCAGGCAATCGGACGAGGGCAACGCAAATCACAGGCCTGCAAAGATCACGGATTGACCATCAGGTTGCTACCGCCATGGCTGGGCTGGCTGAATGAATTGCTCGCTCAAGTTCTCCATCTGGAAGCAATCTGCCTGAAACAAAGCGATCGCTCCTTTACAAAAGGCCGTTCGACTATGTGCGTGGCGCGAAAGCCCTTTAGGGTCGGCTGAGTGACGCTGTGCAATAGCGTTGCGTTTAAAATACATAATCAGCGCTATGAAAGCGCGCAACTGTCAAGCGGGAGAAGCGGCGGCGTTAACGACCGCCCAGTGGATTAATTTGTATTATCACAGAGCGGCCGCATGGCCCGGTTCCCCGCGCGGATATAAACCTAATGTCTGATATCGCGATCTCAGTCGTAATCGCTGTGGGTGGCGACAAGGCAGGCCTTGACGATTGCCTTGCCGCGCTGGAGCATCAGGTAGACAAAGAGACTGAGGTAATTATTGTTTCAACCGTTGACGCGCCGGACGGCGTTGCGGAAAAATTTCCATGGGCGCAATGGATCAAAAAAGCGCCGGCCTGCCTGATTCCGGCATTATGGGGCGAAGGCATGAGTCGCGCAACGGGGAAAATAGTGGCGATAACAACCGCGCATTTCGCTATGGAGCCTGGTTGGATAACGACCTGCAAGAGCGCTCATAACAGGCTGGCGTCTCCGGCGATCGGCGGGAAAATCAACCCTCCACTAGCAGGGAGCCTGGTCGAATGGGCCACATATTTCCTTCGTTACAACCGTTTTCTAAAGTTTGAACGCGAAAGCGACGTGACAGACCTTCCCGGAGAAAACGTATCATACAAACGTTCAGCCCTGGAAACCTGCCGGGAGACGCTTCGGGACGGGTTTTGGGAGATGGATTTTCACCGCCAGCTTCTTGCCGATGGGAAGCAAATAACTTTTGTAAAGGGTATGGCCGTTACCCAGCGCGCCTCTTTCGGCTTTTTGCCTTTTATCCGCCAGAGGTTTCGTCACGGACTTCGTTTCGGACAGGACAGGCTGGCGGGGCGGGGCCTATTGGTCCGGGCGGTTTTCGCTATTGGGGCTCCCCTCATTCCGGTAGTATTTTATGGAAAGATAGTTTTGAGGGTTTTTAAAAGCGGCGATAACATCGGCCAGTTCCTGTTAGTCACGCCTGTCATTTTTATGTTCCTATTGGCCTGGGCCACCGGCGAGGCGTTAGGGTATATAACGCTCAGGGCGGATTAACAAGGCGCTTTGCATCGAGCGAATATATAACCATCGGATTGTCGTACCGAATCTTCTTGAGCGAGCTGGATTATCTTGGTACTATTGCTTCAGCATTGATCCTAATGATGAAAATATATTAGAAAAGCCGCGAACGCCTTCAGCCACAGCTGAAAAATGATCTTTAGCGGTTAATTCAACAATAGGCGAAACAACCTCGTAAATGACGCTTCCGTGGGAAGCAAAGGATTCTCTTTTTTTAAACACCATGGTGAGTGATACATAATGCGGCTGGCGATAAACGGGTTCCGGCTCGGAGGAGCGATGACCGGTGTTCCAAGGTATCTGGCAACCCTTCTTGACGAGTGGGACAAATCCACGCGCCCATTTGAGAAAATAGAACTTTTTGTCCGTAATCGCGCGACGGGGGCGGGAAATAGCGGGTTTAAAAATATCAGCGTGAAACAACTATCCCCGATCATTCCATGCTCCTTCACGGAGCACTTCCTTCTGCCCCTTTATACGCGAAGCGCAGACGTGCTTTTCTGCCCTTCTTTTATCATGCCGATAGGCTATAAAAGGCCGTGCGTCGTTACCATCCACGATACATTGCAGGAAATAATGCCCGATACCTTTCCGTTCCTGGCGCGGTTGCGGCGCGCCCCGCTCTACCGATACAGCGCCCGCAACGCAACGCTCGTACTCACCGATTCGCATAATTCACGGGAAGATATCATTCGATACTACGGTATTCCCGAAAACAAAGTCAGGGTTATACACCTTGCCGCGGCTCCATGCTTCCGCGTCCTGGACGACAAAGATACAGTGGCCAAAGATCTGAGTGGCATGGGCCTGGACGGGCGGCCATATATCCTGTTTGTCGGCAAGCTTTCAGTCAGAAGGAGTATACCTGCGCTCCTGGGAGCTTTTGCGCGGCTCATCAAGGAAGACGGCATCCCCCACCGCCTGGTCCTGGTGGGCATCAATCATCTGGGGATCCCGTTGCAGGAACTGATTGCCAGCCACGATCTGACCGATAGGGTTACCCACCTGACTCGTATAAGCGATAAGGACCTGACTACCCTGTACAACGGCGCCGATTGTTTCGTGTTGCCGTCCACGTATGAAGGGTTCGGCCTTCCATTGATAGAGGCTATGGCGTGCGGATGTCCGGTGGTGGTGTTCCGGAATTCATCGCTGGCGGAGATCGGCGGTGACGCTGTCCGCTACCCAGAGACGGAAGACGAAAAGGGGCTTATTGAAGCTTTTCGCGATGTGCTCGGTTCCAGCTCTTTACGGGACGACCTTTCCGCCAGAGGTTTGAAACGGGCGGCGCAGTTTTCCTGGAGCAACACCGCGCAACAGACACTAAGCGCCCTTGAAGAGGCGGCCAATGGATAACGGGCCGGCTTCAACAATATTTGCCACATCATCCTTTCAGCCGTCATTCATGGGAGGAGAGGGACGGCCGCAATGACCGGGCCATTTCGTGTCCTGAATAGATTAGTCCGGCATGCCAGGATCACCTGGAAAAACCTGGCCATCCCCAGGATACCGAGTCCCCCTTTCCTTATCCTCTTTATTAACTCGGTATGTAATCTCAAATGCGGCCACTGCTTCTACCGGGAAAACCTGAATAGCAAGGATGACCTTACCACCGAAGAAATTATCAAATTGTCGGACGATTTAGGACGGGTAGAGAACCTGAACATCTCCGGCGGCGAACCGTTTCTCCGCCAGGATTTTGCCATGATATGCCAACGCTTCATCCGCAATAATGGCGTCGAACAGATTTACGCGCCAACGAACGCTTACTATACAGCCCAGACAGTTCAAAAAGTCAAAGATACCCTGACGGAGCGGCGGTTGAAACTGCTTGTGGTGGAAATTTCGCTCGATGGCATGCCTGATTACCACAACCGTTTGCGCGGCTCGGATCATTCGTTTCAAAATGCGATGAAAACTTACGAAGCGCTTGTAGAATTACAGCTTTCTGACAAACGGTTGAGGATTCACGCCATTTCAACTGCGACCGGCAGTAATATGGAGGAAATCAGAAACCTGTCGGAGTATTTATTCCATAATCGCCCAGGCATTGACCATCACAGCGTGGCGCTGATCCGGGGAGACTGGGCGAACAAGGATATCGCCCGGCCTGACCTTGAAGAATATCAGTCGCTCCATGAGCGCATCAGGAAGCTTTGGGCGCCACGGGAGCAGGGCCGGTTCGGCGGCATTGTCGAGCCGATGCTTCAATGGGCCAAGACCCGCACGGCAAATGAGGGCAGGCAGGTGGCGCCATGCCGCGCCGGTATTTTGAGCGCCGTTGTCTACGCAAATGGGGACGTGAGCGTATGCGAGTCGCTTCCCGCTTTGGGCAACCTGCGCAATAAGAGTTTTATGGATATTTGGCGTTCAAAAGAGGCGGATGACGTGCGCCGCTCGATTAGGGACAAGAAATGTTTTTGCACAAACGAAGTGTTCCTTTGGCCCAGCATCACGTTTCAGCCCCTGCATCTGGCCAACGCGATGTTCCATGCGAAAGTATGGAAAAAGCCTTAAACAGCCGGAGGTTGCAAATCCACTGATGTTATCCACTCAGGACGGGCGCGCTGACGGCGCTTCGGGTTTTCCGGATTACTGTTGCCCGCTCTGCAAAGGCCCGCTAATAGCGTCGCCCGGCGCATACCATTGCGCGCCTTGCGCAAAAGACTATCCGGTGACGCTAGGCATCCCGGATTTTCGCGTGTGGGAGGATCCGTACATGGGGTATGAAGATGACCGCCAGAGGGCCCAGATGATATCCGAGCGGTTTGCAGATACCGATTTTGCCGGTCTGGTTGAATACTACTGGTCACTCTCCAGCACCGACAAGAAGCTTTCGCCACGGTATATTCGATACGCCCTTACCGCCGTCGGGCGTAGCCGCCAGTTTCTGGATTCGATAGTTGACGACATGCCCGGCCGTAAGGATAACCCTCAAAGGGCCATTGAGCTTGGTTGTGGCACGGGTGGGTTTCTCGTGGCGGCGGCAGGCCGGTTCGACCAGATGATAGGGGTGGATATAGCATTGCGGCATTTAATCGTGGCCCAAAAAAGGCTTGATGAACATGGGGTCCGCGCCAGGCTGGTTTGCTGTTGCGCTGAGTATCTTCCTTTTCGCGAGGCCAGTTTTGATGTGGCTGTGGCCAGCGATGTCATAGAACACAGCAAGGATCAACAGAAGTTTTTAACCGAGACGCATCGTGTCCTGCAATCTGGCGGCCTGTTCTTCGCTGTCACCCAAAACCGGTTCAGCCTTGCTCCAGAGCCGCATGTGAGGGTGTGGGGCGTGGGGTTTTTGCCACGGCGATGGATGAAGCCTTATGTGCTGATGGTACGAGGTGTTTCTTATGGCCATATCCGTTTGCTATCTTTATTCGAGCTTGGGCGGATACTTCGATTTGCCCGTTTTGACGTCTGCCGGATTAACCTTCCCGAGTTTGGCGGGCCAGCGCTTCAGGGGTTGCCAGCCTGGGAGCAGGCCCTGGCCCATTTGTATAACCGGATAAAAAACCTGCCTGTGGCCCGGCAACTACTGCTCGTGTTCGGCCCGGCCCTTTGCCCGTTCTGTATAAAACGGGATTAATGGAGCGATAGGGCGGGACGATGGACGCATGCCGCGCCCTTGCCGACATCCCACCGAGCGGGAAGTGAAGCAAAGCGACAATCCGACTAGCGGTTTTACCCTGTCTCTAATATTCGAGAGGCTTCCCTTTTAAGTTCTGGAAGTTTATTTTTCAGAACGTCCCAGATTATCTCTTTGTCTATCCTAAAATACTCGTGTGCCAAGATATCGCGCAGGGAACCGATTTTTTTCCACGGAACGCCGGGATTTTTACTCCGGATGCTTTCCGGCGTTTTCTTGATGGCTTCGCCGATTATTTCAAGATTCCTGACAACGGCGTCAAACGTCCGCCTGTCATTCGAGAATTCAGCGAAAGATAGTCCTCCGGCGAATTCCTCGATGGCTTTTATGGATTCGAGTATATCGTCAAGATAAACCCTATAGTCCCTCGGCATAAACAGTTTCCCGAAGGATTATGGGGCGAAGACGCGGCTTGATAGAGTCCGCCATGACCAAATCAACTGGCCTGTTAAACAACATTTCCAGATACTCTTTGGAATCCATGTAGGAATCAAAAGTCTTTTCGTTGAATTCAACGACGAAATCCAGATCGCTCGATTGTGCATTGTCCCCGCGGGCATGGGAGCCGAACAAGCCGATCCTGCGGACGCCGAACTTCTTTAAATCGGCGGAGTGCGCCTCCAATGTCCCTAAAATTTCGTCCCGCGTCATATTCAGCCCGTTTCATCTTTGTATGATTATATCAGATTATGATTGTCTGGCAGTTTGCGATGATGCGTCGCTCATGTCAAACAAACCTCTCCCCCTCTTTCACCTTATGCCCCAACGTGTACGCATGGGCTGTCATCGCTGACCGGTTCTCCGGCTTGACCTGGGTTATCACAACGGCTCCTTCGCCGCAGGCCACGGTTATCCCCTCCGCCGAAAGCGCCAACACCACTCCCGCTTCGCCAAACACTCCGCCTTTCTCCGTCACACGCGCGAACAGGGGTTTGAGCGTCTCGCCGTTGAGGTGTGTCACCGCGCCGGGGTAGGGCGACAGGCCGCGTATCTTGCGCGACACTTCTTGCGCCGGAAGACGGAAGTCCACCGCGAACTCTTCCACCGAAAGTTTGCGGGCGTATGTCGCCATCGCGTCATCCTGTTTTTGTGGGGTGACGAGGCCGTCGCGGAACTCCAACAACGTCCGCGTAATCAACTCCGCCCCAATCGTCGCGAGACGGTCGTGAAGAGCCTCAACCGTGTCGTCATCGCTTATCAGAGTCTCCACACGCGATAGCACATCGCCGGTGTCCAGTCCCTCTGCCATTATCATCGCGCAAACGCCCGTCATAGTGTCGCCAGCCAGTATCGCCCGATGGATAGGGGCCGCCCCGCGCCATCGTGGAAGAAGTGAGGCGTGAAGGTTGACTGGCGCAACTTTTGGTATAGACAAAATCGAGACGGGGAGTATCTGCCCATACGCCACAACCACGATGTAGTCCGGCGCGATATCGGTCAGCCGCTCAATGTTGCCTGTCTCCAGCGCCTTGACGGGTTGCAGGACGGGTATCCCAGCGTCAACCGCCACAGCCTTCACGGGGGATGGCGAAAGCTTTTTGCCCCTTCCACGCGGTTTGTCCGGCTGTGTAACCACGGCCTCCACCCGGAACGCAGAGTCCCCCACAAGCGCCTTCAAAGTGGGTACTGCGAAATCCGGCGTCCCCATGAACACCACACGAAGCGGCCCGGTCATTCCCTCACCAGCCGTTTTTGCGTTTGAACTTGAGTTTGAGCCAGTCCCGTTTAAGCCTCGGAAGCCGATCCCAGAAGATCACGCCGTCCAGATGGTCCACCTCGTGCGCAACGCACCGCGCCAACCTGTCCTTAGCCTGTAGCTCCTTTGGCTCGCCATCAAGCGATATGTATTTCACCTTGAGCCAAGCCGGTCTGGTCAGCTCGCAGTTGACGCCGGGAACGCTAAGACAACCCTCGTCGCCGATATCCTCGCCCAACGTTTCGGTTATGACGGGGTTCACTAGCGTGATCGGGCCTATCCCGGCGTATTCGAACTCCGCCCCAGCGGGGTATACCACGATGAGCCTCAATAACACTCCCACTTGCGGCGCGGCCAGCCCAAGGCCCGGCGCGGACAGCATCGCAGAGGTCATCCCCTCGGCGAGGGAGCGGATTTCATCCGTCACCTTGGTGACTGGCGCCGATTTTTTGAACAAAGCCGGGTCGGGCCATTTGAGTATCGTCGGCATTGCGGCCTGGCCGGTTGACTGTGTTGTGGGTTCCATAGCTTTAAGTATAAGAGGGACGGCAAGGCGGAGGCTACCATTTTTTGCCACATGGCGTGTAGATTGTAGTGCACATAATGCCAACCGGACATTTGTCCATCTAGTATAACTAATTGTTAAACAATCTGTTTGCTAATTACGTAAAGGCGCGATTCATTGGCTCATCTTTTGCATTTCCGGTTTTGGGAGTAGATAAATTTGAAAGGTTTGGGAAATGGAAAGCCAAAAGGAGCCAACGAAGAACGTCGGGCAGATATGCAGTCATTGCGGGGGGATACTGCGGTACTACCTCGGCTCGTGGTCGTGCATGATGTGCTCACGCGATGTTGGACACGAGTGCGGCCACTGCGCCCATCCCCGGCATGAGTTGAAGAAGACGGCGTAAGACCGTTCTGCGGAATATTTAGAGGAATGACAGCCTAAAGCCGAGGTTTCACTTCGGCAGGCTTATGGTTGACCTGTTTTTGAAGCGCGTAGGGTTCTGGCCGCGTCGTTCCCGCACCGTGAACGAAACCGAAGTTGGGGCGAGATTGCTTCGCTATCGCTCGCAATGACAGCTGGGACAGTTCTCAATCACCCCCCTCTCTTGACAAATCTCCCCAAAAGGACAAGAGTATTAACGTAGACTCAATTCCGTGAAAGCCCGGTTTTCCAAAGATTGCCGGGTTACTGTCCTGGTTTTTTCGCTTAGTAACCGTGGGGGGGGCTGGCAACGACCCTCCGCGAGTGTTTTGTCGAAGACCGTGGAGGCGGACGCGATGGCTTACGCTGATGTTGGGCTGGGCAATGAGGGTGTCGGGGACATCTGTCTTGCCGTTCAAACCAGATCGTTGTTCGCCTGCCTGCTCCACTGGATTATTTTCACCGCCGTCGTAATTCTCGCCGTAACCGGCATATACATCGGATATCCCCAATACTATTACGGGCGGGGAGAGGCGTATGACGTCTTCGTCATGGCGGATATCAGGTATTTCCATCTCCTTGCGGCGGGCGCGTTGATAGCCTCGGTCATTTTCAGGTTCTACCTTGCGTTCACGGCCTCTTGCAACCGCGACATAATGCAGTTTATCCCTACCCCGTCCAACGTGATGGGCGCGGCCAAGCTTGCGTTCTACTACCTCACCTTCAGAGGAAAACACGCTCATTACCGGTTCATAAACCCGTTGGGAGGGTTGGGGGTTTTCATTATGGCGGCTCTTTTTGCCGTTCAGTCCATCACTGGCGTTTTGCTTTACGCGCACGGGGCCGACCCGTGCCTGTGGGGATGGGCGGGAGCCAACTGGTTGGTTGACGCGGTTGGCGGCCAGCAGAACGCCCGCATCCTTCACAAGCTTTCGATGTACATGCTCATTTTCATCGTCATCATCCATGTGTACATGCAGATATGGAAAACCAGCATGTTTGCGGAAGGCGATATAGCCTCGATAATCGGCGGGTACAAGATATTCAGGTACAGCGATATCGGCCATTTCGCCGACAGATACGGGATCAGGATAACCGAGCCGCCTCCTTCGGGGGAAAGAATGACAAAGGCGTCACACGCCATGGAAGAGGGGTCGGGGCAGAACGCGCCATAATGCGCGGACTTTGCGGGAAAACGTCCGCATGGCGTCTGAACACGCGATGTGGGCGGCGTAAGTTACGGACGAAAGGTAAATTAAGGAGAGGGGCCATGTGCCGGACTACCCAGAATTCTGCAAGTATTACGACGGACGAAAGAATCGAGACCTTCGAGGGGATGGACAGGCGGGCATTCATGTCGTTCTGCGCCAAGATCGCCGCAACGCTGGGGCTGGCCCCGTCGTTCATACCACAGGTGGCGGAGGCCGTGGAAGGGGCAGTACGGAAACCATCCGTGATATGGCTCCATTTCCAGGAATGCACGGCGGATTCGGAGGCGTTCCTGGCCATGAACTACCCGTCGGTAGAGGAGTTGGTGCTCAACATCCTCTCGATTGATTATCACGAGACGATCATGGCCGCCAACGGCGATCAGGCGGAAGAAGCGCTCAAAAAGGCGATGGCCGACAACAAAGGCAAATACCTTGTGGTTTGCGAAGGAGCCATACCGATGGGCACACCCCCTGGGCCCGCTGGCAAACCCGGCATGTTTTGCACGGTGGCTGGCAGGACTGCGTATGACCTCGCCAAAGACGTGTGCAAAGACGCGGCGGCGGTGATATGCGTGGGGACATGCTCGTCCTACGGCGGGGTGCAGGCGCAAAGGCCCAACCCCACCGGCGCTGTCAGCGTGGGCGAGGCGTTGGGGATACCCACGATAAACATACCCGGTTGCCCGCACAACCCTGTCAACTCCGTCGCCACTATCGTCAACTATCTCCTGCTCGGTTCGCTACCGAAGACAGACCGTTATGGCAGGCCGCTTTTCGCATTCGGCAAACGGATACACGACCACTGCCTGCGCCGGGCGCATTTCGACGCGGGCCAGTTCGTGGAGAAATTCGGGGACGAAGGCGCCAAGAACAGGTGGTGCCTGTACAAGATGGGGTGCAAAGGCCCGCAGACATACAGCAACTGCCCCACAGTGGAGTTCAACGACGGCACGTCATGGCCGGTGAAAGCCGGGCACGGTTGCGCGGGATGTACGGAGCCGAATTTCTGGGACGCGATGCAACCGTTCTACGAGAGACTGCCAAACGTCCACATACCCGGAGTAGAGGCGTCTGCGGACAAGATCGGCCTTACGCTTGTGGGCGCGGCGGCAGTGGGCGCGGCTGGGCATGCGGTCTACACGTTCGCCAACCGCGACAAATTCACCGACACGATAGAAAAAAAGAAAGAGTGAAAAGGGGGCGCTAAAGTCATGGGAGAAAGACACGTAATAGACCCCATAACCAGGATCGAGGGGCATCTTCGCATCGAGATCGAAGTGGAAGGCGGCAAGGTCAAAGACGCATGGAGTTCCGGCACAATGTGGCGGGGGTTTGAGGTGTTCCTGCGCGACCGCGACCCGAGGGACGCATGGTTCATCACACAGCGCGTCTGCGGCGTATGCACGGCGGTACATGCCGTAACAAGCGTGCGGGCGGTGGAAAACGCATGCAAGGTGACGATACCCGACAACGCGCGGATCATCCGCAACCTCATCCTTGGCACGCAGATGATACACGACCACCCGGTGCATTTTTATCACCTGCATGCGCTGGACTGGGTGGACGTGGTTTCGGCCCTGAGCGCCGATCCCAAGAAGACATCCGATCTGGCTGTTTCCACCAATCCAATCTCCCCGCGTAGCGGCCCCGGCGATTTCAAGGCTGTGCAGGACAAGCTAAAGGCGTTTGTGGGCAGAGGCCAGCTTGGGCCGTTCACCAACGGATACTGGGGCCATCCGGCGATGAAACTGCCGCCGGAGGCCAACCTTATGGCCGTCTCGCATTACCTGGACGCGCTCAAGATTCAGAACAAGGCGCGGCAGATGATGGCGATATTCGGCGCCAAGAACCCGCATATCCAGACGATGGTGGTTGGCGGAGTTACATGCGTGGCGGACCTTACCCCGAACAGGATCGCGGAGTTCATCTACCTGCTCAAGGATATGAAGGAGTTCATAGAGAACGTTTACATACCCGACGTGCTGGCGGTGGCTCCGTTCTATCTGGACTGGGCCGCTATCGGCGGCGGGTTGAAAAACTATATGTCCTACGGCGACTATCCCACGAAACCCGGCTCGGATGCCGGGTGGTTCCCGAGCGGTTTTGTCAAAGACCGGGATATCAGCAAGGCCAACGCCGTGGACATGGGGAAGGTGACGGAAGACGTCACGCATTCATGGTACAAGTACGCCAAAGGCGCGCCGTTGGCCCCCAGCGTGGGCGAGACCGACCCGTGGTTCACCGGAATAGAAACAGGCAAGTCCGACGGCAAATACTCGTGGCTCAAAACGCCCAGGTACGACGGGATGGCGATGGAAGTGGGGCCTCTTGCGCGGATGCTGGTCAACTACGCCTCCGGCCACAAGTCCACGGTGGAGAACATCAACGCCGTTTTGGGTAAGCTCAACATCCCGGCTGGCGCGTTGTTCTCCACATTGGGCAGGACCGCCGCCCGCGCCGTGGAGACGAAGGTCATCCTCAACGAGATGGACAACTGGGTTGGCGAGTTGATAGCCAACATCAAGAAGGGCGACCTGGAGACATGCGTGGATGTGACGATACCCATGTCGGCGCAGGGGTTTGGCACGCTGGAGGCGCCGCGTGGGGCGCTGGGGCACTGGATAGAGATAGCCAACGGGCGGATCAAGAATTACCAGCTCGTGGTGCCGACGACGTGGAACGGTTCGCCCCGCGACAACAAGGGCCAGCGTTCGTCGTTCGAGGAATCGCTCATCGGCACGCCGGTAGCGGATCCGAAACGGCCGCTGGAGGTTTTGCGGACGATACACTCGTTCGACCCGTGCCTGGCCTGTTCGGTGCATGTGATAGACCCGGTGACCAACGAGGTTTACGTCACACGCGCGGCGTAATAGAATCGAGAGTGAAAGGCCCTGCGGGTAGCCGCGCCCGTAGGGCGGTGAAACCGGTATATTTGTAGATGGAAAGGTTGAAAGTGAGATACAAGGTTAGCCTGAAGAAAACGGACGAAGGTTACGCTGTGTGGGTTCCCGGTCTGCCTGGATGTTGGTCACAGGGTGATACTGAGGCCGAAGCTCTGGAGAACATCAAGGACGCGATAACCGAGTATCTGGAGGCTCGTGAGGAACTTATCAAAGACAAAGAATCACGCTACGTAGAAGTAGCGGATCATGCCTAGCCTGCCCGGTGTCAACCACCAGCGGGCGGTGAAGGCTCTTATGAAGGCGGGTTTTGGGATTATGCGGGAGGGTAAGCATATAACCATGGCAAATGGCGATCTGCTGGTGATAATTCCCCGGTCTAAATCCAATTAACGCCTTCACAATGGCTGGAATAATAAGAGATGCCGGGTTGACCGTGGAGCAGTTCAAGCAACTGCTGTGAGAACGGCGGATGGCGGCGTTTGGAGGCGCTGGACTCATGATTAAGTTAGGCGTATATCCGCAGAAGAAGCATATAGTCCATGTGCGCAACTTCACCAACAGGCTACTGCACTGGATCATCTTTTTCTCGGTGGTGGCACTGCTCCCCACCGGGTATTACATCGGCAACCCCACAGCCTTTTACGGAAGTGGAGAGGCTTACACGCAGTTCGTGATGGCCGACATACGGCTGTGGCATTTCTACTCCGCCATGTTTCTGGACATTGCGATTATGGTGCGGGTGTACCTCGCGTTCTTCAGCATGTACCACCGCGATTGGTTCGAGCTATTGCCCCTGCCCGGCAGGCTAATCGGCGCGGCTAAAATCATCCGCAGTTATTTCACGTTCGAAAAACCGCCGTTCTACCGGCATGTGGACCCGTTCGACGGGCTTATGTTCCTTATCCTGCATCTGTTCATGGTTTTGCAACTGCTCACCGGGTTCCAGTTGTACGTACATGCGCTTGCGCCCGGATACTGGTGGGCGACCACGATCCATCTGACCACCGACTGGGTGACGGTGGCCCTGCATGGAGACCAGAACGTGCGGCTGATCCACCACCTGATGGAGTGGATAGTGATAACGGGCATCATCATCCACATTTACATCCAGGCCGCCAAAACCGTGATCTGGCGCGATGGGCATATCGCGGCGATAGTGGGCGGGTACAAGTATAAGGATATGGAGTAGGTTTTTTTCCCTCTGGCAAGAGTGACCGCCGCAACGCGGCGGATGGGGCAATAACCCCGCAGGCGCTTGACGCCATCTCCTCTTGCCAGGTTTTTTTTTGCGCAACCCACCCAAAACCGCTTACCATTGCCGTCATGCGGGAGAGGACTTTACGAAACTGGACTTTTGTCTATTGACTTAACTGGCCGGTCTGATAGCATTTCCACTTTCGGGGGGATGGTTTACCGCAGTGTCCGTTTATCCGGCGCAAGGTTTGTGATGGAAGAGACTAAAGGCTCGCAGAACGCTCCAGTTTCGTTTGAAACGGCGCTTCGGAGCGACCTCAAGAAATTCATGAAAAAGATGAACGCTATGGAGAACGGCTCCAAGCTTTACTCCATGGTGATAGACATCGTGGAAAAGACGCTTTTCGAGACGGCGCTCGAAGAGACGCAATGGAACCAGTCGGAAGCGGCGCACATCCTTGGCGTCAACCGCAACACGCTTCGCAGGAAGATGACGGAACACTCCATCAAAATGGGCAAAAAAAAGCGCTGACCGGGCTTCTCAGCCCCGGTGTTTCCGGCCTTTGAACCCCTTGATCTCCCATATCGTGAATTTGCGCGTCACTACGCCGCCTCTCACAAAAGGAACCTCGGCCACCTTCCTGGCCGAATCGAACAGGTAAAGCTCCTCCGGCGGCGCCTCAAACCGTAGGTCGCTGACCATGACGGCGGAACGTCCGATCATCTTCGTCTCGTCGTCCCAGAAGTCGAACTGATCCGTCTTCTCGTTGAGACACGCCACCTCGATCTTGTTCTTCGTGGCGAACATTATCTGCGAGCAAAGCACCCAATGGTGAGCCAGCGCGAAGGGTTTTGCCCCGCCCCCCTCCGCGGTGAGCCTGTCGTAGGCTTTCGTGATCTCAACACCCGCCAAATCCCAGCCATAAAGCTCGTTTACGATGTCGTATTTGGGCTTGATTGGCAGTATGGGATAGTAGACGTGTATGTAGAACAGCGCGAAAATAGCGACAGCCATCGCAGTGGCCGCGGCGAAATACTTGCCCATCCATTTTTTCGCCCCGTTCCCCGGTTCCTCAATTGCGGCAAGGCCACGTTCGGTCATCATGATGATGGCCGTGAGGTACCCGAAGGCCGGCCAGTGAGGCTCCGCTTGTTCCGTCCAGGCGGTCACTATGTAAAAGAACGCAAGCGTGGGTATGGAGAACGTAGCTAGTAGCGCGTGACGGGTATCCCCCTTCATCGCGGCTCTCACGCCGGCGTACACGCCCCAAAGAAGCCCGATGAGATACAGCGGCATGACGTATAGCGCCTGCCCGCCGAACAGCCGCCCGAAGGTATACGCCGTGAAAGGACGCCCGGTGTGCCTGGTCACAAGCTGAAACTTGAAGCTGGGCCAGTCGTGCGAATAGTTCCACCAGATCACCGGCGAGAAAAAGATCAATGCAACCAAGCCCATCAGGTAAGGTTCCGGCCTGAGATACCAATGCCGGTAGCTGGGAACAGCCGCAGTCAGGATCATCACCGACGGCAGAAGGAGGATCGCGAAGTACTTGCCCAAAAGCCCCATGCCCATCACGGCTCCCATGACAAGCCATATCCAGCCGGGGCCATCATTTTCAAGCACACGCCGGGCCAGAATCACGAACGCGATATAGCAGGCGGCGGCTGGAATGTCGGGTACCATCTGGAGCGCCCCGATCGCAAACATGGGTATGAGGTTGAACGTGAGTATGGACAGGAACGCGATCCGCCTGTCGTCGAAAAGCTCCACGCAGAGCCTGTAAAGAAGCCACGACGTGACAACGAAGAGAAGCAGGGAAGGCAGTCGGACCCAGAACGACGTGTCCCCACCAATAGCGGTGGACAGGTGGATGAGCCATGCGGTCAGCGGCGGGTGGTCGAAGTAACTCAGGGCGGGATGTTTCGCCCATGTCCAGTAATAGCTTTCCGAATCGCCAAGCCCACTGGTTCCCATGACGACAGCCCGGAAAAGGGCGAAACCCGCCACGGTCAGCCCGCTCCACAACGCGTAGCGCCTATTTTCGCTCATTTAATATCTTGCGCGGTGAACGATATGCCATGACGGCCGCATATTTCCGCAATGGACGCGATATCCACCACAAGCGTCCTGCCAGCCTCGACCGACAGCGCGGAAGCGCCGTGCGCGGCCATGATCTCTACCGTTCCCGGCCCAACCGTTGGTATGTCGAACCGCGAGTCCTGGTTGGGTTTGCTGACCTTGCATACAACCGCGCCGGGACCAGCGATACGTCCACCGCGCTCGATAGTTTCGTCTGTGCCCTCTATGGCTTCCACCGCCAAGACCGCCCTGTCCTTGACCACAACCGTCTGACCTATGTCCAGAGCCGCTATGCCCCTGGCCATTCTCATGCCGAACTCGATATCCTCAAGCTCTCGCTCGTCCGGCCTGCGTCCGGCCAGATGACCCGCGCCGGGCATATGTTTTTCCATGAACTGAACCTGGTTGACGACTTTGAACCCCTCTTTTTCCAGTTCAAGGACGATAGCGGCCATCACCGCATCGTCGTTCTGGAAATCGAGGTTTTTAATAACCGACACGGCGCGCAGGTCGAACATTTCCAATATGGGTTTTTCAAACAGCGCCCGTTTGTCCACCTTGCCAAGCAGGGTTATCTCCACGGCGCCAGATTCCTTGAAGGCTTTGATCAACGCTCCGGCCTGACCCAGGCCCAGCATCCTTACGTTTGGAGTGAGCAGTGAAAGAGCGTCCAGAGACTCCTTGTCGAAAGTGACCACGGCCACTTCAAGGCCCCGCGCAGACGCCTCGGCGATGAACAATGCGGGCAGTCTCCCCTTTCCGGCTATCAGGCCGAGGGGTTTGGCGCTCATCAGACGTTGACGGCGTTAAGCCTTACAGGCGTAAGCCGATCCAGAACCGAAAGGGCCACACGCAGGGACATAAGCTCGTTCTCCACCGATGTGCGCCTGTCGGCGCCGTTGGCCACGCAGTCTATGAGATGCCGCAACTCCAGCTTAAGCGGGTTTTCCCTGTGGACGAATATGCGTTCGATGAAAGACTCCTGCGTGTATTTGAGCTCCTGTATCCCCAGTTGATGCTGGGAGGAGGCGCGCCGGTGCACGAGTATGTCCTGCGTGGTGTAGTCGAGGAAGATGTATTCCCTCTGCTGTGTGACGGCGAGCGTGCGGATCTTCTCCTGTGTGGCGCGGGAGGCGAGGATGTTGGCCAGGCATCCGTTCTCAAACCGGAGTTGGACGTTGACAACGTCCTCCTTATCCGAGAAGACGGTCGCGCCAATCGCGTTGATCTCCACGACCGGCGATTTGACCAGGTTCAATATTATGTCTATGTCGTGGATCATCAGGTCCAGTACCACGCCGTCGTCTTTTATCCTTGGGTCGAAGGGGCCAAGCCTCCTGCTTTCTATGAAAATGGGATCCCGCACCGCCTTGGAAAGCTCCTGCACGGCGCCGTTGAAGCGTTCCACATGCCCTACATGCAGGATCGCCCCGTTCTTCTGGGCGATATTGAAAAGCTCCTCGGCCTCGGCGAGGCTGTTGGTGATCGGTTTTTCGACGAGACAATGCACTCCGGCCTGCAGGCACTCCTTGGCGACGGCGTAATGCATGGAGGTAGGGACGGCTATGGACACAACGTCCGCCTTTCCGAAAAGGCTTTTGTAATCCTTGTAAAACTGGGTGCGGTACTTTTTGGCTATTTCGGCGCCGCGAGCCTCGTTGATGTCAACAACGCCCACGAGGTTCACCCCAGTCAACTCGGAGTAAACGCCTACATGGTACTGCCCCATCCGGCCCGCGCCGATGACGCCCGCATTTATGGATTTGCTGTTCATCCTTACTACATCCAAGATTTGTCAAAGCATGGAATTATACACCAAGATGGCGGAATGTTCCCGCTTTTGTCCCTTGTTCGTTTTCAGGAGTCGCGCGAACAGGCGAATATGGTTATGTCGCCTGTCGCGCCAGGCCGTTGAGCGCGTATATTTTCACCGGGATGTTTTTCCCCCTCACGAGGACTTCGCCCAAATACCCCGTGTCGTATCGCCTGCGTGTACTGTTCAAGGTCCGTTCGCTGATAATTATTTTCTCCGCGTATTCCTTGGTCAGCGATTCCAGCCGCGACGCCACGTTCACCCCGTCGCCAATGGCCGTATAGTTCATCCGGTCCTGCGACCCCATGTTCCCAACCACCACCGTGTCCGTGTTTATTCCGATTCCCATGGCGATCTTCGGCATCCCCCTCGCCTCCAGCGTGACGTTTAGACCTTCAAGCGCCGAAGCCATTTCCAGCGCGGCAAGCAGGGCGCGATCCGCGTCGTCCTCGTGCGAGGCCGGGGCGCCGAAAAGGGCCATGATCGCATCGCCGATGAATTTGTCCACCACCCCGCCGTGTTTGTCTATTATGGCCGCCATGGTGGTCAAATAGATGTTCAGAAGGGTCAGCGTCTCATTGGGCGTCATGTTCTCCGAATGGGTGGTGAAAGAGCGTATGTCGGAAAATAGAACCGTTACTTCCCTCTCTTCGCCCCCGAGTTCAAGCTTCTTGCTGAGCAACTCCTCCGCCACTGCGAGGGATACAACCTTGCCCAACAGGCTTCTCATCTTCTCCTTTTCCTCCAATCCGTGGGCCATGTTGTTGACCGCGTTCGCCAGCGCGCCGATCTCGTCCCGCCGTTTCACGCTCACCCGCGCGGAATAATCGCCGCCTTCGATGCTTTGGACCTGCTTCATCAACAGCCGCACCGGGCGGGACACCGTGCTGGAGAGGAATATCCCGGCCAGCGCCGAGACGGCAAGCCCAACGCCACCGATAAGCAAAAGCGCGGCCCGCAGGCGTTTGTATGGCTCCAGCGCTTTGGAAAGGGAATACTGAAGGATCGCGGTGATTTCGTAATCGGCTCCAGGAGGATGAGCCAGGGGTATTTCGAGGGTAAGCCATTTGTCGCCTGAAAAGGAGGCTTCATATATGACCGGATCCTTACTGGGTTCCCCAGTCATTATCTGTTTAGAGGGAGGGGGAATATGCCCGGCGATGGTGGAGGTTATAGGCTCCCACGTCCCCTTTTTCTCGATGAAAAACGAGACTTCCAGCCCTGTCAGGCTCTTCAGTTCCGCGGCCAATCTTCCGTCCACAAGGAATCCGATGGAAATCCACGCCACCGGGTCCGGGGCAAGAAGCGGGACGATGATGGTCTGATACGTCTTTCCGCCGATAATCGTCATGGAATGAGCCGCGCCCTCATCGGCGGCCACGTTAAGCAGGCCCGGCTGAGTATATGGGGCTGGCTTGACCGAGCCGGTGAGCGTGTCGGCCAACACCTGTCCATCCATGGAGATAAGAGACATGGAATCGGCCCCGATCCTGTCGCGATGGTTGGTCAGAGCCGATAACACTGTGGGATAATCTTGCGTGGAGTATGCTAGCTTGAACGCATAATCCCCAGACAAGAGCCATGCCGATTCCGACAACTGCCGGAACCGCCCGTCCATGAGCTTGTTGAAAATCCGCGCGCCTGTTTTAAGGTTCTCGGATATCACCTGCCCCGCGTTGGATTTGCTGGCCAAATCCACGAAAAGATGCGTCGCCACCAGCGCCAACGAAAGAAGGGTGATGAAAAAAAAGAGAAGGCGGCTTTGAAAGCTGTGAAACTCCAAGTCTATCTGTAACTCCTTCCGGAAATGGAGGGCGCCCGTTGTATCCTGAACTCGGGTTTGAGGTTTATTGTGAACGTCTTCTCGTAACCGTCAGATGAAACCTGCGCATCCACCGCCGTGGCCTCCGGGGCTCCTTTCATCCTGTAATGCCAGGCCGTCAGCCTGTAGTTTCCGTTCGGGATGTCTTTGATTCTGCCCATGCCATCCTCTCCTGTGACCGTGAAATACGGAGTGTCCACGACGATGATGTAGGCGAGCATCCAGTCATGGATATTGCATCCCAGCGCGACAATCCCCGGTTTGTCGAAAACCATGGAATTGTGCGGAGAGCCTATGTAAAGCGGAAGCTCGAATTTCTTCGCCGATGAAATGGAATAGACGTGATGGTGTATGTTGTCGTTGTTTGGGAAACTTACGGCAGTCCCGGTTTGCACCGCCATTATGATGGGGATGAACTCTTTGTTGATCTGATCCATCATCGCCATTTTACCCTTTTCCACCGCCGGGCTTTTGCCTGTGGCTGGCATGGCGTAAATCACGGAGCCTCTCAATGGGTTGTTTTTCGCGTCAACCACCTTGACGGTGATCTCTCCGGCGTTTGCGGGCTGGCCGAAGCAAAAAAGAAACGCGGAAAACAACAGGGCTCCGCAGGCAAGGGCTTGTGATGAAAATCCCACAGAGCTTCCCGCCCGGCGCCCATTAGCAGGCTGTTGAAAAACCCTCGAATTGTCATCGCGAGGGAGCCTTTGGCGACCGTGGCGATCTCGAACCATTTGATTATTGGACTGCGAGATTGCTTCGCGGGGTTTACCCTGAGCCGAAGCGAAGGGCCCGCAATGACAGCAAAAAGGGTTTTCCAACAGCCAATCAGTAAGCATAAGCGATCCCCATCCTGAAAATATTGTCGCTATAGTTGGCTACACTGGCCGATGTCGCGTGGTTGGCGTAATCCAGGTTCAGCGATATCTGTCTGACGATTTCCCCGCTTACGCCAAGATTTACGGAATGCGTTTCCCCATCGTATCTGGCCGAAGCCAGACCGGGAAATACGGCGTCGCGCCAGAGTGGGGTGTATGAATATTGCGATCCGGCGCCCGGAACAAAATCGGCGACCACATCGCCGCGCCGGTAACGGTATCCTGCCATCAGCTCGATGTCGGAAAACAGGAATGATATCCGCGCGAACACCGAGTTTCCCTTTGTGTCGTAAGGGTTGTCATAAGACCCGGCGGAGCAATTCGTATCCGTTCCGTAGGAGCCGCAGTGTGGCGTGAACGTTGCGACGGGAACTGCCTTGTCGTATTCGTACCCCACCATGATGTTCAGCCGGTCTGTAACCCAGCCAGAACCGCTCACCCCGGCGGTGAACAGTGTGACATCGCGGTGGTTGTCTTTAAAATCGTTGAGGCCGTATGAAACATGCGCGTTCATCCGCGCAGCTTGAAGGCCGACGCCGAACTTGTGGTTCAGGTTGATGGACAGTCCGCTGTAAAGACTGCTCAAGTCTCCATAGTTAACGTAGTTTCCGCCCTCGATGTCCACGGTGGCGGAAAGACCGGTGTATTCGGCGATTTGCTCATAGTAACCGGCGGACAGGCTGGCCAGAAATATCGTATCGGATTTCATGGCGAAGTTTGTGTTTGCGACGTTGTCGTTTTGTTCCCCCAGGGCGCTGGCTTCTAGTATCCAGTTTGCCTCTGCGGTTACGGGTGAGGCAAGGAGACAAAAGAAAATCGCGAAGGCTCCGGGCAAGACAAACTTGTGGATGTTTTCGTAGCGATGGGCGTTTTTCATTTGTCTTCCGCGAAACATTAGAGAAATTATAGCTTAAAAAGCTTGAAAAGGGTTAGGCCGGTTTTTGTCCTATTGCTAATCATTTTCGCCTATTCCTTTGGTTACATTGATATGAGGATCTGCGCCGGGGCCGGAAGGCCATTGCGGTGAAGCTCCGCCGGAAATAAAGAATGGTGGGCGGTACAGGGATTGAACCTGTGGCTTCCACCGTGTGAAGGTGGCACTCTCCCGCTGAGTTAACCGCCCAGCGCAAGCAACGTATTATAAACAGATGGAAGGGTGTTGTCACCGGTGAATTTAGGCGATTTTAGGGTGATCTTCCGGGGAATGGAGCATAAGCGGGAAAACCCGCCTTGTAGAGGCTCAAAGCAGGCCTTTTTGCGCCACCGCCACGGGCTCAACCTTCGTACTTTGCGCCAAACCTGCTGGTGTAGCGCATAATCTCCTCCACCGAGTCCTGGAATATTTTGAACTGGCGGCTGGTGAGGGTTTTGTTCTTCTCGGCGATTTCCGCCGCATAAAACACGCCAAAAACCATGTTGTTCCACTGGCTGAAGAACCGTTCGATAATGCGGGAGCTACCCTCGGCCGGGTCGTACCCGGCCATTATGCGGTTGTGGATCCCGCGCACAGCGGTGGCGTAGTCGGTGATTTTCCGGATTTCAACTTCGTTATGCGGAGCTGTCTTGCCAGACGAGCCAAGGCCGCGTGTGGCCATAGAAAGCTCCATGAGGAACTCCTGAATCGCTCCCGTTCCGCTCGTACTGTCCATATCGCATATATTGGTTGTCTTAGAATAGGTATTATAAGGCGCCGCGAAGAAATTATGCCGATTAAAATAACGCGCCGACTTCTTACCCTCAACCGGAACCCTCCAGCGCCAGCATCTTTTTTTTCATTTCCACACCTCCCTGCCCGGAAAACCCTCCCAATCCGCCGTCGCTTCTGATAACGCGATGGCACGGGATTATCAGCGGTATCGGGTTTTTAGACATTATCAAGCCGATGGCCCTGGCCGATCCGGGGCGGCCAATGGATGACGCAATGTCTTTGTACGTCACCGTCGTTCCCCACTCCACCCCGCAAAGCCATTCAAGAACCATGCGCCCGAAACCTGAAAAACCGGGCAAAGCGACCTGTACATTTTTAAAGCTGACGCGGCTACCATCGAAATAACGCGCTATCGCGTCCGCCAGTTGGGAATGTGTGGCTCCGGCGTTTTTTCGTCCGCCCAGGCTACTGCCAGCCCAGCCGCCCATCTGGGTTTGGAGAGCCTTCCCGTTCCCGCCTGGCAACCACAGCCTTCCCGCTCGCCCGCCGATAAATCCCACCCCGCAAAGGCCAAGCTGTGTCTTTACGGACAAGAGCGATCTTGCGGCCGTCAAATCCGGGATTGCGCAATGAGGCCCGCTACTCTTACTTTTTGCCATTCTCCCGCACCAATGCCGCCAACACCTTGTCAAAATAAGCAAGCTCGCGCGCGCCGGTGATCCGCACGCCGTTGAGGAAATATGTGGGTGTGCCGTTGACGCCAAGGTTGCCGGCGTGGGTCATGTCCTCGTCTATTTTTTTCTGATAATCGGGCTTGGCCATGTCTTTCTCGAACCGGCCCGCGTCAAGCGCCATCTCCTTGGCGTATTTTACGAAAATATGTTTGTGATCCGCCGAAGAAGACCACTCGGCCTGAGACGCCATCAGCTTTTCCCGGAAATCCCAAAACCTGCCCTGCTCGCCAGCGGCTATGGCGGCTTTCGCCGCGTCCTGGGCCTTGGCGTGATTAGGCAGGCACATGTTCCGGAAAACGAGGCGTATCTTGCCCTGGTTCTTTTTGAGGAACTCTTTGACCGTGCCGACAGCGCGCGCGCAGTACGGGCACTGGAAATCCGAAAACTCCACAAGCGTGAACTGCGCGTTATCCGGCCCAAGGGACGGCGCCCCGGCCACATGCACTAGGGCTTTTTCCGCCAGAGCCTTCATGAACGCCTCATCCTCCTGCTTGTCGCGCTGGGCTTCCGAGAACTTCTGCAACGACTGCGCCATATCCTCCGGGTGGTTTTTTATATATTCCTTTACGATCGTCTCCACTTCGGCCTTGTCCATAGCGGAAGCCTGTGCGGAAAACGAGGCGGCCATGAAAACCGCAATCAAAACGCGCAACGCAAGTTTCATCGGGAACTTCCTTTAAAGTAATTGTAGGCGGCCCACGTCACCCCTACCGTTGACAAGAAGGTTTCAAACATCAACCGACAAAGGATGGCCAAGTTTTAATCCCGTTAAAATCCAATCTTCAAGAGTTGAACGTAGTTCATCCTCGCGCTCGCGCAATGTGACCCCAAAAGCCAAAACGCCTTTACACACGGGGATTCTACCGGCGAATGCGCTGTCTTCAAGTTTGTCATAGACGGCCTCTGATATAGCCCGTTCTACATACTCGCTCAAAATATAATGTTTAGGCATCGCGCCGCTCCCTTTGTCCGGTCTTCAAAAAACATTATAACAAATTGCGCTGTCCGGGGCGTTCTTCACCACGGACTCTTTCTAGCCACGAAGACGGCGGGGCGAAGAACACCCCGCCTGTCAAATGCTCAAGAGCGCCCCGCAGAGGAGACGGAACCGTGGCCGGCGGCCACGGGGAAGCGGAAATATTCGTTGCATGGAGGGCCTCAATTCCCGTTCCGTTCATTTCCTTCACTCCGCGTAATTTCGTCAACGCAATGTGATGGTAGCGCTATTTAAAGCCGGGATCATCAGCGCCTGAGGGGATTTTTAAGGATGAAGGACTTGTAAAGGATGAAAGGCTTGAGGCATTTGGCGGCGGGGTGGAGAACACCTCGCCGGACGAAGCATCGTTGTCATGCTGAGTGAAACGAAGCATCTCGCACTCATTGCACACGGCTATATTACAGAGACGAGATTCTTCGGCTCCGCCTCGGAATGACAAAACCCGCAGGTTATTTCGGGACGTTCACTTCTTGATAAGCGAGAGGAACTCCTGCCGTGTCCTGTGGTCGGACTTGAAGTTGCCCATCATCGCGGATGTGACGGTGATGGAATTTTGTTTTTCCACCCCGCGCATGGCCATGCAAAGGTGCAGGGCCTCGATCACCACACCCACGCCTTTGGGTTGCAGGCTCTCGAACAGCGTGGCGGCGACCTGATGGGTGAGACGCTCCTGAACCTGCAACCTTCGCGCGAACACTTCCACCAGGCGGGGTATCTTTGACAACCCGATTATCTTGCCGTCCGGGATGTACGCCACATGCGCCTTGCCGTAGAAGGGCAACATGTGATGTTCGCACAGCGAGAAGATATCTATGTCCTTGACGATGACCATCTCGTCGCATTCCTCGTGGAATATGGCCCCGCGCAGGATGGCCGACGGTTTCATCTTGTAACCGCTGGTGAGGTAACGCAGGGATTTGGCGACGCGTTCCGGGGTTTTGACAAGCCCTTCGCGTTTCGGGTTTTCGCCAATCTGTTTAAGCAGTTCGCGGACGGATTTCTTCATGGCGCCCATGTGGAGACAGGGCGATAGTGGGCGTGGAAAACCGCGTGGCGCATGGCGGTCACGCGCGCGCCGCGCATTATTCCAGCGGGACCTCGCCGTTGACGGCCTGTTTGAACCGTTTGCCGGCCTTGAACCGCACGACGGTGCGGGCGGTGATCTGCGCCTCTTCGCCGGTTTTCGGGTTCCTGCCGATCCTCGGATTTTTGTCCCTGGTCTGGAACGAGCCGAACCGGCGCAGGATAACCTCTTCGTTCTTGGAGAGCGCCCCCTTGATGAGGTTGATTATTGTTTCGACGGAAAGGTCCGCCTCCTGCTTTGACAGGCCGGTTTTATCGGCCACCCTGTTAATGATGTCAATTTTGGTCATGTATCCCCCCACCTCTACCTTGAACTTTGGAACGGCGCGCGATTTCATCCACTTGAGGGATTATTATAAAGCGCCTCGCGCTCGATACAACAAGGAAATAATATGAGAACGATGAAAGGGCAAAACGGGGGCGTTTCTCAAACCGTCATTTCTCACAGCGTGTAGCCCATCTGGATTATCTCCGAAAGCGTCGTAGCGCCAGCCAGCATCCGGCGGACGGCGTTATCCTTAAGCGCCGCCATTCCGTGCGACAGCGCGTATTTCATGAGTACGTCCGAGCTTCGCCCTTCGTGAATCATCTGCCTTATGTTGTCGTCTATCTCCATCACTTCGTACATGGCGGTCCTGCCGTGGTAGCCGGTGAACCGGCAATCCTCGCAACCGACGGCCTCTTTGAGCTTCACCTTCTCCGCTTCCAGGTTTATTCCCAACTGTTTAAGGCTACGCGTCGGGGTCTCGACAATCTTGGCGCACTTGGGGCAGACCGTGCGGACGAGCCGTTGCGCGATAATTCCCACTACCGACGCGTTGATCTGGAAAGGTTTGACGCCAAGGTCTATAAGCCTCGTGATGGATGCGGCGGTGTCGTTAGTGTGAAGCGTGGAAAGCACAAGGTGGCCGGTGAGGGCGGCCTGCACTGCGGCCTCCGCCGTTTCATGGTCCCGTATCTCGCCCACCATGATGATGTCGGGATCCTGGCGCAGTATGGTGCGCAGGGCCGTGGCGAACGTCCAGCCTATCGAGGGCTGGACGGCGGTCTGGTTGAAGCTGTCGTGCATTGTCTCTATCGGGTCTTCGATGCTTATGATGTTCTTTTCCGGCGACGCCAGGAAGCTCATCGCCGAGTAAAGTGTCGTAGTTTTGCCGCTACCGGTGGGGCCTGTGACGAGTATTATCCCGTGCGGACGGTTCAAAAACCCCTCCACCCGGATAAGGTCCTCCGGGAAAAACCCAAGCCCGCCCAGGTCGCGCATCAACATCTCCGGCTGGAGCACGCGTATGGCAAGCTTCTCCCCGAACGCCGACGGCATCGTGGATATGCGAAGCTCCGAGAACTTCCCTCCATGCTCTATACGGATGCGCCCGTCCTGCGGCCTGCGTTTTTCCGCGATGTTCATGCGGGCCAGCATCTTTATCCGCGACCCTATCGCCTGGAACACTCCCTTGGGTATCTGGTAAACGTCGTTAAGCGCGCCGTCTATGCGGAACCGCACCGCGCATGTCTCCCGGCGCGGCTCGATGTGTATGTCCGAAGCGCGCATGTCGAAGGCGTAATTGAACAGGTACTCGACGGCGTTCTTTATATGCTCGTCGTCGGACTGTATCTGCTCTGGTTTCTTGATCCGGTTAAGCTGTTCGAGATTGCCAAGGTCAATATCCTTGGCCCGCCGCAACTGCTCTTCGGCCTTGACCACGGAGTCCTTGAAACCGTAAAACTCGTAGATGATCTTTCGTATGTCCGACGGGGTGGCGAGGATGGGCTGGATTTTCTTGCCCGTGGCGCGGGCTATCCCGTCGAGCGTGTCGATGTTCTCCGGGTCGAGCACCGCCACGCTCAACTTCCCGTTCCTTTCGTATAGCGGAAGGACCAGATGCCGCAGGGCGAATGGGCGGGGAATGGTCCTGGTCACGATGTCAACGTCGAGTTCCAGCGGGTCGAGTTTGTGGTATGTCATGCCGTAAGCCTGCGCGAGAATCTTTACTATCGCTTCCTCGTCAAGTATCTTGTTTGCGCCATCGGCCATGGGGAGTTTCATTGCGCTTATGACCCGTATCGCCTCGCCGTCCATTGGGTTGGTGTGGCGGCTTTTTGGCTGTTTCGTCCCGGGCGAGTCCTGCGCCTTGCCAGTCTCGTCGGCAGAGGCCGTGATTTTGTCGTAGGAAGGGCGGTCTATCTTGCCGCTCTTCAAAAGAAGCTTGGCGAGCTTTCGCGTATCGTTAACAACGCTCATAATTGCCGCCATTCTACCATACGGCGCATACTAAATCCCCAGCCCTAATTCTGAAGTTGAAAATGAACAATCCTTTGTTGCCACTGCGCGCTGTTTTCCAAAACAGTTTTTCCAGCTTCCCCGGGGTCGCCTGGGGCTGTTGCCCAAACATTTTCCCATCAGAGGACTTATTGATCCGAGGCTTCCTACCTTTTCTCCCCCTTCTGATGGTAGGTAGGGACGATTCGGGAATCGCCCTTCTTAAGACGGGCGCATCGCTCTGCGCCCCTACAATATTGGCGCAGGCCTGAAAACGCCTGTGAGAGCCTATATGTCATAAAAACTGACTCATGTAACGGGCTTTGACAAATAGGAGGTTTTTATTTCTTGCCTTGAACGCTGATGGACAGTAACATTAGTCATTTATGAAAACAGGCTTTTACGCCTCTGCCGGAGCCGGGCTGTTATAATGCCTCGATGCACGAGTCTTTCCGGAGAAGGAAATGTTTGAGTTCACGAAAAAATTTGGCGTAAACGAAAAGCTGGCGTTCAGGCTTTATCCCGAACTAGACGCAGAGAGCTACACCCTGCTTGTAAAGAAGGTGAAGGATAACTTCATCGCCGCTGTTATTTCCAACAACGACAAGAACAGCGTGGATATGAAAGTCAACGACGAGATATACCTTTTCAGCGAAGCCGAAGGCGGAAAATGGGTCACCAAGACCCTTTTGATGCAAAGGCATTCCTACCCGCTGGTCGTACTTTCCGTGGCGGAGGAGCCGTGGGCGATAATTCCGCAACGTGAAGGGAAGTCTCCGTCGTCCAATGGTGATGTCGAATCCACCGAACAGGCGGATTCCACGGCTGTCGGCGCTGAGGATGAGGCCGGGCCGATGGCCGTCAAGGGTGATGAAAACGATGACTTGGCGTCCATGCCCAGCATAACGATCCGAGAGCTTAACGCAGAGCCGGAGCGGACTTCGGGACAGGAAGGGATGAGGCTCGGAGTGGAGGACCTGGACAGCCTGCCGGATATAGACACCAGCGAGCTGGAGGCGGAGCTTAACGCGGACATCGAGGATACGCTGGAGAAAGGGCGCGTAAGCTTCATCACATCCCACGATATTGAGGATGAAGCAGAGGTGGTGGCGCCATTGGCCGCCGGGACTCCAGCCGAGCCGGAGGAGGAAGACGACCTGTCCGGCATGACCATCGAGAAGGGCGGTATCCTTGCGATAGGAAGCTTAGACGAAGAAAAGGCCGCCGAGCCTGTCGTGGCGGTAGAGCCATGGGCGGGGCCGGAGATATTGGAGGTGGACGTTGGCGCGCCGCAAACGGAGCCTGAGCCGCTCGATAAAGAGAGCCTTTACATTCCCGAAGCCGAGAATGATTTCCCTGCGGCGTCCGAGGTGTTTCACGACTTTTTCACCGCCTACCTGACGCCGGCCGGGGACGGGGTGGCGGCTCCAATTGGGCTTGACGCCGATCTCTCGCCGGAGGTCAAACGGGCGCTTGGCGCGTTGACGGGGCGGATCGAAAGGCTGGAGGGAGCTTTGTCATCCATCAGCGGCGAGCCTGTCACCGTCCCGCTGACAGCTTCCGAAAGGATTGCCGTGGTCTTGGCGGGGCTTACGGAGGGCGGGTTCAAGGCGGTGATGGAAGCGGCCCCGATGAGTGGCGAGCGGTTCACCGTGGAGATGGACAGGCAGTGGAGCCCGCCGCTTTTCCTGAAGGCGGTGGCAGTGGCGGAGTCGTCTTTCAGCGTAAACGACATCACGCTTGTGCGGTTCAGTTTCAAAGGGCTTGATGAGGCTGGCCGCATGGCGGTGCGGGCCTATCTGGATGGCCGCGCCGGATATTTCAGATCGCTCACAGACCTGGTAAAGGATTAAGGAATAGCGATGGCGTTTGAGGTGGAGTTCACAGCGGGCTTTGAAGGCAGGGAAAATCTGAAGGCGAGGTACGACACGCTTGAGGAGCTTTTCGCCCTTCCCGTCAAAGTGGCCAAGGGGCAGGTCGTGGCCAGGGAGCTTGCGGCGGGCAGTTCACATCCCGACGGCAAACGCGGCCCGCGTTACCTGCTTGAGGAACCGGCCAGGATCAAGGATATCGTCGCAAACAATCTTGCGCTGACGCCCGGAGCCACGGATTCGATAACAAGCGTCCTGGAAGGATACCTGTGTTCACGCGGGGAGCGCCTTGCGGTTACCCTCACGATGGAGATTTTCGGCGACGTAAGCCCACAGACCACGGGGGACATACGCGTGGGAGGCTCCATCCGCATACATGGAGGCGTTTTGAACGGAGTGACCGTGACAGCTGGCGGGGATGTGGAGACGATGGGGCTTGTTGAAGAAGCCAATATCAGGGCGGCGGGCAATGTCCTCTTAAAGGGCGGGTTTGCTGGCGGAAGCGTAGGGAAGGTCGTCGCGGGAAAAAACGTTTATTCCACGTTCGTGCAGTTCGGGACGGTGGAGGCGGAGGAGTCCATAGCCGTGGACGGGGCAGTGATGAACAGCGACCTGAGCGCCGGCGGGAAAATAGTCCTGCGTGGCCGCGCAAGCCTGGTCGGAGGCGTGACGCGCGCGCGGGAGCTTGTCAGCGCCCCGGTTATCGGGTCGGAGGGCGCCGCGCCGACAGAAATTTCGCTGGGACGCAACCCGTTCATCGCCAGGAAAAGCGAGGAGCGCAAGGAGAAGGCCGAAAAGATGAAGGAAGCGATCCACCAGCGGGAAATGGATCTGGAATTCGCGGCGCAAAGCCTTTCGGGCCTGTTGGAGCCACATAAGGACGATCCTCTATCGGATGCGCTCCACCTGTCCGACCTTGTAAGGGACGGCGTTCCCGACAAGCTCGACGAAGACCGGCTCGGAAAGTTCAAAGAGGCCGGCTCGGCCCTTCTTTCCATCATTTATACGAAAGATGTCATAGGATCGGACACTGGCGGCGGGCAGGAGCAGGATATGGCCGGTGACGCGCCATATCCGTCCGCCACTCTGAAGGCGGAGAAAGTAGCCCATCCCGGGGTCGTCCTCTCCATCCTTGGGCAGACGCTCAAGCTGGAAAAGGAATATGACCGCGTCCGTTTCATACTGAAGGATGGCGTGATCGAGGATGTAAGCCTATGATTAACGTCCGTTATTCTGGGAGGTATACAGCTTGACTACAGTGCTTGGCGTCCTGGTTGGGGGCTTTTTCTTCCTGTACGCCATAGTCGAGCAGGGCGGACTGCGTGTCTTCTGGGACCTTCCTGCGGTCATGATAGTTGGCGGCGGCACGTTGGCGGCGATCCTGATCTCCTACCCATTGCCCAGGGTTATGAGGGTGGCGGGCGTCCTTCTCCAGATATTCAAGAGCGACGTGCAGACGCCGGGGTGGGTGATAAAGCTGATGGTGGAGCTTTCGTTCAAGGCCCGGCAGAAATCACTTTTGGCCCTGGAGGATGAGATCAAGAAAATCAATAACAGGTTCCTGCGGCTGGGGCTGGAGCTTGTGGTTGACGGCCAGCCGGCCACTATCGTGCGCGAGGTGATGGAAACGGAGCTTGATTTCGTGCAGGTGCGCCACCGCTCCGGCGAGCACATGTTCCGCACCGCGTCCCGGTTTACGCCGGCTTTCGGCCTTATCGGCACGCTTATCGGCCTTGTCGCGATGCTCAAGAACATAGGAGGGGCGTCGGAAGGAGCCGCCAAGGCTATCGGCCAGGGCATGGCGGTCGGCCTTATCGGCACGTTCTACGGCGCGACGTTGGCCAACCTTTTCCTGATACCGATAGCGGAAAAGCTCCGGTCCCGCTCCGATGACGAGATCATGGTCAACCGGATCATCCTGGAGGGCGTGCTGATGATCCAGGGCGGGGTGAACCCGCGCATTATCGAACGCAAGCTCAACTCGTTCCTGCCGCCGGAGCACCGGGCCATGTATTACGACAAGATGGTCAAGGATAGCAAGCAACGCGCCGCCGCCAAGGCGCAGGGCGGGGAATAACGCATGTTCCGCAGGGAGGCCTGAATGGCCAGGAAGAAACCCGAAGCGGCGCCTCCAGACGAGGATGCGGGTGTATGGCTGATGACGCTGGCCGACATGTTTTCGCTACTGCTCTGTTTTTTCGTCATGCTTTTCGCGCTCTCATACAAGGATGAGGAAAAATATGTGGGTACGCTCACCAAAATAGGCGATGCGCTCGGCGGCAAGTCCCAGTTGGAGCGCAAGTCCGGATTGGACGTGGTCACCGAAAATATGCAAAAATTCCTGCAGGACAATAACCTGCTCATGCAGGTCAACCTCACGTCGGATTCAAGAGGCGTGTCGTTGTTCGCCGAGGGGGACATGTTTTTCGACGCTGGCTCCGCAGACCTGAAGCCTGACATCAAAAGGCTCCTGCGGCGCATTGCGGAGATAATAAAATCCACGCCGTACAAGGTGATAGTGGAAGGCCACACCGACGACACGCAGGGGAAGATGGACAAGTACCCTAGCAACTGGGAGCTTTCCACGGCGCGCGCCTCGGCGGTCGTGCGTTATTTCATCGAAGAAGAGGGGGTAGAGCCATACAGGTTCTCCGCCGAGGGGTACGCTGGCTTCAGGCCCAAGTATGCGCTCATCCCGGAGAACCGGGCCAAGAACCGCAGGGTGGAGATCATCATCTCGCGCGAGAAGATGTGACAGGCCGCCGACATATGCCATGTGGGGTTTTTATCCGTTATTTCAGGTTGATCCATGAGTAAGCAATCATCAGGCGAGGATGGCAGGGCTTTTTACCGGCTCGATTATCAGGCGCAGGTGCGTTACCGCTTCGCCAAAAAGACGGCGCCGGGCAAGTACCAGGTTTCCCCTTATTTCAAAGGAGTGGGCGCAAACTTCTCCGGCAATGGCGCGGCCATTGACATCGGCAAACCGCTTCCTCCCAAGACGCTCATGTATCTGGAGATAAAATTCCCATATAGCGAAGAGCCGTTATTGGTGACAGCGGAGGTTGTCAAGCGCGTAGACTCCGTTGTGATGGGCAAACAGGCGTATCGCGTGATGGTACGCTACCTTGTGATAGACGAAGCCGAGCAGGACAAGATGGTGAGCTTTATAATAGCGGGGGGGAAAAGGGTGTAGGAGCAACCCCCTGTGGTTGCCCGATAATGGCGACCCACTTAAAGAGATTGCTTTGCTATCGCTCGCAATGACAATCACAGGGTTTTTCAACGTTTGTTAACGCTACCAGAATCTCTCCACAAAAACCTGTCCCTCCGGCTCTTTTCTGGAATGTTCGCGGAAATCACAGGCGGTTAACAGTTTCACCATGTTTTCGGTCATCTCCGGGTTGCCGCAGATGAACACGCTGGAGTTGTCTGGGTTTGGTTGAAACCCGGCGACGGACTGTATCACGCCGCGTGTCCACACGTCCTGCACATAGCCTTTGGCCCCTAACCATCCCGGCTTTTCATCGTCCGGCCTGCTTATTATCGGGATGTAGGTGAAGTTGATGGACTGGAACGAAAGCGTCGCAAGCTCCGAACGGTAGCCCAAATCCCACGAATGCCGCGCGCCGTGGACGATGACGTAACGCCGCGTCTTGTCCGTGGCGAAAGTCGTGCGTATCGCGCTCATGAACGGGGCAAGCCCCGTGCCGGTGGCGAACATGACGATGTGCGAGCCGGGCTTGGCCTCGTCTATTTTGAACGCGCCTTTTATGTTTGGGGCAAGAAACAGGTGGTCTCCCACGTTGAGGTTGAACAGCCGAGGCGTAAGGGCGCCGGAACGTATCAGCGTGATATACAGCTCCATATACTCCTTCGTCCGCGACGATGACGCGATGGAGTAGGCGCGTTTGATAAGCTTGTCGGGCGGCAGAGGGGCCTCCTCCGGGTCGGTCACTGGATGACGTGGCGCGGAGCCGGGAAGCGCCAATACGGCGAACTGGCCGGGAGTGAAATCGGGCAATTCCCAACCCACTGGCTTGACACGCAGTATCATCAGGCCCGGCGCGACCTCTATCTTGCCGACGACTTCGGCGTTCATCTCATTTTCCGCCATTGGATTCTCCTTTAGCTTGTGGGCAACCATATTTCAAGTTACCCGAACCCGTTTTTTGTTCAATGTCGCCATAATATCATTTTCAGCTTTCAAATCGCATCATCGCTGAATTTCTCGCTTCCCCGTGGTCGCCTGACCACGGATTTGCCCAAATGCCCGGCGTGGGTGTTCTTCACCCCGCCGTCCTATATTGTGGGCGAACCTATGTGTTCGCCTTCCAGAATTTGGGCAGACCTGTGTGTCTGCCCAATCCGCGCGGCAATGGGGAAGCGGGAAGACCGCGGTCAGGCGACCACGGGGAAGCAGGAAGAGGAGATGGGAAACGGAAGGAAGGCGAACACATTGGTTCGCGCCTTGCAATTTAGGACGGCGGGGCAAAAGACTCCCCCACCCCCAAAACCCTCAAGTCGTTCATCCTTTTCAAGTCCCTCATCTTAAAAAATTCCCTCAGATGCTGATGACCCCGGCTTCAATTTGAACTACCATCACATTGCGTTGACGAAATTACGCGCAGTGAAGGAAATGAACGGAACGGGAAGAGAGGGGAAACGCGAAGACCGCGGTCAGGCGACCACGGGGAAGCGGAGAGGGCGACCCACCGGGTCGCCCCTGCAACAAATCGCATCCTTCGCATGTTGAATCTCTCGCCCCTTCCAAGTATCCTCTAAAGATCATTCGTGTGACTGGGGATCGAAATGGCGGATTTTTACGATTTCAGGGCGGTAGAGGCCAAGTGGAGAAAAAAGTGGGCGGACGAGGGCGCCCACAAGGTCGTCAGGGACGAGTCCAGGCCCAAGTTCTATCTTCTTGAAATGTTCCCGTACCCTTCGGGCAAGCTTCACGTCGGGCATCTGCGCAACTACACCATCGGCGACGCCATTGCTCGGTTCAAAACCATGAACGGTTTTAACACGCTTCATCCCATCGGATGGGACGCGTTTGGCCTGCCAGCCGAGAACGCCGCGATTCACAACAAGAGCCACCCCCACAAGTGGACGATGGATAACATCGCCGAGATGCGGCGGCAGTTCAAAACAATGGGCATATCCTATGACTGGGACAGGGAGGTCGCCACCTGTCACCCCGGCTACTACAAATGGACGCAGTGGATATTCGCCCGCATGTTCGACGAGGGGTTGGCGTACCGTAAAAAATCTTTCGTCAACTGGTGTGAAAGTTGCCACACAGTCCTCGCCAACGAACAGGTCATAGACGGCGCCTGCTGGCGGTGCGATACAAAAGTCTTACAGCAGGAGCGGGACGGTTGGTTCCTCGCCATCACCCGTTACGCCGAACGGTTGCTTGACGCGCTTGACGATCTTAAAGACGGCTGGCCGGAGCGCGTGCTGGTGATGCAGAAAAACTGGATAGGCCGCTCCGTCGGGGCCGAGGTGGATTTCCCTGTCGAAGGCGGCGGGACGATAAGGGTTTTCACAACCCGTCCCGACACGCTTTACGGGGCCACGTTCATCTGCCTTGCGCCGGAGCATCCCATGAGCCTCGCGCTGGTTGAAGGGACGGAGCTTGAGTCCGAAGTGGAGACTTTCGTCCGCGAAACCGTCAGCGAAGACCGTATTGCAAGGACCGCCGAGGGCGCGGAAAAAAAGGGGATATTCACCGGACGGTACGCCCGAAACCCCATGAACGGGGAGCTTATCCCTATATGGATCGCAAACTTTGTCCTCATCGAGTATGGGCACGGCGCGATAATGAGCGTCCCCGCCCACGACCAGCGTGATTTCGATTTCGCCATCCAATACGACCTGCTCGCTCGCATCGTCATCCACGACAGCGGCCAGCAAGGCGATGGCGAGATTGACGCCGAAGCGATGAGCGCCGCCTACGAGGGCGACGGAAAGATGGTCAACTCCGGCCCTTTCACCGGACTTCACAACCGGGACGAGGGGATCGGTAAAGTGATCGCCCATCTGGAGAAAAACAAGATCGGCGAGAAGTCGGTGAACTACCGCATCCGCGACTGGGGCATAAGCAGGCAGAGGTACTGGGGCGCGCCGATACCCATCGTCCATTGCGGGAAATGCGGCCCCGTGCGTGTGCCGGACAGGGATTTGCCGGTGATACTGCCGCTGGATGTGGAGTTCCCCGAAAGCGGCCAGTCGCCCATCGTCGCCCTTGATTCGTTCATCAATACAAAATGCCCCAAATGCGGCGGCTCCGGCAAGAGGGAGACGGACACGATGGACACGTTTATGTGTTCGTCGTGGTATTTCGCGCGATACGCCTCGCCACGGCTTGAGACCGCGATGGTGGATAAAAAAGACGCCGATTACTTTTTGCCTGTTGACCAGTATGTCGGCGGGATTGAACACGCGATACTGCACCTTCTGTACGCCCGGTTTTTCACAAGGTTTCTTTACGACATAGGGGCGGTTCCATCGCCAGAGCCGTTCCGGCGCCTTCTGACACAGGGGATGGTGGTCAAGGACGGGGCCAAGATGAGCAAGTCCAGGGGCAACGTGGTTCCGCTCGACGAGATGGCCCTCAAATACGGGGCCGACGCCACACGGCTGTTCATACTTTTCGCCGCGCCGCCGGAGCGTGATTTGGAGTGGAACGACGCGGGCATAGACGGCGCGTCCCGGTTTGTCAACCGCGTCCATAGGCTGGTCACGTCGAACCTGGATTATATAAAAAGGGCAGGGGACGCGCCCTCAGGACTGGATGGCCTATCCAAGGAGGTGGCGGACCTCCGCAGGGTGACGCACAAGACGATAGCGCGGGTGAACAACGACTTTGCGAGGTTCCAGTTCAACACGGTCATAGCCGCCGTGATGGAGATGGTCAACGCGCTGACATCGTTTGAGGCGAAAGAGGCGCAGTCCGCCCCCGCCGTATTCCGCGAGGCGCTGGAAGCTCTCATCACACTGCTTGCGCCTATCACGCCGCATCTTTCAAGCGAGCTTTGGGAGGATATGGGCGGGGAAGGCTCCATGCGGACCAGAGCATGGCCGAAGGCGGACCCGGCGTGTATGACAGAAGACGAGATATTGATAGTCGTGCAGGTCAACGGCAAACTGCGAGGCCGCGTGACGGTTTCCTCGTCGGCGTCGAAAGAAGAGATCGAGATAGCCGCCAGGAACGACGAGAAGGTCAAACCACATCTCGAAGGAAAAGAGGTGAAGAAAGTTATTGTCGCGCCGGGGAAGCTGGTTAATTTTGTGGTGTGAGCGACGCAAGCGCGCGGCAGACGCCTGTCTACAACGCCCCTTTGGTCAGTTTCTTCGTCATCTCGCTTAGAAGGTTGGCGAGGTCGGGGTGTTTCTTGAACTCCTCTGTCTCGTAAAGGTTTGGGTTTATGTAAACCGCCTCCATCAGGCGGGAGGAGGCCGACGCCTGATCCTGCATCTCAAGGAACGTATCGGCCAGATCGCACAACAGCCATTCGCGCCCTTTTGACTTGGCCGTCATTGACATCAGTTTGTCATACACCGCCACGGCCTCGGTAAACCTCATCTCGTCACGCAGGGCGGTGGCGTGGCGCCGGGCGGCGGTTTTATAATTTTCGGCCACGATATCCTTGTCGGGGATGTCGAAGCCTAAAAGCTCTTCGTAAATGGCCATCGCCTTGCCGTACTGGCCGCTTTTGCGAAGCTCCACGGCGAAGTTGTTGAAAGCCGGGCCGACGGCTTCTGTATCCACCTTTATGATGTCGCGGAACACTTTCTCCGCTTCCTCGTATTCCCCCTGGCGTGTCAGGAGTATGGCTTTGTCTATGCGGATGTCCATGTCAACATCGGAATTTTCCGCGTTGACGCTGTCCGTTTTATCCATAATGCGGGAGACAAGCTCTGAGAAACGCGGTTCGTGACCCGCCAACCCAAGGCCGCGTGGATCAATGTCCACAAGAGCTGATAGCAGGGGCGCATAAGGCTCCGGCGGCAGGCGTTCCGGCGTGTGGGCGTGAGCTTTGGCCATCGCGTCCGTGAGCTTCTCCGCGTCTTCAAGGTATTTCATACCCATCACGAACATCGTTTTAAGCCTCTCCGGGTTCTGCCTGGCGCTCGGTTCCTTCATCATCCGGAAGCAACAGGCCGCCACTTTGGCGAAAGGCTCCGGCATGGCCTGCTCCAACGTGTTGGCGTAACGGTAGTCGTTAAGGGCGGCCACATATTGCGCGCTCTTGTAAAAAGAGTCGCCGCGTTTTATGAGGATGTTGAAGTCGGGCTTGATCTGGATGGCTTCCGTGAACAGCGCTATGGCGGCTTCGTAATCGGACTCTTTCATCAACCGCTCGCCGTCGGCCAACAGCTTGCGGTAGTGGCTGATGGCGGCGGTGTCCAGTTTCCCCCCTTCGCCTTCCGGCTTTTCGCCGCCGGTGTCGAAATCGTTTTTCAGAAGCGCGTTGAACTCCACAAGGCCGCGAAGTATCCGCTCCACAGTGTTGTCGAAGTGCGCGTTTGGTTCCAGGAAAAGGCAGTACCGCACGCCGAAATGGCCCAGCAGGCGGAAAAGCTCTTTTTGCTTGGGGGAAGAGGTGGCGCTCATGAAAATCGGGATGAGCCCCATGTTCAATATGAACGGCGCCTTGCGTTTGAGTTCGCGCAATATAGTCACGAGGGTTGAGCCAGAAGATGTCGGGCGGTAATGGATGAGGACCAGATCGCCGTTCTTGAGCCAGTTGAGCAGGTTGGAGGTCAACGCCTTAGGGCTAAGGTCCTTAGGCGTGGGCTGAGTTAAAAAACCGGCTTTGCTAAGGATGTCCCCGATGTTGGCGGATAGGACGGGGTCGTCCACATAGCATGAGGTGCGAGGGTATTTGCTGGTCAACTCCTTTAGCTTGGGCTTATATTCGATGTACAGCCTTTGCAACGGTGGCAAAAGCTGTGTGGGCGGTTCGTTTTCGGCCATTGCGCGTAACCTTACTACCCTCGCTGTTTTTCCATTGCTTCGCCAGGGTCGCCTGACCCCGGTCTTTAATCGCAGTTAGGAGGAACCGTGGTCAGGCCGGGCTGTCGCCTAAAGCGCCTGTTACGCAAGATTCGTCTCCAGGGCCATGCTCAAGTGGAGCGTGGCTTGGTTGATTATACTCCGCCATGCCTGGGTGATGGCGTTTTTCATGCGCCCACAAACCGCTCCCTGGCCGACGTTTTCCCTAAAGGCCGATTAGGTCCATTATTTGGGCAACAGCCCCAGGCGACCACGGGGAAGCTGGGAAATTCCGGCTAAATCGGATTCGGTATATCTATAAACCTCGTTTCAACGCCGAACTTTGTCGCGACCAAATCCGCCGCCGCCATCACGCCAAACCGCTCCGTGGCGTGGTGCCCACCAGCGACGTAGCTGATCCCCTCCTCCTTGCACAGGTGGTATATCCACTCCGTGTCCTCGCCTGTCACAAAGACATCGGCCTTTTTGGCGATGGCCTCCTTCAATGTGTCCTGCCCCCCTCCCGAACAGACGGCTACGGTTCTCACCGTGCTGGGGCCGAAAGGGTAAACACGCGCCGAGGGGTTTATCAAACCGCAGATTTTATCGAAGAACTCCCCAACCGGCACAGCCTCGCCTTGCGTCTTTGCCATGTAGCCCAGGGTGACGCCTTTATACACGCCGAAAGGCTCTTCGGAGACCAGCCCAAGTTTTCTCACTATTTGTATGTTATTTCCGATTTCAGGATGCCTGTCCAGCGGCAGATGGTAACCGATCAGCGACATGTCGTTGTCGAGCAGGAACTTGACACGGTCCTTGAGGCTCCCACGGATGACGCGGGAATCGGAGTCCCAAAACATGCCGTGGTGGACGATGACGGCGTTGGCGCCACAGTCCCGCGCCGCGTGGAAAAGCTCCATGCACGCAGATACGCCCGTGACGGCCATGTTAACATCCGCAGACCCCTCGACCTGCAAACCTTGCGGGCAGTAGTCGCCGATGGCTTTGGCGCCGAGGTATTCATCCAGAAAATCCACGATCTCGCGCAGACCGGCCACTTTAGCCCCCTTTCGTGAAAACGTTCCAGGAGATTTTAACCCGGAACGCCGATTGACGCCAATTTGCCACATTGGCGGTTTCTAATTCTTTTCCATTTTGATATATATCTATGTATGACAGATAAGGCGCCAGGCAGGATATTGGTGGTTGACGACGAGGAGTCCATAAGGAAGCTTCTTGAACGCAGATTATCCAAGATTGGGCATTCGTGCGTCCTGGCTGTGGACGGGGCGGAGGCCATTGAGAAATTCGGGATTGAGACGTTCGACCTTGTTATCACCGACGTCACCATGCCTGTCATGGACGGCATGGGATTCACGCGGATCGTCCGCCAGAAGGACAGCGCAATATCCGTCATTATCCTCACCGCCCGTGGCGATATGGAGACTGCGGTGATGGCGTTGCGCGTTGGCGCTTTTGACTACCACCAAAAACCGATCGAGTGGGAGAGGCTGGCCGTCTGTGTGGCCAACGGCATCGAAAGGACCAGGCTCATCCGCGAAAACGCCGAATATATGGCGACCCTTGAAAGAAAAGTGGCCGAGCGCACGGCGGAGCTGGAGAAGAAAAACCTGGAGTTGGGCAAACGCTTTCTGGAAACCGTGACGGCTCTCGTGTCTGCCACGGAGGTCAAAGACAAGTATACCGAGGGCCACTCCAGGCGCGTGGCCGCCAACGCCAAGGCGCTTGCGGATGGTTTGAAGCTTTCCGTGGAGGATTCGGAGCGGATATACATCGCCGGGCTTCTGCACGACATGGGCAAGATAGGGATACCCGATAAAATACTTCTCAAGCCCGGAATATTCTCGGAGGAGGAACGGGCCGTAATGCAAAACCACTCGACGTTCTCCGCCGAGATACTGTCAAACGTGGAGGCGTTCAAGGACATAGTCCACATTGTCCTGCACCACCACGAAAGGTATGACGGCAACGGATACCCCGTCGGCCTTAAGGGTGCGGATATACCGATGGGCGCCCGTGTGCTTTCCATCGCCGACCTCTTCGACGCGATGACTTCCTCCCGGCCCCACAAGGGCAAGGTAATGAAGGAAGCGGCCATCGAGGAGATCAGGCGCGTGGCCGGGACGCAGGTGGATCCGGAGTGTGCGGAGGCGTTTATCGGCCTGATCCAGCAAAACCTCATAGTCTCCGAGTGATGAAGCGGGCCGCGTCGCTGGACCTGGGGACAAACACAATCCGCCTGCTGGTGGCCGAACGCTCGGAGTTTGGGCTCACCCCGCTCTATTCCGGCCAAGTCATAACACGGCTTGGCGAAGGCCTTCACACAACCGGCAGGCTTGGCGGCGAGGCCATGGAACGGACGATTGACGGGATATTGTCCATGCTTGCGCAGGCGCAGGTATTCGCCCCTTTCCGGCTGGTAATCGCCGCCACCAGCGCGGCGAGGGAGGCGGAAAACAGGGCGGAATTCGCTGATATGGTCAAGAGGGCGACTGGAACAGACCTCACGATTATTCCGTGGAACGAGGAGGCGCGGCTTTCCTTGCTTGGCGTGTCGCTTGCGCTACGGGAGAAGGGCGGAAGGTTTATCCTTTTCGACGTTGGCGGGGGAAGCACGGAGTACATCATGTCCGAAGGCGGCAAGGCGCTGGCCTCAAGTGGGACGAACCTGGGAGTGGTGCGGCTGGCCGAAACTTACATCACAAAACATCCGGTGGCCGATTATGAATACGGGGAAATGTCCAAAGAGGTGGATTCCACAGTGGATCGCGCCATGACGGAACTTGGGGTGACCGGGCCGGAGACTATCGTCGGCACGGCGGGGACTGTGACATCCATCGCGGCTATCGCGCTGGGGCTTGTGGATTATGATCCGGGGAGGATCAACAACTATGTGTTGACGGCGGAGAAAGTCGAGAGCCTGCGCGTCCTGATTTCGGCGATGACGATTGAGGAGCGCTCGAAGATACCGTTTTTAAAAGGCGGGCGGGAGGACCTCATAATCCCGGGTTTCGCCATCGTGCAATCCACAATGAGGCGCGCCCGCGCGCAAAGCATGATTGTGTCCGACTATGGGCTTCGTGAGGGTTTGATGGCCGAAATACTGCTCAATGGCTCGTATGGATAGGCGGATCGCCGTCATCGCGTTGGCGTTCGGAACCGTGGCGTTTGGCGATCCGGCGTATTTTGGCGTCTCCAGCGGCAACAAACTTTACGCAGAGGGGAAATACGAAGAGGCGCTGGCCGAATATCTAAAAGCTAAGGCCGCCGACCCAGCGCGTTCCGAGGCGGATTACAATGCGGGCGTAGCCCAGTTCAAGACCGGCAGGTTCAAGGAGTCCGCTGGCGCGTTCGAGCGGGCGCTGGAAGGCGGAAAAGCGCAATTGAAAAGCCCCGCCGCGTACAACCGCTCCGCCGCGCTGTACGCCGGAGGAGTTTCCGCCAGGGAAGCCGGGGAGCTTGACGAGGCCTCCAAGATGTTGAAGGCGTCGGCGGAAGGCTACAAGGCCGCGCTCAGGGAAAGGCCGTCCGACGGCGACATACGGCATAACCTGGAGCTTGCGCTGGAAAAGCTTAAGGAGATCGAGGAGCAGAAGAAAAAACAGGAGAAGGATTCCCACGATAAGGGCGGGCAGGACAAGAAAGAAAAAGAAAAAGACGGAGCCGGAAAAAATGAGCAGTCCAAAGATGATAAAAAACCTTCGCCAAGTGAAAAAAAGCCTGAACAGGCCGACAATGACGGTTCCGGGAAAAAACAGGAGATGACGGCAGAGGAGGCGGAAAGGGCGCTTGCCGCCGTCCAGAGCGACGAGAAAGACCTGCGAAAGAAAATAAGGAACCAGAATATGAAAGAACGGCCAAAAAGCGGTAAAGACTGGTGAGAGACAACTTCAACAAAATCGTTCTGCCTCCCACCCCCTGCCGCCTGTGGCGGCTGTCCCCCTCTGGCAGGGGGACAAAAGGGCGGTTTCACCTTTTATCCGTGGATCAATAAAACCATGACTACGCTTGCGATAATCGGCGGTAGCGGGGCGTACGGCCTTTTCGGGACGGACATCCTGCGCCATCCCGAAGAGACCTTGGAGACACAGACCCCGTTCGGAGCGGCTCAGGCCATAAGGAAATATTCCGCCGGGGGCCTTTCGTTTTATTTCCTGTCCCGCCACGGCGAGGATGGTTACACAATATCCGCGCCTTTCGTGAACTACCGCGCAAATATCTGGGCGTTGAAGGAGCTTGGAGTGGAGCGGATAATATCCTGGTCCGGGCCGGGGATAATCAACCCGTCTTTTGACGTGGGCTCTTACGCCGTCCCGCACGACATAATAGACCAGACATGTCGCAGGGAGACCACCTTCTTCACCAAAGGTGGGCTGGGGTTTATACGGATGAGCAATCCGTTCTGCGGCGATTTGCGACACGCGCTCATCTACTCGCTTTCGTCGCTTGGGATAAAAACCTACGACGAGGCTGTTTACATATGCACCGAAGGGCCAAGGCTGGAAACCCCGGCGGAGATACGTTTGTTTCATTCTTACGGGGCGGATATCGTTGGCATGACGCTGGCGCCGGAGGCTTTTTTGGCGCGGGAACTGGAGATGTGTTACGCCCCTGTCTGCTATCTGGTGAATTTCGCGGAAGGCATCGCGCCACGCGAGTACAGGCGGGGCGAGCTTTTCGAGGGGATGCAGACGAACGAGGAAAAGGCGGCGGTGGACTTGGCCGTCCGGCGCCTGCCGGAAGTGGCCCTTCAAGCGTTTGGCGCCATAGCCGACGCTCCCAGGACTTGCGAATGCAAGGACTCCATGCTTCGTTACAGGAAGAAGGGCGTCATCACCGATGATTTCCGGTCCTGGATCAACCCTTAAGCGTTTACGGCCCGGAAAGCGATGATAGGACTTTTTCACAAGCTAAGCCCCGTCGTGAAAATATCCACGCGCCTTCTTGTGGTGGACCGGGATACGATACTGGACAATGCGGTCATAATCGCCCACGAAGGGCGTGTGCGCGAAATCCTGCCCGCCGAGTCCGCCACAAAAATCCGGGCAGACAAAAAAATTGATCTCACCAGCCACATCCTCCATCCCGGTTTCATCAACGCCCATTGCCATTTGGAGCTTTCGTTCCTTGAGGGAAAGCTTGCGCCCGGCATGAGATTTACGGATTGGATAGCGGCTGTGGTGAAAAGAAGGGGCAAGGTCTCCCCGTCACGCGCCGATTCCTCGGTAAAAAACGCCATCGCGCTAATGATACGCTCTGGAACGACCTGTGTTGGCGATATCTCAAGTTCCGGGGCGGCGACCCCCCGCATTCTCTCATCAGGGTTGAGGGCTGTGATATTTCACGAGACCATCGGCTTGGATCCCAAAAAAGCCGGTGTGAAGCTAAAGGAGATGGTAGACAGCGTCGAACGGGCGCAGGGGTCGGAGATTGTGACGCATGGCGTGTCGCCTCACGCGGTCTATTCCGTTTCCGGGGCGCTTATGCGCGCTGTGGCCGATTACGCCGCAGTCCGGGGAAAACCGCTGGCGATCCACCTTGCGGAGACGCCGGAGGAGGCTGTTTTTTCCAAAAAGGGGACGGGGCCGTTCCTTGATTTGCTTGCGAAGCTTAAGGTAAAAGTTCCCGGCGGACATCCGCATAAAGCCCCCGTCAAAGCCGTCGAGGAAATGGGCGCGCTCACGGGCGCGGCTCTTATCCACGTCAACCATCCAGAACGCGGGGACATTGCGCGTATCAAAAAAGCCGGGTCGTGCGTGGTGGTTTGCCCCAACTCCAACAGGTGGTTCGGCAGAAGCGCGAAAGGCCACCCGCTGATGGAATTGATGGACAAATCCATCCCGGTGGCGTTGGGCACGGACAGCCTTGCGTCTAACCTCGGCATGGACATGGCGGGGGAGATGAGGAGGGCGTTGGAAGATTTCCCGTTCCTGGCTCTGGGCGACGTTTTTAACATGGCGACCATCGGAGGCGCGATGGCGCTTAAACTGCCGAATGGATGCGGATCCCTCCGTGTCGGCGCGCCGCTGGACGCAGTGGCCGTACATTCGCCGGGGGTGGAGACGCAGCGAGGCTTTCCGTGGGATATAATGAAACCCGGAAGACATGTGAGCATGGTCTTCGTCTCTGGCCGGAAACTTTACGCGAAAAAGGGGGGCGGTTAGATGAACGACATCGTCATTGATTACACCAACGTAATGGCGTCCGCCGTAGGGATCGAAAACGGGCTTACCGGAGAGCATCTTGCCGCCCTTAATGTCACGGCGGCGGATATTCATGCAGGGCTTGCCAGCAGAAGGAAAGGGGGGGAGCTTCCATTCTATGACCTTCCATACAGGATCGAGGAGGCTAAGGAGATACGGAGCGCCGCCAAAAAAATACGCGAGCAATTCTCCACGATGGTGGTGCTTGGCATAGGCGGCTCGGCCCTTGGAACCACCGCGCTTTTTTCCGCCCTCCGCCACACGCTTCACAACTCGCTTCCCGCTGGCAAACGGGGCGGTGTGCGACTCCTTATGCTGGATAACATAGACCCAGACTGGCTGTCGGAAATACTTTCGACGCTCAAGCTTGGCGAGACGGTGTTCAACGTCATATCCAAAAGCGGGGCCACGGCGGAGACATCGTCGCAGTTCCTCATTGCGCTCGAAATTCTCAAGAAAAAGCTTGGGCCGAATAAATGGCGTAAACATGTCATCATCACAACCGACGCCCGCAAGGGAACGCTACGCCCCATCGCCGAAGAGTTCAATCTCAAAACATTCGCCGTGCCCGACGGCGTTGGCGGCAGGTTTACGGCGTTCACGCCTGTTTCACTGCTACCGGCGGCGGCGGCGGGGATTGACATTATGGAGCTGTTGGAAGGCGCGGCTCGGATGGACAAGCGTTGCCTGGAGCCGGATATCACCAAAAACCCGGCGTACCTTTTCGCCGCTGTCCATTACATGCTCGACACGACACGGGCCAAGAAAATGGCGGTGATGATGCCGTACTCTAACAAGCTTTACTATGTGGCGGACTGGTTCCGGCAGATGTGGGCGGAATCGCTTGGCAAGGCGCGGGACAATGACGGCAACCCGGTTCATGTGGGGCAAACGCCAATCAAAGCCCTTGGCGCCACCGACCAGCATTCACAGGTTCAGCTATACGTCGAGGGGCCATACGACAAGGTTGTGACTTTCCTGGAGGTGGAACGGTTCGCAAAGGAAGTCCACATCCCGCAGGAGTTCCCCAACGTGCCGGAGCTTGCGTACCTTGCCGGCCACACGTTAAACGAGCTTATCGCGGTGGAACGGCGCGGCACGGAATACGCCCTGACCAAAAACCGCAGGCCCAACCTTACGATAAAACTTCCAGCCGTCACGCCCCATAGCGTCGGCCAGCTTTTGTACATGCTGGAGGTCTCCACGGCGTTCGCAGGCGGGTTGTACCGCATCAACGCGTTCGACCAGCCCGGCGTGGAGTTCGGCAAAGACTACGCCTACGCCATGTTCGGGAAAAAAGGGTACGAGGGGAAGAAGAAGGAGTTGGAAGGAAAGGGAGAGGGTGAGAGGAAGAGAGTGTAGGGGGGATTTCCCGTGGACACCTTTTCGCTTGCATAACACACTTGTCGCTGTCCATGGTGTTTTCGCCTCCATCCTTGTAGGGGCGCATCGTGATGCGCCCGTTTTTAAAGAAGGGCGGTTCTCGAACCGCCCGGTGGATGGCGGGGTGAAGAACACCCCGCCTAGCGTTCAGAATGACAAACGCCTCAACCCTAATGGAAACGCTTAACTTGAAACAAACGCCTCGCACGCTCGATTTGGGATGCGGCGCCGCCAAACGTCCCAACAGCATAGGCGTGGACAAATATCGCGGCTCATCGGCAGACATCATTGCTGATATGGACGCGCCTCACCTGCCGTTCCGCGATGGGGTCTTCGACTCCGTAAGCATGACCGACGCGCTGGAACACACCGCCGACGTGCTGGCCACGTTGTCGGAGATAGCGAGGATACTCAAACCCGGCGGGGTGTTTAATGCGCGGGTTCCCCATTTCACGTCTATCCACGCATTTTCGGATTTCACGCACCGCCAGTTTTTTTCGGTGGAAGCCCTGCGCCATATCACCGGCGGCTATCCCGGATACGCCCATTACGACATCGGAGTGTTTAAAGTCAAAAGCGTGAGGATACTGATGTGGCGGGCATGGCGGATGTTGGGGATAGAGGCGCTGGCTAACGCCTTTCCGTCTGTTTACGAAAAACTTTTCGCGTTCTGGTTCCCCGCCATGGCGATTGAGTTTTGTTTGGGGAAGAGAGGGTAGGGGGGTATTTCGGGGGCGGCATGCCGCGCCCCTACGCCTCACATCAAAAACCTGCGCACACGGGGGATGAAGTCCACAGGGTTCATCGGTTTGGTCACAAAATCGTCCGCGCCCATGCGGAAGGCTTTTTCCCTCGTCTCCACGCTTGCGTCCGCCGTGACCACTATCACGGGGATGTCCTTCCATTTCGGCTCGGAGCGCAGTTTTTCGAGCACCTCGAACCCGCCCATTTCAGGCATAAAAAGGTCGAGGATCATCAAGTCTGGAACATTTATTTCCAGAAACTCGACGGCGATCCTGCCGTTGATGGCTTCGACAATCTCGCTCTCCACCTTCTCAAGATGACTTTTGCAGACGGCCCTGGCTATCTGCTCGTCCTCCACCAGCATGATGAGCGGCAGTTTGTGGGGGAACTCCGCCATAAAGACGCTTCCCTTGTCCGGCTCCGACTTCACGCTGATGGAACCACCATGAGCCTTCATTATGTCGGCGCAATAGGGCAGGCCCAGCCCCGTACCGCGCTCGCCAGCCGTGCCGACGGTGGATGTTTTGATATCGTGCCGGAAAAGGTTTGGTATGACATCTTCGCTTATACCCAATCCATTATCCCGCACCGCTATCACGCTTTTCAATCCTGGGGGGACAAAGACCGCCGTCGTAGAGCCGGAAGTGGAGAACTTGATGGCGTTGGTTAGCAGGTTCATCATCACATGCCGGAACAGCTCCGGATCCGCATATAGCCTCTGCCCCATCGGCGTCTCGTTGACAAGCTTGACGCCTTTTTCCTGCGCAACGAACACCAGGCTGGCGGCGCATTCGTTTATCGCCGTATGGCAGTCCATGAAACGGGGTAGAGGTTTTATCGCGCCGGTCTGAAGCCTGCTTATGTCCAGCAGTTCATCTATCATTTTTATCATGCGTTCGCCGCTTTTTTGTATGTGGGCGAACATCTCCCTGTGTTTGAGTTCCAGCGTCTTGTCGAGTTGGCGGCACATGAGGGTCAGCAGGCCCACCACAGAGGTGAGCGGCGACTTGAGGTCGTGCGCCACGAGGGAGACGAACTTGTCCTTAAGAGCCGTGGCGTCCTCCGCCTGCTCCTTGGCCTTCTGGAGGGCGTTTTCCATCAACTTGCGGTCGGTTATGTTAACCATCGCGCCGCAAAGGGCGTACGGTTCCCCGTCTTTTTTGATGACGCTTACGATATCGTGGAACCAGAGTGTCCCGCCATCGGCGGACTGGAACCTGTATTCAAGGTCGTGATCCTGCCCCTTCATGGCGAACATTCTTGAGAAATTGGCGGTGAATATCCGCTCGTCCGGATGGATGTGGTTATCCCAGAAGCCTGGTTTGAGCCACTCCTCCACCGGGTAGCCGAGGATGTCCTCCGCCTGCCTGCTTACAAATGTGAACTGGCGCGTTTTGATGTCAGCTTCCCAGGATATTATCCGCAGGCCTTCAACAAGCAAACGGTAAAGATCGTCACTCTTTAACAGGGCCTTCGGGGTAGGACTCAATACGTTTGTTCCTTTCAGCCGCAGATCGGGAAACTGGTTTAAACAAAGTCCGCCAACATATTCTACCTTTTTTCGGGGATATTTTTCAGGCGCCATCTGGAATCTGCGACAAGGTTATCGGGATTGGGCGTCTTCCCGTCTCCCTGCGGCGGTTATCGTGTACGCCAAGCCCTCGTAGCGCCGGGGGAACGGTGGGAAAAAATATATTATTCCTTTTGTGGAAATTCGCCCGATTGCGGTATAATAATACGCGAAACAGACGGTTACCGAGGTCTCGGATCATGGTGGTCACAGTCGCGGAATCCTTGGTTAAGAAAAAGGCGGATACATCCTCTTTCGGAGTAGACGCTCTTATCCCCATTCTTGCCCGCATAAAAGAATTCAAAGGATTCTCCAAGCCCCAACTGGCGCGGATTTCCAGGCTTAAGGTGCATTACTGGGGGCCGGACGAATTTGTGATCCGCGAGGGGAGCGGAGACCTTGATCAGATGATCCTGCTGTTGGCCGGAAAAGTCCATGTGCGAAAGAGGGTTGTCAACAACGGGCAGGAGTTCTACGAGCAGATGGCGGAGATAGCCGGCCCATCCATCATCGGCGAGAACTCGTTTTTCACAGGCCTTGCCCGTTCCGCCGGGGTTTACGCCAAGGAAAAGGTTCCAGGCATCATTCTTACCCGGGATGATTTCATGAGGCTGATAAGCCTGGACAAGGCTTCTTTCCTTGGGCTATTGCGCCACATGGCCGTGGAAAACCTTCAAAGGGCGGAACGCACGCTGGTCCTTTATATGGGCACGCTCCAGCTCATCCTCAAAGAAGCCACGATGAGCGCCTGCGGCCATTACGCCATGCTGGAAACCCTTCGCAGGAAGATGTTGGACAGAAGCCGCGACATCGAGCATTGGCAGTCGCTTATCCGCGATGTGATGTTGTTCATCCGGGAGCTTAACCAGATACTCGAAGAGCTTTACGTTTTCGCCAACCTGCCGGAGATAAAAATAGTCTCAGTGGATTTCAAGAAATTTAAAACGCCCAAGACTCACAGGTTCTACAGCATTTTCCGCGGGCTTGTCGAGGATTTGTACCAGACGCAACAGCTTGTGCCGCTCTCCTCTATCAACTTCAAGGACGTGGTTCTCGCCTCTGTCATGACCAACATGGAAAGTGGCACGCACCTGCTGGATTATCCGAGGATCATCTCCATCTCCACCGAGGTGTACACGGAGTTCGTAAAAATCCACAAGGAGCTAGGGTTCGGCCTTTTAAGGGAGGCCAAGTTGCACCGAGCGCCCAGGTCCAGCGAAGAGCAGTCGATAATCAACCTGCTTTGGGAGAGTTTTTGAGCTGGCTTTTTGGTGGAACTGATTAGCCTAAAAGCCACTCCAGCGTCTCCACTGTCCGCATGTCCAGCCGGAAAAGGTCGTCTTTCACCCTTCCTATCACCGGGATTTCGCGTCTGCGGAACCATTTCGCAAGCGCGTCGGGGCTCATTTTCTTGTGCCGGATAGCGACAGAGTGGCTTGGCATGTCCAGCTCCGGCATGGCGCCGCTACCGGCCTGACAGGTGTCTTCGATAACTGTCACTTCGGCGTCTTCTCCGAACATTCGCGATATGATCTGCGCCGCCTGTTCCGCAGTGGCGCGCACGTCCGCTAGGCGCCTGGACAGAAACCGTAGCGTGGGTATGGAACGCGCCGCCTTCTCCGGGTTGAGGTAAAGCAAAAGGGTCGCCTCCAGCGCGGCAATCGTCATCTTGCAACAGCGCAGGGCGCGTTTGAGATGGTTTTTTTTGATGAGCGCCACAAGGTCTTTGCGCCCCGCGATTATGCCCGCCTGCGGCCCGCCAAGCAGTTTGTCGCCGGAGACCGTGACCAAATCCGCGCCGTTTTTAAGCGTGTCGCTTATCGTCGGTTCGTATGGCAATCCGATGCGTGTAAGGTCCACGATGGCGCCGGAGCCTAAATCCACCATGAACGGCAGGCCCTTTGACCGGGCGAAACCCGCAAGCTCCGTATCCTTGGGCTGTGTGGTGAACCCGATTATCCTGTAGTTGCTGGTGTGCGCCCGGAGGATGATCGCGGTGTCCGCGTTGGCCGCGTTTTCGTAATCGTAAAGATGCGTCCTGTTGGTCGTTCCCACTTCGCGCAATACGCAACCGCTTTTCGCCATTAAGTCCGGCAGGCGGAACGAGCCGCCTATCTCGATAAGCTCTCCACGGGAGACGATGGCCTCTTTCCCAAATGCCAGCGTGTTGAGGGCAAGCAGGACTGCGGCGGCGTTGTTATTGACTACCGTCGCCGATTCTGCGCCGGTCAGCTCGCATATCAACCCTTCCACCAAGTCGTCGCGGTCGCCTCTTCCCCCCTTGGCAAGGTCGTATTCAAGGTTGACGTTCCCAACGGCGGCGTCATGCGCGGCCATCCCAGCCTCTTCGGACAGAAGGGAGCGGCCCAGGTTCGTGTGAGTGATAACGCCAGCGCAGTTAATTATTTTCACTAGTTTTGGCCGAGCCGATTCGTCCAGTTTGGCCTCTGCCAGGGCGATCCACCCCCCTGCGTCCGCCGGGATGTCCGCCCTGCCGTCTTGGAGCGTTGCGCGCCTGGCTTCGTCTATTTCCCTGCGGATGGCGGAAACGGCGCCCTCCCGCCCGTGTTTGGCTATGAGCTCAACGCTGGCCGGATGGTTGAGCAGGTTGTCCACGGATGGGAGTTTGCGCAACGCCTCGTTTTTCATTTGGATGTGTCCCGTCATGAAGCGGCAGGCGTTTTCGCCTGTTTCACGGCCAGTGGAAGGCTTGCGATGAAGCGGGTTTTCCTGCCAGGCTCCGACCACGCCTCTATTTTGCCTCCGTGACTCTCTATTATTTTGTGCGCCAGCGGAAGTCCCAGCCCCGTTCCCCCGCCTTTGGTTGTGAAGAACGGCTCGAATATCCTGTCCAGGTTTTCAGGCGGGATGCCCTCTCCCGTGTCTTCTATGATTATCCACGCCATTGGCCTGCCGTCTTTGTGTGTCCCGTCTTTGCCCACCGATATGGTGAGCGTTCCCGAATCATTCATCGCGTCAATGCCGTTGACGCACAGGTTCCACAACGCCTGGCGGAATTGAGCCTCGTCCACCTCCACGAAAACCTCCGGTCTCACATCCATCTGGATGGATATCTTACCCTTCACCCTGGGGTCGGATTCAAGAAGCGTGGCCGTTTCGTGGATGATACGGCTCGCGTCCACTATGGAGGGTCTGAGCCGTGGAGGGGAAGTGTATAAAAGAAACTGGGTTATGATGCGGTTGAGCCTGTCGGTCTCCCTTGTGATGATGTTGACGAGCCTTTTTCCGCTCTGATCCAGCAGGGGATCGAGGTCTGCGCTCAATATCTGTATCGAACCGCTCAGGGATGCCAGGGGGTTCCTGATCTCGTGGGCGATGCCGGCGGCCATTCTGCCGATTGCGGCCAGACGCTCGGCGTGGGCCATCTGCCGCTCCATGTTCTTCACGTCAGTCACGTCCTGGAAGACGGCGATCACGCCCTGTGTGACCCCGTCCACGGAAAGCTTGCTTATTGTCATGTTGATGTCCATCCTTCCCCCGGCGCCTCTCACATAGGAAAGCTCCACCTGTCCCGGTTCGTGATCAAGCGCGAAGGAATCCCCGAAAAAACGCCTCAGGTCGCCGCGAGCGAAGACGCTTTCAATCTTTTTCCTGTTTATGTCCTCGGAGGATAGGCCGAGCATCCGCTCGGCGGCGGGGTTGTGGGAGAGTATCGTCCCGTCCAAGTCCATGGCCATAAAACCAGATCCCATGTTCGATAGCACGTTCTCATGGAAAGCCTTGAGCAGGGTAAAGTCCTGGCTTTTTTCTATGAGTTGCTGGTCAGTCTTCCGCAGTAATCCCGTAAGATAACCGCTCAGGAACGCCACCAGGTAGAAAGAGGTGATGTTCATGATGGTTGTCATAACCACAAAGCCGATGTCCGCGTTCTTGTAGAGTGGCGGGAAGACGTAAAACGGCTGAATCGCCCCCCTGAACTCCAGCCCCAGCATCAGGGCTAAAAGGAGGCTTGCGCCCGTGGCGATCACATAGGTGGCGGATTTTGACAGCGCGATGGCAGAGCCTATTATCACGAATATATAGAGGAACGGAAACGGGCTTTCCACCCCCCCTGTGAAGTGGATGATCCCCGTCACCAGGAACACATCGGCCACAAGCTGGAAATAGGCGAACCGGAAAAGGTTTGTGGCGAACCGCGAGAAGATGGCGTAGGCGATGGAAAAAAGGTATGCGAAGGCCACCGGGATAAGCGGCAGATAGGCTTGATTGAGCATCCCGTAGCGGAACTGGAAAAACACAACCAGTCCCATGAAAAACGAGACGACCGCCAGCCGCGCCGCGATCAGTATGAAAACGCCCGGCGACGGCGCGGCGCGAAGGCTGAACCGGCTCACAGTGAGTCCAGGATCGTCCACCATCGGTTTATCCAGCCAGGCGGGAACGGCCATGCGCGGCCCAAACCGCAGTCATATGCCGCCTCTCACCCGTGTTTTCCAGGAGGATGGTTGGCCTGTTAGCCCACCACATCTCCCATTTTGAATATTGGCATGTACATGGCTATGACCACGAAACCCACCACCACGCCCAGGAACACCATTAGCATCGGTTCGAGCATGGATGTCAGCCCCTCAACAGCCGTATCCACCTCTTGGTCGTAGAAGTCGGCTATCTTGTTCATCATGGCGTCCAGCGCGCCAGTCTGCTCGCCCACCTCGATCATCTGCACCACCATGGAAGGGAAAACGCCCTGTTCCTTAAGCGGTTCCGCCAGGCCCTTGCCCTGCTTGATGTCGTCTATTATAGATAGAACCGCCCCTTCGATGACCTTCTGGCCGGCGGTTTTGGCGGTTATGTTCAAACCCTCGATTATCGGGACGCCCGATGCGATAAGAGTGCCCATGGTGCGCGTGAACTTGGCCACGGCCACCTTTTGGATGAGCATGCCGAGCACTGGTATTTTTATGAACAGCCTGTCAGTTACCTCCATCCCCTTGTCCGTCTTGCGTATGTAGATGAAGGTACCAATAAAAGCCGGTGGCATTAGGAAAACTATGTACCAGTAGCCTATGACGAAATCAGACGCGTTCAACACTACCTGTGTAGGCCACGGCAACGCCATCCCGGCGCCGCTGAACATCGTGCCGAACATCGGAATGACGAAAACCAGCAGGAATATCACCACTGTTACGGCCACAGTCATGATTATCGCAGGATAAACCATGGCGGCCTTGACCTTGCCCTTGAGCGCCATGGCCTTTTCCATATAGTCCGCAAGGCGCTCAAGTATCTTGTCAAGGATACCGCCTACCTCGCCGGCCTCGATCATGTTGGTGAACAGCTGGTCGAATACCTTCGGATGCTTGCGGAGCGCATCCGCAAACGTCTCGCCCGTTTCCACTTTGGCCTTTACGTCCAGGAGTATCCTGGCGAAACTCTTGTTTTCCACGGAGGTGCCCAGAATGGACAGGCACTGCACCAACGGCAGGCCGGCGCTTATCATTGTGGCGAACTGGCGCGTGAATATCACGACATCCTTGCCCGTAGGCCCGCTCTCGAAAAGGGTTATGTCCTTGCCCTTGGCCCTTATGGACTTTACCTTGACCTTCTGCCTGGCCAAAATCGCCTTGGCCGCCTCAAGGTTGTCGGCCTCTATCTCGGCAGTCTTGCTTCCAATCTTGGTCTCGAATTTGTATTGGAAAATCGGCATATGCGCTGTTCCTTATCTAAAGTCCGGCTTTGATAATGGGAAACTTCAAGTCAGTTCTTGCCGGCGTCAGCCAGCGCCTTTTGAAACAGCCTGTAAAACATCTCACGATCCTTCACGGCCTTCTTCAGTATAAGCTCGAAGTTTGTGAAATCCGCCTCGTTGACCACAATATCCACGCTACGGGTGAAGGCGGTCATCTGGTCGAGCGTCTTAAAATTTTTGCCGACCAGGACAACGAACATCTTCCTGCGGGTGTCCATGGTCATCGGGTCTATCGCTTTCAGTATGGCGTTATCGGCGGGATTTGCGCCATTGAACCTCTCGTTGAGCACAACCAGGTCGTAGAAGTTGAACTGAAGCTTTTTAAGCCCGTCCTCTGCGTTTTTGACCGGGGTGACAATGAATTGGATCTTTTTCAACGATGGGGTTATGCGATCCAGGTTTTCCAGGTCGGCCACAAGAGCCCTCTTGCTTCCCTCCTCGACCAGGGCCTCCAACTCGTCTTCCATAGCCTCTGCGAGGTTTGCCAGATACTGCCCATCTTTCATCGGGCCTGCGGGGATGGGGACGTTCTGTGTCTCGTCCATTTTTATAGCCGTTGGCGTGGTATCCGGCACCGACGCGCCCATTCCGGGCAACTCTATCCCGGACTGATCCGGCTCTTTGGTGACGGTGATCGTGTTCTTGCATGACGGGCAGGCGAACTTGAGCGTCCGTCCCGGCGGCAGTTTCTCGTCGGGGACGGCTATGACCTTCTGGCAACTCTGGCATGTGACTTTCATCGGCGGTTACCGTTTCTTCCTTTTCAGGCCCAGTGTTTCCTTGTCGTACACCTCGTCCATGCCCAGTCCGTCAATATCGGTAGTGGTCTGGCCGCGCTGGCTCTTGATTGTGTCAATGTTCCGGCCAACGATAGGCTTCCTGGAGGCGTACCCCATGGCCGTGTCCTCGGTGATCAACCCGGCCGCGTAAAGGTCGGTAATGCTTTTGTCGAACGTGCGCCAGCCGAAAGGCTCGGACGCCGTTATGATCTCGTAAAAGGTTTTCCCTTCCGACTCGCCGTTGAGAATAGCGTCTTTGACGCGCAGGCTTGACCCCATTATCTCAAACGCCGCCACCCTGCCGCCACCGGCCTTGGGCAAAAGCCTCTGACAGACGATCCACCTGATAGACTCCGCAAGGCGGATGCGGATCAGCTTTTCCTCTTCCAGATCGAACATGCCCACGATGCGGTTTATGGTCTGTCCAGAGTCCACGGTGTGCAGGGTGCTCATGACCAAATGGCCGGTCTCCGCCGCTGACATGCCTATTTCTACCGTCTCCCTGTCGCGCATTTCGCCGACAAGCACCACCTTGGGCGCCTGACGAAGCGCGGCGCGAAGCCCCCCCGCGAACGTGTCGAAATCTTTGCCCAGCTCTCTTTGGTTGAAGGTGGCTTTCTTGTGCTGGTGCATGTATTCCACCGGGTCCTCCAGTGTCACCACATGGACGGACTTGGTCTGGTTTATCAGGTCGAGCATAGCGGCCAGGGATGTCGTCTTGCCGGATCCGGTGGCGCCGGTGACGAGGACAAGGCCGTTTTTTTCCTCCGCTATCTTGTTGAACGTCGGCGGAAGCTTCAACTCCTGTATGGTGGGTATTCTCGTTTCAAGCTTCCTGAGCACCAGCGAATAGGTGTTGCGCTGGGAGAAGATGTTGACGCGGAACCTGGCCCTGTTTCCAACAAAATACGAGGTGTCTGCCGAGCCGTTTTCGACCAGATGTCTCACCAGGCGCGCGTCGTTGCCGATTATGTTAAGCGCGATCATCTCCGTCTGGAACGGCGTAAGCTTCCAGATTGGGGGATTCATCTCGACATCCACAAGCTGGCCGGACGCTTCCACCTGTAACGCTTTGCCGACCGTCATGTTGAGGTCGGAGACGTTATCGTGGCTGTCGAGCATCCGTTCCAGGATGTTATCCAGCTCAATCCTTCTCATTCAAGGAACTCCTTGAAAATACCAGAGGATGCTAACCCGAAACTGACTACGCAATACAGCAATTATATAACAACTGTTTGTTTTAACCAGAGAAAACTCCTTGTTCGGGCAAATACCGGGGTGGCTCCAGATTGATATGATCCGCGCTTGCCTTGGTGTTTATTGAGGATTTCGGTGAAACTTCAAAAAACCTCTTTATGGCGGTGGCGGACAGCCGCCGTCATCCTTCGGATGCGCCGGTTTGCGCTGGTGTGTTAACATTTCAGATAATCTGTTTTTGCGCCTGGGTTTTGCCCGCGAACATATTCTTCAGAAGGTTTGATGTGACTCTAGTCAGGTTCGCCGATCTTTTTTGCGGGGTAGGGGGGTTCCGCGCCGCCGCGCAAAACGCGCTGGGCAAGGCCGGGCTTGAACCGCGTTGCGTCTTCTCCTGCGATATTGATCCCAAAGCCCGCGCCGTTTACGAGGTCAACTTCGGCGAGGAGCCTCTTGGCGATATAAAGAGAATAAAAGGTTCCGCTGTCCCGGCGCATGACCTTTTGTTGGCCGGTTTTCCATGCCAGGCGTTCAGCATATGCGGGTCGCGGCGCGGGTTTGAGGATGCCAGAGGCACCCTGTTTTTCGACATAGCCCGGGTACTGGAGGCCAAAAGGCCGGCCTCGTTTATTTTGGAGAACGTCAAACAATTACGCGGCCACGATGGAGGGCGCACCCTTTCCCGGATACTGGAGACACTCCAAGGACTCGGCTACGGCGTGGATTGGCGTGTGCTTAACGCGCTTGACTTCGGGCTTCCGCAAAAGCGTGAGAGAGTCTTCATAGTCGGGTTTAGGGGTGGATGGAAAGGTTTTGAATGGCCGGAGGGCGTCGCGCCGATGAAACCGTTGTCGCAGATACTGGAGAGCGATGTTCCCGACTCGTATTACGCGTCGGGCAGGATAAGGCTTGACCGGCAGAAAAAAGGCGCGTGGAAGAGAAAAGGCGGCGGCCCCACGATATGGCACCAGAACAAGGGCGGCAATATCAGCGTCTATCCGTACTCTTGCGCCATGCGCGCTGGCGCGTCCCACAACTACCTGCTTGTGGACGGGGAGAGGCGCCTTACCGAACGGGAGATGTTAAGGCTACAGGGGTTTCCGGAGTCGTTCACGATTTCCTGCAAATACACAGTGGCGCGAAGGCTGATGGGCAACTCCCTGCCTGTTCCGGTGGCCGAAGCGGTGATCTCCTCTATGACGCCCTTTTTTCTGCGGCGAGATGAGGGAGCCGGGAAGAAACTGGCGGGATCCGGCGGAACGCGCGTCAAACCCACTGCGGTAGCCGGATTGTAAAGGAGGCATTTGTATAAGCCACGAATGGGCCGCGCCTGTCCCCTGTGGGAGAGGGTGGCCGAAGGCCGGGTGAGGGGTTTGTGAAAGAAATTGTTTGTACCACTCTCACCCTGCCCATCAAGGGAGAGGGTGGGAGGTTGGCGCTTCGCCTTTGTCCTATTCGACGCGTGGAATTATTGGCTATGCAAAGGTCTCGTTGTAAGGCTGGTTCCTCATTCATGCTACGGCGATAATACTGACAAATGAGCCACGCTACCAATTCTGCCGCAAACCCGCTATCTCCCATCTCCGCCGGTGTCATCAACTATAACGGGCGTGAGTGCGTCGTGGACACCATCCGCTCGATAATGGACAACGGCTATCCCGTCCCGGATGTCATCCTGGTTGACGATTGCTCCACGGACGATAGCGTGGAGATGGTCAAACGCGAGTTTCCATCCGTGCGCGTCTTCGTCCAGCCGAAGAACATGGGGCCAAACGCGGCGCGTAACCGTATATTGAGGGAGTCCCGGAACGATTTCGTCTTCATCACGGACAACGATGTGACGCTGGAGCGCGACTGTCTCCGCCTTCTTGTTGATTCGCTTGTTTCCAAAGAGGGGGCTGGCGTGGTCACGCCAATGGTGCTCGATTCCGTGGAGCGGGACAAAATATACTCAAACGGCGCGGCTTTGCACTTCGCCTGTTTTGGCATGCTCCCGTTGCGGCACGAGCGTATTCCGGAAGGTTTGGACATGGAGCCTCGGCCATCCGTGTGCGGGTCTGGCGGGATCATGCTGGTGGACAAGGGCGCGGCGCTGGCTGTTGGCGGCTTTGACGAGGACTTTTATTTCGGTTACGACGATGGGGAGTTCACTTACAGGATCACGGCGTCGGGCCGCTGTGTCATCCAAGTCCCGCGCGCGAAAATATATCATATAGAAAAGCCGGGCAGGAGGACGGACAGGTTACGGTTCCAGATACGCGGCAGGTGGGATTTTATTTTGAAGAACTACGCGGCCCGGACGCTTTTTTTGCTTGCCCCGGCCCTGTTTGCGTTCGAAATAGCCAACGCGTCGTTCCTGCTCGCCAAAGGGGTTTTTAGCGAGTGGACGAAGGGGCTTGGCATGATTCTGGGCAATATCGGCCACATCATGGAAAAAAGGTCGGCAACCCTGTCCATGAAAAAAAGGCCCGACCGGGAACTGCTTTCGTCTGGCGAGATATTCATCTTCCCATCCCGTCTCGGCGGCGGGATTGTCCCTGTCATAAAGAAGGTTTTCGAGAGTGGGTTGGACGCCTATTTCGCGCTGGTCCGCCCATTCCTATCCAAGTGAGGTTCGTAGCGGATGAATATTTTCACACCAGGTAACGCGCTGGCGCAGATATGGGCGGACGTAAAAAACTTCGCAACGAACGCATATCCCCCGTTTGTGACCGGCGGTGGCGATGAAACGCCGGAGAACATCCCCGTTTTTTCTTTTCACGACGTGATTCCGGGAAAATTAGCCGAACAGTTAGAATACCTCGCAGTCAACGGGTATGAGACCATCACCTCCGCCGAATATCATGCGCGAGGCGGGAAAACGAAGGGCGAGCGGGTCGTCATGCTCACATTCGACGATGGCAGGGCGTCGCTGTGGAACGTGGCTCATCCGCTCCTGAAAAAACATGGGATGCGCGCCGTGGCGTTCATATCATCCGGTGAGATGCTGGAGGCTGTGACTGCGCGGACGCCGACCATGTCCGCCGCCGTGGGGGATGGGGACGTTTTGTGCTCGTGGCCGGAGATAGTGGCGATGCGGGACGTGATTGATTTCCAGTCACACTCTCTTTATCACTGGATGATGTTCACCGGCCCGGAGCTGGCCTGTTTTTTCACGCCGGAAATACGCGGCCAGTGGGCCCGCATAGACCTGCCGATTCCGCGCAGGAACGGCAAAGACGCTATCGAACGAGACCACCCCCTCGGCGCGCCGTTCTACCAGATGGACTCGCGCCTCTCTGGTAAACCCAGGATGATGGAGCCGGAGGCTGTGCGGTCTGCGCTGGCCGCTCACGCGCTAAAAAACGGCGGCGAGGCCTTTTTTGAGCGTCGCGGGTGGTACGGTGAGCTTCTGTCGGTTCATATTGACGCTGTAAGAGGGGCCGATTTTATCTATGAAACCCCGGAGGAAACCTCCATCGCCCTGTTGCAGGCCGCTTGTGAGTCCATGCGGATTATCGAAGACAGGCTCCCCGGCCACGTTGTAAACGTTTTTTGCCCCCCCTTCGCAATAGGCGGCGCGCGGGCTGTGGAGGCCGTCGCCGCGGCTGGGTATAATTATATACACTGGGGGGTAAATGTCCCTGAGACGGCCAAGCCCGTTCCAGGGGTGATTAATGTCACGCGGGTGAAGGACGATTTCGTCTTCCGGCTTCCGGGCAAAGGCCGTCGGTCCCTTTTTAACGCGATTGCCAGCAAGGCTCTGCGGCGCGCGGGGTTTACAGCCTGACCTTTATCAGGCGCAAGGAATCCGCAGGGCGCCCCCGCGCTCACATTATGGCGTTGAGCTTTTCCACTATCGCATGAATCGCATCGTCGGCCTCCTCTACGGCGGCCTGGCACGATCCCGCGCCCCTGTGGCCCCCGCCGCCGTATTCGGCCATAAGCGCGCCCACATCCACTTTGCATGTCCGGTTTATGATGCTGTGGCCCACAGCGATGGTGATCCGCCTCTTGTCGCTACCCGCCCAGAACGCGCGCGTGGACGAGTGAGCCGTCGGGAACAGCGCATAGACCAGGAAACGACTGCCGATCGGGGTGACGGGGAGCTTTCTAAAATCCGTCACCACAACATAGCCGTCCTGGCGGGTGTTTTTTATCAGGCTCTCCTGGAACTCCACCTGCGCCTTGAAAAATTCCCGCGCCCTGTTTTTCACGTCGTCCTGGGCCATTATTTTTTCGAGAGGCAGTTCCCTGATCCATTCGATGAGGCTTATGAAGTATTCACGCGATGGGGCGAACCCGGTGCGGGGGTCCACCGTGCAGGAAAGCCGTACCCAGCCTTCCGGCCGGAGGATGTCGTTGAGCGAAAGTTGCGCGGAGTCTATCCTGTCCACCGCTTCCATAAGGCCTTCATATCTTTTCCACGAAGGATCGGCGTAGTGATCGTAAATGAGCCTTGCGCAGGATGGTGCCACTCCGAATTTGCCCTTGAACGAATCCGGCTTTGAGCCGTACTCTCTTTCCGATATGTGATGGTCGAACCAAATGGCGCAGTCGGGGTGATGCGGAAGGTTGACTATTATGTCCTCGCCCGTCACGTCCACTTCCCGTTTCTGTATCATCTGGGGATGGACGAATAATATGTCGTTTATTTTCTCGACATCCGAAAGAAGGACGGAACAGACAAGCCCGTCAAAGTCGCCTCTTGTTATTATCCGCATCGAGTATCCCCCAAACCGATCATGACCAATTCACCGGCAAATGTCAGGTTTTTTTCCGCCCCGTTCCGGAAACCCGCTTGTCCGACTCTTCGACGGCGTCCCCCATCTTCTTCTTGTGCTCTTCCAGCTTCGCCCTGATATTATCGTCCGACAAAGCCAGTATCCTCGCCGCAAGCAGGGCCGCGTTTTTGCCGCCAGCCTTGCCTATGGATACCGTCGCCACCGGCACGCCTCCCGGCATGTTCACCGTGGATAATAGCGCATCCAGGCCGTTAAGAGGCCCACCTCCCATCGGGATTCCAATCACCGGCAAAAGAGTTTCCGCCGCCACCACCCCGGCAAGATGCGCCGACATGCCTGCGCCCGCTATCACGATCCTTGCCCCGCCTGCCTCTGCCTGTTTGATCAGGGAGCGGACTTTCCCCGGCGTCCTGTGGGCGGAGGCTATGTGAAGGCTGTAGCTTATGCCCATCTCGTCGAACACTTTTATGGCCTCGTGGCCAGTCTCAAGGTCGGATTCGCTTCCAAGAAGTATCAGGATTTCCATTCAGCAGGCCGCCTCCTCTGGGACTATTTTACCTGGATTTAATATGTTGTTCGGGTCGAACACGGCCTTTAGCCTTCTCGTAAGCCCGATCCCGATCCCGCCTATTTCCTTTCCGATGTACGCCGCCTTCGATATGCCGATCCCGTGCTCGCCGGACAGCGTGCCGCCAAGCTCAAGGCAGATGTCGAACACCTCGTCCACGGCGACCTTGGCGCGTTCATATTCCTCTTTATCCTTCTTGTCGGTCATGACGTTGACGTGGATGTTGCCGTCCCCGGCGTGGCCGAAGTTTATTATGGGAAAACCCGACCGCTCCGAAAGCTCCGAAAGCCGCGCCATAAGAGCGGGGATCATCGAACGCGGCACGGTCACATCCTCGTTTATCTTGGAAGGGCGCACGCGCAGGATCGCCGGGGAGATGGACCTTCGCACTTTCCACAACGTCTCCCGTTCGGCCTCGTTTTTGGCCACGTCCACTTTCACAGCTCCCATTTCGCCGCATATCCGCGTGATGCGGGCAAGCTCCGCGTCTGCTGTGGCGGCGATACCGTCGGTCTCGATCAGCAGTATCGCGGCGGCGTCGGTGGGAAGCCCGGCGTGAAGGTAATCCTCCACGGCGGCGACGGCGCTTTTGTCCATGAACTCCAGCGTGCGGGGGATTATCTTGTCCCGGATGATGGCGGAGACGGTTTTGGCGGCGGCGTCCACAGTGGCGAACACGGCCAGCGCAGTCCGCGCAGACTCTGGCTTGGGCAGGAGCCGCAGTCGTATTTTCGTTATCACTCCCAGCGTCCCTTCAGAGCCGGTCATCAACCGTGTAAGGTCATAACCCACCACGCTTTTCACAGTCCTTGCGCCGGTGTTTATTATTTCACCAGTCGGCAAAACCACCTCCAGCCCCAGCACATAGTCGCGGGTGACGCCATACTTTACGGCACGCGGCCCACCGGCGCCGGTGGCCACATTGCCGCCGAGCGTGGACATTTTAAGCGACGCGGGATCGGGCGGGTAAAAAAGCCCCAACTCCTCCACCTTCTGCTGGAACGTGGCGGTGATGACGCCAGGCTCCACGAAGGCGGTAAGGTTGTCCGTGTCTACCTCAAGGATGCGGTTCATCCGTGTCATGGAGAGCACGACGCCAAAATGCGTTGGAATCGCCGAGCCGACGAAGCCCGACCCAGCCCCGCGAGGCGTGACGGGGAAACCGTGTTCGTTGGCCAGTTTCAATACCGCGCTGACCTGCTCCGGCGAACGCGGGAACGCGACCAACTCCGGTATGCGCTCTTCCCCCGTGGCGTCGTAACCGTAGACGAGAAGGTCTTCCCTTTCGACTGTAACGTCACCGGACGGGAAGATGTCCTTAACCTTTTGTTTTACGCTCTGATCCATCATGGGAATCTATGGTTGATTGAGGGTTAATGATAACACGGAGGGCAGGGGGTTAACCAGTTTTGCTTCCCCGTGGTCGCCTGACCACGGCTCCTTTCCCTTTCTCGTTTGCCAAGAAGACTTTTGCATAACCAAACGATTTAACAACATTGTCGTCCTGAGCGCCAATGAAGTCATAATGCCTCCAAAATTTTCGCAATCCGCGCCAGCGATTCCGCCAGCGCCGCGCCCGGCAATCACCGCTCACTAAAAGGACTTTACGCGAAATCGGGGAGGAGTTAAATGGCAGTTGAGGAGAATGAGTGTTTTGTAGCATGTGAGGAAGATGAGGCTAATGAATTCAAAACAGTTTTACCCACTTCCCCGTGGCCGCCTCGGGTTGCCGCCCCAAATCCTTTCTCCTCCTTACAAAGGGGGAGTGGCGCGAAGCGCCGAGGGGGTCTAATTCGATTTTGAAATGATCCTCCTGGAGCACATGCCAGCGAAGCCTAAGTGAGGGTTCTCTGCCTGTTTTTCGTCGGCCTGTGTTATCCAATTCTGTTTTAGCAGACGCAACCTCAATACCACTTCCGTTAGCATAATTGACAAAGGCTTCAAGGGTGGCTGACCAAGAACTGAAGCGCCGTTTGTACGGGCCTTGCGAAATTGTTGACGGCGCACTATATAGTTCTTTGAACCGTGGTTGTCGTCCGTAATGTCGCCAGAGAGTGAGCAAGTTCTCGAAAAGGCGCTCGTCGGAAATATCGACTTCATTTGAAAGATAAAGGCCGGCAATGCTAAGAGCTTTATTCCATGATCCGAACCTTCTGCTGATAGTTGTAGGATCATAAATGCCGTGTTCGCTATATTTTCCGATAGTAACTTTGCCCAAGTTCAACTTTTGCGCCACAAGTTTCATATCCGCTATTAGATCATCGTCTGAGACTGGAGTTCCTGCTACGCGAGACAATTCGAACTTTTTCATCCCGTCTCTACTCAGCGCGCTCCCTGAAGCGTTTTCATCTTGCCCACCTTCCGGGGCGTACGGCTTTTGCCGCGACCTGGCTTGCTCTCCGCCATGTCCTCCGTCCGCATGGCCACCGCCTTCGTCATCCACTGGTTTAATGTCTGCCCGCGCCGGGCCGCGTCCAGCGCGGCCATTTCATGAAGTTTCTCGCCTATGCGCACCGTGACGGAGCCTTTGAACGGTTTCTTCGGATCAATACCTCTCTCGCGGCATAGGGCAAGGTATTGGTCAACCGTGCCCCTGAACGCTTTCTCCAATTCGCTAATGGTTCTGCCTTCATACAGGAGCGTGTCGGTCACAAACAACACTTCTCCCCTCAGCGTCCCGCTGTCCAAGTCTGGCTCGACGGAGCCTGAGTAACCTTTGTGCTTAAATACCTTATCCATCAAATCTCTCCATGCCTTGTTAGGTGCTCAACTGCCTTTTCAAGAATTCGCCGTGGCAACGAGTTTTCTCCCCGCCCATGAGGACGGAACAGGTGAAATATATCGCCACGTTTTGTGTGAGCGAAAAAACAGTGAGACCCGCCTTTTTGAACGAGTTCATATCCACAAGATTCAAATACGCTCACCAATTCGCTCCAGGAAAAATCCGCAGGAATGCGTCTTAGCCTTGCAAATAGCTTTTCCCTTTTACCCATAAATCTTAACTGTATTCATACTTGCAATCATATCATGAGTGCATTGGATATGCCGCAAGAATAAAAACCGCTAATCAAAACCTTCACGCCGCGCCGGGGATTGGGGTATCCTCGTGATGAAAACCGTTTCGCATGAGGATTCCAATGAGACCGTTCTTGAACTTGCTGGGCCTTGCCGGGGTGTTGGGCGTCACTGGCGCCCTTGTGTCGGGATATCTGATCCGGTTCGGGTTTGCAGGGTCATCCATACACATCGGTTGGGGGCTCATTGCGCCAATCGCCCCGATGCTGGGCTTTTCGATAACGCTTTTTTATTTCATCGCCACCGGGCAGGCCGTGCGGGAGGCTGTTCAAAAAGGTCTCGCCACAAAGGAGGATTACGACGCCACGCGCAGGTTCAAGGCGAAACTGTTCCCGTGGATCGTCGGCGCGATGGTAGCCCTGATGGCGGCTCCGCTTTCCGGGGCGGCGTTCGACACGGGGAAAATCCCGCGATACGCCCACGCCGTCATCGCATGGGGGGCGCTGGCCGTCTTGTGGTACGCCTGGTGGAAGGCCGTCTCCACGTTGCAGGAGAACTCTGCGATTCTCATGAAGACGGGGCGGGCCATGCGGGAGGATTTGAAAATAGGGGAAGGCGATGGCGCCGGTGAAGACCGATTACCTTAAATCCCGTTGCGGACTCTCTTATCGATAGTTATAATGTAATACGCATAGCATATCGATAAGGAGATTATGACTACCGTTAAAGTCTCGCCAAAATTCCAGGTCGTCATCCCGCTAGAAGTGCGGGAATCTATGGGGATCGCCCCGGGCGAAAGATTCCAGGTTTTCCAGTACGAGAACCGGATTGAGTTCATCCCGGTAAAAGAGCTTAAAAAAATGCGCGGGTTTTTAAAGGGGATGGACACCTCCGTTTACAGGGATGAGGACCGGACGTGAATCTGGTTGATTCATGCGGGTGGCTCGAATATTTCGCCGATGGGCCAAACGCCGGGTTCTTCGCCAAGCCAATCGAAAAGGTGGAAAAGCTTTTAGTTCCCACGATCTGCATTCTTGAAGTTTTCAAACGGGTTTATCAGCAGGGTGGAGAGGATGCCGCCTTTCAGGCCAGCGCTGCGATGAACCAAGGGATTATTGTGGAAATGGACGCCGCAATCGCAATGAAAGCCGCTAAAATTGGCGTCGAGATGAAAATGCCGCTTGCCGACAGCGTTATCCTGGCGACCGCCCGCGCCCGTGGCGCCACTATCTGGACACAGGACGAACATTTCAGGAATATCGCCGGGGTGAAATTCGTAGAGAAGAAATAAGGGGCGAACCCTTGTTGACCCCACAACCCGCCTCCATTAACATACTCACAGGCGCGCCTTCACGATGAACCGTCACGCAAAACAGCGCGCCGTTTTGATGGCGTCGGATAAGGCTTAATTAAATGAGAAGCGACAGAATACGCAAAGGTGTCCAACGCGCTCCCCATCGCTCACTGCTATACGCCACGGGCGTTACGGAGGCCGCGATGAAAAACAGCCCGTTTGTGGCGATAATATCCAGTTTTACCGACATCATTCCCGGCCACATCGGGTTCCGTGACCTGGAGCGGGCCATCGAAAAAGGAATCCACACCGGCGGGGGACAGGCGTTTATGTCGTCCGTTCCGGGCGTGTGCGACGGAATAGCGATGGGGCACAAAGGGATGCACTACTCCCTGCCCACACGCGACCTGATCGCCGACCTTATAGAGTGCGTGGTGGAGGCGCACGCCTTCGACGGGATGGTGATGCTCACCAACTGCGACAAAATAACGCCGGGCATGTTGATGGCCGCTGGGAGGCTGAACATTCCCACTGTGGTTGTGACCGCCGGGCCGATGATGGCGGGCGTGTACAAGAAAGAGCGCCGGTCGCTGGTGAAAGACACGTTCGAGGCCGTGGGACAGTATCAGGCCGGGACGATGAGCCTTAAAGAGCTTACGGCCCTCGAAAAAGAGGCGTGTCCCGGCCCCGGCTCCTGTTCGGGCATGTACACGGCCAACACGATGGCGTGCGTGACGGAGTCCATCGGGCTTAGCATGACCGGTTGCGCCACGGCGCTTGCGGTGAGCGGGAAAAAACGGAGGATCGCGTTCGAGTCCGGCGTTCTGGTGTGCGACCTTATACGGCAAAACCTGCTCCCGCGCGACATTATGACCCGTGAAGCGTTCGAGAACGCCATCCGTGTTGACCTGGCGCTAGGCGGCTCCACCAACACGGCTTTGCACATCCCGGCCATCGCGCACGACGCTGGGGTCGAACTGCCGCTTGAGACGTTCGACATACTTTCACGCACGACCCCGCAAATCGCCAGCATCCAGCCGAGCGGGACGGATTTGCTGGAGGACTTGGAATACGCGGGCGGCATCCCGGCGGTTCTGCGGGAGCTTAAGTCGTTGCTACACGACGTTCCCACCATAAACGGTAAGACTATCCACAAGATAGCGGGGGTGGCGTTTAACCAGAACCGTGATGTTATACGGAGCCTTTCCAACGCGTACAAAAAAGAGGGCGGCATAGCCGTGATGAAGGGTAGCCTGGCCCCGGCGGGGGCGGTGGTAAAACAGGCGGCGGTAGTGGCGGAGATGATGAAGGTGAAGGGCAAAGCCGTCTGTTTCGACTCCGAAGAAGATGCGATGAAAAACATCATGGCCGGCAAGGTGAAGGCTGGCGACGTGGTGGTTGTGCGTTACGAAGGGCCAAAAGGCGGGCCGGGAATGCGGGAGATGCTGGCGCCCACGGCGGCCATCGCGGGGATGGGCCTGCAGAACTCCGTGGCGTTGATAACCGACGGCAGGTTCTCCGGCGGCACACGCGGCCCCTGCATCGGCCACGTCTCGCCAGAGGCTATGGAAGGCGGCCCGATAGCGCTGGTTAAGAACGGCGACATCATCGAGATAGACATACCACGGCGCAAGGTCAATTTACTTGTGTCCAAAGCGGAGATGGCGCTGAGGGCGAAAAAATGGAAGAGGCCCGCGCCGAAAATAAAGAGCGGCTACCTTGTGCGCTACGGGCAAACGGTTTCCAGCGCGGCGCAGGGAGCTATCCAGAGGGAAAACCTTTTGGGCAAAAAGTGAGCTCAGGCTGAGTCGCATAATATGCGCCACCCGTGTTTCCGAACACCTGTAACCCATGTCACCGGTCTATACAGCGGGAGAGGGCGGCGCGTACCCGCGCCGGGTGAGGGGTTCTTCGCTACCCATTGCTTTTCCCCCCGATTAGGTTTATAAAATAGTCAGGTGCGCGTGACACGGTGATATTCTCCCCGCCGTGGCTCGATGGAAACATCGTCGCGTTTTGTGGGGTTACTGGGAGGCCCCACCGCGCACTCGTTTTTTTACTTCCACTCACCATAAAGAACCTTCCCGGTTCTTATTAAAGCTTTCACGTCTCTAGCGTGTGTCTCCCTGAACGAAGTTATGAATGTTTCTCTTCCACCCGATTGCGCCGCTTTAACGACCGCCCAATAAGCCTTTTCTCCGTCCCTCACAATGATGAACTTATTCTCATTGGTCTTTACAATCACCGTCGGTGATTCGCCCATCAATGGCAAAACGGTTAAATCCTCCGGCGTTATTTCAGGGTGGCGGAAATGGATATGTTTTAAGGAATACGGAGAAAGGAGCGCGACCTTATTTTTCGCCCCGATAGCCGCCGCCGCAGAGTCTTTAACTCTCATCACCGGAAACGCCCCTTGTGGATTCTTTAACCAGTCAATAAATGATGGGGATTGGACAATATCTTTTAACGCGGCGTTGGCGAAATCTGCGGGGACGGCTTCCAGTTTGTCCGCGAGCGTTTGCAGGGTTTCCGCGTTGCGCGTGACAAGCCCTGGATGATAACCCCAGCCGGGGTCTATCCCGGCCGGAACGTCAACGACCTCGCCCGTGCGTGGGTTTGTCCATTCGTAGGGATTGTCCGTCGGCGAGGCGTCCGGCCCCTTCAACCCCCTGCGATCCAAATCCCTTTGAGATAGCTGGATAACAGAACACCGGCAGTTCCAGCCGTTGGGTGGATAGTGCGGGTCTATCCCCGCGTGGGCGGGGGAATCCGGGGAAATGGCGTTTGAAACAGACGTGGCGCGGGTCTATCCCCGCGTGGGCGGGGGAATCTCCAATGGTTTTTGTAGCACGTTTCGTTAAAGGGGTCTATCCCCGCGTGGGCGGGGGAATCCTTCGCGCTTTTCGTGTCCCTTGTGGCGTGTGGCCGGTACTGGTCGCCTGACAATACCAACACCAGTACAATGAGCGGGAACACCACCACAAACCCGAATGGCAACAGTCCCCCGCTCACTTCCAGCGTGTACGACATCGTGATAGACACAGTGGCAGTGAGTACCGTGACCGATCCGACTGCCACCCCGCCAACAACCGTGACGGCGTACACGGTTTACTTCACTGATCCAGTGGCGGTCAACACCGCCTTCACCGATGGCTACATCTTGCAGGTGGATGGGGAATTTCATGCCACGCCGATACCGGCGATGAGCGGGAAAGGGATTGTGGCATGGATACCGGCAACTTCCGGCCAGCACATGCTGGCGATCTGGGACGGGCAGGGCAGGCACAGCGCTCCTTATCCGATAGTGACCCCATGACGGGAGATAATGATGGAACGGACGCGCCTCTTTTGGATACTTATTGCGGCAGGGTTGGCGTTTGCCCTCGCTGTGCAAACGGTGATGTGGGTTTCGACAGTGACGAGTTAGACAAGGAAAACGCGGAATTTCCCGCGACACTTAAAGGAGAAAAAGAACGTGCTTAACGCAATCAAGCTTATCTTTGAACTACGCGGCATACTGTCCGGCTACAAGACTTACATAGGGCTTGCCGCCACAATGATGGCCCTGACTGCGGGGTTCCTTACAAACCAGGTCATCCCGTGGATGGATGGGAGCGTTGACACGATGGCTTTCATCAAGGGCCTGCCGGGGTTCGTCGCGCTTATGACTGCGGCGTGGACGGCGGGGGCGTTGCGTAGCGCCCTCCCCCCCCCGAAACCCTAATGCGCGCAATTGCGTTTGCGGGGTCGGGGACAGCGGCGGAGGAGACTCGCGTTAACGCGCAGAAAATCGTGAACCTCTACCCTGTCATAGAGGGCGCTTTTGCGCGGTCGGGAATAACAATGGTTTCCACCCCCGGTTTAAAACCGTACAGGAACGGCCCGTCGGGGGCGTGCCGGTCGAATGGGACCATTTTCAAGGGAAAAGCCTATTTCGCCCACGGCCAATACCTGATTTCCATTGACCAGGCTGGGGCTATGGTCACGGTCGGGACCCTTAATACCACCGCTGGGCGGGTTGTGCTGGACTCCAGCCGTACACACATCGCGCTGACCGACGGGGTGAACGGCTATTATTTTGACGGGACGACGTTTGGGGTGATAACGGACATAGATTTTCCCGTATGCGACTGGATCACCTGCATCCGGGGGTTCTGGGTGGCCTGCCAGGCTGGGACGGACTCCTTCTTTGTATCTACGGTGGATGACCCTACGTCGTGGGCGGCGTTGGGATTCGCTTCGGCGGAACGCAAACCGGATGCGGCGCGGGCGGTGGTCGCCAATGGCAACACGCTTTGGGTTTTAGGGGACACCACCATAGAGGTGTTCGTTTTGACCGGGAACGCTTATTTCCCGTTTGAACCCGCCACCTATATTGTGATCAACTGGGGAGTCCATGCGCCGCATTCAATAGCGCAAACCTCGGACTCCATATATTTGCTTGGTAAATCGCAAGATGGGGGGTTCGCCGTCCTTGAGCTTTCGTTTAACAGTGGAATGACGGTCATTTCATCGCCGGACATTACCGCGCAGATCGAAAAACTGGAAAGAGACCACGACATTAGCGATGCGATAGGGATGTGCATGTTCGAGCGCGGGTCTTTGTTCTACGTCCTGACCTTCCCGTCTGCGGATGTTACATGGGTTTATGACAAAAATACAAAAGTTTGGCATGAGCGGAAAAGCCCCGGAATAGGCCGGTGGCAGGTGAATGGGCATGTGTACCTGGGCGGCCTCCATATCGTCGGTGATTTCGCGGATGGCCAGTATTACACGTTGGACAAAGATTACTACCTGGATGGCGCCCTGCCCATTGAACGCCTGTTGAGGACGGGGTTTATCTTTGATCCCGAAGGCAAAGCTTTACATCACTCTTATATCGAGGTGGAATACGCCCCCGGCGTGGGATTGGCCTACGGCGACGGGGCCGACCCTGTCGTCCGTATCCGGTGGAGCGACGACGGGGGATATACATGGAGCAACGGAATACTGTTGAACATCGGCAAAACGGGAGAACGGAATGTACAGGTGAAGGCGCGGCGGCTGGGGATGGCGCTAATGAGGGTTTATGAGTTCCTGACGGTAGAACCGGTCCCCATTACGATCCTTAACGCTTATGTGGTGGTGAAATGAGAAACCGGGCGACTCCGCCGCCGCCGCCGACAGACTCGGCCATGTTGACCCCGTGGTTGCAGTCGTTGGCGGGGCGATTGAGGATCATCGAGGGGTATGAAATAGCATGGACTCCCGCCCTGGTGGCGGCAAACTCCACAAGCCTCCAGACTGTCACCGTGACGGGGTTGAACCCGGACGATATGGTGTACGTCAACCTACCCGGCTACGTCTCTGGCGTGGTCGTGGCCCATGCGCGCGTGGCGGCGGCGGACACGCTGGCGGTGACATTCGCCAATGTGACGGGGGGCGCTGTGACCCCTCCGGCGGGGACGTACAAGGTTATGGCGGTGCGGATATGAACATCCGCCGGGCCACCGTCTTGGACGTACCGCCGCTGGTATGGATGTGGGTGGCGATGTGTAAAGAAGTCAACGGCAAAGAGCCGGAGCCGTACCATGCGGCGAAATATTTTTCCGCGATGACTTGCAGGCTGTTCAACGCGGAGCTGGCGGAAAGGAATATGGCGGCGCTGGCCATTAACGAAGAAACCGGGCTGGTTATCGGGTGCGTTGTGGCGCAAGAAGCGGACGACGCCAGGGAAAAAGTTTTTTTTGAAAATTTGTACGTCCTCCCGTCCAATCGTGGGGCCGGGGTGGCGAGGGCGCTTGTTAAAGCGGTGTTGGAGTGGGGACGAAGCAGGGGCGCAAACGTGTGTGAAATGATGGTAAAACCGGATCTCGTGAAATTTTATGAACGGATAGGGTTCCAACACGAGCTGACGCAGATGTCGGCGACGATAGATGTGGCTTTGGGGCGGGTGAACTCGGTGGGTGAGGGAGGGGAATGTGTATGAGTCGCTTCCCCCTTATCAGCCGTACTACCCGCAAAGTGGCCCGTCTAACGGAATAACGGGATATAACCCCTCCTTTTTGGGGGGTAACGGAGGAGGGAATGGTATGGAATTGGCGCCGTATATAGCGATAGCGGGAATGCAAGTACTTAGCAATTTGATGGGTCAACAAAGCGCTAATAGCCAAAATTCGGCGATGATGCAGATGTCGGCGGAGCAGTTTGCCCAAAATTACGCGCTGTCCGTGCAACAGTTCAACTGGACTAGACAATACCAGCAAGGTCTGCTGGGCGTCCAGCAAGGGCAACTGGCGCTTGGCCAGCAGGCGTTACAGGTAAACACCGGGTTGACGGCCACGGGAATGAGCGGCGGGTGGGCGGCGCAATCAACGAGCAACTGGTTCCAAAAGGCGTATTCTGATTATGCGTTCAACTACAATCAGGGCGCGCTTGCGGAAAACGCGGTAAACAACAAGAATTACAACACAGTTTTGGGCGTGTATGAAGTCGCCGGGCTGAGCTCGTTGCAACGGCTGACCAACCTAGTGTCCGGCAAGACCGACCCGTTGCACACCACGGCGTACGAGTTGCGGGATAAAGCGGCGTTGAAGGCCGTGGATGAGGCGGCGCGGGCGCGGGGGATGGGCAATTCTGGGAGGGTGTTGAAAGAAATCGCGGACTACACCGGCCAGCAGGCGGTAAACGACTTAACCACCCAGGCCGTGCTAGAAAGAAGCATCGCGTATGGCGGGATGCCGTTTGCGGAAAGGTTGCAGAGGCCAATCATGCCGGGGGCCGCAGACCCCAACGCGACGGGCCACGCGGCCAGCGCGTATGACCATTGGATGGCCGGGGCGAACCATTCGCTTTCCAATATCGCCGATTCCGCTATTGCGCATGGGGTGAATGACTCCGCCGGGTCGCATGACCAGCCCCGCGACGCGGTGAATCCCCACGCCTCGTCGCATCCCCCCGATCCATTGCATTCCCCCCCCACCACCGGCGGCGGCGTCTTAGTGGGCGGGCCTGATCGGTAGCGCTAAGTACATCATGAAAGGAATAAAACATGCCATATAGAGGATATGCACTACCCAATTATATACAACCGCCCGGCCTGTTGGACGGGATACCCCAGATTTTTGGGCAATACCTGGGATACAGGGAACGCCAGGACGCCCAAAACCGTTCTGACTCCAGGTACGAGGACGCCATCACGCGGGAAGCGGCGCGGCACGATGAAACCACTGCCAGGGACGACGCGAGTATCGAGCGCACCCAGGCTAACGCCGACCGCAGTTACGACTTGCAATTGTCGGGGCAAGAGTTTAATCAGGCAAGGCAAACGGAAGCGGACCGGCTGTCCGCGAGAGAGAAAACCGCCGACTATTTGGCAAAGTATGTCCTTCCGGCTTTGTCGCATAGCGGCGCGGCGACGACAGACCGGTTAACGGCGGAAGCGGAGGGTTATATAAGGATTGACAAAAACAACGGCAAGCCTGAAAGGCTGGCGGAGTTAATGAAACCGTCGTTCGAGCAAATGAAATCCGAGGCCCGCGCCCAGGGAGTGACGGAAGACTTTCTCCAAAAGCTGTTCGGGGACAAGTTTGATTATAACCACACCGCAGACCTGGGCAGAAAATTCAAAACTATTATTACCGACGAGCAGTACGCGAGGGGCGCGACGATAAAATCCATCACAAACTCGGACGGGTTTGTAGGCGCCCTTGTGGGGGACGACACAGGGGGTGTGCAATTGAAAACGTTGAAGGAAGGCGGCCCGCCCAAAGGGGATTTCTCCTACGCCGAACGCACCGACAAAGACGGAAACGCCGTCCCCGGCAAGATAGACAAACAGACCGGCGCATGGGAACCTTACGCCGACGGGTTTGGCGGGAAACCCACAAAATCCGGCGAGGGGGTCTCCGCCGCGAAACAGGAAGAAATGAACCGGCAGAACGGCGCGTTCGACCGGGCAAAAAAAGAACTCGGCGATATGACCCCCGCCGAGCGAAAGTCGCGCCCAAACGAACGCAGGGTGGATCAGTTGCAAAAGATTATAGACAAAGGCCGCTACGGCGGCGCCGATGATCCGGGAAATGAAGCCCCCGGCGCCCCGGACGCCAGGGGATGGGGGGAAGTAATAAAAAAGCGGGACAGCAACTCGACGATAGAGACGGTCCTGGGGGGCAAAAAAATAACAATCCCCACGCTGGTGCCAACGCTGACCGCCACCGAGGTTAAAACGCTTGCGGATTTGCCGCCGGGCGACCAGATACCGCCGGAAATCGTTGCCAAGGCAATCGAGTTTGCGAAGGACAGGGTATCACACGGTTTATCGCCGTTCAACGTCCCCGGCAAGCCGATGTTTGAAGGGGCAGGCCCCGCCCGCGCGCTTACCGGGAGCCAGGATGCCGGAGCCAACACCCCTTCGCCGTTGGCGACACAACAACGTGGCAACCACCGGGCGGTGACGAGGGAGGAAATAGAGGCTGTGGCCAAAGAGAAAGGGGTAAGTTACAAGCAACTCCGAGACGCGCTTAAATTACGCGGGGCGAATATCATGGATGGATACCAGTAACGCCAATGGCCAGGGACCTTGTTTCTGAATTCGGGTTAGACGGCGGCGGCGGGACTGCCACCGCAGAGCCGAATTCCGTTGCAAAAAGGGACTTGTTCGCCGAGTTTGGGCTGAGCAAAAATAACAACCCGTCGCGCGACTTGATTTCTGAGTTCGGGTTAGACGGGCCGATGGCGGTGAGGTTCAACCCGCGTGACGCAGTGGAACCGTCCATTCCGGTGGCGTTCCGACACGACGGCCCACAGCGGCTCCCTCAAAACCCGCTCAGCGACGAACGCGGACGGTTTAACCCATACTCCGACACCGGGGAACTTAACGCCATTCGTCCGCTGGAAGCCTCGTTTGACCCGGAAACCGCCCTGCCGCCGTCCCTTTCCAAAGCCACATCCTTAGAGGCACGGGCAAAACCCGCCCCGCCTGCGCCGCCAGAGAGCGGTTGGGGGGACATTTTTGGAAAGAGCGCGGTACGTGGCGGGATTGGTTCGCTGGAAAGCGTTGGCGGGCTGGTGCAGGCGGCGCAGGACCGGCTGGCTATCGCCGCTGTGGTTCCTATGCCCGATATGCCAAAAGTTGGCAAGGACGCGACTGATTTCTGGGAAGCCGCCAAAAAAGGCTATGAGGTCAACCCCGGTCAGAGTTACGCCAAGAAGGTCTTCAGCAACGCGGTGGAATCAGTCGCCCAGAACATGCTCTTGATGCCGACCTACGCGATAAACCCATCATTGCCCCTGATATCCATGTCCATGCTGGCGGCGGGTGATGATTACGCCAAGAAGATACGGGACGGGGCGAGTCCCGACACGGCGGCGAGGTCGGGCATTGTCACACTTATAACGGAATATACGACAGAGCTTCTTCCCTTCAAAATCCTTATGGACGGGAAAATGCCGTTCCTAAAGAAGGTGATACTGGAGGCCGGGTTCGACGTGCCGGGGGAGATGCTGGCCCAAGCCGTCGAGGCGGGGGTGGAGAAACTGTCCACCCAGCCAACCATGTCCATGAGGGAGTATCTGGACGGGATCGTGGACGCCGGGGTGTCCTCTATGATCGCCGCCGGGATGATGACTGCGGGGACGCATCCATTCGTCCATCAGTCCGGCGAATCACTGGGGAAAGGCGTCCCCCTCGACACCGGGCCTAACCAGGGCGTCCCTTTAGATACGCGAGGCGATGCGGCGGCTCCCGTAGAGACTGTCAAAAGGCGGGAGAACGCCCCCGCGTGGAACGAGTTGAAAGCGGCGCTGGCGGATCGGCCCGCCCAGCCAGCCCCATCCTCCCCTATCCGCCCCGTTCAAGCGGACGGACAGGTTGACAAAAGGGTGGCGGAAACCACCGCGCAGTTCTCGCCGGAGACTTTGGCGAAAATAGAATCGTTGGCGGGTGGGCCGCAGAACGTTGGCCCGGCCATGCGGATGATGGAGCCGATACTTAAAGAAACTATCCGGTTGGAGGACGCGGTTTCCGGCGTGGGACAACCGGCGCAACCCGGGTTTTCGACGTGGGACGACCTTTTCACGAATTGGGACGACGCGGACAAATGGGGGCGGAGTATCGCCCGCGCCGGGATGTCGGAAACAGCGATGGACATGGTGAAGTTGAAACAGGCCGACGGGCGGCCACTCGCCGAGAAAGCGTATGACCGTGGGATAGGGGCGTGGGCCGTATTGCAGGGAGTCCCTAAAGCCGCCATGCGCGCGCAATCCAGATTTTACGCCAACCCGGAATCGTTTTTCAAAGAACTGATCGTGTTCTCCGAGACGAACGGTGTTGACCAGGCCCGGAAAGACATCATAGCCAGCGTTGAGACACAACCCATACCACAGGCCACGGTATACGATGCGGGATCAAAAACCGCAGTGAACCCATCCACCGGCGAGATAGTGGACTCGCCACCGCCGGCCCAAAAAGTGCGGCAGAAAGTGGTTTTGTCCGTTGAGGAGTTGCGCAGGATTGAAAACCAGAAATTCACCAACGAAGGGGCCGCGCGGGATTCCCTGAAAGGACTGCTTTTCAATTACGATATCAAGGCGGACGACCTGGGCGTGGACCAGTTGAAAAACGGCAAATGGCGGGTCTACGCCAAACCGCAGATGTTGAAACCGCGTCAACAAGGCTCGGCCCCTGCGCCCGCATCCCAACCCGTGATCGAGAACCCGCCGATAAAAGGGGTGGATGGAGCCGAGGGCGTAACGTCAACGGAAGGTGGGATGAAAGTAGGGTTCACATATTCCGTGGTGGACGGCGGCGACCTTATCGTGTCACACGACAGCGGCATGAACCCGAACCCGAAGTTCCCCACCGAACTGCAACCACGAGACCGAAGCCGGGCCGCGTCGGAGTTGCAGGTGGAAAAGATATCAAACACGCTTAACCCGGCATTGCTTGGCGAAAGCCCACTGGCCGGGAATGGCGCGCCCATTATAGGCAAAGACGGTGTGGTGGAATCCGGTAATGGGCGGACGATGGCGATAATGCGGGCGTACCGGAAAGGGAATGGGGAAGATTATCGCGCCTGGCTGAAATCCAGCGGGGACAAATACGGGATCGCCCCGGCGGCGATGGAAGGGATGGCAAACCCTGTGCTGGTCCGCAAACGGACAACGGAAGTTGACAGGTTGAATTTCGTCCGGCAAGCCAACGAATCATCGGTATCTGCGATGGGCGCTGTGGAGACCGCCAAATCCGACGCAGGGCGGATGCCGACGCTGGAACGGTTTTTCCCAAGCGAAAACGGGTCGCTGAACAACGCGGAAAACAGGGATTGGATACGCGAGTTTGTCGCGCAGGTTCCGCAGAACGAACGGGGGACGATGATGACCCCGGACGGGAGCCTGTCACAGGCTGGGCTTATGCGGATACGCAACGCGATACTGGTAAAAGCCTATGGGGATTCCCACGTTGTGCTTGCGATGGCGGAATCACTGGACAACAACGTCCGCAATATCACCAACGCGATGATACAGGCGGCGCCCAAACTGGCGGAGTTGAAAGATGGCATTGCCAGCGGGAACTATCACGACCTGGATATTTCCAGTGACTTGGCGAACTCCGCCGGGAAACTGGCCGCTTTGCGTGAGAGCGGAACCACGGTTGACGATTACCTGCGGCAAGAGGGGTTGTTTGGGAACGAGTTGAACTCCACGGAACGCGAGATATTAGGGGTATTCAACCGAAACATACGAAGCGGCAAACGGATCACCGAAATTATCTCCAACTATGTGGATGCGGTGAAGGGCTTGGGAAACCCCAAACAGGGCGGGATGTTTGGTTCTGAATTGACTTTGCCGGAAAAAAGAGACATATTAAAAAGGGCGGAGGATAAAACCAGTGAAAAACCCAAACCCGGCTCATCTGAAAAACCCAAACCCGGCTCATCGGGGCTTTTCGGCGACAAAGGAAGCTCTCTCTCCATTGCTAGGGGCCATTCGGCAGAAACCGAAAGCGGGGGAACTGTTGTTGAAGGTACTGCGCGGCGTGGACGAGAAATACAAGGACGAACCAAAGGACGAACCAAAGGACGAACCAGCGGAGTAACCGCCGAATCCATCCGCGCCGCCCTCGCAGGCCACCCGCTCAAGGCCGGGGTGGTAATCCACCAGTCCATCGCAGACATCCCTGAACCCGTAAAACAATCGGCGCTTAGCCAGGGGTATCCGCTTTCTTCCATCAAAGGGTTCACACACAACAGGCAAGCCCATATCGTCGCCGACAATGTGGAATCCGTAGAGGACGCCCGGAACCTGGTGGTCGCCCACGAGCTGACGCATTTGGGGCAAGACACGGCCATTGTCACCCGCGCCGTGGAGTTTTTCCGCAAGACTACGGACCCGCAATACAAAACCCTGTTGAACGAAGTGGCGAAAGATTATGGGCATGACCTGAAAACCGGCAAAGGCTACGAAGAGGCGGTAAAAGAGGCTACGGCGCGGTTTGCGGAACGCGGGGAGACCGGGCGGTTATGGAATGCGTTGAGGCTGGAATTGCGGACAGCCCTCCGCAAGCTTGGGTTAAAACTGGAATACACCGAAACCGACCTGCGCGGCATCACGGCAACGATGATGCGGAATGCGGATACGAAAATCAGGGGCGGGGCAGGAGAACGCGCTATCCAGTTCAGCCTGAAGCGGACGGATGCGGAGGAAATGGCGCGGCTGGAAGACGGTTACAGTTACGGGCAGGGCAAGTCCAAAATAACGAAGCAGGCCGCCGCAGAAGAAATGTCCAAGTTTAAAGACCCCGGCGCGATCATTAACCTGCCCGATGTCGTTGACGCCCGGATACGGTCGTCGAGGATTCCCGTTGTCCCAATAAAGACAACGGATGAGGCGAGGTTGGATTGGCGGGATAAAACTATCGCAGAAATGTATCAAACCGGCGTGGAGAAGGACGGGAGTTTAAGCGCGGACAACCGCATGAAAGGTCGGCGGATGGATATCGTCCTGGGGTTGCCTGGCGCTGGAAAGACCAGCGTTATAGGGAAGAGTATTAAAGAGTTGTACAAGCCGCTGGAAATTGACGCGGACATAATAAAGGAGAAGACCCCGGAGTTCGCCCAATACGGCGGGATAGCGGCCCATGCGGTCCACAAAGAAAGCGCGTACATGGCCGAGAAAATGCTTCTCCCGGAAACAAGGGCGCATGGCGACAATATCCTGTTTACGGCGTTAGGGAAGGACGCAGACAAGATATTGGACATAATCGCCCAGTCCAAGGCGAAAGGTTACGAGGTTTACGTCCATCATGTAGAAGTGCCCGCCATAGACTCGATGCGCCGCGCCGTGACGAGATACAGGTTTGAAGGCAGGTTTGTTGACCCGGCGATGATAGGGTTAATTAGAGCTGCTGCCTCTCCATTGCTACCCTCCGCCCTGTAATGTACAATCACCTCCATGAACTGTATATTCTGCAAAATAGCCTCTGGCTCCATCCCGTCGCGCAAGGTGGCGGATTCGGAGGAGTTGTACGCATTCGAGGATGTAAACCCACAGGCTCCCACTCACATTCTCATAATTCCCAAACGGCATATCGAGTCCACGCTCTCCCTTAAACAGGAGGACGCAGGGCTTATCGGGCGCATAACCATTTTGGCTAACGAGATCGCGGCGAGCAGGGGGCTGGACAAAACCGGGTTCCGCCTGCTCACCAACACTGGACGGGACGGGGGACAGTCGGTTTTCCACCTCCACTACCATCTCCTGGGCGGAAGGCTGATGGAGTGGCCTCCGGGATAACCGAAAAACCAAAACGCCGTTTGCCAGACCTCCCAAGGCTGGCCGCATACAACATCCTGGACAAGGCAGGCGCCACGGGCATGAAGCTTGAGCGGTTGTTGATGGACTGGTCTGTCCGCGAAAACCCAAACGACAGGGACCGGGCCTTCGTCTCGGAGCTTGTTTACGGCGTGACCCGCTGGACGAGGGGGTTGGACGTTGTCATCGCATCGGTCTCCAGCCGTCCCCCAAAGGAAATATCGCGCCAGACGTTGACCATCCTGCGTCTCGGCGCATATCAATTGATGGCGATGGACAGGACGCCGCAACACGCCGCCGTCAACGAAACCGTGGAGCTTGCGCGGGCCGACCCAAAGGCGGTCAAGTCCGCCGGGTTTGTCAACGCGCTTCTGCGCGAAATCATACGCAGGGGTTTGGCCGGGCAGGCCATCCCGCGCGTGGCGGAGAGGTTGAGAAGGACCGCCGCGCCGCCGCACATACGCCTCGGCGAGAAACTTTCGTTTCCCGACTGGATGACCCTGCGATGGGTGAAACGGTTCGGGACCGATGGCGCGGAACGCCTGATGGAAGCCCTTAACGGACGGGCGCCCGTGAATTTCCGCATCAACACCTTCAAGATATCGCCGGAGGATATGGAGCGGCGGTTTCCCGAATGGAGCATAAACGCGGAGCGTCTGGATTTTGCGCCTTCCACCTACCGGCTTATCGAAGGCAAAATAACGCCCAGCTCGCAGGTTTTCACCGATGGATATGTCCAGCCCCAGGACGCGGGATCCGTATTGGCCGCAACGCTTATTGGCGCAAAACCGGGCGAGACTGTCGCGGACTTCTGTTGCGGAGTCGGCGTCAAAAGCGGGGCCTTCGCGATGGAAATGAATAACCGTGGAAAGATTATTTGCGTGGATAACGTCCCGGCCAAGCTTTTTACGCTCCGCAGGAACATGCGGCGGCTTGGTGTGAAAATCTGCGTCCAAACAGCGGCTGATGTCTCCAAACCGTGGCCGTTCAAGGGCCGTTTCGCTAAAATCTTCATAGACGCGCCCTGCACCGGAACCGGGGTTTTGCGCCGTCATCCAGAGGGCAAATGGAATACGACCGTCGAGTCATTGGCGCGGATGTCCGAGCTTCAGGCCGACATTTTGAAAAACGCGGCGGAATCCCTCGCGCCTGGCGGCGTACTGGTTTACGCCGTATGCTCCATCGAGCCGGAAGAGGGAGTTGACGTGGTCAACGCTGTGCTGGCCGGAAGGAACGACCTGCAAAGAGACGACATAAAAAAGTCACACCCCTCGCTTGCGCGGTTTCTCAACGCCGATGGCGACCTTTTCATACTGCCCGGCCACGAAGAGATGGACGGTTTTTACGCCACCCGGCTGGTCAAGAAAAAGGGGGGCGCATGAGTTCCGGGATTCTTTACATGGTGGCAACGCCGATAGGCAACCTATCGGACATGTCGGCCCGCGCCGTGGAGACGCTAAAGGCTGTGGACATAGTGGCGGCGGAGGACACACGCCATTCGCGGATACTTTTCAACCATTACGCGGTACACCCCCAGCGTGTGGTCTCGTATCACGCGCACAACATCGAGTCCCGCACACGCGAGCTTATATCGGAGTTGCACAGGGGCAAAAACGTGGCTCTGGTAACAGACGCAGGCTCTCCGGGGATAAGCGACCCCGGAGCGGTGCTGGTGCGGGACGCCGTGGCGGAAGGTGTGACGATATGCCCCATACCCGGCGCATCCGCAGTCACGCTTGCGCTGATGGCGTCCGGGTTCCCCACGCACAGGTTCATTTACGAAGGTTTTTTGCCGAGGAAAAAAGGGCGCAAGACCATGTTCAAGTCGTGGGTAGGCGAGGAACGTTCGATAGTCTTCTTCGAGTCGCCCCACCGGATAGTAAAAACACTGCGCGAGATACGGGCGATCACCGCCAGCAGGCGCGTGTGCGTGGCGCGGGAGATGACGAAACTGCACGAAGAGTTCATCCGGGGCGAGATCGGCGAAGTGGCTGACGAACTGGAAAAACGCGGTGCGGTGAAAGGCGAGATAACGGCGGTCCTGGCGCCGTATTAAGAGGTTTACAACGGTCGCATCCACGAAATCGCGCCCTCATTGACAAAAGCTTGGAATAACGTTACAATTCCGGTACTTTTGGTGGTTTCGGCAGGGCGTTCTACGCCAGGTGGGCCGAAAAAATATAACACCCTTAATACGGGATGTTTCCCTGATGAGCATGGACGGCGAAACGCAACCGGCTTTTGACGACGGCTCTGCCCTGTACCAACCCAACAACCCTAAACCCTCCGCCAATAAACAGCTTGCGGCCATCCGCGCCGAAAAACTGGCCCAGATCGAACGTGAAACAGACTCCCTCCGACAAAAACGCCTCGCCGAACTTGATGAGTTCACCAAGGGCCGCAAGGATGAGATGGAACTCGAGATGGACGACCTTGCCGAACGGCTCCGCAGGGAGACATACAGCAAAGCCAAGCGCGAGGTTGAGCGCATACGCGAGGAAGTCTGGCGCGAGCTGGAGGAAGACCGCGAAAAACAGATCCGCTCCATCAAGGAAGACATGAGCCGTCTGCGGGATGCGGAAAAGGAGAACGTTTCGGAGGAAATGACGCGGCTCAAGCTACGCTTGCGCGGCGAGGCGGACATTGAGGCGGAGATACTGAACAGGACCCTGCGCGACGAATCGCAGATGGAGATAATGCGCCTGACCGCCTTCTTCGACGTCGAATACGCAAGGCGTTCCAACGAGGCCTACGCAAAGCTCAACCGCAAGGTGGACCTGGAGCGTGAGCGCCTGCTCAACAGGTTGCAGGGGGATGTGGCCGCGTTCCGCCAGGACAAGACACGCGAGATGATCGAGAAGATCGGCGAAGACCGCAAAGCCGCGTTAGGGGATATCCAAAGCGAGCTTTCGCAGATACGCCAGAAGGCCCGGCGCGACGCGGTCGAAGAATTACGCATGGAAATCGTCAACAAACGCGACGCGTCGCTGAAGGCCGTGGCCGGGCTCGAGGAAAAGATGCGCAAGGAGTTGGATCTCAAACGCGGCGCCCTCCTGCTGGAGATGGAGCGGGATGCGCTGGAGGCCCGGCGCTCCCGCCTGGACGCGATACAGGCCGAGACCGTATCCATGCGCGAACGGCTCCTGAGCGAGATGGAGGCGCGCCTTAAGACCGATGAGTCGGAAAGGCTGGAGTCTCTGGAGCGTTCCGTACAGTCGTTGCGCCGCGAACGCGAGGCGGAGATAAACAATAGCGTCGCCGAAGACAGGAGCTTGAGGCTCGGAGAGCTTTCGGCGGAGATATCAAGGCTCCGCAAGGAGACTGTCGAACAGCTCATGATCGAGATGGAGAGCCTCAAGGCGGAATGGATGGGCAAGATGGCCGCCGATGTCACGCGGGAAAAATCGGTGAGGCTGGAAACGCTGGAGAGGGAAATAGTGTCCGAGCGCGACAAGCGGTTAAGGTCGCTGGCCGACAAGGTGCGCGCTGGGGAGGCCGCCATGCGCGATGATATGGCCGACAGGCTGGCCGCCGAGGAGGAAGAGGCCAGAAACCGGCTGATGGGCAGGGTCGAGGGAGAGCGCAGGGACATAGCCGCCCAACTGGCCGCAGAGATGAGGCCCCGCGCCTTACGCATGGAAATGGAGATCAAGGAGCGGCTGGAAAACGCCCGTCTGGCCTCGGTGGAGGCGATCAAACGCGAGATGGACCAGTTGCGCGACCGTCACGTAGACCGGATCAGGAGATGGGAGAAGGATGAAAAGGAGCGTCGGCTGGCCCTCGTAGAAACGCGGATGGGCGAGGAAGAGGAGGCTATGCGGCGGCTGATGGAAAGCAGGCTGTCGGCCCAGCGCAGGGCGGTGGCCGGACGGATGAAGGCTGTTCTCGAAAAGAAACGGCTGGTGGCCCTGGAGCTTATCGGCAGACGGGTGGAGAAGGCTCAAAGCGACGCGGCCGCGCGGCTTGGAATGGAGATGGCGGCGGAAAAAGATAAAAGCATGGCCGCATTGGCGGAAGCGATTGGCAGGATCAGGGCCGAAAAACTGGAGGCCGTCACAGCGGAAGCTGGCGAGGAAAAGGCCCGAAAACTGCGTAAAGCCAGCGAGATCATTGACGCAGAGCGGGCCGACCTCAAGCGTGAGATGGAAGTGGGAATCGCCGAAGAGCGGGCGTCGCGGATGGAGACTTTGCACAAGGAGATGGTGGCCGTGGAGGCTGGACTCGTCCGCCGCCTTGAGGAGCGCCGGAAAAAGCTCTGGAGCAAGCAGGAAGAATGGATACGCTACGAGACGGACAGGCTCCGGCTTTCGCTCAAGGAAAAGCTGGACGAGGAGATGGAGCGAGAGAGGGAGGACCGGCGCGCGTCTGTTGAAAAAAGGTTATCCGCCGAGAAAGACAAGTTGCTCAAACGCGCCACCAAGGAAGCGGAGATCGAAAAACGCGGACTGGAGCGCAACGTTGATTCGGATATGCGGCTTTACCGCGAGCGAGTGCGGCGGATGGCCGATGAAGAGGCTGACGTCGCTCGCGCGGAGCGGCTTAAACAGATCGAAGCCGAGGTCGAGGATACCAAGGCCGTCAAACTGGAAGCGGCCGCTAATGAGATTGAAGAAGCGGGCAAGCAAAGGCTGGAGCGGATCAAGGCGGAGCTGGATGTGGAGCGGCGCAAACGTCTCGACGAGCTTAACATGGACTTGAAGACGGAGGAATACAAGCGCAGGCAGGAGCTTATCAGCGACATACTCAGCAAGAAGGCTGACTTGGATATGTCGTTCCAGAAGGAGAAGGAGCGTTATTTCGAAAGCCTGCGCGACGAGCTGTCCCGCAACGCAAACCTCACGCGCGACACGTTCGAAGAAGAGATAAGGCGCCTTTCAAAAAGCCTCAGGCTTAACTGACCTTTCCCCAGGCCGCCGCCGTTGATACGGAGTTTCTTCAAGTAAAAATCATTTTTAACTCGCGTGGCGGGTGAAAACAAGCCCGGCTCCGAGCGCCGCCTGAAAAACTAAAGCGTTTCAGACGCTACCCGGAGCCGGCCTTTTAAAGGAAAAACTGGATGGTTGCGGCGTTATTTCGCCGTCAGCACCGCATCCTTGCATGCCTTGGCGACCCTGAACTTGACAACTTTTTTGGCCGGGATTTTTATCACCGCGCCGGTCTGTGGGTTGCGTCCCTTGCGGGCTTTTCTCTGTACGAGAACCAATTTACCAAGCCCTGGCAGTGTAAAACCGTTCTTGGCCTCTTTGTAGGCAAGCCCCGCCAGATCGTCGAGTATCGCGGCGGCGAGCTTCTTTGTGATTTCGGCCTTGGTCGCTATAGCGTCCGCTATCTGAGCCTTGGTCATCGCTTTCTTAACAGCCATCTATGGTCTCCTCTATACGTTGTGGCTAACAGGTTAACTCAAAGGTAGTGTCTTTCTACCAGAATTCGGCGCTCCATTTCAACATAATTCTTGCGATTTTCCAGCGGTTTTCAAGGCATTCACGCTTTGCCTTGCATATCGGCTTACAGGAGGAAGTAACAGTTCATGCCAATTTTTTTTCGAAGCCGCGTATTTTTCATGCGCGAAAAGCCTCTGCCATCGCCTGCGCTACGCGCGCGGCGCCCAAACCGTCAACAAGCTCCGACATGCGTTTTATCAGCGTTCCACGCGCTGTTTGTGAAAAGGCGACCGTCTTTAACTCCCCTGATATTCTCTCCGGCGACACATCTTCATGCCAGCCAAGGCATAAGCCTGCGCCAAGCCGCGATATCGCGCGTTCGACCGGTTTCTGGTTTTCCGCCGTGGTTATCATGATGAAAGGCGTCCCTAAAAAAAATAGCTCATAAATAGAGCTTCCACCCGCAGTGACCGCAATATCCGCCCACGCCATCGCCTCGCCCATATCCCTGATATCCGTTTCCACGCGGATAGACGGCCCACCGCGCAAAGCCGCCTCCATCACGCTGTCGTAATTGGGATTGGCGCCGCCGAGCGCCACCCGCGCCTCCATCCCCTCGATGTTCGTCATCAGCAGGGCTTCGACGGCCTTCCGCGTAACGTTGCCCAAATCGCCACCACCCATAGTCACGATGATCCGGCGCGCAATAGGCGGATTCCCGCGTCCTAGTCCACGCCACTTGAAGAAACTCCGCTGGATAAGCGCGTATTCCGGCCCAAGAAATAGCCGTGTATGCGCGGCTCTGTTGGCGTACAGGCTTTCGGATGCGTGCAAGTTTTGGTTCAACACGATGTCCGCCTCATACCGCCCCACCCGGCCTTCGTCATCCAGCGCCAACATACGCCATCCTCCCCCGCTGACAGTCTGGTGGTATCCGGCGCCGAACTGATAGCCGTCCACGACCAGCCAGTCCGCCTTGACGGAAGAGGCCAGCGCAACCGTAAGCTCTACGTCATGCGCTCCGCCTGGCTCGGCGCCAATCTTGGCAAACTCAGCTCCGGC
>Ga0315281_10000100_pt1 | contig 102923 bp, 80 predicted proteins | sample YL17G07_0_MG_FD_204540 | JGI IMG/M metagenome (GOLD analysis project Ga0315281, IMG submission 204540) | Sediment microbial communities from Yellowstone Lake, YNP, Wyoming, USA - YL17G07_0 | ecosystem: Environmental > Aquatic > Freshwater > Lake > Sediment | place: USA: Wyoming | collected...
TTCTTCCGTCCCGAACCGCTCTTGCCATTCCAGCAAGGTTACACTTTCCGTTTTCATGACTCCCTCCTGTCCGTTGCTACACGCAATGTTGGACAGGTTAAGCGGGGCTTTGTTCAGAGGCATATAATCAAATGGTCGCGGATAAAAGACCATGGCTTGGAGTAACGCCAGAAATCAACGGCGGGATTCGTTTTTCAACTTGGTTTGATCGCTCCCATATTTTTATATGCCTCTATACAAAACGCAGCTTGCTTGGCTGTTTCCCCCCTTTGAAAAAGGGGGGCAGGGGGGATTTACACTGGCATCATGTATAGCAGGCAATCAAATCCCCCTCAATCCCCCTTTTTCAAAGGGGGAGGTATCGGTAATAGGCACTCCGGGTCTTGCTGTGCTTTGTTAAGAGGCATATATTTTTATACCCATAAAATGTAATATTGTTAACTACGGAGAATCCCCAGCTCGAAATGTTCTTTGCAACATCAGGATAGATTCTCGTCCGTATGTCATGGACAACAAAGCCAGAGCTGAAAATGACTCCAGGCTGAGTACTCTTTGTAAGGATACTACTGAGCTTTCAAAAAATAATACTCAATCCGGCATTCCGATATTTCAAAAACTGGACCCAGTTCCTATTTTTCAGAGTTCTGAAAATATCGACGAAAGGTACTTTTCCAAAGAATCCACCATTTATATGGTTCAAGGATGTATTGACTACACTTACTCTGCGAACGAACACGGGCAAACTGCCTTTAGATACCTTGTCGGGAAATTCGGTATGGACAAAACATTGCATGGCATTCCTTTTGTCAAAGGAAATCAAGTAGACAATGAAGATGGCAATTTACACCGCGCTTTTTTGGACGCTAAGAGCATTGATTTTGTAAAAACCGACGGTGGTAATTACGTAAAATGAACCTACGTAGCCAGGTAGGATGGACACATTGCAGGCATGCCTCCGTACCGGAGTCGATTTGTTTTGCATATCGACTTCAGCATGGTGGGCAACTTGTTGCCCACCCTATTTTCGGTTTTTGCTTTTGCTTTAACTCCCCTGTGCGCCGCTTCGATCAGGCGCAAGGAAGCGGAGGTTTAGGCGAGCACTGTTCGAGCTCCGCAGGGAGGCACGTTTTGTGTGCCTCACTAGGGCGAGTTGCGCAGCCCCGCTTGCTTGCGGCTGATCGAGGGAACCCCGCAGGGGCGGCAAACCGGGGGCGCCTTCTTTGGGTTACCTTTCTTGGCAAGACAAGAAAGGTAACCAACTGCCGGGCTGCCCCCGGCGAAGTTGATTTTAGTAATGTAGGTCGGGCTCTGCCCGACGATTGTGTCCTGCGGCGGGTAGAACCCGCCCTACAAAACCCGTGAGCATTTGTGTTTATCGGTGACTCATATTCAAATATGCCTCTTAACAAAGCACAGCAAGACCCGGAGTGCCTATTACCGATACCTCCCCCTTTGAAAAAGGGGGATTGAGGGGGATTTGATTGCCTGCTATACATGATGCCAGTGTAAATCCCCCCTGCCCCCCTTTTTCAAAGGGGGGAAACAGCCAAGCAAGCTGCGTTTTGTATAGAGGCATATATTCAAATCACCTACGCAAGGTTGAATGACATGCAATCATTTCGTGCTTACCGCATCTCCGAAGAAAACGATAAATCCGCCGGTCGTTTCGTCGAGCTGACGCTGGATGATCTCGACCCCGGCGAAGTCGTCATTCAGGTGCATTACTCCAGCGTGAATTACAAGGATGCACTCGCGGCTACCGGTGCGGGCAAGGTGATACGCCGCTTTCCTTGCGTGGGAGGGGTAGATGCGGCAGGTGTGGTGGCCAGTTCATCCGATGCGCGTTTCAAGGCGGGCGATGAGGTAATCGTGACCGGCTATGGCATGGGGGTGGATCATGACGGCGGGTTCGCCGAATATGTGCGGGTTCCAGCCGATTGGGTGGTGCCGCTGCCGCAAGGGCTGACGCTGTTCGAGGCGATGGCAATCGGCACGGCGGGTTTTACCGCCGCGCTGGCCATTCACCGGCTGGAGCAGAATGACCTCAAGCCTGCCAACGGCAAGATCATCATGACGGGCGCGACAGGCGGGGTGGGCAGCCTCGCCATCCAGATGCTGGCGCAACTGGGTTACCACGTGGTGGCGCTGACCGGAAAGGAAAGCGAACACGATTATCTGAAGTCGCTCGGTGCGGCTGAAATCTTGTCGCGCAAGGATTTGATGATGGGTGTGCGCCCATTGGAAAAAGCGCAGTGGGCCGGTGCGCTGGATGCCGTGGGCGGCGAGACGCTGGCCTGGCTGACGCGCACCATGCAGCAGAATGGTGCGATTGCCAGCTTCGGCAATGCGGGCGGCGTCGAATTGCACACCACGGTGATGCCGTTCATTCTGCGCGGTGTGCGCCTCATTGGCATTGATTCCGCTGCCACCGCTATGCCGTTGCGTGAAAAAATCTGGCAACGTCTTGCGACTGATCCTTCGACAGGGCTCATAACCAGCGACTTGGCTGGCGTTGTTTGCCAGCCTAGCCGATTGGCTAGTAGTTCCATCAGGACAGGCTTGCGCCCCCGCTTGCTGGGCATGATCACGCATACCATTGCTTTTTCCCAATTGCCCGAGGTGTTCCAGAAAATGATACAAGGCCAATCACGCGGGCGTGTGGCGGTAAAAATCGCTGATGTTTAGTGCAATTGCAAGATCGCTCAATCCCCCGACTGTTTTTATGCGGACAGGGCGCAAAGAGAGGGTGTGCTACAATTCCGACTCAAAATGCATGGGCGAAAGTGGCGGAATTGGTAGACGCACTGGATTTAGGTTCCAGCGCCTTACGGCGTGAGAGTTCGAGTCTCTCCTTTCGCACCAACTGAAGCTTATTTTTTTTATAAACATCAAGGAAATTCAGAATGTCTAGCGTAGAAACACTGGGTGCATTGGAGCGCCGCCTTAATGCAGTTATCCCCCAGCAACAGCTTCGCGGCGAGATCGAAGCGCGCCTGAAGCGTTTGGGGCGTACCGCCAAGGTGCACGGCTTCAGGCCGGGAAAAGTGCCATTCAAGATTTTGCAGCAGCAATACGGTGCGCAAGTGCATCATGAAGTGCTGGGGGACGCCTTGCAGCGCTCCTTTAACGAGGCGGCGCAGGCCAATAACCTGAAGGTGGTGGGCAATCCTGACTTTGAGGTCAAGGTCGCCGACCCCGCTGCTGAACAGATTGAATACAGCGCAACTTTCGAGGTCTATCCCGAGGTCGTGTTGGGAGATATCGGCGCGGAAAGCCTGGAGCGCGCGACTTATACCCTGAGTGACGCCGACATCGATAATACTATCGCCACACTGCGCAAGCAGCGTGCGGTGTTTGAGGTGGCTGACCGTGCGGCGCAAAAAGAAGACCAGGTGCGTATGGATTTCAGCGGCAAATTGGACGGCGCGGTATTCGAAGGCGGCGAGGCTACGGATTTTGCGGTAGTGCTGGGGACGGGGCGCATGTTGCCGGATTTTGAGGCTGCCATCATCGGCATGAAAGCGGGCGAAACAAAGTCATTCGACATGACTTTCCCGGAGGATTACCACGGCAAGGATGTGGCAGGCAAGCAGGTGACTTTCACCATTACCCTGCACGGGGTGGGGGCGCCGCGCCTGCCGGAACTGGATGCCGAATTTGCCAAATCGCTCGGCGTCGAAGACGATGATGTAACCAGGCTGAAGGCGGAAATCCGCGACAATCTGGTGCGCGAAGTCGAGCGCCGCCTCAAGGCGCGCAACAAAAACAATGCGATGGACTTGTTGTTGAAAATTGGCCGGTTGGAAGTGCCCAAGGCACTCGTGGATTCGGAGGTGCAGAACCTGATGCAGCAATCCATGCATGACATGCGGGAGCGCGGGGTAAAGATCCCGCAGGGTGCGTCGCTGCCGCCCGATCTGTTTACCGAGGGCGCGCAGAGACGCGTCAAGCTGGGGTTGATCCTGGCTGAACTGGTCAAGCAGCAGGGCTTGAATGCCAAGCCTGAACAGATCAAGGCGCTGGTGGAGGATTATGCGCAAAGTTTTGAACACCCGGAAGAAGTGGTAAAGTGGCATTACAGTGATCCGTCGCGCTTGCAGGAAATGAAGAATATGGTGCTGGAAGACAACGTGGTGGCGTGGGTGATGAATGCTGCCAAGGTGACCGGCAAGGTGATGGAATTTAACGAATTGATGGGGAAAGATTGATGACGCTTAGCGATTCGCCGCAAGAAAACAGGGAGCCGCAAAACCTCGGCATGATTCCGATGGTCATTGAAACCAGCGGACGCGGGGAACGGGCGTATGACATCTATTCGCGCCTGCTCAAGGAGCGCGTGGTGTTTCTGGTTGGCCCGATCAACGATAGCGTCGCTAATGTGGTGGTGGCACAGTTGTTGTTTCTCGAGTCCGAAAATCCGGACAAGGAGATTCATCTTTATATCAACTCGCCCGGCGGTTCCATTTCGGCCGGTATGGCGATTTATGACACCATGCAATTCATCAAGCCGGATGTATCCACGCTGTGCATCGGCATAGCGGCATCCATGGGAGCCTTCCTGCTGCAGGCAGGCGCGAAGGGCAAGCGCTTTGTGCTGCCCAATTCCACGGTGATGATCCATCAGCCGCTGGGCGGCTTTCAGGGGCAGGCGACGGATATCGAGATTCATGCCAAATATATCTTGAGCCTGCGCGAGCGTTTGTACATCCTGATGGCGCAGCATACCGGCCGCAGCATCGAGGAAATTGCCCGTGACAGCGAGCGCGACAAATTTCTCAATGCGGCCGAGGCAGTCGAATACGGCTTGGTAGACAAGATGCTGGACAAGCGTATTTAAGAATATATAGCTAGCAGCTTGTAGCTCGTAGCGGGTAGCCCATCCAAACAACCGCGCGTAGCGCGACTAACCAGCTACAAGCTACCCCCTGCTAGCTACAAGCTTAAACAACAGTGAGGACTATATGTCGTCGGATAAAGACAAGGGTGACAAATTGCTGTATTGCTCGTTCTGCGGCAAGAGCCAGCATGAAGTGCGCAAATTGATTGCGGGCCCTTCCGTGTTCGTGTGCGATGAGTGCATCGCGTTGTGCAATGACATCATCCGCGAGGAAGTACATGATGGGGCGCCCGGCAAGGCGGATAAGGACAGTTTGCCGGTACCGCATGAAATTTGCGCGCGCCTCGACGAATATGTAATCGGGCAGGAGCGGGCCAAAAAAATCCTGTCCGTGGCTGTATATAATCATTACAAGCGCCTGAAGAGCTCTGACAAGGATGGCGTGGAGCTGTCCAAGAGCAATATTCTGCTGATCGGCCCGACCGGCTCCGGCAAGACCCTGCTGGCGCAGACCATGGCGCGTTTGCTGAACGTGCCGTTCGTGATGGCGGATGCCACTACGCTGACCGAGGCGGGGTATGTCGGCGAGGATGTCGAGAACATTATTCAGAAGTTGCTGCAGGCGTGCGATTACGACGTGGAGCGCGCGCAGCGCGGCATCGTCTATATCGACGAGATCGACAAGATTTCGCGCAAGTCGGACAACCCTTCGATCACCCGCGATGTTTCCGGCGAAGGCGTGCAGCAGGCGCTGCTCAAGCTGATCGAGGGCACCAAGGCATCGGTGCCGCCGCAGGGCGGGCGCAAGCACCCGAACACCGAATTCCTGCAGGTGGATACCACCAACATCCTGTTCATCTGCGGCGGTGCGTTCGATGGTTTGGAAAAGGTCATACGCAACCGTTCCGAAAAGGCCGGGATCGGCTTCGGCGCGGATCTGGCCAAGCGCGATGACAAGAAGGGGGTGGGGGTGGTGCTGCGCGAGGTGGAGCCGGAGGATTTGATCAAGTTTGGCCTGATCCCCGAGTTTGTAGGCCGCCTGCCGGTGGTTGCCACGCTGGAGGAACTCGACGAGGCGGCGCTGGTTCAAATTTTGACCGAACCCAGGAATGCCTTGACCAAGCAGTACCAGAAACTGTTCGCGATGGAAGGTGTGGTACTGGAATTCCGTGACGGGGTGTTGCAGGCCATCGCCAGAAAGGCGCTGGCGCGCAAGGCCGGCGCACGCGGTTTGCGCTCCATCCTGGAGCATGCCTTGCTCGACACCATGTTCGACCTGCCTTCCATTGAGAACGTGGAGAAGGTGGTGCTGGACGAAAACAGCGCAAGCAACGAAATCCAGCCCATCGTGATGTATGCAGATACGCCCAAGGCGGCTTAATCCTTCATAAACAGAACGATATGTGGCGGCTTGAATTATTGTGCTGCGCCACAATCTAATGCGACATGCTAACCAACGGAGGGCTTCCTGCCATGCTTGAACACGACAATACCAATTTACCTGCCCTCGGCCTGTTTCCGCTGTTGCCTTTGAGAGATGTGGTGGTATTCCCGCACATGGTGATTCCCCTGTTTGTCGGGCGCGCGAAATCCATCAAGGCGCTGGAGTCCGCAATGGAGGCTGGCAAAAACATCGTGCTGGTGGCGCAGAAATCCGCCGCCAAGGATGAACCTTCCATGGAAGACCTGTATCGCATCGGCAGCATCGCCAACATCCTGCAGATGCTCAAATTGCCGGACGGCACGGTCAAGGTGCTGGTGGAAGGTACGCAGCGCGCCAGGATACTGCGTGTGCTGGATGAGAAGTCGCATTTCGATGCCGACATTGAGCCGGTGCCTGCAGATGACAATCTGGGGCATGAAGCCGAGGCGATGCGCCGCGCCCTGATTAACCAGTTCGACCAATACGTAAAACTCAACAAGAAAATTCCGCCGGAAATCCTGACCTCGCTGGCCGGCATAGACGATGCCGGGCGGCTGGCGGATACCATCGCCGCGCATTTGCCGCTCAAGCTGGAGCAGAAGCAGGAAGTGCTGGAAATTTTCGATGTGCGCAAACGCCTGGAACATCTGCTCGGTTTGCTGGAAGCGGAGTTGGATATTCTGCAAGTGGAAAAGCGCATCCGCGGTCGCGTCAAGCGCCAGATGGAAAAGAGCCAGCGCGAGTATTACCTGAACGAACAGGTGAAGGCGATCCAGAAGGAGTTGGGCGAGGGCGAGGAAGGCGCGGACATTGATGAGATGGAAAAGAAAATCAAGGCTGCGCACATGCCCAAGGAGGCGCGCGTCAAGGCAGAGGCAGAGCTGAAGAAGCTGAAGCTGATGTCCCCCATGTCCGCCGAGGCGACCGTGGTGCGCAATTACATAGATGTGCTGGTGGGCCTGCCGTGGAAAAAGAAAACCAAGATCAGCACCGATCTGAAAAATGCCGAAGAGGTGCTGGAGGCGGATCACTATGGCCTGGAGAAGGTCAAGGAACGCATCGTCGAGTACCTCGCGGTGCAGCAGCGCGTGGACAAGATGAAGGCGCCTATCCTGTGCCTGGTCGGGCCGCCCGGAGTGGGCAAGACTTCGCTGGGGCAGTCCATCGCGCGCGCGACCAACCGCAAGTTCATGCGCATGTCGCTGGGCGGGGTGCGTGACGAATCGGAAATCCGCGGCCACCGCCGCACCTATATCGGCTCCATGCCGGGCAAGATTCTGCAGAACATGTCCAAGGTGGGCGTGAAGAACCCGCTGTTCCTGCTCGACGAAGTGGACAAGATGGGCATGGATTTTCGCGGCGATCCTTCCTCTGCCTTGCTTGAAGTGCTCGACCCGGAGCAGAACCATACTTTCGTTGACCACTATGTCGAGGTCGAATACGACTTGTCCGACGTGATGTTCGTGGCGACTGCGAATACCATGAATATTCCCGCACCGTTGCTGGATCGTATGGAGATCATCCACGTGTCGAGCTACACCGAAGACGAAAAAGTCAACATCGCGACGCGTTACCTGATTCCCAAGGCGCTGAAGAACAACGGCCTGAAGCCGGAGGAAATCAGCATTTCCGAAAGCGCCATCCGCGACATCCTGCGCTATTACACACGCGAGGCGGGGGTGCGCGGGCTGGAACGCGAGCTTTCCAAAATCTGCCGCAAGGTGGTCAAGGCGCTGTTGCTCAAAGGGCGCGAGAGCAAGGTGGCGGTGAATGCGCGCAATCTGGATAAATATCTCGGCGTGCGGCGCTACTCTTATGGCATCGCCGAGAAGAAAAATCAGGTCGGGCAAGTGACCGGACTGGCGTGGACGGAGGTCGGCGGTGAGCTGTTGACCATCGAGACGGCGGTGTTGCCGGGCAAGGGCAAGACCACCACCACCGGCAAACTGGGCGAGGTGATGCAGGAGTCGATTCAGGCAGCGCTCAGCGTGGTGCGCAGCCGCGCGCGCGCATTGGGCATCGCCGAGGATTTTTACCAGAAGAACGATTTGCACATCCACTTGCCGGAAGGCGCCACGCCCAAGGATGGGCCGAGCGCGGGCGCCGGTATTTGCACGGCGATGGTATCGGCGCTGACCGGCATTCCGGTGCGCGCGGATGTGGCGATGACCGGGGAAATTACATTGCGCGGTGAAGTGTTGCCGATTGGCGGCTTGAAGGAGAAGCTGCTGGCGGCGCAACGCGGCGGCATCAAGATGGTTCTGATCCCGGAAGAAAATACCAAGGATCTCGTGGAGATTCCGGATAATGTCAAGAACAAGCTGGAGATTCATCCGGTCAAGTGGATAGACCAGGTGCTGGAAATGGCTCTGGAGCACAAACCGGAGCCTCTACCAGAAGTTGAGGCAGCGGTCAACCCCATTCCGGTAGTGGAAGAGAATATCGGTACTGCTGTAATCAAACACTGATGCGGTGCGCGTGGACTTGTAAAAAAATCCGCCAAAAAATAGCGAAAAACAAAAAAAGTTTTTGAATTGCTTGACCAAGCCAAAAACCCTTGATATAAAGCCATTGCAGGGTTTTCCTGTCAAACTCAACCAAACACTTGTCTAAAGGGGACGCTTATATGAACAAATCTGAACTGATTGATGCAATCGCAAAATCTGCTGACATTTCCAAGGCGGCTGCTGGTCGTGCGCTGGATGCGACCGTTGATACCGTCAAGAAATCCTTGAAAAAAGGCGACTTGGTTACGTTGGTTGGGTTTGGCACATTTTATGTGGGTAAACGCGCTGCGCGCAATGGCCGCAATCCTCGCACTGGCGCGACGATCAAGATCAAGGCAGCGAAGGTTCCAAAATTCCGCGCCGGCAAGGGCCTGAAAGATGCAGTAAATTAATTTCTTTCGGGTGCTTAGCTCAGCTGGTAGAGCGTCGCCCTTACAAGGCGAATGTCGGCGGTTCGATCCCGTCAGCACCTACCAGATTCAGGACTTGGATTCACAGAGGGTTAGGTTGGTGTCCTAACCCTTTTTTCTCGCCTGAAATTTTTGCGGCCTCAAAACCCCAAGCCGGACAAGCCGGAACCAATAAAGACTTTCACGCGGAGGCGCGGAGACGCAGGGGAAAAACAAAGCGGGTGCGGGGCATATTTCTCCGCACCTCCGCGCCTCCGCGTGAGAGATTCTTCTCACAAATTGCGAAGACTTAACCGATTAAGAGACTAAGGATATGGTCAAGGTGTTTTTGACCGCGAGTGGCACGATGGGATATACTACGTACTATGTTTCGATAACTGCAACGAATAACATTTTGTGTGGTTATTATTGATGTGCGGCGTTGCCGCACTTTGTTTTTGAAGGGCGCGCTTTGGTGTTTTTTAGAGAAAATTAGTTATGCCGATTATTACCCTGCCGGATGGTTCGCAACGCAGTTATGCGCAGCCCATCACCGTCGCCGAAATTGCGCAAAGCATCGGTGTGGGCTTGGCACGCGCGGCGCTGGCGGGTAAGGTAGACGGGAAGCTGGTTGATATTTCACATCTGATTTCCGCCGACGCGGCATTGTCCATCGTTACCGACAAGGACGCGGAAGGGCTGGAACTCATCCGCCACTCTACGGCGCATTTGTTGGCCTACGCAGTCAAGGAGTTGTTCTCGGAAGCCCAGGTAACCATTGGCCCGGTGATTGAAAACGGTTTCTTCTACGATTTTTCCTATGCACGACCGTTTACGCCTGAGGACCTGGCGGCGATCGAGAAGCGCATGGCCGAATTGGTGAAGCTGGATCTGCCGGTGGTGCGCCGCGTGCTGCCGCGCGATGAGGCGGTGGCGTATTTCAAGCGCATCGGCGAGCACTATAAGGCGGAGATCATTGCTTCCATCCCGGCGGATCAGGAAGTGTCGCTGTATAGCGCGGGCGAATTTACCGACCTGTGCCGCGGCCCGCATGTGCCCTCTACCGGCAAGCTCAAGGTGTTCAAGTTGATGAGCGTGGCGGGAGCCTACTGGCGCGGCGATCACCGCAATGAAATGTTGCAGCGCATCTATGGCACGGCCTGGGCGAAGAAGGAAGACCTCGATGCTTACCTGCACCGGCTGGAAGAAGCGGAGAAGCGCGACCATCGCAAGCTGGCGAAGCAGCTCGACCTGTTCCACATGCAGGACGAAGCGCCGGGAATGGTGTTCTGGCATCCACATGGTTGGACTCTATGGCAGGAAATCGAACAGTACATGCGCGTCAAGTTCCGCGAGTACGGCTACCAGGAAGTGCGCACACCGACCATGATGGATCGCACGTTGTGGGAGAAGTCCGGGCATTGGGAAAATTATCGTGACTGCATGTTTTCCACGCATTCCGAATCGCGCGATTTTGCGGTGAAGCCGATGAATTGCCCCGGCCATGTGCAGATTTTCAACCACGGCCTGCACAGCTATCGCGACCTGCCGATGCGCCTGGCCGAGTTCGGCTCATGCCACCGTAACGAGCCTTCCGGCTCGCTGCACGGCCTGATGCGCGTGCGCGCCTTCACCCAGGATGATGCGCATATTTTTTGCGCCGAACGCCAGATCGAGAGCGAAGTGGCGGACTTCATCGTGATGCTGCAAAAGGTGTATGCGGATTTCGGTTTTAACGATGTGCTGGTGAAGCTGTCCACCCGCCCGGAGAAACGCATCGGCTCGGACGAGATTTGGGACAAGTCGGAAGCGGCGCTGGCCGCCGCACTCAAGCAAAACAACCTGGAGTATGAGTTGCAGCCGGGTGAGGGCGCGTTCTATGGCCCCAAGATAGAGTTTTCCCTGAAGGATACGCTGGGGCGCGTGTGGCAATGCGGCACCATCCAGCTGGACTTCAACCTGCCGGTGCGCTTGGGCGCGGAATATGTGGACGAGGATAACACGCGCAAAGCGCCAGTGATGCTGCACCGCGCCATCCTCGGCTCGCTGGAGCGCTTCATCGGCATTCTCATCGAGCACCATGCCGGTTCTTTCCCGCTGTGGCTGTCGCCGGTGCAGATGGTGGTGATAAATATCTCGCAGGCGCAGGAGGATTACGCCGCCTGGGTAGCCAATACTTTGCGCGAGGCCGGCTTCCGCGTACAGCTGGATTTGCGCAACGAGAAGATTACCTATAAAATACGCGAACATAGCTTGCAGAAACTGCCTTACCAGTTGATTGTTGGGGACAAAGAAGTGGCTGCGAGCCTGGTTGCCGTGCGAAACCGTAAAGGTGAGGACCTTGGGCAGATGACGGTGCAGGCGTTGATGCAACGTCTGCAATCGGAACTGCAAACGGGCAGCGCGGTTTAGGATGTCTCTATAAATTCAAAACCCTAATGGAACTGCTGATGGCGCTACTAGCCATCTGACTGATAGAACTACTAGCCATTCCACTAGGTTGTCAAAAGACGACAACCAAGTGGCTGGATATAGGCGAGGCAAGGCGCAAAAGAAATTTTAGTTCCGGCTAACCTGAAGGTTACCCTACTCTGAAACTTCGTTTTAACGCGCAGCATATGTTTATATGTAAGCGATAGAATTTGTTGAGCAACGCCGTATAACAACAGGGTTTGGACTTATAGGGGAGTCCCTTAATTTTTTATGGAGAAACTACAATAGCTCAGGAAAAAGCACAACGCCTCAACGAGCAGATAACAGCACCTCAGGTGCGGCTGGTTGGTGTAGAAGGGGAGCCACTCGGTATTGTGGCAGTCGCGGAAGCGATACGTCTGGCCGAGGAAGCTGAATTTGATTTGGTGGAAATTGCGCCCATGGCGGAGCCGCCGGTGTGCCGCATCATGGATTATGGCAAGTTCAAGTATGCCGAAAGCAAGAAACAGCATGAGGCCAAGCTTAAACAAAAGCAGATCCAGATCAAGGAAGTCAAGTTCCGGCCCGGTACGGACGAGGGTGATTACAACATCAAGTTGCGTAACCTGATCCGTTTTTTGGGTGAAGGCGACAAGACCAAGATCACCTTGCGTTTTCGTGGTCGCGAGATTGCGCATCAGAGTCTCGGTATGCGTTTGCTGGAGCGGGTTAAGGCGGATCTTGATGAATACGGCACCGTGGAGCAGTTTCCCAAGATGGAAGGTCGTCAGATGGTGATGGTGCTGGGGCCAAAGAAGAAATAAACAAAGAGAAGAGTTAAGGGGGAAGAGAGAAGGGTAACGGCGAAGCAGTGGGTTTTCCCTTCCCTCTTTACCCTTCCCCCTTCCCAAGATTTTTAAGCTGCATCGGTTAAGGGACTGGCCGGGGTAGCGGTGCAATAAACAGTCCCAAACAAGTGGTTCCAGGTTTTAAGCGTTCCTGTCAGGAGCCTCCTGGCGTCATCAAATAATGGAGTTGTCATGCCTAAAATGAAAACCAAGAGCGGGGCCGCCAAGCGCTTCAAGGTGCGCGCCGGTGGTAGCATCAAGCGCTCGCAAGCGTTCAAGCGCCACATTCTCACCAAGAAAACCACCAAGAGCAAACGTCAGTTGCGCGGCACTACTGAAGTTCACGCAACCAACACGGCGTCTGTACGCGCCATGATGCCTTACGCTTAAGGAGTATAGAAAATGCCAAGAGTTAAACGTGGTGTAACGGCGCGCGCGCGCCATAAAAAAGTTTTAGACCAGGCCAAGGGCTATCGCGGCCGCCGCAAAAATGTCTATCGCATTGCCAAAGAAGCGGTGATGAAGGCAGGGCAGTATGCCTACCGTGACCGCCGGCAACGCAAGCGCCAGTTCCGCACCTTGTGGATTGCGCGTATCAATGCGGCTGCGCGTGAGCAGGGCTTGTGCTACAGCGTGTTCATGAACGGCCTGAAGAAAGCCGCAATTGAAATAGACCGCAAGGTGCTGGCGGATATGGCGGTGTTTGACAAGGCTGCGTTCGCGCAGATTGTCGTACAGGCCAAAGCCAGCCTCGGCGTTTAAATATAAGCTGAACCGAACAGGGAGGCGTTTACGCCTCCTTTTTCATTTGCCCCATATTCATCATGCAAGAACTTGAACAAATTCTCGACGAAGCGCTGAAACAGTTTGCCGCGATTGATCAGGCGGCGGAACTGGAGCAGGTCAAGGCGCATTATCTCGGCAAGGAGGGCAGCCTGACCGGCCTGTTGAAGGGCTTGGGCAAGCTCTCAGCCGAAGAACGCCCGGCAGCCGGTGCGCGCATCAACCAGGTCAAGCAACAGATCGAAGCGGCGCTGCAAGCGCGGCGCGATGCCATCCAGCAACAAGCCCTGCAAGCCAGGCTGGCTGCGGAAGCGCTGGACGTAACACTCCCCGGGCGAGGTTTGGGCGTGGGTGGTTTGCACCCGGTGACGCGCACTTTGGAGCGCATCGAGACACTGTTTCACTCCATCGGTTACGCCGTGGCGGAAGGCCCGGAGATCGAAAGCGATTTCTATAACTTCACCGCGCTGAATATCCCGGAAGACCATCCGGCGCGGGCCATGCACGACACATTCTACATCGACGAACAGCACGTGCTGCGCACGCACACCTCGCCGATCCAGATCCGCTACATGCAGGCGCATGTGGAGAAATACAAGCATCTGGAAACCATGCCGGACATCCGCATCATCGCGCCGGGGCGCGTCTATCGCGTGGATTCCGATGCCACCCATTCACCGATGTTCCATCAGGTGGAGGGGCTGTGGATAGGCGAGCGCGTGAGCTTCGCCGATCTCAAAGGGGTGATCGCCGATTTTCTCAAAAACTATTTCGAGACCGAAGACATGCTGGTGCGCTTCCGTCCTTCGTTTTTCCCGTTCACCGAACCATCGGCTGAAATGGATATGAGCTGGAACGGCGGCTGGCTGGAGATCGGCGGCTGCGGCATGGTGCACCCGAACGTGCTCAAACATGTCGGCATCGACAGCGAGAAATACCTCGGCTTCGCTTTCGGCGTGGGCGTGGAGCGTCTGGCCATGCTGCGCTACGGCGTGAACGACCTCAGGTTGTTCTTCGAGAACGATCTGCAATTCTTGAAACAATTTAACTGAATTAAAATCGGTAGCATGAAAATGCACATGCAAAGTACCAATACAGAACTCGTAGGGTGGGCTATGCCCACCACGTCGGGCGTAGCCCGACCTACATTTTGTTCTAGCTCGCCCTGTTTTAGGTTGATATGAAGTTTTCTGAATCCTGGTTACGTACATTCGTAAATCCATCGCTCTCCAGCGAGGAACTGGCACACCTGTTGACCATGGCGGGGCTGGAAGTGGAAGAGGTGTCTGCGGTTGCACCGCCGTTCGACAAGGTCGTGGTGGCGCAGGTATTGACCAAGGACAAGCATCCCGATGCCGACCGCTTGAACGTGCTGAGGGTGGACGTAGGGCAGGCCGAGCCGCTGACCATCGTGTGCGGTGCGCAGAATGTCAGCGTCGGCATGAAAGCGCCGTGCGCACTGGTCGGGGCCAAGCTGCCCGGCATCGAAATCAAGCAGGCCAAGGTGCGCGGCATTGCGTCCTTCGGCATGATGTGTTCGACAACAGAGTTGGGTTTGGCGGAAGAGAGCAGCGGCCCTTCGACTGAGCTCAGGACAGGCCTCATGGAATTGGCCGCCGATGCGGTAGTCGGGCAGAGCATACGCGAGCACCTCGATCTGGACGATCATTTGATCACGCTCAAGCTGACGCCGAACCGCAGCGACTGCCTGTCGCTGTACGGCATCGCGCGCGAAGTCTCCGCCTTGACTGGGACAACGCTGCAAGCCTTGCCCCAAGCGGCTTTGAATCAAAGTAGCAATCGTGTATGCAAGGTCAAGGTGGCGGCGCCCGCCGCTTGCCCGCGCTATGCCGGGCGCGTGATCGCCGGAGTGAACGCCAAGGCGGCGACACCCGCATGGATGGTGCAACGCCTCGAGCGTTGCGGCCTGCGCAGCATCAGCGCGCTGGTGGACGTGGCCAACTACGTATTGCTCGAACTGGGGCAGCCGCTGCACGCTTTTGACCTGGACAAACTGGACGGCGACATCGAAGTGCGCTTTGCGCGTGACGGTGAAAGTTTGAAACTGCTGAATGAGCAGACCGTGAGCTTGCAAGAGGACATGCTGGTGATCGCCGACAGCAAACAGCCTGTCGCCTTGGCTGGCGTGATGGGTGGGGCGGACAGTGCGGTGGACGATGCGACTACCGATATTTTTCTGGAAAGCGCGTTCTTCGCGCCCAGCGTGATCGTCGGCAAATCGCGCCGCTTGGGTTTTGGTTCTGATTCTTCCTATCGTTTCGAGCGCGGCGTGGATTTCGCTGCCACGCAAGCGGCGCTGGATCGCGCCACGCAATTGATCCTCGACATCTGCGGCGGACAAGCCGGAGCGGTGACGGAAGTGCTGGGCAGCTTGCCCGCGCGCAACCCGGTGAAGCTGCGCGTGCCACGGGTGCAGCGCGTGCTGGGCGTGTCGCTGGAAGCGGGAGAGATCGCGCAGATACTGTCGCGCCTGGGTATGGCGTTTCAGCTAAGAAATGATGAATTCAGCGTAACGCCGCCAAGCTACCGCTTCGACATCGCCATCGAAGAAGACCTGATCGAGGAAATCGCGCGCGTTCATGGCTACGAGCGCATACAGCCCGTGCCGCCGCAAGCGGCGATGACCATACTGCCGCAGGCCGAGGCGCAGCGTTCTGTGGCGAAGCTGCGCCAAGCGCTGGTGCTGCGCGATTATCAGGAAACCATCAACTACGCCTTCGTGGAAGCCGAATGGGAGCGCAGCCTGTGCGGCAACGCCGCACCTATTCGCTTGAAGAACCCCATCGCCAGCCAGATGAGCGTGATGCGCAGCATGCTGCTGGGCGGGCTGCTCGCCGCTTTGCGTACCAACCTCGCGCGCAAACAGCCGCGTGTGCGCTTGTTCGAGATGGGCGGTTGTTTTGCCGCCGAGGCGGGCAGTTATTTGCAGCACGAACGCGTGGCCGGGGTGTGTTATGGCACGGCGTTGCCGGAGCAATGGGGAGCAGCGGCGCGCAATGTGGATTTTTATGACGTGAAGGCGGATGTGGAAGCGCTGTTTGCGCCTGCTGCATTGAGCTTTGTGGCGGCAACACATCCGGCCTCGCATCCCGGACGCTCGGCGCAAATTTTGTTGGATGGGCAGATTGTCGGCTGGATAGGCGAGCTGCATCCGCAGTGGATGCAGCAATACGATATCCCGCAGGCAACGGTGTGGTTCGAGGTTGACCTGGCTGTCCTGATGCAAGCTGCCGTGCCGCATGCCAGCGAAACTTCAAAGTTCCCGCCGGTACGTCGCGACCTTGCTGTAGTGGTGGACGAAAGCGTGGCGGTTCAAACCCTGCTGGATGCCATGCAATCTGAAAACACACCCAACGTGATTGAGTTTGCGCTGTTCGACCTGTATCGCGGCAAGGGTGTGGAGGAAGGCAAAAAAAGCCTTGCTTTCCGTGTGTTAATACAAGATACTCAAAAAACATTGACCGACGTGGAAATTGACCAAAGTGTTGCGCGATTGGTTGCTGTGTTACAGCAGCATGGTGCGCAGTTACGTACGATATGAGGCGAACATGACATTGACTAAAGCAGAGCTTGCAGATTTGTTGTTTGAAAAAGTTGGGTTAAATAAACGTGAAGCCAAGGACATGGTGGAGTCGTTTTTCGAGGAAATCCGTGCACAGCTCGAACGCGGTGAAATCGTTAAATTATCCGGCTTCGGCAATTTCCAATTGCGCGACAAACCGCAACGTCCGGGGCGCAATCCAAAGACTGGCGAGGAAATTCCCATCACTGCACGGCGCGTAGTGACTTTTCACCCCAGCCAGAAGCTCAAGAGCATGGTAGAGAAGAGCTATCATGGAAAACCACACGCCTAATTCCGAGTTGCCCGCGATCCCGGCCAAGCGCTACTTCACCATCGGCGAAGTGAGCGAACTGTGCGGGGTGAAGGCGCATGTGCTGCGCTATTGGGAACAGGAATTTACCCAGCTTAAACCGGTCAAGCGGCGCGGCAACCGGCGCTATTACCAGCACCACGAAGTGCTGCTCATCCGCCATATTCGCCAGTTGCTGTACGAAGACGGTTTCACCATCAGCGGCGCGCGCGGACGCCTGGATCATCTTGCCGCGCAACGGGAAGAAACCGCGCAGGCGCAACTGTTGCCACTCCCTGTTGACCTATCCGGATTACGCCGCGAACTCCGCGAGATTCTTGTGCTGCTGCAAGCCTGAGTATGAAACGCGTATTTAGTATTTTCCATTAGTCGCTATAGTTTGCTATAATCCGCGCAGTTTTTCAGATGGGCCTCGGCCCGTTTTTTATTTGTGGGTAGGAATCATGGACGCGGCAAGGCTTGTGGAAACGACGTTGACCGGCTTGGGATATGAGCTGGTTGATCTGGAAGTGTCCGGCAGGGGCCTGATGCGTGTGCTTCTGGACAAGCCGGCGGGTATTACGCTGGAAGATTGTGAGCGGGTCAGCCACCAGTTGACGCGTTTGTTTGCGGTGGAAGGGGTGGCATACGACCGCCTTGAAGTTTCGTCGCCGGGTCTGGATAGGCCGCTCAAGAAGGAAGCGGATTTTGTGCGTTTCCGCGGCGAGAAGGCGCAACTGAAATTGCGCATGCCGCTGGCAGGGCGCAAAAACTTTACCGGCGTTCTGGGAGAAGTTCGGGACGGCATATTGCAGTTGGAGGTGGATGGCAATCAGATACCGATTGAGCTATCCAATTTGGATAAGGCGCGGTTGGTGCCGACATTTTGAGTTTCGTGAATTGTTTGCCCCATGAAAATTATCAGGGTGGACGGATTGTTTAGTTGGAGACGGTGATGAGTCGTGAAGTTCTGTTATTAGTGGATGCCTTGGCGCGTGAAAAAAACGTGGATAAGGAGATCGTGTTCGGCGCGCTGGAGTCTGCGTTAGCTTCCGCTACCAAGAAGCGTTTCTCCGAGGAAGCCGATGTGCGCGTCAGCATAGATCGCACCACGGGAGAATATGACTCGTTCCGCCGCTGGCAGGTGATGGATGATGAAACTTTCGAAACCCCGGAACTTCATATCAAACTGGGCGAGGCGCAGAAGCGCGATCCAGACATTGAGATGGAAGAGTTCATCGAGGAGCCGCTGGAGTCCATCGACTTCGGGCGTATCGGCGCACAGGCAGCCAAACAGGTGATTTTCCAGAAAATCCGCGATGCCGAACGCGAACAGATACTGAACGATTTCATGGAGCGCAAGGAACATCTGGTGTCCGGCACGGTGAAGCGCATCGAGCGCGGCAGCGCCATCATCGAGTTCGGCAAGATCGAGGCGTTGTTGCCGCGCGACCAGATGATCCCCAAGGAAAACATGCGCGTCGGCGACCGCGTGCGCGCGCACTTGCTGCGTGTGGACCGTTCCGTGCGCGGGCCGCAGATCGTCCTGTCGCGTATTACGCCCGAATTTTTGGTCAAGCTGTTCGAACTGGAAGTGCCGGAAATCGAGGAAGGTCTGCTCGAAATCGTCAGTGCGGCACGCGATCCCGGCGCGCGCGCCAAGATTGCGGTGCGTTCGCACGATGCGCGGATAGACCCGATCGGCACCTGTGTCGGCATGCGCGGCTCGCGGGTGCAGGCAGTAACCAATGAACTGGCCGGCGAGCGCGTGGACATTGTGCTTTGGTCGGAAGACCCCGCCACAAGCGTCATCAACGCGCTGGCTCCGGCTGATGTAACCAGCATCATGGTGGATGAAGACAAGCACAGCATGGATGTCGTGGTCGAGGAAGAAAACCTGGCGCAGGCCATCGGCCGCAACGGCCAGAATGTGCGCTTGGCCAGCGAGCTGACAGGCTGGGAACTCAACATCATGACGGTAGCGGAATCCGGCCAGAAGAATGAGCAGGAATTTTCCAAGGTGCGTGATCTGTTCATCAACAAGCTCGATGTGGATGAAGAGGTGGCGGACATCCTGGTGCAGGAAGGGTTTAATACGCTGGAAGAAGTGGCCTATGTGCCGCTGGAAGAAATGCTGGAGATTGAATCTTTCGATGAGGCGACAGTGAATGAACTGCGCAGCCGCGCGCGCAACGCGCTGTTGACCGCCGCGATCGTGAATGAAGAGCAGGTGGAACACGGCATCGAGGACTTGCTTAAACTCGAAGGCATGGACGAGGAAACCGCGCGTATCCTGGCAGGCAAGGGAATCGGCACGCAAGACCAGCTTGCCGATCTGGATGTGGATGAGCTGGTTGAGTTGACGGCCATGGATGGCGAACGCGCCAACCGGTTGATCATGACTGCGCGCGCCCCCTGGTTTGCTTAACGGGTTGTAGGTCGGGTTTTAACCAGCCTGCGTGTGTTGTTGGGGCTTTAGCCCCTTACAACCACGGCGTACCCCTTGCGGGTGTACTTGGTTGGCGTTTTTTTGGCAACCTAGTCGAATGGCTATGCAAAGCCAACCCGACACTTTTCACATTTTTGAGCAGAATTTGTCACATGGCAAAACTGTAACGTAGGGTGGGCTGCACCCGCAAGGGGTAGGCCGTGGTTGTAAAGCCGCTAAAGCGGCAACAACCACGCACTGCCCACCATGTCGGGCACAGCCCGACCTACATTTAGTTCCGGCTCGTCCGGCTTTGTAGTTAAGGGATAGTAATGGCAAAAATGAATGTAGCGCAGTTTGCTGGCGAGCTCGGCTTGCCGGTTGGGCTGTTGCTGGAACAACTGCAGGCGGCCGGGGTCGCCAAACAGCAGGAGGCGGATCCGATATCGGAACAGGATAAGGCGCAACTGCTGGAGCACCTGCGCACCGCGCATGGGGGCAGCGCCAAAGGCAAAAAAATAACCTTGACCCGCCGCGAAACCACAGAGATCAAGAAATCTGACAGCACTGGCAGGGCGCGCACCATTCAGGTCGAAGTGCGCAAGAAACGTGTGGTTGCACCGGTTGCTGCGGAGAAGCCCGCTGCTGTTGCGCCAGAGGCGATGCCGGAACCAGTAGCGAAAAAATCTGCAACGAAGAAGAAGGTGGACGAGCAGGAACTTGCACTGCGTGAGGAAGAAGCGCGCAGTCAGGCAGAGTTGGCCATACGCCAGGCCGCTGAAGTTCAGGTCAAGAAGGAGCGCAGCAAACGCAAGGCGGCTCCGGTTGCCGAGCCCGAAAAACCTGCGGAGCAGCCCGCAGCCCCGGCAGAGATTAAACCGGCTGCGCCGGTTGTTGAGGCAACACCTGCCGCCAGCCTGGCTGAAGGCACGCTGCACAAGCCAGTGTCCAAACCCGGGGACAAGGTCGTCCGGCCAGCCGCCAAGAAGGGCGCAAAAACAGCTCCCGATAAAAGCAGTCCCTGGAATGAGGCCGGACACAAGAAACGCATGCCTACCCGTAACGATGTACGGCCCGGCGGGTGGACGGCGGGTCATGGACGTGGCCCGCGCCATCACGAGAAACATGCCAAACAGGAAGAAACCGCGCAGCACGCTTTCTCCTTGCCGACCGAACCGGTCGTGCATGAGGTGATGGTGCCGGAGACGATCAGCGTCGCCGATCTGGCGCAGAAGATGTCGGTCAAGGCCATCGAAATCATCAAGGCGCTGATGAACCTCGGCTCCATGGTGACCATCAATCAGGTGCTGGACCAGGAAACCGCAATGATCGTGGTGGAAGAGCTTGGACATATTGCCAAACCGGCCAAGGCGGACGACCCCGGCGCTTACCTGACGGAATCGGACGAGCATAAGAATGCGCCCAGCGAGCCACGCCCTCCGGTGGTGACTGTGATGGGCCACGTTGATCACGGCAAGACTTCGTTGCTGGATTACATCCGCCGCACCCGCGTGGCCAGCGGCGAAGCAGGCGGCATTACACAGCACATCGGCGCCTACCATGTGGACACACCGCGCGGCATGATCACCTTCCTCGATACGCCGGGCCACGAGGCGTTTACCGCGATGCGCGCGCGCGGCGCAAAAGTGACTGACATCGTAATCCTGGTGGTGGCGGCCGATGACGGCGTGATGCCGCAAACCAGGGAAGCGATTCATCATGCCAAGGCGGCCAACGTGCCGATTGTGGTGGCGGTGACCAAGATAGACAAACCCGAAGCCAACGCCGAACGCGTCAGGCAGGAACTGGTTGCGGAACAGGTCGTGCCGGATGATTGGGGCGGCGACACCATGTTCGTCGAAGTGTCCGCCAAGAGCGGGCAAGGCATTGACGCGTTGCTGGAAGGAGTGCTGTTGCAGGCTGAAGTGCTGGAGTTGAAAGCACCCAAGGCATCCAACGCCAAGGGCATCGTGATTGAAGCCAGGCTGGACAAGGGCAAGGGGCCTGTGGCGACCGTGCTGGTGCAGTCCGGCACCTTGAAGCGCGGCGACACAGTGTTGGCCGGCACCGTATTTGGCCGTGTGCGCGCCATGCTGGATGAGAACGGCAAGGTGGTGAGAGAAGCAGGGCCTTCGATTCCGGTGGAAATCCAGGGATTGTCCGAAGTGCCGATAGCCGGTGAAGACGTGCTGGTGCTGGCGGATGAGAAGAAGGCGCGTGAAATCGCCCTGTTCCGCCAGGGCAAGTTCCGTGACGTGAAGCTGGCCAAACAGCAGGCCGCCAAGCTGGAAAATATGCTGGAGCAGATGGCGGAAGGCGAAGTGCGTAACCTGGCACTGATCGTCAAGGCTGACGTGCAAGGCTCCTGCGAAGCCATCGCACAATCCTTGCAAAAGCTGTCCACTGCCGAGGTGAAAGTTAATCTCATTCATAGTGGCGTGGGCGCAATCAGCGAATCCGACATCAACCTGGCGCTGGCTTCCAAGGCCGTTGTGATCGGCTTCAATACGCGTGCCGACGTTACTGCGCGCAAGTTGGCGGAAGCCACCGGCGTGGATGTGCGCTACTACAACATCATTTACGAGATGGTGGATGAAATCAAAGCTGCCCTGACCGGCATGCTGGCGCCGGAGAAAAAGGAAAGCGTCATTGGCATGGTGGAAATCCGCCAGGTGTTCCATATTTCCAAGATTGGCACCGTGGCTGGTTGCTACGTGACCGACGGCATGATCAAGCGCAATGCGCAGGTGCGTGTGCTGCGCGACAACGTGGTGATCCACACCGGCGAACTGGATTCGCTGAAACGTTTCAAGGATGACGTCAAGGAAGTAAAATCGAATTTTGAGTGCGGCCTGTCGTTACGCGGGTTCAATGACCTCCTGGTTGGCGACCAACTTGAAGTGTTCGAAATCGTCGAAGTGGCGCGCGCGCTGTAATGCCCAAGGACTACACCAGGACAGACCGGGTGGCGGAGCAAATTCAGCGCGAGCTGGCCGAACTGGTGCGTCTGGAAGTGAAAGATCCGCGAGTGCGCATGGTCACAATAACGGGGGTTGAGGTGGTGCGCGACTATTCACACGCCAAGGTGTTCTACACCACGCTGGAAGGCGCGAGCGACAAGGTGCAGCAAGGCCTGGAGCGGGCCAGTGGGTTTTTGCGCAGCCAGCTTGCGCACGTCATGAAGCTGCGCATCACGCCGCAACTGCACTTCGTTTATGATGAATCCGTTGAGCGCGGCATACACTTGTCGCAGCTTATCGAACAAGCGGTCGCAAGCGATAAAAACTGGGAAGGGTAAAGGGGGAAGGGAGAAGGGTGGAGCGCTTCGCGCGCAGGGTTTTTACTCTTCCCCCTTGAGCACCGAAGGTGCGTTCCCTTCCCCCTTCCCTATTTAAATACTATGACCCGCACAAAACGCCAGATAGACGGCGTCCTGCTATTCGATAAGCCGCTGACCCTCAGCTCCAACATCGCCTTGCAAAAAGTGCGCCGCCTGTTTCAGGCAGAGAAGGCGGGGCATACCGGCACGCTCGATCCACTGGCAACCGGGTTGTTGCCCATCTGCTTCGGCGAAGCCACCAAATTTTCCAACGCATTGCTGGACGCAGACAAGACCTACCGCGCGCTGGTCAAGCTCGGGCAGACCACCACCACGGGCGACGCCGAAGGCGAAATCACCAGCACCTGTGACGTGGCTCTGGACGAGGAGCAGGTGCGCGTCGCATTGGCCGATTTTCTCGGCGAGATCGAACAAGTGCCGCCGATGCACAGCGCCATCAAGCATCAAGGAAAACCGCTGTACGAGTACATCCGCAAAGGCGAAACCATAGAGCGCGCAAGCCGTAACGTGACCATCCACGAATTGGTGTTTGAGCGTTTCGCCGGCGATGAACTGGAAATCACCGTGCGTTGCAGCAAGGGTACATACATCCGCACGCTGGCCGAAGACATCGGCAAAGCCTTGGGGTGCGGCGCGCATTTGCAGGGTTTGCGCCGCACGGCCATTGCCAAATTCCATTTAGAAAATGCGTATAGCTGGGATCAGCTTGAGGCGATGACCATGCAGGAGCGGGAGGCCTGCCTGCTGCCGCTGGATTGCCTGTTGCAGGAGCTACCCATGCTCGAACTCGATGCAGTGCAGGTGACCCGCATGGCACAAGGGCAGCGGCTCGCCATTGATGCCGGGCTGCCGGACGGCAAAGTCCGCCTGTATGGTGCAGGGCGGTTTATCGGGGTGGCTGATCTGGCAGGGCGTCAGTTGGCGCCAAACAGGCTGTTGTCCAGCGTGGCGAAAACTGCGGCTTGTATTGAACCCAAATAACCCATTAGGAAAAAAAACCGTTGTAGGAGCCCGATTTATCGGGCGATGGTTGACCATCGCGCAGCAAGCTGCGCTCCAACTGCGTTTCGATCCTGATAGATAATATGGGTTGAATCGGGTGTATTACCCCAGACTTGATCTGACGGTCAGTGTAGAACGCCAATGTCTGGAAACGACACAAACCAGATGGTGAGACTTCTCATCTAAATAAGTCGTGGACAGGCGATACTCGCGGTCAAGCAGAATGTCTATTTGGGTTGCTGCTGGTGTTCGCCCTTTCCTGCTAAACCTCGCGAAGCGAGAACGCTGGACAGATGGCCCCTTTATGGGGTCGTCTGCGCCAGCGTTGTAGCTCCCTCTCTCACCCCGGATGCTCTACAATGACGGTCGTTCGCGCACCGCTGGCATGTGCGTTGTAGCTCCCTCTCTCACCCCGGATGCTCTACAATCATAGACATGAGAGGCCCTGTGGTTTTTGCGTTGTAGCTCCCTCTCTCACCCCGGATGCTCTACAATGGGAGATCGGCGTTATCGAACGGGAACACGGTTGTAGCTCCCTCTCTCACCCCGGATGCTCTACAATATGTATTCTGCGTACCCGCCCATCGAGTCTGTTGTAGCTCCCTCTCTCACCCCGGATGCTCTACAATTCGCAAGCTGGACGTTTGCGCGGACGATGTGTTGTAGCTCCCTCTCTCACCCCGGATGCTCTACAATTGTCCTGATTCTTTCGCGCCTTGACGATCTGTTGTAGCTCCCTCTCTCACCCAGGATGCTCTACAATGCAGCCTGCCGGTACTCTCCCGAAGTGGTGGTTGTAGCTCCCTCTCTCACCCCGGATGCTCTACAATGTCGGCGCCGCATCCCATACTGTCGTTTCCGTTGTAGCTCCCTCTCTCACCCCGGATGCTCTACAATCACAGTTGCGCCATGCTGTTTGATTTAGCTGTTGTAGCTCCCTCTCTCACCCCGGATGCTCTACAATAGGCGAGAACATCAGTTCCTCTCAATGCAGGTTGTAGCTCCCTCTCTCACCCCGGATGCTCTACAATGCACACTGTAAACGCTACTGTCAAAGCCACGTTGTAGCTCCCTCTCTCACCCCGGATGCTCTACAATATACAAGAGGTCGTTACCTTCCTCCGGTTCGTTGTAGCTCCCTCTCTCACCCCGGATGCTCTACAATAGGATAGCAAACAGAATTCAAACTATATCCGTTGTAGCTCCCTCTCTCACCCCGGATGCTCTACAATAAAACCTCCCAAAACTGACCGGTCCACGGAGTTGTAGCTCCCTCTCTCACCCCGGATGCTCTACAATGGCAAAGAAGTGGATCATCAGTATCGGGACGTTGTAGCTCCCTCTCTCACCCCGGATGCTCTACAATCAAATCCGCCAGCCTTAACCTCGGCTTCCCGTTGTAGCTCCCTCTCTCACCCCGGATGCTCTACAATGTTGCGTACTGTCACTGAGAGCTGGACTGCGTTGTAGCTCCCTCTCTCACCCCGGATGCTCTACAATAGTATCCCGCCCTCCCCCGGTTTTTTAAAGGTTGTAGCTCCCTCTCTCACCCCGGATGCTCTACAATACCTGATTGCCCGACTTGCCCGCGCAGCACGTTGTAGCTCCCTCTCTCACCCCGGATGCTCTACAATCCGCGCGTTGTTTAAGATCATGCCAATCAGGTTGTAGCTCCCTCTCTCACCCCGGATGCTCTACAATACTCTTGTCCCGGCACCGGGCTGACGGTGCGTTGTAGCTCCCTCTCTCACCCCGGATGCTCTACAATTGAAATGAAACTGACTCTGAATGCAGCACCGTTGTAGCTCCCTCTCTCACCCCGGATGCTCTACAATGACATCGTCTACAGCTTTGACGCCAAGCACGTTGTAGCTCCCTCTCTCACCCCGGATGCTCTACAATCGGGCTGCGAAGCTGTTCCGCCGGACACCGGTTGTAGCTCCCTCTCTCACCCCGGATGCTCTACAATACGGGTGGCACAAGTGATAAACCTCTCCATGTTGTAGCTCCCTCTCTCACCCCGGATGCTCTACAATACGGGTTGGCCACCACCGCATTGCTGTACGGTTGTAGCTCCCTCTCTCACCCCGGATGCTCTACAATTCGGCCTTGTTGGCCCCCAGCGCCCCGCGCGTTGTAGCTCCCTCTCTCACCCCGGATGCTCTACAATAGCAATCGGCAGGGACTTACTGGAAAGGGGGTTGTAGCTCCCTCTCTCACCCCGGATGCTCTACAATGGCCGTAACGGCGGCGTTATTCACCACCACGTTGTAGCTCCCTCTCTCACCCCGGATGCTCTACAATGTCATCGTCAAACTCCCTTGGCCTCATAGCGTTGTAGCTCCCTCTCTCACCCCGGATGCTCTACAATAAGCTGCGCCGAAGCGCCTTTGACTTGTGTGTTGTAGCTCCCTCTCTCACCCCGGATGCTCTACAATACCTGCCTTTGCTAAACCTGCTTGTGATACGTTGTAGCTCCCTCTCTCACCCCGGATGCTCTACAATGGACGTATCGCGCGGACTGGAGCTACTCAAGTTGTAGCTCCCTCTCTCACCCCGGATGCTCTACAATAGCCCTCACGCAAACGCCCACCCAGCCTAAACTGGGTGGGCGTTCTGCTTGAAAAATCCCGATTTAGAACAGCAGCATTTGATTGACCTTGAGCGCTTTTTCCTGAAAAAGCGGCAGGCCGACCAGCATTTTCATACTGGCGAATTGTTTTTCCGTCACGCTCAGGCAGCGCACCGAGCCTTCCGGTGGCAAGCTGTTCACCAACCGCCGCATGTGTTTTTCCAGCGCATCGTTGCCATTCAGGATGCGGCCATAAATCGAGAACTGGATCATGTCGTAGCCGTCGTTGATGAGGAAACGGCGGAAAAGGGTATAGGCGCGGCGTTCTGCCTTGGTGACGACAGGAAGATCGAAGAACACAAGCAAGCGCATAAACCGTCTTGTCTCCTCGCTCATGGTTACCCCGTCATTCCGGGCTTGACCCGGAATCCAGTGCTTTTAACAAAACTGGATTCCCGCCTGCGCGGGAATGACAACATAGGGGTGCTCGATGGTAATTCATGTTTCAGCACTCCAGACGGTGCTGCTCCAATCCAATCAGGACGGGCAACTCAAGCAGTATCTCGCTGCCGCCGTCATACACACGGGCAAGGCTTTCTATCGTGTGTTCGATGGCGGAAAGTACGGACATTTTTCCGCGTGGCATACCCATATCCACGTTGAGCAGACCTACCAGCGCCACCTTGTCTTCCGGGCGCAATTCGTCATCAACAGGCACGAAAAGTTTGGCGACAAACAAATCCACCAGCGGGCGAAATGGTTCGATCACATCATCGGCCAGGTTGAAGGCATTCTGTTCGCTGGCGTGGAACAGGCCCAGCGTAGGCAGCAGGCCATGCGCCACCAGCCCGCGTGCAATGGTTCCGCGCAACACCGCATAGCCGTAATTCAGCGCGGCATTATTGAAACGCGCCTGATTGCGGTGGAAGTCCTTGCCGAAGAGCTGCGAGAAATAGAAGGCTGCTGCCTGCCCCTCCAGATTGCCGCTATCGCCGGAGCGCACCCGTCGAGAGTATGAATCCAGCCGATCCGCTCCATCGCACCCAGCCAGCCGCAGGCAGGCGGCTTGGTTGTCAATCTTCTTGCGCACAATCGTTGCCCATGATTGCTTGGCGACCGGGCGCGGCAAATCCAGTTGCAAACGCAACCAGCGCGTGGCGCGCGAGTGCGGCAAAAATGGGAGAAACACCCCGCTGGGATGGTGCGTGTCGCCCGTAGCGAACAGGCTGATACCATATTCCCCGCAGGCCGAAAGCACCGGATGGGTGAGCGTGATTTCGCGGTGGTTGAGCATGATCACCGCAATGTCCTCGAACGGTACAAACGCCGTTTGCTCCTGCTCAATAGCAAGCCGGAATTGCTCACGCCGCAGCTTGGCGGGGCGCGAGATGACTACGCTACGCCAAGTCACGACGTTTCTCCGGCGGGGCGGGGTAAGTGTTGCCGAGGACATCCACGTTGAATTTTTCGATATTCAAAGCTGTCTTGATGCCGATGCTCGGAATTTCTCCCTTGTCATTCGCTCTCTCGTGCCCATTTTTGTTGCGATCATGTATCGCGAGGGTGATGTTGTAAGGGTTGGGCGGGCCGCCGTAACCCCTGAAATAACCAAGAATCGAACCTTTCCCTTTGAGCGTTACTTTCGCCAAGTCATTTGGGTGGAGCGAGAAACGGAAATCGAAACTGTTATCGATTTGTGTTTCTCCATCGGCTGTTTGATCGGGTAGTTTTTTCTTTGCAGTGTCGGCCACGTACAACGGAGCCAGATAGAACTTGCCTTCCTTTGAGAAGACATCTACCCGAATCAGCGATTCCTGCGCAGCCAATCCATTGCGGATTTGAATGCCGCTCATCTTCCCAGCATTAACTTTGACCGCACGAATGATTGGGCCGGTAAATGGGCCGTTGCCTGGATCGTCTTTTAGAGGCTTGCGTGGTAATGCGCGCAGCCGTTCTATTTCTGCGTTCTCAGCATCGGTTGGCTTCCGCTTCTCTTTACCACGACCGAAACTTGCCTCAATTGTTTTTGCTGCTTTTTCGCGTTCGTCACGGTTCGCAATCCAATGGCGTAAGGCTTCAATCATGTTTTCGTTGCGGCGAGGGTCAATGATGTCATCCAATTTTTCCAGCGTAAGTTTGTAGTTACCCTTGCTGTCCTTGTCCATCACGCCGATACGCCCAATGACCATACTGGCCTTTTCCTCGGTTGTGGCAGGCCGTAATACTTTTTCGGCATTATCTTTCGCAATCTTTTTTGCCTTTTTGTCCTCCACCATTAGCACATGACCATCTCGCGGCTTGGTGTAGATCGTATCCATGTGCGCTGCACCGCCATTGCGCCGTTGCGGGGCGCGTGAGACAAACAGCGGGCGCAATGTCCCCAATGCTTCGGGTGGATAAGTGCCGAGCTGTTCCATCTCGGTGCGCAACAGTGCGGGATCGTCGATGTTCAACCGCGCTTGCAGTTCATCGCGGAAGTGCGGCCATGGGTCGGGGAAGTGATTGATGATTTCACCAGTTTCTACATTAACAAAATCTTTGTGAGCCTTACCCAGTTCCTTGCAGCGCGAGTAATCGGACAAACGCTTGACCATACTGTGACTGCACGCTGCCACGACGGCTGCATCCAGTGCATGGTGGCGATCACTGTCGCCACGCACTTTTATCAAGCCCCAACGCGCGCGCAGGAAGGCGGTAAGCTGGCCGCTGAGTACCACGCAGCGTTTTGCATCGCTGTCTTCATGCAGTTGCAGGTATTGCTCGACGTAGTTCTTGAAGAATTTGCAGATGTAGCGGGTGTCGTTGAGATTTCGTTCGCGGAATTCTTTGGCTTCTTTTTCGCCGAAATCCTTGCGCAATAAGCGGCTGCGCTTGGCTTGGCGGTATGCCTTGTTCGACTCGACGAAGGCGACGAATTGCCGCCAGCGTTCACTATTCTCTGCGCCGTCCAGATATTCGTAGGGTGTCTTGTTGCCCTTGTTGCGGTTCTCGCGTGCCAGTACCAGCACCTTGTTGTTCTTGCTGTCGTCGAAGCTGCGCGAGTAGGGCAGGGCGTGGTCTATCTCGACATAGCCCGCTTCAAGCAAACGGTTGAGGTCGATTGGCTCGATGGAGTAAGCGCATTTTCCCTGCTGTTCGCGGTACAGCCGCCACTTCTCGAAGTCTTTTCCTTTGGGCGTGCCAACGATACTGAAGTGACTGGCGAACTCAGATTTATTTTTTTCATTGCCGTCATGAAAATCTTTTTGTTCGGCTTCAATCTTCCGTCGTTCATCGAGTGGCCTCGATAAATCCCGCGCCATTTCGATATGCACCTCATGTGGTGCGCCGTACTCACGAATTAACGCATTCACCACCTTGCGTGCCTGGTTGAGTGCGCGTAGCACCACTGGGTTGCGCGGGATGTCCATGTCCTCGCTGAACACCATGCGTCCATCCTTGTCCCGCCCGGAGTAAAACGGCGGCAGGTACTTGTGTTCGCCTTCACCGATCTTGTGCAACTGGCTGTGGTGTCCGTATTCCGGGATGTTGGCAACGGCCTCATCGTAACGCTGGCCTTTTTCCATGAACGGTACGATCTTGCGCAACGCCTTGAGCGACAACGCATGGAATTTGGCGAAGCGGATGTCGAGCAAGGCTTTAACCATTTTCTCCAAATTCGGCAAGGCCAGCTTGCGCAATTCTGTTTCTACCTCTGCATCGTCTTTGTACACGCTCAACACCCTTGCGATTTCGTCGAGCAGTTCCGGTTGCCCATTCAATGCGGCATTCGCCATGTTTTGCCACTCAGTTTCAAGTTCGGCCTTCTTAAGTGTGAGCCGCAACTCATGCCAGGCTGGTAGCTTGATTAACGTATCGGCTTCGGGGTCTTTGGCTTTGCCTTCTATTTTTTGTTGTTCGCTGGGATAGGGCATGGCGAAACGAAAAGACTCCGGCAAGCACCCAGCCTTAACCAAAGCAGTGCGCAGATTCTTGTAGGTAAATTTTTCGCCGGGCAAATAGGGCAACGGCAAAGCGATGCGCCGCTCTTGCTCGTCCAGCGGGCGAGTCGTGCCATCCACCACGACACGCAGATTGTTGAGGCGGGTGAGCCAGACATGGCGTTCAGCGGTAAAACTGGCTTTGGGAGCGCGGTATTCACCTTTGCCATCAGGCCCGCCAGATTTTTCGAAGGTGCAGCGACCGAGCATTTCAAGAAGCTTGGGGCCAGTTAGAGCTGGCTCCTGTTCCCAGAACAAGCCAGTTTTCTTGTCGCCATTGCCGAGAATCTCGGCTTCGAGTTCCACGCTCGCGTGGGGGTTGCCCAACTTGCTTTGTTCCCTGAACAACTCTTTCAATTCGTCACCAAGCAACACCCGTGAGAGTGCTTTGCTGTAGTCGCCCTGCTTGTTGCGAGCTGCCCCGTCGAGAATGGGTTCCCCTGTCTTGTTCAATACAACATTCCCATCCTTATCTGTGCGCTGTGTTACAAATTCCACCAGCACCATCTCCGCTGCGGTGCGGTATTTTTCCTTCATCTCTTTTGTTTTCTTCAATGCTTGGGTGACTGCGCCGCCTTCGCCCTTGCTGTCACCTTCCGCTGCTTTTTCTTCCGCACGGCTGACCCAGTGGAAGCCGCGATGCTTGCACAGGTGATAGATCACTCGCGCCCATTCCTCATCGTTCAGTCGGCGGTCGAGAGCATCCACGCGCAACTGCCATGGTGATTGTGGAAATGGTTGCTGGCTTTTGAACAGGTGCGCATCCGCAATCAACCCTTCGCGTTTCAGTAGTCTTGCCAACTTGGTCAGCCGCCAGGCGCGGCGATGCAGTCGGCGGCGCATGAGCCGCGCCATGCGCCGTACCAAGTTGAGAGAGTCGCCTTCCTTGGCGGTTTCAGCCTTGTCGAAGGCGCGCACACCCAAGTCTATGATGCGGCTCTCGCCGAGCACCGCCCAGCCAACCGAGGCTATTCCGATGTCCAGCCCGAAAGTGCGTGCACCGAGATTTTTCTGCTTGCCTGTCATCGCGTTCTCCCTGATAATGAACCAGTTGTAGCGCATCCGGGGTGAGAGCCGTTGCTACAATAAGTGAAGGTCGAAAGACCTGAACGTATCCGCCCGGTGGGGAAACCCACCGGGCTTTATTTTTTCCGAAAAGCATTCGAGATTCAACCCACAGAAGCCAAACATCGTGCATGAACAATCGCGGGCAAGCGCCCGTGCGCCACGAATGAGAAGAATGGAGGCTTGCAGTTGTTATCCCCTTAAATAACAAACCCGCTGTGGCGGAAAAGTACCCTCTCCCTAACCCTCTCCCGCAAGCGGGCGAGGGGACTGGATAAGAGAACTCGCGCCAGCCTCCTATGCTGATTATCCGCCGTGTCCGTGCCGTACTTTGCGGCGCGGTTTTGTTGCGGCGGTTGCGCAAGAGGCGTGAACTCTATGGGATGGGTGAGATGGTGTCAATGGAGCGAGTGGGTAATGGACGCTTCATGGCGCGAGGCTGCTCGTCATTGCCGCATCGAGATCAACGACTGCTATCGGGAAACGCGAAGTGCAGCTTTGGCACAAAGCTGCCATCCGGCGGTGTGAAAACGCAGCCGCAACCACATTCCCTCTGTAGAGGAATGTCTTCGACATACTCGAAGTCTATGTCATCCGGAACCTTAGCCTAGAGCGGCTTTTGCTAAAGAATCCTTTACGACTGAACTTTTATCGCGCTCAACATCATTTCAAGCACGTCGGAAATCTACCCTACGACTATCCGGAGTTTCCGGATAGTTGAATCGAAACCCAACTCGACCTCTTGCAGGTTCGCTTGGTTTATCCATGCTCAGGAAAAGAAACGCTGGCGAGCATCGGACGGGATGTCCATTCCCGTCGCTTGCGCGCGTTGCAGGAGTTCCCAGTAGTAGCGGTAGGAGGCGCGGTCATGCAGTTTGCCTTCCTGCTGGATAGGCCCCCAGGCGGCATTCTGGGCAACGGTCAGCAAGGTAGCGGCCTCATTGACCTCGGCAAAATCCGGGCGCATCGCTTCGACGATGGGCAGTATCTGGTTCGGATGGATGCTCCACATGCGCAGGAAGCCGAGCTCTTGCCGGGCGCGGCGGGCGTCTTCGCGCACCACATTGGCATCGCGTATTTCGGTGGTTACGTTGTGGCTTGGCACCACGCCATTGCCCAGTGCGGCTGCGGCAATCGCGCACTTGGCGCGCACCACCAGCGCATGAGTGAACTGGCCGGGCGAGCGCATGGCGGCGGCGGGAATGGCACCGTGGTGCGCGGAAACAAAATCCATCAGGCCGAAATCGAGAACTTCGACATGGGGCAGACGGGCGATGTCCCACGCTTCATGCAGCGCGCCGGGTGTCTCGATCAGCACATGCACGGGAATTTCGCGGGCGATGCCGTGGCGGTTTCTCAGCTCGTCAAGCGCGGTGATTTGTGTCGCAACGTCTTCGGCTTTTTCCGGCTTGGGCAGCACGATATAAGCCACACGCTGCCCGGCTGTGCTAATGATAATTTCCAGTTCATCGCGCCAGGCAGGATGGCTGACATCGTGGATGCGCGCGCCGATGCGACCAAAACGGTTTTCGCCGGACAGGATCATCCCGGCGATTATGGCCGCGTGTTCCTGTTCCTTGCCTGCGGGCGCGCCATCTTCGCAGTCGGCGGTGATATCGAAAATAGGCCGCCCGTCGACCGCTAATTCGGCTTGAATCTGCAGCGCCTTCTTCAACAGCTTTTCGCTGCCGGCAAAATGCTCGCACGCGGCAAGCCGGGGGAAGGGGCGGCTGCCCGCGTAGAGCACGTCGGAGGGGTGGAGGAGGTTATTCATGTCATGGGTGTCTCAAAAAACCCGGATTGGCAGCAGTTGCGACGGGAGTTTTGGTAATGGTATCAGGCCGCCGCTTCCAGCGCAGCATCCGGCATTAGCCTGTTGTGGTACAAATCTGCGATGGGGAAACACAGGTCATAATCTCCCCAAACCAGTTCACCATATTCGATGCGATAGCCCGCGAAACGCGCCGGTTCCAGATAGGTGCGGATATCGGGGTGGCGCGAAGACGACAGAAACGGCTTGAAGTCCACCGTCTGCATGGTGCCGTCGTCAAAAGACAGACGCAACGCGTAATCGCCAACCTGTTCGGCGGTAGTGATGTTAATCGTTGCAGGTGTCATTTCAACCTCCTCGTAATACGTTCCGATTTTACAGGTTTATGCAGTACGAAGAAATCGATCCATTTGCTGACGATTTCAGCAGCGCGGGCGGTAACAACCTCTTCAAAATGGCGCATCTCGCGATTTTCCAGCGGAGCGCGCCCCGCGACATCCGCATAGCGGATTTCTGTGATCTCGCCATTAACCACAACGATCTCGGCGCGGGATTCGCGATCCTGATATTTGCCATGCACATGCACCGGTTCGTGCTCGTTGGCATAGAACAAAATAATCAGGCCAAAATACTCGTAAAGTTTATGCATCACGCACTTTCTTCCACCAGAGCGATTTCTTCATCGGTCAGGCTGTACAGCGCATACACCAACTGGTCGATCTGCCGGTCGGTCGCGTCGATCTGGCGTTGCAGCAGGGTGGTGTCCTGCGGGGTTTTCGTGGCTGCGATCTGCTGGTGCAGCGCGAGCATTTTTTCGACGAACGAGATTAACTTGCCATAATTTTTATCTGAGTTAGAAGGCTGTGCGAATGGTAATTGTGCAATGTGACCACGCTTAACCTGGGCAAGTGCTTCACCCGCTTCTGGGTTAACAATCTTTTGATAAAACCAATTCAGTAACTTTGAATTCAGAATTCCAAGAGCATACATCAAGTCGAAATCACCAGACTTTGAGGTTATCGCATAAAGGTTATCGCGAACTATAAACTGCTGTGTATCTATGGTTGCCACGAGTGAATCACCTGTTTGTCTGATGACCAGTTTAACCGGAGCATCAAAATTCGCTGAATAGCGAGGTTCAGCCAGCCAACCTCCAAAGCTGATGTAGTAGTCGTTATTCCAGTAAATTTGGTATTTATGAATAAGGCTACCTCGCAGCAAAGGCCGGAATGAAGCGTTAATCTTTGAATTGGCAACGAAGGGTTTTGAATCTACGACCTCTTGGGTTTGTGGAGGATTTCCCTTCCCTACTTGGAAAGGTTTTGTACCTTGGGTAATTTTGAAGAATTCATCAAAAACCGGATGGCCTTTAAGTTTTTCCGCAAGCGAAAAATACTCTGGGCGCTCCAGAATGTTTACAGGGGCACCATCCTTTTCTTTCCATAAACTTTGCTGAATTGTATAGCTGTCAGAAAATTGATCTTTGCTGATCAACTCAATATTGATCTCATGTTTACTACTTGGTATTTGATTTCGGAGAATTACTACTTCTGTATCAACCGTTACTTTTGGAAAAACATACCTACCATAATGCACGACGTGTTCGATTTGGGTGCTACTGAAAATATACGAGCGAATTTTCTTCGATGTCAGGTTAACAAGCCAAGTATTGGGAATGATGAAACCTAGGGTTGCTTGCTTATTTGATAGTGACAATCCTTTCTCTAAGAAAAGCAGATACGAATCAAGCTGGTAATTTTGCAAAGGAAATCTGGACGATAAGTATGACGTTTCAACAACTGAAAATGCTGCGCCATACGGCGGATTTCCAATTACCGCATCAAATCCCCCTCCGCTACGCTCCACCCCCTTTTGCAAAGGGGGTTGTGGTTTCCCCCCCTTTGGCAAAGGGGGGCTGGGGGGGATTTTGAACACCTGCGGGAACGCGGCCTGCCAGTCAAACACGTTGATGCGCTGCGCGGCTTCGTCGTCGAGATCGAGTTGGCCGTCATAGAAATCCGGCCCGATGAGCGAGTTACCGCACTGGATGTTGTGGTCGAGATCGGGCAGCACGCGCTCATGGAACAGCTTCATCTGGCTGGTGAGCGTCTGGTCGGATTCGCCTTCCAGCACTTTGAGCAACAGCGAGAGCTTGGTTACTTCCACCGCCTGCGCGTCAATGTCCACGCCGTAGATGTGTTCGAGCAGGATGCGCTTGCGCTCGGCAGTGGTGAGCCGCCACACGCCCCCAGCACCCTGGTAGAGCCGTGCTGCCTTGCCCTTGGCATGTTTATCCGCGCCGTCTTCGAGGTATTGTTTGAGGTACCAGTCGAGAAGGTGTTGATACGCGCCGATCAGGAACGAGCCGGAGCCGCACGCCGGATCGAGGACGGTGATGCCTGCCGCTTGTTTGGTGCTCTTGCCTTCCAGCAGCTTGCCGACGGTATGCTGCACGATGTATTGCACGATGTAGGCAGGGGTATAGAACACGCCACCAGCTTTTTTTACTTCCGGTTTATCCTCGACTACGGCGCGGTTGCCTGCCGTCAGGCGGATAACCTTGCCGAGGAATTGCTCGTATACGCTGCCGAGGATGTCCGCGCCGAGCACGGAAAATTCGTAGGGGCAATCCGGGTAGTAAAGATTTTTGAAAATCTCCTTGAGCGGCTTGTCGTCTATCTCAAGGTTCAGCGTGAGTTCGTCCGGGGCTTCTTCGCGGCCTTTTTCGCGCTTGAAGTGGAACAGGCCGGAGTTGTAGCGGTCATCGGCCTGGTGGAAGTGCTCGCACAGCCGGTCATAAATGTTGGCGCCGTTTTGCAGCGCCATCAGGCGGCCATAAGGCTCGATGCCGCGATCCTCGCAGATGCGCAGGAAGATGATGCGGTCTATGGTTTGCTGCACCGCGAAGTTAAGTTCGCGCTGGCTTAAGTTGGCGTTGCGCAGCGCGATGTTGCGCGCCAGCAGGTCGCGCCAGCCTTCGATTTCTTCCAGGAACGCGCTGTCTACTTCGGTGGTGCCGCGCTTGCCTTTGGTGCTGATGGCGTACTTGTCGAACGAACCCTTGAGCACCGCATCCTTGGAAAATATCGCGGCGATCTCGTCCCATTTTTCCGCATAATCGCGGAAGGTGCAGTAGAACAGCCGCGCCTTGCTGGCCTTGTCGTTTTTGTCGGGTTTCTGGCGGCAATCATAAACGGCGAACTCTTCAAAATCGGTGAGTACGGAGAGCGGAAGTTTGGCCGACCAGCCGTAGCGGCGTAATTGAAAGGCAGGTTCGATGTCGTCTTTGAGGTTGACCGAGGGCTTCTTTGCTTCGAGAAAAAATTTGCGCTGGCCACCGATGCGAAAGCTGTAATCCGGCGCACGCGTGGAGAGGCCAATCTTGATCGCATCTTCGTGGATCACGTCGCGGTAGGCTTCCGCGTAGCCCGCGCTGTTGTCCATGTCCCAGCCGAGCGCCTTGAACAGCGGATCGATGAAGTCGCGCCGCACCTGTGTTTCGTTGTACTGCCCGTTGCGGTAAGCGTCCAGATTGCGCTCGAAGTTTTCGACCAGGATCAGGACGGTTTGCGGGGCGGACATAATCTACATGTTCCTGTGTTATTCGGCGTACTTAACAAGAATGGTCATAAAACAGCACTACCATCCCGCGCCTCTGGCCGTTCCGGATTTACTGGATCTCGACCAGGGTTTCGTCCGGCGCCACGCTGTCGCCTTTCTTGACATGGACGCTGATTACAACGCCGCTTTGAGGCGCCTGGATTTCGTTTTCCATCTTCATGGCTTCGATGACCAGTACGCCATCCCCGGCTTCGACTTTATCTCCGACCTTGACCTTGACGGCGACAATGGTGCCGGGCATGGCGGTTGCAATGCATCCCTGATGGGACGGGCGCGGGCGGCTGGAGCCTGAAGCTGCGGCGGCGGTTTTTTTCTTGCCGTTGCTCTTTCCATCTGAAACCTCGATTTCATTCAGTATCTCGACTACGACTTCTTCCGAAATGCCATCCACGGAAACATAGAACGGACGCTGGGCTTCTCCGCGGTGTCCGCTGCCAGTGAGTTTGATATGGAAGGTTTCGCCGTGCAGCGTTACCTTGAACTCGTTGGGCGCGTAACGTTCGGATGAAACTGTAGCAGCTTCTTTGGGCAACAATGGTTCAGGCTTGAGCGTGTTGGCATTGCGCTCCTGCAAAAAGGTTTTTGCCATATCCGGAAACATGGCATAGGTGAGGACATCTTCCTCGCTCTTGGCCAGGTTTTCGCACTCGATCTTGAGTTTGCGCATCTCATCTTCCAGCAAATCCGCCGGGCGGCAGGTCACGACTTCCGCATTGCCAACCGCAAGTTTTTTAACTTCTTCATTGATCTTGCCCGGCGCCTTGCCGTAGTGACCGAGCAGGTAGTTCTTGACTTCATTGGTGACCGATTTGTAACGTGCGCCGGTCAGTACGTTCAGGACAGCCTGCGTGCCGACGATTTGCGAGGTTGGCGTGACCAGTGGCGGGTAGCCCAGGTCTTCGCGCACACGCGGGATTTCGGCGAGCACTTCGTTCATGCGGTTGAGCGCGCCCGATTCCTTGAGCTGGTTGGACAGGTTGGAAATCATGCCGCCCGGCACATGGTTTACCAGCACGCGCGTGTCCACGCCGGTGAAAGCGCTCTCGAAATGCCAGTACTTCTGGCGTACTTCGTAGAAATAGGCGGCAATTTCCTGCATTGCGGCCAGGTCGAGACCGGTATCGTATTCCGTGCCTTGCAGTGCGGCAACGATGCTCTCGGTCGAGGAATGGCTGGCGCCTTCGCCGAAGGAAGAGTTGCAGGTATCCAGCATCGTGGCGCCCGCTTCCACGGCTTTGAGGAAGCACATGGAAGACAAGCCCGAGGTGGAATGGCTGTGCAAATGAATCGGCAAGCTGACGGCCGCGCGCATCGCTTTTACCAGCTCGGTGGTCGCGTAAGGCGTGAGCAAACCGGCCATGTCCTTGATGCAGATGGTATCGCAGCCCATGGCTTCCAGTTCGCGGGCCAGTTCGACGAACTGCGGAATGCCGTGCACCGGGCTGGTGGTATAGCTGATGCAGCCTTCGGCATGTTTGCCGGATTTTTTTACCGCTTCGACGGAGACGCGCAAATTGCGCAGGTCGTTCATCGCATCGAAAATGCGGAACACGTCTATGCCGTTGTCTGCGGATTTGCTGACAAATGCGCGCACCACGTCATCGGAATAGTGGCGGTAGCCGAGCAGGTTCTGGCCGCGCAGCAGCATCTGGATGCGGCTGTTCGGCAATGCCTTGCGCAATTTTTTGAGGCGCTCCCACGGGTCTTCTTTCAGGAAACGCACGCAGGCGTCGAAGGTTGCGCCTCCCCAGGCTTCCACCGACCAGAAGCCGATGCTATCCAGCTTGTGGCAGATAGGCAACATGTCTTCGGTGCGCATGCGCGTCGCGATCACGGATTGATGCCCGTCACGCAGAACCAGTTCGGAAATAAGAGTTTTTGCCATGTTGTTAGCTTGGTTATATTTGGGTTGAAATTAACGGGCTTGGCAAATGTGCCGCCCATGATAATGAACTTACTATGCCCGTTTCCCTCTCCCCATCCCTGATGGAACTACTAGCCACTCGACTAGGCTGCCAAAAGACAGCAGCCAAGTCGCTGGTTATCTCCCAGTGGGCGAGGGGGACAGGGTTTCGCTTCGCGAGCTTCATGTTATATGCCTTCGTGCGCCGCTATGACGGCAGAAATAACTGCGGCCCTCAGCTCCGGCGGAATTTTTGTGGTGTAATTGATCAACTCCGGATGTGACTCCACAAACCCGGTGTTGAAGTCCGCATTCCTGAAATCGTGGTGTTTCAATATCTCTTGATAATACGGCATGGTCGTCTTGACGCCATAGATCACCATGTCGTCAAGCGCCCGGCGACCGCGCTCGATTACCCCCTCCCATGTGAGTGCCCAAACGGTAAGCTTGGCGCACATGGAGTCGAAATAGGGCGGTATCTCATAGCCGCTATACATGGCGGCATCAATGCGCACACCGGGGCCGCCCGGTGCATAGTAACGGGTGATCTTGCCGAAGCTTGGCAAGAAGCCATTCTTGGGGTCTTCCGCATTGATGCGAAACTCCATGGCGTAACCGCGAAATCTGACGTCTTCCTGCCTGTATTGCAGCTCGAGGCCATCGGCGATGCGAATCTGTTCCTGCACGATGTCGATGCCGGTAATGGTTTCCGTTACGGTGTGTTCGACCTGTATGCGGGTATTCATTTCCATGAAATAGAAATGATTGTCCTGGTCGAGCAGGAATTCGACGGTACCCGCGTTTTCATAGCCCACGGCCCGTGCGGCCTTGACGCCCAGATTGCCGATGTATTCGCGTTGCGCCTGGGTGATCTGCGGCGAGGGGGCAATCTCGATCAGTTTCTGGTTGCGGCGCTGGATGGAGCAGTCGCGCTCGAACAGGTGGATCACATTGCCATGGCTGTCTCCCAGCACCTGCACTTCGATATGCCGCGGATTGACCACGCATTTTTCCAGGAAGACTTCCGGCTGGCCAAAAGCCTTGTGGGCTTCCGATATTACGCGCTCGTAGTTGCTGAAGAGGTCTTTATCGCTGTCGCAACGGCGAATGCCGCGCCCGCCGCCGCCATTGGTGGCCTTGAGCATCACGGGGTAGCCGATTTTGTTTGCCAGCACGCGCGCCTCTTCAACATCGGCGAGGTTGCCGTCGCTGCCCGGCACGCATGGAATGCCGGCGGCTATCATCGCGTTGCGCGCCTGGACTTTGTCGCCCATCTGGTGGATGACATCCGCGTTCGGGCCGATGAATTTGATATCGCGGCGCGCGCAAATTTCCGCCAGTTCAGGGTTTTCAGCAAGGAAGCCATAGCCCGGATGCAGCGCATCGCACCCCGAGGTAACGGCTATGTTGACGATGTTATGGGCGTTAAGATAACCGGTGACCGGCTCGGAGCCGATGTGGTAGGCCTCGTCCGCTTTTTTTACGTGCAGCGCATGGCGGTCGGCATCGGTGTAGATGGCGACCGACTTGATGCCCATTTCCGAGCAGGCGCGCACAATGCGGACGGCAATTTCACCGCGGTTGGCGACGAGTATTTTTTTAATCACAAATTGTCCTAACGGGCATGGCAAATATGCCGCCCCTGATGATGAAATCCGCCTTGCCCGTTTCCCTCTCCCCGGCCCTCTCCCGCAAGCGGGCGAGGGGGACAAAGACTCGCTGCGCGAGTTTCACGTTAAATCCGGCTGGATGATAGTTGGGTTGCATGTTTCTGCGAGTCGCTGCCTGGATTTTCGAATGCGGCATTATAGCGGCATCGTCCTGCTGTGCTCAATGGTAATTCTGCTAGGGGTGCCAGATTGAGCAAAGCGTAGCTGTAGGAGCGCAATTTATTGCGCGATGAGGTTTCGCATCATCCAATCGCGCAATAAATTGCGCTCCTACAAAACTGCGTTCAACCAAACGAGAAGACAGCTTCCCATTATTGGCTCCGGCTCGTCGGGTTTAGGATTGGCGGCTTCATCCCTCTTGCGGGAAAAAACGCTAATCCAGCCTTGTGTAATCAATACCTATTTCCTGTGTTCAATTCGACGTGCCGATGAAGGCTTGCCGGCCAGCGCAATTTCGAGCGCCATTTCCAACCGGATAATCCGCTCGGTCAGGTTCTCGATCTTATCCTGTTGAGCCTTAACCGTACCGGCCAAACGTTCCACCTTATCGTTCATTTTAATGACGGTGGTGATGGCATCCCACATCTTGTCTGTGATGCCCATATCAAGCAGCCTTAGTGTAGTGTTTCGCTTCCATCGCCGCAATACGCTTGTTCGATTGGTCCACATAAGCCAAGGCGTCATCGAGCGCTTGATTAGCCGCTTTCGTCGTCTTAAGCATCTGGCCGATCATGCCTTCAATCGCAGCATCGTCCTGTGACGGGCTGAACGATGCTGCGGCACGCCTCAAAAATTCGCCCATCGATAAACCGGTGTCCTTTGCCATTTTCGCAATTCGCGATTTCTCTGCCGTCGTCACCAATACCGGGATACGTTGTGTCGCTGTTGCCATAGCCTCCTCCTTGGATGTGCCTGTGCTGCACATGAGCATTATAGGTGAAATAAATTTCAATGCAATACGTTGCTGGTTATGCCCAGTAGACTACGAAGCCATTAACGACTTGGATTTATGAAGCAAGTTTGAGATTTTTTAATGCAATATATTTGGATCGCAGTAGTTGTGCGGAAGCCTTTGTTATAGAATCGCTACTCATTATAATTTTCATTAAGATATCGCGCCAACGTGTTGGTAGTGCCCGGTGGCAAAATGAGCCATGCGATGGGAATCATTTTCGCGCTGATTATGCACGACGTGATTGAGAGAAATAACAAGCAAGATTTTTTATTTATCTCCGGACATCCGGACACATTAATACTGATTGAAGGAGTTTTTGATGCATCAAACGCATATGGTTACGATCGACGGGAATGAAGCTGCCGCCTATATTGCCCACCTGACCAACGAGGTAATCGCAATTTATCCGATTACCCCTTCCTCGCCGATGGGTGAGTATTCCGACGCCTGGTCGGCAGCCGGCACAACCAACCTGTGGGGCACTGTTCCCGAGGTGATCACCATGCAGAGCGAAGGCGGTGCTGCCGGCACGATTCACGGCGCGCTGCAGGCTGGCTCCCTGGCGACCACCTTCACGGCATCCCAAGGCCTGCTGCTGATGATTCCCAATATGTACAAGATCGCCGGCGAGTTGTCACCATTCGTCATGCATGTGGCGGCGCGTTCTTTGGCGGCACAGGGGCTGTCGATCTTCGGTGACCACAGCGACGTGATGTCGGCGCGCTCGACCGGCTTTGCCTTTCTCGCATCCAATTCGGTGCAGGAAGCCATGGACATGGCGCTGATCTCCCAGGCTGCAACGCTCGAATCGCGCGTGCCGATCCTGCATTTTTTCGACGGCTTCCGCACTTCCCACGAAGTGGCCAAGGTCGAGCAGGTGTCGCTCGAAGTGGTGCGCGAGATGATCGATGACAATTCGGTGTTCGCCCACCGCGCCCGTGCGCTGACGCCGGATCATCCGGTAATCCGCGGCACGGCGCAAAATCCAGACGTGTATTTCCAGGCGCGCGAGACGGTCAATTCCTATTACGATGCCATGCCCGGCATCGTGCAGAAAGTGATGGACAAATTCGCCAAGCTCACCGGACGCCAATACCATCTGTATGACTACGTCGGCGCACCGGACGCCGAGCGTGTGGCGATCCTGATGGGTTCGGGCGCAGATGCGGCAGAGGAAACGGTGGAGCACCTGACCGCAAGCGGCGAGAAAGTGGGCTTGGTGAAAGTGCGCCTGTATCGCCCCTTTGCAGCCAGCGAACTGCTCAAGGTTATCCCGGCCACTGCCAGAAGCATTGCCGTTCTCGACCGCACCAAGGAGCCTGGCTCCGATGGTGAACCGCTGTACAAGGATGTGGTGACGGCGATTGCGGAAGCCTTCACCGCCGGGTCAGCCAGATACGCGACCATGCCGCGCGTGGTGGGCGGACGCTATGGCCTTTCCTCCAAGGAATTCACTCCGGGCATGATCAAGAGCGTGTTCGACGAACTGAAAAAGAAACAGCCGAAAAATCATTTCACCGTCGGCATCATCGACGACGTCACCCATACCAGCCTGGAGTGGGATGAGCATTTCCGCAACGACGCCAGCATCGGCGTGAACCGCTGCATGTTCTACGGCTTGGGCGCGGACGGCACGGTGGGCGCCAACAAGAACACCATCAAGATCATGGGCGAGGAAACCGAACTCTACGGTCAGGGATATTTCGTTTATGACTCGAAAAAAGCGGGCGCGGCGACCATTTCCCACCTGCGCTTCTCGCCCAAGCCGATCCATTCCCCTTACCTGATCGGCAACCACGAGGCGAACTTCATCGGCTGCCATCAGCCGGTGTTTTTGGAGCGCTACGAGATGCTGGATGCCGCCGCCGAAGGCGCGGTGTTCCTGCTCAACACGCAGACCGCGCCGGACAAGGTGTGGAACCTGCTGACGCGCAAGATGCAGCAGCAGATCATCGACAAGAAAATCGAGTTCTATGCGATCGATGCCTACGCCATCGCCAAGGCGACCGGCATGGGCAGCCGCATAAACACCATCATGCAGACCTGCTTCTTTGCCATTTCCGGCGTGCTGCCGCGCGAATTGGCAATCGAGAAAATCAAGTCCGCCGCAGAAAAATCCTACAGCAAGAAGGGCAGGGCGGTAGTGGAAGCCAACTGGAAAGCGATCGACGAAACCCTCGCCAACCTGCATAAGGTGCAAATCCCCGCCGCCTCCAGCAGCAATTTCGAAATGCCCGACCCGGTGGGTACCCACGCGCCGGATTTCGTCAAGCGCGTGACTGCCGAGATCATGGCCGGGCGCGGCGACCGGCTGCCGGTGTCGGCGTTTCCCGCAGATGGCACATGGCCCACCGGCACAGCGATCTGGGACAAGCGCAAGCTGGCGCTGGAAATTCCGGTGTGGGACAAAGAGTTGTGCATCTATTGCGGCAAGTGCCCGTTCGTCTGCCCGCACACCGCCATCCGCTCCAAGGTATTTCCTGCCGAATTGGCCAAGGACGCGCCGCCCACCTTCAAGCACATCCAGATCAAGGGCAAGGAATTCGAGCAGGGCATGCACGTCAGCTACCAGGTGGCGCCGGAGGACTGTACCGGCTGCGGACTGTGCGTGGACATCTGCCCGGCGGTATCCAAGACCGACCCGGCCTACAAGGCGCTCAACATGCGCGACATAGCGCCGTTGCATGACCAGGAAAGAGAGAACTTTGAATTCTTCCTCAAGCTGCCGGAATTCGACCGCACCAAGTTGCGCACCTCCACCATCAAGGGCGCGATGATGATGCAGCCGCTGTTCGAATTTCCCACCGCCTGCGTCGGTTGCGGCGAAACGCCCTATATCCGCCTTGCCAGCCAGTTGTTCGGCGACCGCATGGTGATCGCCAACGCCACCGGCTGTTCCTCGATCTACGGCGGCAACCTGCCCACCACCCCCTACAGCAAGAATGCTGAAGGACGCGGCCCGGCCTGGGCAAACTCGCTGTTCGAGGACAACGCCGAATTCGGCCTGGGTTTCCGCGTCAGCATCGACAAGCATGCCGAACATGCCTCTGAATTGCTGGCGAAATTAAAGGGTCGAGTTGATAGCGCGTTGGCGGATTCCATCCTCAATGCCGACCAGTCCGCCGAAGCGGGCATCTTTGCCCAACGCGAGCGCGTCGAACAACTGCGCAAAGTGCTGTCTGGAATGAATACCGCCGAGGCGCGGCAACTGGCAAGCATTGCCGAGTATCTGGTGAAGAAAAGCGTGTGGATTTTCGGCGGCGATGGCTGGGCTTACGACATCGGCTTCGGCGGTTTGGATCATGTGCTGGCATCGGGGCGCAATGTCAACATCCTGGTAATGGATACCGAAGTCTATTCCAACACCGGCGGACAATGTTCCAAGGCCACGCCACGCGGCGCCATTGCGAAATTCGCCGCCAACGGCAAGCCGACCGGCAAAAAGGATCTCGGTTTGATCGCGATGAGCTACGGTCATGTTTACGTTGCCCATGTCGCCTACGGCGCGAAGGACATCCATACGCTGAAGACTTTCATCGAGGCCGAATCTTTCGACGGCCCATCGCTGATCATTGCCTACAGCCCCTGCGTCGAGCATGGCTACGACATGAACAAGCAACATCACCAACAGGAACTGGCGGTCAGCACCGGCCACTGGCCGCTGTATCGTTACGACCCGCGCCGCGAGCAGGAAGGCAAGAACCCGCTCTCACTGGATTCGCAGAAGCCATCCGTGTCTTACCGCGAGTTTATCAAGAACGAGCCGCGCTTCCGCGGCCTGGTGAAGAATATGGATAGCGATGGTGGGAAAGCGCTGGCTGCATCCTACGAAAACGAACTGCAGAAGCGCTACGCGATTTACGAGCAGATGGCGAGTGGTTCCGGCGGTGGTGCCGAGGCGGGCGCTAGGAAAAAACCAGCGGACGTATAAACCAAGGGAACCCAATGTAGGTCGGGCTATGCCCGACATGGTGGGCACAGCCCACCCTACGCAGCCAAATCAAATTTTGAAACCAGGGGAGTGTCATGACTAGCGGCAAAAAATACATTTACACATTCGAGCAGGGGGATGGCAAGAACAAGATGCTGCTGGGAGGCAAGGGCGCGAACCTGTGCGAAATGACGCAGATTGGTTTGAACGTTCCCCCCGGTTTCACCATCACCACCGATGCGTGCGCTGCCTACCTGGAAAAAAATAAATTACAGGGTGGCTTGATGGCAGAAATCAAGGTTTTCATGCTGGAGCTGGAAAAGAAAACCGGCAAGGGTTTCGGCAGCGGTGAGAATCCTTTGCTCATCTCGGTGCGTTCCGGTTCATCCATGTCCATGCCGGGCATGATGGACACCATCCTCAATCTCGGTTTCAACGAAACTTCACTCAAGGGACTGATTAAGCAAACCGGCAATGCACGCTTTGCCTATGATGCTTATCGCCGCTTCATTCAGTTGTTCGGCAAAATCGCGCTCAATATCAGCGACGAACATTTTGACGAGCGCATGGCTGCAATCAAGCGCAAATATGGCGCGCCTGAGGATCTGGATTTAAACGTCGAGCATCTCAAGGAATTGGTGGGAGAGTTTCTTGCCATCGTGGAACGCCACTGCGGTAAACCGTTTCCGCAAGACCCTTACGAGCAACTGGAAATTGCGGTGGGCGCGGTGTTCGGCTCGTGGATGGGCAAGCGCGCGGTGGATTATCGCAAGCAGTTCAGGATCACCAAAGATCAAGCCAGTGGCACGGCAGTCAGTATTTGCACCATGGTGTTCGGCAACATGGGCAATGATTCCGGCACTGGTGTCGGCTTCACGCGCAACCCCGGCACCGGCGAGAACGTAATTTACGGCGAATATCTGGTCAACGCGCAAGGCGAGGACGTGGTGGCGGGGATACGCACGCCCAAGGCCATCGCCGAAATGGAACAGGAAATGCCGGAGATTTACCTTCAGTTGATGACGCTGCATAACCGGCTGGAGTCGCATTACCATGAGGTGCAGGATTTCGAGTTCACCATCGAAAAGGGCATCCTCTATTGCCTGCAAACCCGCAATGGAAAAATGAACGCACGCGCCATGGTGCGCACTTCGGTGGAAATGTTTCATGAGGGATTGATTTCAAAAGAACGCGCCTTGCTGCGCGTTGAGCCGGCGATATTGGAACAGTTGTTGGTGCCGCAGTTGGCGCCGAATTTTCATGGCAAGTCATTGGCACAGGGGCTGCCGGCCTCACCCGGAGCGGCTTCCGGCAAGATCGTATTCGATGCGGACACCGCCGAAGTGCGCGGCCGCGCCGGAGAAAAAATTATCCTGGTGCGCGAGGAAACCAAGCCGGAAGATATTCACGGTTTTTTCCAGGCGCAGGGCATCTTGACCAGCCGTGGCGGCAAGACATCACATGCCGCCGTGGTCGCACGCGGCATGGGTAAACCCTGTGTCTCTGGTTGCGACCAGATTGTGATTAACGACCAGTTGCGTAGTGCGCAGATCGGGAATACCACGTTGCAGGAAGGCGATATCATTACCATCGACGGCGGCACCGGGCATGTTTATGCCGGTGAAGTTCCGACGGTGGAGGCAGAGTTTTCCGAGGAGATGGCCACTTTATTGTCCTGGGCGGACGAAGTGGCAAGGCTGAAGGTGATGGCGAATGCCGACACGCCGGATGATGCCTTGCGCGCAAGGGAATTTGGCGCGATGGGTATCGGGCTGTGCCGCACCGAGCGCATGTTCAACAGCACCGACAGATTGCCCATAGTGCAGGAAATGATCCTGGCCGAAACGCAGGAAAGCCGCCAATCTGCGCTGGACCGCCTGCTGCCGATTCAGCGTGCCGACTTTAAGGGTATCTTCAAGGCGATGAAGGGGCTGCCGGTCACGGTGCGTCTGCTCGATCCGCCGATGCACGAATTTTTGCCTACCGCCGCGCAACTCGAATTGGAGATAGCGCACCTGCACCAGTTGCGCGACACCATCAAGGGTTTGGAAGATCTGCCGGATACCCTCCAGTTGCTCAACCCCAAGCTCTACCAGCAATATGCCGACGGACTGACGAAATTGATGGACAGCCTGGACACCTTCAAGGAATCGCATCTGGAGGAAGATGTGATCGGCAAGAAAGAAAAAATCCTGAAGAAGGTGCGCGCCCTGGCAGAAGTCAACCCGATGCTGGGCCATCGCGGTGTGCGGCTGGGCATCACTTATCCGGAAATTTACTCGATGCAGATACGGGCGATCATCGAAGCCGCAGCCCTGTGCGCCAGAGAGGGCATTGAAATTTATCCCGAAATCATGGTGCCGCAGGTGGCCACGGTGGAAGAACTAAAGCGCATTCACAGCTATGTCCAGCGCATTCGCCAGGAAGTGAAAGCAACCCACGGCATCAATGTGCAATTCAAGTTTGGCTCCATGCTGGAAGTGGTGCGAGCCTGCATACGCGCCGGGCGCATGGCGGAAACCGCCGAATTTTTCTCATTCGGCACCAACGACCTGACCCAGGCCACGTTCTCCTTCAGCCGCGAGGATGCGGAAAACAAGTTTCTCCCCGCTTACAACGAGAGCGGCATCCTGGAAGACAACCCGTTCGAAGTGCTGGACATCAAGGGCGTGGGGCAATTGATGAAAATGGCGGTGCAGCGTGGCCGCGAGACCAACCCGGATTTAAAAATCGGCATCTGCGGCGAACATGGCGGGCACCCCGGCTCCATCCATTTCTGCCATCACATCGAGCTTAACTACGTCTCCTGCTCCGGCCCGCGTGTGCCTATCGCGCGCCTGGCGGCGGCGCAAGCCAGGTTGCTGGAAGATCAATATCGGGAACCGGCTTGATTATCAGATGATCTGCTATCGCTTAATGGTGCTGCTCTGCAGCGTCTGGAATCAGAGACCGAAGCGCTTCCTTGGTGGATAACAGAATAGGTTGGAGTTCTGGCATCAGGTTATTAATTATGCCGAGATCATTATTGATCGCGGCGCATTGGAGCCGGTAGACAGCCCGCGCAAGCCCCTTTGCACCGACTCCTGCCGCTGAGCCTTTTAGCTTGTGCGCTACCGAAATAATCGTGGCGAAATCCCGCGCCTCAACAGCTACAGAAATCACTTCCACGCGCGCACTGGCTTCGGTAAGAAATTCCTTCAGGAGTTCGCCAAGCTTTTCCTGCTCGCCCTGAAAAACTTCTTTGAGCGTTGCGATCATCTCGTGATCCAAACATGCCGCTTCGTGATTATCATGCACTGCCTTCGCTTCGCCCCCCATTACACTGGAAGCGTCTATTACCTGCTTGAGTGTATCGGGCACAACCGGCTTGGACAGATAGTCGTCCATTCCCGCCTCCAAACAGAGATCGCGGTCATTTTGCGATGCATTGGCTGTGACCGCGACAATGCGCGGGCGTGCCGGCCCCATTCTTTTGACGATTTCCCGGGTCGCTTCAACGCCGTCCATCTGCGGCATATGTATATCCATAAATATCAAGTCATAACGCTTGCGGTGCAGAGCCTCAAGCACTTCCAGCCCATTTTCGGCAATATCGGGGTTGACTCCCAGCTTGGCCAGCATCATCAACATCAGCTTGCGGTTGGTGACGTTATCTTCGGCAACGAGTACACATGGGCGCAGCAGCGTAGATGTATTGTGTCCGCTTGGCGGGGAACTCTTATTGGTTGCAGCTGGAGGCTTGTCGCCACTTAGCGCCTCTTCTATGGTTCGTGCCAGCACCCGCGTGCGCATCGGTTTAAACAGGCGTGCATGAAACTGGTCGTCCAAAGGCTCTGCATCGGTAATGGAACCGGCCATGACGAGAATAATCGGTATGTGGATGCTGTTGGCCAGATTGCGAACCTCCACAGCCAGTTGTGTACTTCGCACGCCAGATATATTGCTCTCCATCAATATGACATCTATAGCCTTGTCGCCGAGAGCTGCAAGAGTCTCTGCAGCGGATGACGCCGTGGTTACGTTCATGCCAAAATGCCTGCAACGCCAGGCTTGCTGCGCCAGGTGCATCGGGTCGGAATCCACTATCAGTATATTCTTGTCGGCCAACAGGGTCGAGCTGGGGGACGCGTTGCCTGCCTTGTGCATCCCTACCGTAAAATGAAATGTAGAGCCCGCCCCGAACTCGCTCTCCGCCCAGATTCGCCCCCACATGAGCGTTACCAGCCGTTCGCAGATCGCCAGCCCCAACCCCGTTCCGCCGAAACGGCGCGTGATGGTCGCATCGGTCTGCGAGAATGGTTTGAACAGCCGCTCCAGCCCCTCCGGTTTGATTCCTATGCCGGTATCCTTGACCGAAAAGCACAGTTCCAGCAGCGGCCCAAACTCCCGCCCCGGAAGCACGGAAATATGCACCGACCCACTCGCGGTGAACTTGACTGCGTTGCCCAGAAGGTTGGATAGTATTTGCCGCAAGCGTGTCGGATCGCCCCGAAAGATGCGGGGAACGCCGTCATCTATGTCGTATGTGAGATCGAGGCGCTTCTCCCATACTTTTACGGCAACCAGGTCGATTGCGTCTTCGATGGTTTCGACCAGGTCGAAATCAATTTTCTCGAAGAAAATATTACCCGACTCGATCTTGGAGTAATCCAGGATATTGTTGGTTACATCGAGCAGTGCGTTGGCCGCAAGAAGAACGGTTTGCGCGTACTCCTCCTGATCGCGATTCAAGGTTGTGTCCAGCAGCAGCCTGCTCATGCCGATCACTGCGCTGAGCGGAGTGCGGGTTTCGTGGCTCATGGTGGTCAGGAAAGACGTGTTTTGCCGAGCCATTTCCCTAGCGGCATTTTCCGCCACCGCAAGCTTCGTATTGGCTGCTCCCAGCTCGAGCGCCAGATGTCTCAACCCCTCTTGTTCCTGGTGCAGCGGGCAACGTTTAAACCCGCATGCATGGCGCGATTTTCCCTCGACAGAAATCTCAATAGATCCAGCTTCAGAGGTCTTCACAGGCTGCGTCCTGCATCGCTGTGACCCTGAGAATCGTATGCACCGTCTGGAGAAATTCTCCCGGATATGTCGGCTATGTGTCGTCCAGCCCGGTGGGTGCCGATCTTGAGCTCCATATGCGTTCTACACCAGATTTTCTTCGAGACTTTTGATCGAAATATCACTATTGGCTACCGGCACAGCCTGCTTGCACGGGGTCTCGAACAAGGCTGGCAAATCAAGCACGGGGATCACCCGATCACCGTCCCGGAAACATGCTTTCGCGAATCCGTTCCACAATGGATCGGGCAAAGGTGCAGCAGCCGAATCGTCAACCTCTACGATGCGCGGAAACGTGACTGAGCGCAAACTACCGTAACATCGGGGAGTGTCGCAGTTCTGCCGATACGAAACCACGACACAGAAACGTTTAACATCTTGCTCCTGCGATCCGCACCATATACCGAGGTCGAACAAAGGGATCCAGTCGCCATTCCATTCGAGCAGCGCGTCGCAATTGGGTGGTGCAAGCGGCACATGAATCAGTGCCGGGGCATCGAGCGATTCCTCCATATGCGCGAAAGCGACTGCGGCATACTGCCCGCTTGCGTACTCAATCAGGATTGCTCGTGAGCTTGCCATGTTCCTGTTCCCAAAACTGCCTGGTTATGGTGCCCAAGTCTTCTGCATTACACAGAAACGCTATTGTCTCGCCGATTTTCGCCATCCCGATAAACAGAGATGTCGGCCCGCTCATGCAGCGGCGTAGCGGTTGAATGTTCAATTTAGCTGCGGGCAGCACACGGATGTCGTCGCAGTACAGCGCGAATTCACCCGTTTTGTCAGCAACTATCAGGATCTGCGTGCGTCGGCCGTTAGCGAGCGATTGCATCGATCCGGCCAGTGAAACAGGTTCCAGGTAACGCCCACTGCGCCGCAGCACCTTGCGGCCATTGTTTTGCACGGTATCGGCATCGTTCCTGATATCCGGAACCGCCAGGAGATTGATCAGCAGCGTGGTGTCGTCCAGGCGTGCGGCCACGTATCCTGGCGTGGTTTCAGGCTGCGACGGGTATGCCATTACTTTGCTCCTCCATTGCGGCACGGATGTGATCGAGCAGCGCGCTGTCGGAATACGGCTTCGTCAGGTAGACGTTCACGCCAGACTGCTCGGCCTGCTGCCGGTGCTTCGTTTGCGAACGGGAAGTAATCATGATTATAGGCAGGGAAGCTGTGTCTGGCCTGCCGCGCAGATGCGCGGTCAGTTCCAGCCCGTTCATATTCGGCATCTCCAGATCCGTCAACAGGATGTCCGGGTGAAATGTTTCAATCAGCGCAATTGCTTCGAGGCCGTCCCTGGCGGATTTGACCGAAAACCCGGCATCTTCGATCAATTGCGTCAAGGTGCGCCGCATGCTCAGCGAATCATCGACTACCAGAATCCGTTTTGCCTGCGTGGTCTCGGCTTCGATGCGCATCTCTGTATAGTCACCGCTAAAACCGGGAGAATAAGAGCGCAACAATTCGGCGATATCAAGCGATGGCGCGACGGTTCCGTCACCAAGGATCGAAGCGCCTGAAACTCCCTTGAGGTTGCGCAGATAGGGCCCCATGTCCTTGAAGAGCAACTCGCGGCTGTCGGCTATTTTGTCTACCATGATCGCCACCACCTTGTCATCCACACGCACCAGCACAGCCGACAATTTTCTGAGTGCGGTTTCGTCCAGGGAGTCGGTTGCCGCACCAACCAGTTGCGTGAGCGCCCAGACCGGGTAATGGCGCCCGCGAAAGCGCAGTTGCAGTTCCGTGCCGACGCGAATAAATTCTGCGGTTTGCGGCGCAATCGCCGTTTCCACGCTGTAGCTCGATATCGCGTATGCCTGCCCTGCAGCCTCGACCACCAGCGCATGCAGCGAAACCAGTGATGCGGGCAATCGCATCTCAATGGTCGTTCCTTTTCCCGATCCCTCGGATAGTATTTCTACCGACCCCTTCATAAGCAGGATGCGGGTGCGCACCACGTCCATACCGACGCCCCGGCCCGATATCTCGCTTACGCGATCACGCGTCGAAAAGCCTGGCAGGCAGATCATGCGGGCCAGTTCTGCTTCGGTAACCGCTTTACCTTCCATAAGCAAGCCGCGCTCGGTTGCCCGTGCCCGGATCGCCGCATAGTCCAGTCCGCGACCATCGTCAGTGCAACGCACGACAATACCTTGCCCCTGGCGCTCAAAACTCAGCCGGATAACCCCTTCGGTCGGCTTGCCTAAAAGTACGCGGTCTTCGGCAGACTCGATACCATGATCTACGGCATTGCGCAGAATATGCAGCAACGGGTCGGCCAAACGGTTGAGAATTTCACCATCGAGCATGGTTTCACTGCCGTCGATAATCAGCTGTGCCTGCTTGTCCGTGTCATGACAGGTCTGCCGCACGTTGCGTTGCAGCCGTGGAACAACAGTCTTCACTGGCGCCATACGCGTGGACATGGCGAGGTGCTGCAAGTCGCGCTTGATGCGGTCTTCTTCCACCAGCACACCGGAAAACTTCGCCAGGTCTTCCTCAAGACTGATTCCCAGCGCGCGTGCATCGGAGACTTCTTCGACGAGCGCGCGGGTTAACGAATGCAATTCGCTGTACTGCTCCATCTCCAGCGGATCGAAGTTTTCTTTCGCCCCAGAGCCATGCCCGCGGACTGCCGCCAGGCCGCGAATATCGACCAGGTTCTCAAGCTCAAAGATGCGCTTCTGGATTATCAGGTTCTGGCTCAAGAGTTGCTGCGCACGCTGGTTCGAATCCTTCAGCCGCGACTGAAATTGTCCAATCTTGAGCGACAGCTCTCCGACCAGGCGAAATAAATTGTCCACCGTTTTTACAGAAATACGCAACGACTGTGTCTCGGCTCCGGGCGCGGCAGCGGCTTCCGGCACGGCAACCTGCCTGGATTCCTGTGGTGTGGTAATTTCCACTGTGCCTGTCGGCGCGGGTACGGGTGGCAGCGCGGTATTGCTCATCGGCTCCAGCAGTTCGCCCCTGTCCATACGGTTTGCCCAGTCGAGTACTGACTGCAAGACTTGCAGAGCCTGTGCAGGGTGGTCTTCCTGCCCGAGGAGCGCATACACCATTTGTTCCAGGCAACCCGCCACTTCGATCATGGCCTCGCCCAGCGCTACCGGGATGTCGCCGGGGTGGCTCTCCAGAAATTCGAGAATATCTTCCGCGTGGTGCGCAACTTTGGTAATGCCCTTGATGCCGACGATATTTGCCGATCCCTTGAAGGTATGGGCGATGCGTTTTGCCTGCGCGTAATCCGTGGCGCTTGCCATGCGTGCTGCGATCTTCTGCGTCAGTTCGCTCAATTCGGCTGCTTGGGCAGGCGCTTCCTGCAGGAAAGCATCCAGCAGTGAAGGGTCGCAGTCCGGCGGCAGCGCCAGCGATACGTCTTCCGGGCTTGCAGTTACGGGTCGCGCTGGAGTATCCATATCACTATCAAAAGCAGTTTGCGGCTCGGCGAGCAACGCTGCCAGCAGGGCCTCGGCCTGATCTTCCTCCATGGGCGTCGGGCCGGTAACGATGTGCATTACAAGTGCGGCTGCAGCATCGGTATTGCGCACATCGCCCAGGTATGCCAAGACGAGCGGCAACCAGCCGCTGATATAGCCGTGCGCTGCTTCGCGCGCCTTGGCATCTTCCAGCGCGATGGCGCCTAGCGTGCCAAGCACCTGCCCGCAAACCATCTGCACCCCCGCGAGGCCGAGCAGCTCGGCGGTTTCGGCCACACGCGCGACCTGCGTCGCGTAGGAGTCCAGCGCTTCGCCGCGCGCTTCCAGAGATGCCTCCGGCCCGGCAATTACGGCCCATGCGGCATCCAGGTCCGTCGCCACACTTGCCACTTCGTCGCGAAGTGTCTGGATCAGATCATCAAGTTGCATAAGATAATATCTTCCCGTGGAATCTCAAGCTGCTTGCAGCGATTGAGTGCCAGTGATCGATTGAGTGTCGGTATATTCTTTCGGCAACTTGAACACCGATATTGCGCTCATGAGTTGCTGCGCCGTATCCTCGAGCGACTGCGTCTCCTCGCTTTGCGCGGTAACCTGATCCAGCGTCTGTTTGGCACCGATACCGATCTGTTCAACCTGCTGGCGCAAAAGTTGGGCGCTTTGCGCCTGGGTCTGCGCGTTCGCGGCGATGCGTTGCACCATTTCGGCCAGTTGCGAGGTGATGCGCTGGGTTTTTTCCATCTGTGCACCCGCCTTTTGTGCCAGTTCCGATTCTGACACGACTTGCCCGATGGTTTTGTTTACGGTCGCCACGGTATCGTTGGTTTCGATCTGGATGTTGTTCACCAGGGAGGCAATCTGCGATGTCGCATTGCGGGAGGATTCGGCCAGGCGTTGCACTTCTTCTGCCACCACCGCGAACCCCCGGCCTGCATCTCCGGCCATGGCAGCCTGCATCGACGCGTTCAGCGCCAGCACATGTGTGCGCTCTGAAATGGTGTTGATCAGGTTGACAATACCGCTGATTTCCTGGGAGCGCTCGCCCAGCCGCTTGATCCGCTTCTCGGTTTCGGAGATGGCTTCGCGGATGTTTTCCATGCCTTTCACAGTATCCGACACCCGTTCCAGCGCCTCGTTGGTCGAGGCTGTCGCTTCTTCGGCGGACTTGTTGGTGTTGTTGGCCAGTTCTGACAGGGCATTGACCTGGTCTACGGTATTTCCGATACCTGCTGTCATTCTGTCTACGGATTGCAGCTCGGCTTCTGCTCCCTTGTGCACCGCGTTGGCCTGGGATCTCACCTTCCCCGATGCACTGCCGACGCGTTTTGCCGCGCGTGACACATGGCCGAGAACTTTTGCGGTCTCCATGGTTAGCTGGTTGATCGAGTCCGCAACCGTGCCGATCACTGTCTGATCAACCTCGCACCGCGTGGTAAGGTCGCGCTGGCTAAGCACAAACACTGCCTTCAGCAACTCAACCACCGAGTTGTTGAGCGTTTCATTTTCCCTTTCGGCCTTGGCAAGCGCCTGCACCCGGTCATCGAGCATCTGGTTCAACGCCATGCTGAGCATACCCATTTCGTCGGCGCCAAACACTGTGGCGCGCGCATCGTACTTGCCCTGGGCAATATGCATCACCGTCTCGGACAGATTGGCCACCGAAGACATCAAACCCCGGTATACGACAACACCAAGCACGATTGTGATCAATGCCAGAAGGAGGGTAAGGCCAGCTTTAACGACGGCGCTCCACAAGATGGAGGTTGCCCGCTCGGATGTTGTCTGTTCCAGTTCCGACGCAAATTCGTCTTCGACCTGCTTCAGCAAGTTGGCGCGGGCGGTTGCCAAGCGGAACCATTCCTCGCCAGTCAACCACAGGGGCGATCCCGCCCCAAGCTTCAGGGCCCGGTTTATGGTTTCATCCATTGTCGTGAGTTCTTTGCTTGCGTACGCTTTCTTCCACACTTCTTTTGCGGACGGTGAAGCAATTTCAAACAGATAGGAGAACAGCTTGTTTGTTTCTGCTGCACGGGCCGCAAATACCTGGAATGCATCGGGAGAAAACTGGCCTGCTTCGAAGCCAACAACGCCTGCGGCGCGGGTTTGCCCGGCCTTCACTTTGGCTTCCACCAGGGTGACATACGTCCGTGCGGCGCCTGCAACCGCCGTATCCACATGCTCACGTTCGTGTCTAATCCGCACTTCCGCGTTTATGAGTGCGCCCAAAGCGTCGCCGTAAAGCTGTAGCAAATCGGCCTGTGCAATTTTCTGCTCGGTAACATCACCGCGCTTGCTTATTAATACTTCAATCTTTTTTCTTGCTGTATCCAGACTTTCTACGGGGCCGGCACCTGTTTTCGATGCATCAACGCTCTCCACTGCGGTGCGAAAAGCAGCAAGCCGCTTGTCGGTTTCGGCGCGTTGCGCCTTCAGATTTTCAGCGGCTTCTCCCGCCCCTTTTGCCCCCAGGTATAATTGCGAAAGCCCCCCTTCCCGCTGCAGCTCGTGGATCAGCGCGCCTGTCTTGACAAGTAACGCTGTATCGGACTGGACAACCTTCAATTGTGCAACCCTACGATAGGCGTCCAGTGTGCTCTGCCCGATCATGAATATCAAAGCGATGGTCGGAATAGCGATCGCAACGACTAACTTGATCTTGACGCTCGTGTCCGCAAAAGAAAATTTGAATTTCATTTCTATGCCTCCTTATAAATTTTGTTAGCCTGGTGACGTCAGTAATGCCGCAAACGCCCTCAGTAATCGCTCGTGTTCAAGCTCCAGCCATATATTGTTGCCGCGCATAAAAGCCCCGGGCACATAGGGTTGCAGGCGTTCCCCTACCAAGGGAGCCGGGATGCGGTCGCTGTCTTCAAACCGCAGCCGCTCGGGAGCGCCGCTGATGATCAACGCCACGGCTGCTTCGCCGTGCCCGAGAACCAGAAGCATGGGTTTTTCACCGGTTTCGGGGGGCAAGTTGAAGAAAGAAGCAAGATCAAGCACAGGAACCAGATTGCCGTGCAGGTTCGCCAGCCCGCAAATCCATTTTGGGGTTCCCGGCAGACGGTAAAGCCGCGCCATCTCCGAAACCTCGCTCGCCTGATCAAACCGGACGAATACCCTGAGATTGCTGATCAAGACCCCTTGTCCGGTAGCGCTGGCAGCCCGTATCCCGAACCTGGACACGCTGCTGTCATCGCGTTCACGTGCGACCGAAAGCGCTTCCGATGGAGCGACGAGCCCATCGGAGGGTGGCGGCTCGTCCGGCGGCAGCGCATCAAGAAAAAACGCGGTGGCATCGGGAACGAGCGGGTCACTCGCCAAGGAGTCTGGAGCCATGGATTCTAGATTGCCTTGAGTTGATCGAGAATCTGGCTGGCGCTATAGGGTTTGGTGACGTAGCCCTTCGCTCCCAGCATCTGCGCCCAGACCCGGTCGGCTTTCTGATCCTTGGCGGTCACGAATACCACCGGAATTCCCTTGGTCGCCGGATCCGCCTGTAAATTGCGTGTTGCCTGAAATCCGTCCACCTCTTTCATGTTTACGTCCATGAAGATAAGCGCCGGCATTTCCACTTTTGCCACTTGCATCGCCTGCTCTCCGCTGGTTGCGGTGATAACTTGATAGCCTGCGTCCGAAACAATTTTTTCCAGATTCATCAAGTCAGGTTTTGCATCATCAACTACCAGAATTTTCTTTGTGGCCATTTTCGTTACTCCTTATCAAAATTAAAAAACACCCTAAACAACACTCCATGCAATTACCTTGCAACCTGGATTTGCTCGCCCGCGCCGACCGAGCCGGCGGAAGGCAGAAACTTGGCTATCACCGCAAGAAGCTTTTCTTCGTCAACAGGTTTGGTCAGATAGGCGTCGCAACCCGCCATGGTTCCGCGAATCCTGTCGAACGGGGAACTCTTGCTTGTCAGCATTACAACTGCGGTCCGTTTGGTTTCGGACTTCTTTGACTTGATCATCTTGCACACCTGGTACCCGTCCACTCCAGGCAATATGACGTCGAGGAACACGCAGGTATATTGCTTCTCGCCGGTAAGGCCGATTGCCTGCTCGCCGGATTCGGCGTAGTCCACATTAAAACCGAAAGGCGCGAGTTTTACCTCCATGAACTTGCGCACGGCGAGGCTGTCATCGACGACAAGCACCCAGTCGCTGCTCTTCGGCTTCGCCACGGCTACGGCGTTGGCGGACAAGCGCACTGCCTGTTCGAATTGCTGCAGCGTTCGCGTCCACATCAGCGGTCGTGCCATTACCGGATGCGCCGTGCCGTGCGCTGTTGCACCGACGAGCAGAATAGGCGCCTTGCTCTTCAAGGGAATGGCGCGCAGATAATCAGGGCAACGCTGATCGTCCGCGTCTACCAGAAACAGATCCGGTGACACGGCGGTTCCGGGCTGAAAAGGCACAAAACTGGGTTCGCGGCGCGCCGCGAGCCCGAATATACCGCCCAGCACCAGCCGCTCGGTCTGGCTGAACCCGACCACGGCAACTTGATATGTTTTCTTTCCCGTGTTTGCGAAAGCAATTTGTTGGTCGAAAGTCATAATCTTGTAGTCAAAATATACTTGTCAGATGTTATGAAAGCGAAACTGCTTCAAGCAGGCTCGCTACCGGAACTGCCCATATTTACCAGCGCATGAAGCGGCTGCGTCTTTTCAAACTCTCTATGCACATCCGGTCGTTTTTTCTCTCCGGCTGCGATGCCGAATTGCGAAGCAGCGCGCACGGCAAACTGCCGCAGTTCGTCCGCGCTGGAAAACCGCTCATCCGGATTTTTCGCCATCATCCGATCCAGAAGTTCCTGCAATGGCGCAAGCGATCCCGGTAAAATTGGAACCGGAGCGGATACATGCTGTGCCAGAAGCGCTTGGGCATCGTCTGCGGTATATGGCCTCTTGCCGGTCAACATCTCATAAAACACTGCGCCCAGACTGTAAATATCGCTACGAGCGTCCACTACATTACCGAGCACCTGCTCCGGGCTCAGGTAATAGGGTGTGCCGAGGATCTCGCCATGTCTGGTTGTACTCAGATCGACGGCAAGAATCTTGGATATGCCGAAATCAACCAGAGCGAGTGATCCGTCCGCACGCAGCATAAGATTCGCGGGTTTGAGGTCGCGGTGGACGATTCCGATTGCATGCACTGCTTCAAGCGCCGCAGCCGCCTGCAATAAGTAACTGAGCGCAACGGCCGACGCAAGGCCGCTGCCGATGTTCTCGCGCAGGTCACCGCCAGACAGGTATTCCATGGCGATGAAAGCATCTGAATCGGTGAACCCCTGCTGGTAAATCCTCGCCACGTTGCGATGGTTCACCTGCGATACCAGGGCGTATTCCTGAATAAAGCGTTGCAGCACATCGGCATTGTCGTCATTGCCAATCGGCATAACCTTGATGACCTGCAAACCGCCATTTTTAATGTGTTCGCCAAGGTAGACCGAGGACATGCCTCCTTCGCCGATCTTGCGCAGCATGCGATAACCGTCAACCTCGGGTAAAGCCTGCGCATTCTCGGCATTCACAAATTTCGTTAACGTGATGGCGGCCTGGATCGCGGCATTGTTGGAAAGAATGGCCCGCCGGATATCATGGTAGGAGTGTTCATTCGATTCGGTGTGCGGCTTGAAGCCCGAGATTTCTATTGCGTCTACCGGTGCAGTGCGTCCACGCAAGGGGATAATTCGTGACTTGCCACATTCGATATGATCACCCGCCGCGTTAACCACCGCCCTGCTTGCCACGATGCTCCAGCCCAGCTCTTTGGTCATGCTTTCGAGCCGTGCCGCTACATTGACTGTATCGCCTATGATCGTCGGGCCACGGTGTTCGCCGGATTCAGTGTTGCAGATAACAACCTCTCCGGTATGCACTCCTGCGCCGATCGCGAAACGCGGCAGTCCCCGTTTGCCGAAGCGATGGTCGATCCAGGCCTGAAAATTCGATGCCGCGTGTACCATGAGCGCCGCAGCTTGCAGCCCGCGAACACAATGGTTATCTTCTTCACCTTCGCTTGGCTCGAACATGGCGAGAACCGCGTCGCCAAGCATCTTCACGACCCAGCCGTCTTGCTGGAGAATCGGCTCGCAAGCCCTGGTAAAAAATGCGTGCAGCATTTCCGCCACTTCGTCCGGTTCAAGTATCTTCGAGAAAGTGGTGAAATTACGGATGTCGGAAAACAGGACGGTGGCTACCCGCGTTTCCCCACGGGCGTATCCTTCGGGAACCTCAAGGCTGAAGGTTTCTGTGAGCGTAGTGGTTTTGGCGAAGTCCTCATTCCTGCTTTGAGCCTCTCCAGAATTGCTTTGGCGTGAGTCGGCAACCCCTGTCGGCACGTCACGGCGCCCCAGGCAGCTTCCCACCGCCTCATACAGGTCTTTCGGCGTCACCGGTTTGACAAGATAGTCTTCCGCTCCGTTACGCATCGCGCGACGCAGGTTTTCCCGATCTTCGTTTGCGGTGAGAAAAACAAAAGGCATCTTTGCGGTGCGCGAGTCGTTGCGCAGCCCGGCGAGCACCCCAAATCCGTCGAGGTTCGGCATTCCAATATCGCACAGCACCATATCCGGGCAATTGTCCAGGGCAGAGATCAATCCCTTGATGCCGTCGGTGGCAACAATAGTTTCATGCTTGAGCTTGGACAGGTATGCCTTGACCAGATTGCACGTGGTTACGTCATCATCAATGATAAGAATCTTAGCCATGCTGTAGTGACTTCATTTTTTCTTTATTGTGGGAAAGCGGATGAATCTTCCAAACGCCGTAGGGAGCAGATGGTTCATGCACACGGACGAACATCCGTGCCGCAGTCCCGCTACCATAGTTTCCCTTAGGCCGGTGACTTTGCGCCCTTACCTTTCAGCAAGTTTGCCAAGTGGTCGCAGATTATTGAGTTACTCCGGCAGAGTCACTTCATATAAGACGATCGGTTAGATATTCGGATGACTGGCAAATAGGCAGGATGAACGGTCGAAATTGTTGGATGAACGGCAATCGGACAATCTTTTTTAGCCTATGCCGTTATTCACGCAACAGCGCGGGCAAATTAGGAAGTTCCGGTTATGGCAGAGGTTGTGTGAAAACTCAAAATCAATTTGATTTTTGGGGTGTCTTGACCCTTCCTGACACCAAGAAAATCGATTACAGCACGTTCTAGTGGGTCGATTTTTTCACACAGCCTCGGCACAAAGCCGCCCTTGGAACTGCTGAAATCAGCGCCCGGAAGCCGACATTCGAGTTTTGCGTTCAGGTAATTTATTCAGGCCACCCGGAAGCAGACGCTCGTGACTTACGGCAGATACAGGAGATACTGGAAGTCGCCGCCCTGTGCGCCAAAGAAGGCATTGAAACTTATTCCGAGATCATGGTGCCGCAGGTGGCCACGATGGAAGAACTCAAGCGCATTCACAGCTATGTCAAGCGCATCTACAAGGTAGTGACATTGACCCAACCGAGATATGAGGATAACCCATACCCACGCCGCGACAGGTTCTATTTATTCTGCACACAAAATACCGATGCTCTTTGCACAAGCGGTTAGCTCGGCCAGGCCTTTTTCGTACTCATAGCCGCTCACATGCCGCTCTACCGAAGCCAGCGCCTGCTTCATGGCGGCATCCCCGCGCACCATCTGGCGCATCCGGGCCACGGTATTCTCCACACTGGAGTCGAATTGCTCCAGTTGCGATTTCGCCTGACGGATCAGGCTGGCCAGCTCTTCCATATCGACCGGACCGGTCGTACCGGCAACCTCGGCATTTTCCATTTTTTCCGCTGCCCGTAATTTAAGGGCGCGGTCAATGGCGGCAGAAAGTTGAGCGAGTTCCGCATCGACTACCGGGAGCAACGATTCAATCCGGGCGTTCACCCTGCCACGAATGGCGGTCTCCAATTCTGCGGCCTTGCCTTGCAGTTTTTCGGCGCCCAGTGTGCCCAGCAAACCCTTCAGCGTATGCGCCAGCCGTTCGGCTTTTCCCCAGTCTTCTGCCGCGATGGCCGAATTGATTCCGGCAAGGGTGTTTTGCTGGCCGTTGCGGAATTTTTCCAGGATGGCGCAGTAGCCCGCAACGCTGTCGCCCATCCGGCGCACCCCTTCGGCCACCCGCACCCCCGGCAAGTCCGGCAGCGTCTCCGGGCCTTGCGCTTCCGGGTTTTGCACCGCTTCCGGCTCGGGTGCAGTTGGAGCAGCCGGTTGGGCGGGGGTGATCCACTTGGCAAGGGTGGCCACCATCTGGTTCGGGTCAAGCGGCTTGGTGATGTGGTCGTTCATCCCGGCTGCCAGGCATTGGTTCAGGTCACTCGCCATTACGTTGGCGGTCATGGCGATAATCGGCAAATTGGCAAGCCTCGGGTTTTTGCGGATCTCGCGGGTGGCGGTAATGCCGTCCATCACGGGCATCTGCATGTCCATCAGCACACCATCGAATTTTTCCTCCCACAACCGTGCAAGCGCCTCTTCCCCGTTTTCGGCGACGGCCACCGTCACTCCGGCCTTTTCCAGCAACTCCCGCGCCACCTGCTGGTTGATTTCATTGTCTTCCGCCAGCAGCAGGTAGGCGCCGCTGATTTTTGCGACGAGGTCAGGGTGGAACAGTGCGGTCGCCGTACTCATTTTTTCCCTGGTCTTGGCGCGCCCGAAGATTTCCAGGGTTGCATCGAACAGCTCGCTTTGCATGAAGGGTTTGGTCAATATACCGTCAACCACATCACCTTCCAGATGCCGCAGCATTTCATTTTGGCCAAAAGAAGAGATCAGCAATATCTTCGGTGTCTTGCTTAACCAAGCCATTTCATGGATATTTCGCGCCGCTTCGATGCCATCCATTTCCGGCATTTTCCAGTCGAGAATCACAAACTGGTAAGTCATCCCATCCCGTTCCGCTTGTTCGATAGCCTGCAACGCTTCAAGGCCGTTGGCGGCCATCGTCACATCGAGGGCAAAGGATTCCAGGTAGGATTGCAGAATGTGGCGGCAAGTCGCGTTATCGTCCACCGCCAGCACACGCATCCCGCGTAGATCATTCTCCAGCACGTAGCGCCTGCCGGCACGCCGTTCCGCCACCTTCCCGAAACGTGCGGTAAAGATAAATTTCGAGCCCTTGCCGGGCGTGCTCTCCACCCATATTTTTCCGTTCATCAGGCCCACGATGCGCTTGCTGATGGACAACCCGAGGCCGGTGCCGCCGAACTTGCGGGTGGTGGTGGCATCCGCCTGGGTGAAGGCCTGAAACATTCTGTCGGCTTGTTCCCGCGTCATGCCGATGCCGCTATCCCGGACGGTAAAGAGCAGGACGACATGCTCCGCCGTTTCCTCTTCAACCTCGGTCAGCACCAGCACTTCGCCCTTCTCGGTGAACTTGACCGCATTGCCCGCCAGGTTGATCAGCACCTGCCCCAGGCGCAGGGAATCGCCGATCAGGTGGTGAGGAACATCCAGCGATGTTTCGAACAGGAACTCCAGCCCTTTCTCCTCGGCCTTGGCGGAAACGACCGTCGCCAGGCTGCCCATCACATCTTCCAGTTCGAACCGCACCTGTTCCACGTCCATCTTGCCGGCTTCGATCTTGGAGAAGTCCAGCACGTCGTTGATGATGCCGAGCAGCGCCTTGGCAGAGCCATGGACTTTATGCAGGTAATCGCTCTGTTTCGGCGTCAGTTCCGTCTGCATGCACAAATGGCTCAAGCCGATGATGGCGTTCATCGGGGTGCGGATTTCGTGGCTCATGTTGGCGAGGAAATCGCTCTTGGTGCGGTTGGCTGCATCGGCGGCGGCCATGGCTTTTTGCAGTTGCTGCTCGATATGTTTCCGCCCGGTGATATCGCGCGCCGAGTTGTATATCAGTTGCTGGCCGTCAATTTCCACCCGGGTGGCGCTGACCTCGACATCAATGATGCTGCCATCGCGGCGGCGATGCAGGGTTTCATACACCGGGTTGCTCGCCTTTAGCGAGTTAATTCTTGCCATCATTCCTTCCTTCGATAATTGCGCGTTACACTGTGCCACGTTCATGCACAGCAACTCCTCTTTCGTATAACCGAGCATGCGGCAGAACGCATCGTTCACTTGCACCATGCTGCCGTCGAGGTCAAAGATGAAGATGCCATCGCCGGCTGTGCGCAGCAGCATCTCGTTCTTGCGGCTTGCGCGTTCCACAGCCGCAGATGTTTGCAGGGTGCGCGCCCGGTCACGCATCAGCAGCCATGTAAACAGCGTAAACAGCAGGCTTGTACCGGTACCGATAGAGGCAACGGTACGGGATTTCTCCTTGACGAGTTGCTCCTCGAGACCGGTGAGGGAATGCACCCCTATCGTCCATGTGTGGTTAGCGATACGGATGCTCTGGAAGCTCTGGAAGCGAGGGTTTGGGTGCGGGATGGCGGGAATGGAGTCATACATCATGGTCTTGTCCGACACTTCCTTTCCATCGTAGATTTCGATGTCGATCTCGCCGGTGAGTTCGCCGAGGATGCCGTTCATCAGGTCGTCCGCGCGGAACACCGAGCATATCCAGCCAATGATGTTGGCGCGGCGCTCGGCAACAGTGGCGTGCGGGGCATCGTGTTTGTAGACGGGCAGGAACATCACGAAGCCTGCCTGCCTGTCCTTCTCGGTTTCAAACACCAGTCTTATCTTGCCGGAGATGGCGATGTTGCCGGAATCGCGCGCCTGTTCCATGGCGGCGCGGCGCAGTCCGATGCCGGAGTCTCCGGGGCGTGGATATTCGTTATCGGAGAGCATGTCGTAGCAGAAGACCTGCCGGTTGCGAACATCAAACGGCTCGGCGTAGGCGACGGGGGCGAAAATGTCGCGCTGGCCCTCGGGCCAAATGGTGTATGCGGGCAAACCTTCCTTGCGCATGGCGGCGATGTGCCGGTCTTTCATTGCCTGTGGCACGATCGGCACAAAGCGGATACCCTGGATGCCGGGGTAGTTATCCTTCAGTTGCAGCCTGGCGACATAGTCACGAAATTCGCCGCGCTCAACGATACCGTCATGGGCGAACAACCCATCCACCCCGCGCATCACCTGCTCGTAGGCCTTCATGCGCTTGCTGATATCGTCAACGGCATCGCGCACGCGAAAATCGAATTTGGTTTGCAGCGCCTGCTCGGCGCTATGCTGCGCATTCCTCCACAAGGGGTAGGTGATACCCAGGCAAACGGCAAGAACAAGCCATGGCAATAACTGTGACTTTGTGTCAACCCGATCTGACGCGATCGGGGGGCGCGATGTGACGAGGCTGGCTGGATTGGTAAGGTCAGTCATCGTCTTTGCAGAAGTGGTATTTTACTGCGGCGCATGCACCGGCAGCAGCCACAAGGGTCAGGGCAGCAGTGGTGATACGCATGGGTAAGTTAAAGTTGAACACCGTCAAACCTGCAAAGAAAGAAGGTTGAAGTAGCAAGCTACACCTTTTTTTAATCGTTGCATATATACCGAAAGGCCAATATATGCCCGTATGTAATAAACTAAAAACCGCAATTCAAGCCACAGGGATCACAGGGGGCGCAGAGGTGAAGCGGATACCCGCATCAATCTGTGGGTATGAGCTTCCCTAAGTTTGTGCGCTGCAATATAATTCGTCTAGTGAGCTTTTTGTTGAACGCTTCATGCATCGTAATGCAACCTGTGGAACAGCATTTTTGTTGGTGACATCGCTTTTGCGTACGATGGTTCTTCCGCCCCAAGCAAGCCGGGGATTACTTAATTGAGGTCGCAATCAATGCCTACCATCATGTCGCGCCGCCGCTTTATCACGTTCTTCGCTGCTGCCGCCGGCCTGCCGCTGTTGCTGAAGGCTGGTGGCGCCCAAGCCAGACCTGCGCGCTGGGACGGCACCGCCCTTGGCGCACCGGCCTCCATCCAGCTTTTCCATACCGACGAGGCGCAGGCGCATGCCGCCATCGCTGCCGGGCTGGACGAACTGAAGCGCCTTGAGGCGATTTTCAGCGTTTACCGCGCTGACAGTTCCATCTCGAAACTCAACCGCGATGGCGTACTCGAAAATGCGCCGGCCGATTTCATCGCCATGCTTACACGCGCCTTGTTGCTGGCCGGCATCAGCGAAGGCGTCTATGACCCCACCGTGCAACCGGTGTGGCAGCTTTATTTCCGCCATTTCACCGCAAGCAACCCCGACCCTGCCGGACCGTCACCGCACGATCTTGCCGCAGCACTTGCCTTGGTGGACTGGCGCGCAGTCGAAGTGGATGCCGGGCGCAGCCGGATATCCTTCGCCCGTCCCGGCATGGGGCTGACGTTGAACAGCGGCGCACAGGGTTATATCACCGACCGCGTCAGCGATGTGTTGCGCGCCCACGGCTTCGACCGCATGCTGGTGGACATGGGCGAGCCGCGCGCGATCTCGACCAAACCGGACGGCTCCGCCTGGCGCATCGGCATTGCCAACCCCGCCGATCCCGGCAGTGCGGTCATGACGCTGGAGGTGGTGGATAAATGCGTCTCCACTTCGGGCGGTTACGGCACCCTGTTTGATTCCGCAGGTGCTTTTACACACATCATCAATACACGCACCGGACACACCGCGCCTGCGCTGCTGGGAGTCTCGGTGGTAGCGGACACCGGCATCGTTGCCGACGGGCTTTCCACCGCCATGCTGATGGCGCCAATTGAACTCCGCCAAACCATACTCAAGGCCGCCGGGGGATTGAAGGCGATCTACGTCACGCCCGAAGGCGTGGTCTCCACGGTGGAAGCATGAGATGAGCACAAATAGTCCATTAGCACAAAACTGCGTCATTCCCGCGCAGGCGGGAATCCAGCAAGGACAAACATCCCGCGAAGCGGAACAACATCAATGTTTTGTCCGCTTCGCGGGGGTTTTTATCATCTGGATTCCCGCCTGCGCGGGAATGACGGGCTAGGGATTATTTAGAATGAATAACTCCGCAGAAAGTATTACGGATTTCAGCGCACCCACCATGGTCGAGGGCATCGCCCAAGTGGTGGAGGCGGACGGCAACGTGGCTTGGCTGGTGCCCGAGCAGACCACCAGTTGCGGCGGTTGCGCTTCGGCATCTGCGTGCGGCGCAAAGGGCATCGGCACCACAGCCAGCCGGCTCGAAATGCGCCGCTTCCAGCTCGTCAACGATGCCGGCCTCCGGGTCGGCGAACGGGTGGTGGTGGGTATTCGCGAGAACGCGCTGCTCAGGGCTTCAATCACCGCCTACGCCATCCCGCTGGCTACCTTGCTGACTGCCGGAGCGCTGGCGCAATGGGCGGCTGGCAGCGACATCGTCACCATGGCAGCCATGTTCGCGGGCTTGGCACTCGGGCTGGTGTTGGCGCGTGTGGGCGCAGGTCGCCTGTTGCAGTGGGGCGATCTCGCCCCCCGTTTTATTCGCCGCGCCGGTGCGGGCGATATTTGCAATTCATGAGCAGGCAAAGGTTCGGAGAATGAATCCAAAAAATCCATTAGCTCGTCATTCCCGCGCAGGCGGGAATCCAGCAAGGACAAATACACCGCGAAGCGGGCAAAAACGCGATGTTGTCCCGCTTCGCGGGGGATATTTTAATCATCTGGATTCCCGCCTGCGCGGGAATGACGCAGTTTTGTGCTAATGGACTATTTAGAATGAAAGAATATATTCTCTTGATGATCAGCGCAGCGTTGGTCAACAACGTCATCCTGGCGCGCTTCCTCGGCCTGTGTTCGTTCATGGGCGTGACCACGCGCATCGACACCGCCATCGGCATGGGCATGGCAACCACTTTTGTGATCACCGTTTCGTCGATGGCGGACTGGGTGGTCGAAGCCGCTTTGCTGCAACCCTACGGCTTGGGCTATCTACGCACGGTGACTTTCATCCTGGTCATCGCCGCAGCAGTGCAATTCACCGAGATGATCGTGCGCAAGGTGTCGCCGCCGCTGTTCCAGATGCTGGGCATCTACCTGCCGCTGATTACCACAAACTGCGCGGTGCTGGGTGTTGCGCTGCTGTTGGTCGAGGGCAAGATGAGCTTCATTTCCAGCACCCTGTTCGCCTTCGCTTCCTCCATCGGCTACAGCCTGGTGATGGTCATTTTCGCCGGGCTGCGCGAGCGGCTGTCGTTGGCCGATATCCCGCGCCTGTTCGCCGGTCCGCCGATCGGCTTCATCGTCGCCAGCCTGCTGGCGCTGGCGTTCATGGGTTTTTCCGGCATGAGTGCGAGTTGAGGACGTTGATATGTTGATCGCTGTTGTTAGTCTCACGGTAATGGGCATCGTTCTGGGCGGCTTGCTCGGCGCTGCCGCGCGCTTCCTCGCCGTGGAAGAAAACCCGCTGGAAGAAGAATTGAAGGCCATGCTGCCCGGTTCGCAGTGCGGCCAGTGCGGCTTTGTCGGCTGTGGCCAGTACGCGGCGGCACTGGCGAAGGGTGAGGCTTCGGTGACCCTGTGCGCTCCCGGCGGCAAGGCAGTGATTGAAGCGCTGGCCAAGAAGCTGGGTGTCACCGCCGACCTCTCCGAACATGAAGAGAAGGGGCCGGAATACGCCTTCATCGTCGAGAACCTTTGCATCGGATGCACGCGCTGCATCAGGGAGTGCTCGACGGACGCCATTCTGGGCGCCAACAAGCTGATGCATACGATCATCATCGATGCTTGCCACGGCTGCGGCAAGTGCGCCAAGGCCTGTCCAACCGACGCCATTATCATGATCCCTGTGCCGGTGACGCTGGCGAACTGGCATTGGCCCAAGCCGGAAGCGGAGCAGCCACAGTCCAAGCCCGAGGTTGCACATGTGCATTAATCTCTCGGTTAAGTATTCGCAATTTATTGAGAAGAATCTCTCACGCGGAGACGCGGAGACGCGGAAAAATATGCTCGCTTTGTTTTTGCGAGCTTTCACCTTGTGGCGAAATGCCTGCTTACCCCACTTCCTATGCGCCTCCGCGCCTCCGCGTGAATTGGGGTTGGCAGGGCTGGACGGTTTGTCGTCCAACTCGCAAAGTCTTTTTGGTTCCGGTTTGACCGGCTTAGGAACATGACACAGATGAAACTTTACCCCATCCGCGGCGGCATCCACCCGGAATACCGCAAGGAGCTGACCAGCGAGAAGGCCATCGTTGCACTGCTGTTGCCTGCCGCGCTGTACATTCCCTTGCAGCAGCATATCGGCGCGCCTGCCGAGGTGCTGGTGTCCGCGGGCGACCTGGTCAAGAAAGGCCAGATGATCGCGCGCAGCCAGGGTGTGATATCGTCTCCGCAGCACGCAACCTCCTCGGGCCGCATCACGGCGGTGACCCAGGTGGCCGCACCTCATCCTTCCGGATTGCCGCAGACCACCATCGTCCTCGAACCCGATGGCAAGGATGAATGGGCTGACCTGCCCGAACCCATCGCCGACCCCTTCACCGTCGAGCCGCACGCGATCCATGACCGTGTCGCGCAATCGGGCATCGTCGGCATGGGCGGCGCTGCATTTCCTTCTGCGGTGAAACTGAATCTTGGCACACAAAAGAAGCTCGAAGTCCTGTTGCTCAACGGCGCGGAGTGCGAACCTTACCTGACCTGCGATGACCGCGTGATGCGCGAATATCCCGATGAAATAATCGACGGTGCGCGCATCATGGCTTACGCGCTGGGCACGCCCAGGGTGCTCATCGCCATCGAACAAAACAAGCCGCAGGCAATCGAGACCATGACCAGGGCGGCCTCCGCATTTCATGGAATCGAAGTGATCGCTGTGCCGGTGCAATACCCGATGGGCTCCGAGCGCCATCTGGTGCAGGCGATCACCGGTCGCGAGACGCCCGCGCGCAAGCTTACCGCCGACCTCGGCGTGGTGGTGCACAACGTCGCCACTGCACGCGCCGTACACCATGCCGTCCGCTTTGGCCGTCCGCTGGTTTCGCGGGTGGTGACGGTGAGCGGCAGAGCCATACGCGAACCCAAAAATATCCTGACGCCCATCGGCGCGCGCATAGCCGACCTGGTCGAATTCTGCGGCGGCTTTGCGGCTCGCCCCGAGAGCGTAGTCAACGGCGGGCCGATGATGGGCCAGCCGCTGGCCAGCCTGGAAGCGCCGGTGGTCAAAGGCACATCGGGCATCCTGGCGCTCACCGCAGAGGAGATCAACAACCGCCCGACCAGCCCCTGCATCCGCTGCGGCACCTGCGTCACCATCTGCCCGTGCGGCCTGTCGCCGCTGGATATGGCCGCCTTCATCCGCAAGGATAACCTTGAGGGCGCCGCCAAGCTGGGCGTAATGGACTGCGTCTCGTGCGGCAGTTGCTCGTGGGGATGCCCGTCACACATACCGCTGGTGCATTACTTTAACTATGCCAAGGGAGTGCTGCGAGACCTGGAGAACGAGAAGCGCAAGAGTGACCGCGTCAAGACCCTGGCCGAGGTGCGCGTCATCCGCATCGAGAAGGCTACCGAGGCCAAGCGCGCCGCTCTGGCCGCGCGCAAACCAGCCGCTACCCCCGCAGCCAATGCAGGGGAACCCAAAGCAGCACCCACCGCCGAAGAAAAGGCCGACGCATGAAGATTCCAACCGCAAGCGGGCCGTTTACCCACGCTTACAGCAGCGTCCAGAAAACCATGATCACGGTGCTGCTGGCGCTGGTGCCGGCCACCGCCTTCAACTTTTATCTGTTCGGCTTGCCGTCGATTCTGCTGTTCACCGTCACTGTCGGCTCCTGCGTGGCAATCGAAGCGGGATGCATGGCGCTTGCCGGAAAGCCAGCAAAGACGGCGCTCAGCGACTACTCGGCGACCATCACCGGCTGGCTGCTGGCGATGAGCCTGCCGCCGTGGGCGCCCTGGTGGATCGGATTGCTGGGCGCGATTTTCGCCATTGCCCTGGCCAAACATGCCTTCGGCGGCCTCGGCCAGAACGTGTTCAACCCCGCCATGGTGGGGCGTACTGCCTTGCTGGTGTCGTTCCCCGTGGTGATGACCGCCTGGGTCATGCCGCACCCGCTGTTCTCGTCCGGCGCGCCGGGGCTGGCCGAGGCCATCGCCATCACCTTCGGCGGCCACATGCCCGACACGGTGAGCGCGGCTTCGGCGCTGGGCTACATCAAGACTGAATTGTCACGCGGCATACCGGTGACGCAATCAATGGCCCAAGTGCCTGACCTGATGGATATGGCGCTGGGCTATCGCGCCGGCAGCCTGGGCGAAACCTCGGCGATATTGATACTCGCGGGCGGCCTGTTCCTGATGGCAAAGCGCATCATCACCTGGCATATTCCGCTGAGCGTGATGGGCGGGCTGTTCCTGATGGCCGCGATATTCCATGCCGTCGATCCCGCCCACTTTGCCAGCGGCACATTCCACCTGGTGTCCGGCGCAACATTCCTGGGGGCATTCTTCATCGCCACCGATTACGTCACCTCGCCGGTATCCAAGAAAGGACAGATAGTATTCGGCCTCGGTTGCGGCATGCTCACCTGGCTCATCCGGAATTTCGCCGGTTACCCGGAAGGCATGGCCTTCGCGGTGCTGCTGATGAACGGGCTGACCCCCATCATCGACCAATATACCCGCCCGCGCGCATTCGGACGCGACAGCAAGGGTGAACCGCTGCCGCTGGAGAAGCCATGAAACAAAATAGTTTATTAGCACAAAACTGCGTCATTCCCGCGCAGGCGGGAATCCAGATGATTAAAAATTTCCCGCGAAGCGGGGCAACATCGCGGCTTTGTCCGCTTCGCGGAATGTTTGTTTTTGCTGGATTCCCGCCTGCGCGGGAATGACGGCCTAATGGGTATTTAGGATGAAACAACAGCGCATGATGATTCACGGAGTAATACTGGGCATATTCTGCCTGGGTTTCGGGTTGCTGCTCGCCGTCACCGACCACCTCACGGGAAAAGACATTGCAGCGCGCGCCCTGGAAGACAGGCTGAACTCGCTCAGCCAGGTGATCCCGGAAAGCATCCACGACAACAATCTGGTAACGGATGCCATTGCCATGAAGGACGCGCAAGGCAATGAAATTACCGTGTACCGCGCCACCAAAGAAGGCAAGGTGACCGGCTTGGCCTACGAGATATTCGGCTCGGGCTATGCCGGTAAAATGAAGCTCATGCTGGGTGTCGACGCCGAAGGCAAAGTCCTCGGTGTGCGCGTTCTCGCCCACAAGGAAACGCCGGGTCTGGGCGACAAGATCGAAACAAAGAAGGGCGACTGGATACTGCGCTTCACCGGCCTTTCCATCGGCAACCCGCCGGTTGATAAATGGAAAGTGAAGAAGGACGGCGGCCAGTTTGACCAATTCGCCGGTGCCACCATCACGCCCCGTGGCGTGGTGCGCGCCATCCGCGAAGGGCTGGAATTCTTCGCCGCGAACAAGGCGCAAATGATGAACATTGACGCCCCCACGGGCAAGACGAGTAGCCACCCCTGATTATGAAACTTGCCATGCCCGTTTCCCTCACCTCAATCCTCTCCCGCCTGCGGGAGAGGAAGCAAACGAATCGCTACGCGAGTTTCACGTTAACGCACCCATGAAGGAGGCACACTAAATGACGACGCAATATAAAACCATCGTTAAGGATGGCCTGTGGGAAAACAATGGTGTGCTCGCCATGCTGCTGGGTCTGTGCCCGACCATGGCCATGACCACCAGCGCCACCAACGGCCTTGGCATGGGCCTGGCGACGGCGGCGGTAATGGCCGCATCGAGCCTGCTGGTGTCCGTATTCCGCAGCCGCATCACCCAGGAAGTGCGCATCCCCGTCTACATATTGATTGTCGCCTCCATGGTGACGCTGGTGGATCTGGGCATGAATGCGTGGATGCACGAACTGTACAAAGTGCTGGGACTGTTCATCCCGTTGATCGTGTCCAACTGTCTGCCGCTCGCGCGCCTCGAAGCCTTCGCCGCCAAAGAGAAGGTATTGCCCTCGCTGATGGACGGCATTTTCATGGGCATCGGCTTCACGCTGGCGCTCACCGCCATCGGCGCGGTGCGCGAAATTACCGGCGCGGGCACCCTGTTCGCCGACGCATCGCTGCTGCTCGGCCCCGCCTTCAAATTCATGGAAATGAAATTGATGTCCCCGGACAGTGGCGTGCTGATGATGATCCTGCCGCCGGGCGGATTTCTCGTTGCCGGCCTGATGGTGGTGGGCAAACGCATCCTCGACGTGCGCGCCGGCAAGGCCATCCAGATGGGCGGCGCCCACAGTGCTGCTTGAGGTAACAGAAATGAAACTGGAAAAAGCAGTCAGTCCACGAAATACACGAAATGGGGTAAGCAGGCATTTCGCCGTGAGGCGAAATGCCTGCTTACCCCATTTCGTGTTTTTGCGAGTTATTGGCCTTAGCCAATATCCCTGCGAGAATCATTTCGTGGATGAAAAGGGGTTTTTAAGATGAAAATCGGAATCGCCTACGCCCTGCCGCAACGCCAAGTCTGGTTCGACGTCAACATCCCCGACGGCGCCACCGTCAAGGAAGCCATCGAACGTTCGGGCATCCTCAAGCAGTTTTCGGAGATTGATCTGGAAAAGCAAAAGGTGGGGGTGTTCGGCAAACTCAGCAAGCTGGACGCCGTGCTAACCGACGGCGACCGCGTCGAAATATACCGCCCCATCACCTGCGACCCGAAAACCGTGCCGCGCAAGGCCAAGGCTGGTGGAGAAGCAGCAGAGGCGGAAGCGGGTTAAGCAGGGATTTGCATAAAACTGCTGTGTGAAAGCAGCCGGTGGCAGGTAGTCTAGCCGCGCCTAAGCATCTGTGCTCGTAGCACTTATTTTTGACTCATGACATTCATTTTAGAATATCCGACACTTGTTTTTAGCAATGGTAATTTGTGTCGCCAGCGGGCATTTCTATTTGGGAAAAGGCGGATATTACTGCTTGGGACTAACATTATTTTTTACCCTCTCTCTTGTCAATTTTATGAACTTCTTTATAATCCGTCGCTCGTAAAAAGACGAGCGACGGAGTCCAATGGCTTCCTTCACTCAAGATATTGGCTCCAGCCGCAGTGCGGCTAAGGATTCCGGTGTGGGAACAAGATATTAAGGTATTTACTATGACGAGCATGCCGGCAGGAACAACGAAAAGTCTGTCGACTTCACAGGTTGACGGGAAACGCAGCGTGGCGGAGCCAAGCCTGATCACGATCTACATCATGGGCAAGGCCTACGAGGTGCCACCCGAGGCGACAATCATGGGCGCCATCGAGTATGCCGGGCACCAGATTATCCGTGGTGCCGGTTGCCGCGAGGGCTATTGCGGCGCTTGCGCCACCATCTACCGTATGCCCGGAGACTACAAGATCCACACCGGCCTGGCCTGCATGACCCTGGTCGAGGAGGGCATGTCGCTTGCACAGATACCCTATGTTCCGGCCGAGAAGGCGATCTACGACATCGAGAAACTCAAGCCCAACGTCAGCGCCATTCAGGAGATGTATCCGTCTGTTTTTCGTTGTGTTGCGTGCAACACCTGTACCAGGTCTTGCCCGCAGGGGCTTCAGGTCATGGACTATGTTCAGGCCGCCAAACGTGGCGACATTGCGGCAGTGATGGATTTGTCTTTTGACTGTGTTGTCTGCGGGCTGTGCATGCTGCGTTGCCCCGCCGAGATCACGCAACCCCTGATGGGTATCATGGCGAAGCGCCTGTATGGCCGCTATCTGCGCAAGGACAGCCCGGAACTGGCGGTGCGGGTCAAGGCCGTGGAGGAGGGCGCCTACGATGCCGAATACGCCAAACTCATGTCGATGAGCCGCGAGGCTCTGTCAAAACTTTACTACGCCCGGGACACGGAATAATCAAATATGTAGGTTGGGTTAGGCGCGTTTTTTGCGCCGTAACCCGACATGGCGAGTTGGGATTGTTGGGTTACGCGATGAAACCGCTAACCCAACCTACGAATAGAGAGGATTCAAGATGTATCCAGATTACATGGCAGAGTCGTTGCGTAAAGTAGCTCAGACACGCCCCGCACGTTTGGAGTTGGCGCACAAGCCTGACCCCGTTTATCCGCCGATGAATGCGGAGGAGCGTCGCGCTGTTCTGGAGGGCTTTCACCCCGATTTTGAAGCCAGCGCCCGCCGCCCGGTGCGGGTCGGCCCCAATCGGGACGAGTCGCTGACCACCGAGGTATCCGACCTGCTGGAATCCCACTCATGGCTACGTAGCGATCAGGTGAATCTTGAGAAGCCGGATTTCGAGACCGATCTTTTGATCATCGGCGGCGGTGGCGCCGGTTGCAATGCTGCCCTGGTTGCCATGAAAGAACACGGGATGCGCTCGATAATCGCCACCAAGCTGCGCATGGGCGATTCCAATTCGATGATGTCGCAGGGCGGCATGCAGGCCGCCGTGTCGCGCACCGATTCGCCGACATGTCACTACCTGGATGCTATCGGCGGAGGCCACTTCGAGAACAAGCCAGAACTGGTCAGGGCGCTCACCGAGGACGGCCCCGGAGTGGTTAAATGGCTCGAGGATCTGGGCGTGGTGTGGGACAAAGAGGTAGATGGCTCCTTGCAGGCCCTGCACGGCGGCGGCACTTCGCGCAAGCGCATGCTGTCATGCCGCGATTACACCGGCGCCATGATCATGCGTACGCTGATGGACGAGGTGCGCAACCACCCCGACATGATCAACGTGAAGGAGTTCATGCCCGCCGTGGAATTGATCATGGACGACAAGGGTCGTTGCGCCGGCGCGGTTCTCTACAGCATGGACAGCGAGGAGTTTTTCACCGTCAAGGCGAAGTCCACCCTGGTTGCCACCGGCGGCTTTGGCCGCCTGCATATCCGCGGCTTCGACACCACCAACCACTATGGCGCGACCGGCGATGGACTGGTGATGGCGTATCGCGCCGGAGCCAAGTTGATGTATATGGATTCGGTCCAGTACCATCCGACCGGCGCATCCTTTCCAGAGCAGATCGCCGGCTTCCTGATTACCGAGAAAATTCGCGGTGCCGGCGGCCAGCCGCTGAACAAGGAAGGCGAGTTGTTCGTCTATCCGCGCGAGCCGCGCGATATCGAAGCCTCGGCCATCATCCGCGAATGTGTGCAAAACGGCGGCGGCATTCCGACACCTTCCGGGCGCGTCGGTGTGTGGCTGGACTCGCCGCTGATCGACATGCTGCACGGCGAGGGCTATACCGACAAACAATTCCCGGCGATGTACCGTCAGTACATCCGCTACGGTATCGACATCACGAAGCTGCCGATGCTGATTTACCCATCGCTGCACTATCAGAACGGCGGCATAGAGATCAACGAACGTTGCGAAACGGACATACCCGGACTCTACGTGGCTGGCGAGGCCACAGGCGGCTTGCATGGCCGCAACCGGCTGATGGGCAACTCGGTGCTCGACTACAATGTGTTCGGGCGGCGCGCAGGACGTTTTGCGGGCGAGTACGCCAAGACGGTCAAGCTCGGCAAGCTCACTCTGGCTCATCTCGATAGCTACGAAAAGGAATTGGCGGATGCCGGCGTAAAAACCGATCTGGTCACCCCGATCCTGTTGCCGTCCTACGCTCCCAAGGATGTCAAGAAGCGCCAATTGGTGCGCGGCGGCAACACGCTGCCAGGTGCATCGGTATTAAACAACCGGCTTCACGATGAGAGGTCCGACGCCTGAGGCGCCGGAGTCAGAACGATGACCCATATCGATGACAGAGTGATCGAACTGGCTCGCACTGCGCTCAGTTTCGAGTACGGCGAGGAGCACTTCTACCGCCATGCAGCCGAGATGACACAAAATCCTGGCGGCAAAGCCATGTTCCTGCGTCTGGCTGAAGAAGAGCCGGGGCACATGGATGATATGCGCACGTTGTTCAGTGCCATCATCGGCAAGGACGAGTGGCAACGTCTTGCCGCCGAAGAAGCGGCGAACGCTCACCCGTCGAAAGTGGTTGCCGAGATGGAAGCTGCCGTTGCCCGTCGCGGGATGGTGGCGGTCGCCGACGATACCCAGGCACTGCGCATGGCCATGGAACTGGAACGGCGGATCATCCACTTGTTAAAAGAAATGTCTGAACACACCCAAGATACTGACGTTATCGAACTGATTGGCAAGATGATCCTGGAGGAATGTTCCAAATATGATGCCCTACAGGCGCAACTGGACAGCGTGCTGAATGTCGGGTTGTGGCTTGACACCCCCGAGTTCCGCATGGACGGAAAGTTCTGAGCGGACAATCTATGGATACTACCCTGCGCATCACCTCGGCCCGTGCCGGCAGCTCTTTCGTGGCCAGTATTGAAAAGATCAGCGGCCAGAAGTTGCTGGCCTGCTACCAGTGCGGCAAGTGCTCCGCCGGTTGCCCGATGGCGGCCCACATGGATGTGCTGCCCAACCAGATCATCCGCATGGCGCAACTTGGAATGCAGAAACATCTGCTGGCAGCGCGCTCCATCTGGATGTGCGTGTCCTGCTTGACCTGCAATTCGCGTTGCCCGAAAGACATACGCATCGCCGAGGTCATCGAAGCGCTACGCAGGACAGCGCTGCGCGACGGCCAACGCAACGACCATCTCAAAATCATGGAATTGTCCTCCGAGGCGCGCAGTGAGTTACCGCCAATCGCCACGATCAGCGCCATGCGTAAACTGACCTCATGATGGGAAGCGAAATGAAACAGCAAAAACCTCACGCGGAGGCGCGGAGACGCGGAGAAGGGCGAGAACAAAAGCCTTTCTTGTTTTCCCTCCGCGCCTCCGCGCCTCCGCGTGAAAATTTTTTTGCCTGCAATGGATTATGTCAATGAAGCTCGCCTACTATCCCGGCTGCACACTGAAAAACCAGGCCACCAACTTCGATGTTTCCACTGTCTCGTCGATGGCGAAACTGGACGTGGAGGTCGAGGAACTGGATCGCTGGAACTGTTGCGGCACGGTGCATGCGCTGGACTCGGACAACGTCATGAACCGCGTGGCGCCGATAACCAACATGATCCGCGTCAAGGAAGCCCAAGCCAGGACAGAAGGCATGGCCAGCGAATTCATGACTTCCTGCGCGATGTGTTACAACACGCTCAAGCGCGCCAACATCGACGTGAAGAGTCGCGCCGACGCGCTTGCGACGATCAACGACTTCCTGTCCCTCGAAAAAACCAAATACGAAGGTGATGTTGACGTCCTTCATCTGCTCGAGTACCTGCGTGACCGTGTCGGTTTTGACAAGCTGGCCGAGAGGGTGACAAAACCGCTCAAGGGCCTGCGCGTGGCCTGCTATTACGGTTGCCTGCTGGTGCGTCCGAAGGAGGTCGCCTTCGACGATGTCGAGAATCCGATGGTCATGGAAAACCTGATTCGCGCCCTCGGAGCCACGCCTGTGGATTTTTCGCACAAGACCGAGTGCTGCGGCGCCTACCAGACGGTTGACAAGCCGGAGGTTATCGCCGACCGCACCAACAAGATCATGGGTTCGGCGCACGAGGAACAGGCCGACCTGATGGTGGTGAGTTGCCCGCTGTGCGCCTTCAATCTGGACTTCCGGCAGGATGACGCGAAGCGCCTCAATCCGGATTTCAACAATATGCCGGTGCTCTACTTCACCCAGTTGATGGCGCTGGCGTTCGGCTGCGACGAGTCGGCGTTGCGTTTCGATCTCCAGCATATCGATCCGTTACCAGCCTTGGCGGCTCGCGGCCTGGACTAAGGGAGAACGTATGTTTTTCAACGACCTCAAACAGATTCGTGGCAAAGTCTACATCAGCAATGATTGGTGCAAGGGATGCGGTTTCTGCGTGCAGTTTTGCCCCAAGGGGGTGCTGGATATTTCTTCCGAGTACAACGCCAAGGGCTATCATCCGCCCTATGTGAAAAATCCTGATGCCTGCCACGACTGCATGTTTTGCCAGATGATTTGTCCGGAGTTTTCCATCTACGTGATAATGGAAGAAGTAGCCAATAAAGGAGAAACAAACAAGTGAAAACGAAGCGAAGCGAAGTTTCACAGAAAGCTGATGCCAGAGTTAGCGCGCGTTTCGCCGCAACTAAAACTGTCGCAGCGGATCCCAAAGGTGTCGACTCCGGCCCACATTTCATGGACGGCGACCACGCGATTGCTGAAGGCGCGCTTGCCGCCGGTTGCCGGTTTTTTGCCGGTTACCCCATCACGCCTTCGACCGAAGCTGCCGAGCGTTTCGCCGAACGTGCACCCGAGGTTGGTGCGCTGTTCATCCAGATGGAGGACGAGCTCGCCTCCATCGCCGCCCTGATCGGCGCGGCATGGGCTGGGCAAAAATGCATGACCGTGACCTGCGGCCCCGGCTTTTCTCTGATGGTGGAAAACCTCGGTCTGGCTGCCATGACCGAAACTCCGATGGTGATCGCCAATGTGCAGCGCGGCGGACCGTCCACCGGGCTGCCTACGCTGACTGCCCAGCAGGACATGATGCAGGCAAAATGGGGGCCGCATGGCGACAACGCCATCATCGCCCTGTCGCCGGATAGCCCGCAGGAATGTTTTGACCTCACCGTCGAAGCCTTCAATCTGTCGGAGTTTTACCGGGTGCCTGTCATTATCCTGACCGACGAAACCGTCGGCCACATGCACGAGAAGGTGGTCATCCCGCCAGCCGACCAGATCAAGGTGGTTCCGCGCAATAACTACAGCGGCCCCAAGGAGGACTGCCGTCCCTACAAGTTCGACAGCCAGGGCGGTCATCCCATGGTGCGTGCGGGTGATGGGTACAACTTCCACGTCACCGGTCTGACGCACAATGAGATGGGTTATCCGGTCATGACCGCCGATCAGAACAAGATCGTCGTGACCCACCTGATGGAAAAGATCAACGGCAATGCCGACCAGATCATCCGCCTCGACGAAGATCAGATCGACGGCGCCGATGTGGTGGTGGTGTCCTATGGCATCACCTCCCGGATCGCCGTCAAGGCCATCCAGGATGCGCGCAAGGAAGGCATCAAGGTCGGCTCATTGCGCATGATCACAATCTGGCCATTCTGCGAGAAGCGCATCCGCGAGCTGTCCGCCAAGGTTAAGGCTATCGTGGTACCCGAAATCAACTATGGTCAGATGGTGCTCGAAGTAGAACGTTGCGCCGCTGGCCGCTGCAAGGTAATCAGCGTCAATCACTGTGGTGGTGCGGTGCACGATCCACAGGTAATTCTGGACGCCATCAGAAAGGCAATCCAATGAGCACTGAGATCGGAAAATTCAAGGAAGGCAGCCCCATGGCCAGCGCACTGCGCATGGAGCGGATGCCGCATATCTGGTGCCCCGGTTGCGGCATCGGCTCCGAGGTGAACTCCTTTGCCGAGGCCGTCAAGCGTAGCGGCATCGACCCCAGGAAGCTGGTCGTGGTGTCGGGCATCGGTTGCACCGGACGTGTTGCGGGCTATGTCAATTTCGATTCTATCCACACCACGCACGGCCGTGCCATTCCGGTGGCCACCGGCGTCAAGCTGGCCAACCCCGAACTGACGGTGGTGGTGTTCAGCGGCGAGGGCGATTTAACCGGTATCGGCGGCAACCACCTGATCCATGCCGCACGGCGCAACATGGACCTGGTGGTCATCTGCAACAACAACTTCACCTATGGCATGACCGGCGGTCAAGTGACGCCGACCACGCCAACCTCGGCCATCGCCTCGACTACGCCCTACGGCAACTATGAATACCCTTTCAGCCTGCCGTTCCTGGTCGATGCCGCCGGCGCCACCTACATCGCACGCTGGACATCGATGCATTCGCGCAACGTCACCCAGTCGATCGAGGAAGCGCTGCTGCGCAAGGGCTTCTCCTTCATCGAGGTCATCTCGCCCTGCACCACGCTCTACCTGCGCCGCAACCGCCTCGGCGATGGCGTCGACATGCTGCAGCATTACCAGGAAAACACGATTCTCAAGCATGGCTGCGACACCCGTGAGACGGCCATCGACTTTCAGGGCAAGATCGTCATCGGCAAGTTCGTCGACAAGGACAAGCCTACGTATCTGGAAGGCGTCGACAAGTGCTGCGTCAAGCTGGTAGGGGACGATTATCAGCTCTACGGCAAGACCATTCCCGAGCGGGAGGCCGAGGAAAAAGCCGAAAAGGAGCGGATCGCCGCACGCCGGGCCGCCATGCAGGCGGAAGCGCAGGCAGAGGCAGTATCCGCAAAACCCCGGAAAACCTCCGCGCCCACGGCTGCGGTGAAGAAGGCTTCCGCCAAGGCTGCGAAAACGAAGTTTCAGAGCAAGGTAATGCCTGCGAAGCAGGCGTTAGCTGGAACTAAAAAGGCTCCTGCAAAGGCTGCTGCCGCACCCAAAGCAGCGAAGAAGACCGCAGCAAAAGCACCGGCCAAGACCGTAAAAAAAGTTGCGGCAAAAGCGCCAGCCAAAGCGGTGGCTAAGAAGGCTGCGACAGCGAAGAAGGCCGCGCCTAAACCAGCCGCCAAGGTCGTTGCGAAAAAGGCCGCTGCGAAAAAACCAGTGGCAAAGAAAGCTGCGGCAAAAGCCCCGGCCAAGAAAATACGTTAAGTAACCGTAGGGTGGGCTCTGCCCACCATGTCGGGCAGAGCCCGACCTACATTTGGTTCCGGCTAGTCCGGTTTAGGAAATGAATTTATGAGCACTCAGGAAATCAGGTTTTCGGGATTCGGCGGCCAGGGCATCATTCGTTGCGCCCTGATCACGGGCAAGGCGCTGGCCCTGTACGACGACAAGTTTGCCACCATGACCCAGGCCTTCGGGCCCGAGGCGCGCGGCAGCGCCTGTGCCGCGCAGCTCGTGGTTTCCGACGAGCGCGTCCTGTATCCCTACATCACACACCCCGGAATTCTCATGGCACTGTCCCAGGAGGCTTACGACAAGTATTACGGCGAGCTGCCCAAAGGGGGGACGCTGATCGTCGAACAGGATCTGGTGAAGCTGCGCGGCGAGCATCCGGATCTCAGATTGTTGCGGGTGCCGGCAACCCGCTATGCCGAAGAACTGGGCAATCGCTTGTTCACCAATCTCGTGGCGCTCGGTTTTTTCACGGCGGTCACCGACGTGGTAACCGCCGAGGCCATGAAGAAGGCTCTGCCCGGTCTGGTTCCCGACCGTTTCCTGAAGATCAACATCAAGGCATTCGATAAGGGGTATGAGCACGGCATGCAGATGATGAAACAGAGTAACGGGCATAAATCATGAATATGACCACCTTTGATATTGAAACGTCATGCCCGTTTCCCTCTCCTCAATCCTCTCCCGCATGCGGGAGAGGAGGCAAGCGGACGCTGCGCGTGTTTTACTTCAACGGTGGAGCAGCGTCATGACGAAGAAGCGCACCGGCGTTTTTGTCTGCCATTGCGGCACCAACATCGCCGCCACCGTCGATGTGGCGAAGGTGGCCAGGGAGATGGCCGGTGAGGATACCGTAGCCTTCACCCAGGAATACGTCTACATGTGTTCGGAGCCGGGCCAGGAGTCGGTGGTTCAGGCGATCAAGGATAACAAGCTGGACAGCGTCGTCGTCACCTGCTGCTCGCCGAACCTGCATGAAAAGACCTTCCGTGATAACGCCAAGCGGGCCGGCATCAATAATTTTACCTGCGAAATCGCCAATATCCGCGAGCAGTGCAGCTGGGTTCACAAAGACCGGGACAAGGGAACCGAGAAGGCGATCAAGATTTCGCGCAGCGCCGTGCGGCGGGTTAATCGCAACCAACCTCTGGATGCGATCGCCGTTAACGTCACCCGGCGGGCAATGGTGATTGGAGGGGGCATTGCCGGTATCCAGGCTGCCCTCGACATCGCCAACGCTGGCGTGGAGGTGGTGCTGGTCGAGAAGCAGGCCACCATCGGTGGCCGCATGCTCCAGCTTTCCGAAACCTTCCCCACTCTGGATTGTTCGCAATGCGTCCTGTCTCCAAAGATGGTCGAAGTAAAGCGCCATCCCAAGGTCAAACTGATGACATACAGCGAAGTACAAGAGGTCACAGGCTCCGTGGGCAACTTCCGGGTCAAAGTCCTCAAGAAGCCTACCTTTGTTGATCCGGACAAGTGCAAGCTTTGCGACGAATGTACCGTAGTCTGCCCGGTAGTGGTGCCAAACGAATACGAACTTAATTTGACTGCCCGGCGTGCCATCTATATTCCTTATGCTCAGGCTATTCCGGCCAGCTTCACACTCGACGAGAGTGTATGTCTGGGCTTGAATCCTATCGTCTGCGGCAAGTGCAAGGATGTCTGCGAGGCCGATGCCATCAACTACGACATGCGGCCCGAGACGGTGACCGAGGATGTCGGCGCCATCGTGGTGGCGACCGGCTTCGATCTCTACGGCCAGGAAAATATGAATGAACTCGGTGGCGGCAAGATCGAGGATGTGCTTGACGGCCTCCAGTTCGAGCGCCTGTGCTCGGCCTCGGGCGCGACCAAGGGTCATATACTCCGGCCGTCCGACCACAAAGAGCCTAAAGAAGTGGTTTTTATCCAGTGCGTTGGATCGCGCGATCCCGCGAAGCATTGCGCTTACTGCTCCAAGATCTGCTGCATGTACACCGCCAAGCATGCCCAGCTTTACAAGCACCACGTTCCGGACGGTCGCGCCTACGTGTTCTACATCGACATCCGCTCCGGCGGCAAGGGCTACGAGGAGTTCGTGCAGCGCACCATGGAGGACAACGATACCCTCTACCTGCGTGGCCGCGTCTCCAGGCTCTACCGGCATAACGGCAAGGTTCGTGTGCTCGGCACCGACACACTGTCCGGCCAGAACGTGGAGATCGACGCCGACATGGTAGTGCTGGCGCTCGCCATGGTGCCGTCGAAGGGAACCACAGAGATTGCCAAGGTGCTCAAGATCGGCCGCGACAAGGACGGCTTCCTGGCCGAGGCTCACCCCAAACTGAAACCGGTGGAGAGCGTCACTGCCGGTATCTATCTTGCGGGCGCCGCCCAGGCTCCCAAGGATATTCCGGAGACCGTCGCCCAGGCCGGCGCGGCGGCCGCCAAAGTGATCGCGTTGCTGTCGCAGGCAACCCTCAGCCGCCCGCCGCTGATAGCCAAGGTGCGCCGTTCACACTGCACCGGCTGCGGGATGTGCGTCGATGCCTGCCCCTTTATAGCGATCCGTTTGGAGAATGGGAAGGCGGTGGTGAACGAGGCGCTTTGCGAGGGCTGCGGCAGTTGCGCGGCCACCTGCCTGCGCGCCGCCATAGACGTCAAGAATGTCACGCAGCTGCAGATCTACGAAATGATCGAAGCGTGTCTCACTGTGTGAAGCCTGGCATTATGAAAGAAGGAAGATAGAATCGTAGGTCGGGTTAGCGGTTTCATCGCGTAACCCGACATGACTGGCGCACAGTGTCGGGTTACGGCGCAAAGACCGCGCCTAACCCGACCTACAAATGGTTTGAAAGAAGGAAGATAGATGTCTGAACAACAAAATTACGAACCCAGGATCGTCGCCTTTCTGTGCAAGTGGTGCTCGTCGGCGGGCAGCGATCTGGCCGGTGTCTCGCGCATCCAGTATCCGGCCAACGCGACGCCGATCACCGTCCCATGCACGGGCGCCATATCGCCGATGTACATCATGTCGGCCTTCAACAAGGGGGCGGACGGAGTACTGGTGTCGGGCTGCCATATCGGCGACTGCCACTACATCGAAGGCAACTATCTGGCGCGGCGCAAGATGAAACTGATCATGGAGCTGATCGAATTTATCGGCGTCGAACCGAACCGGTTCCGCATGTCCTGGGTGTCGGCCGCCGAGGGCGCCAAGTTTGCTCAGGTCATCACGGACTTCGTCAATGACCTGAAGCCGCTCGGTCCTCAGGACAGGCTGAAGAAGGCGGAGCATACATGATTAAGATTCAAGATATTCGCGACACGGCGAGAGACCTGCTCACGAAGGGCGAAGTCCGCGCCGTCATCGGCTACCGGCGGGGCAGCCGGGGCATGCTCGCCGAGCCCACTTTTATTACCAGTCCGGAACAGGCCGACGAGTTGGTGTGGGATCCCACCTGTTTCCACAACCTGTCCCTGTACCTGGTGCATGACCGCAAATTTCTGGCGCATATCCGCAAGAATCCGGAGGCGCCTGTCGCCATCGTTGCCAAGGGGTGCGATGCGCGCTCCATCGTCGTGCTGATGCAGGAACACTATTTCAAACGCGAGGATGTATACATCATCGGCGTATCCTGCGAGGGCACCGGGGTGCTGGATGAGCGCAAGCTGGCTCCCCACTTGAAAGGAGTCCAGGCTTCAAACGCCGCTTTTGACGGCAACGATTTCGTGTTCACCACATCCGAAAAACTTTTGGCCGGGCACCCGGCCGAGGGCGAAAAGCGCTTGCCGGCCCGCGAGGTGATGGCGGATCGTTGCCTGGAATGCCGCATACCTTATCCCAGGGAGCATAACGTCGTGTTCGGCGAGGATAAAACCGGACGCCAACTGGCGGAGCCGTTTGCCGCGCTCACCCGTTTCGAAGCGCAGGGCGCCGGCACACGCTGGGATTTCTGGAGCCACCATTTCGACCGCTGCATCCGCTGCTTCGCGTGCCGTTCGGTATGCCCGATGTGCTACTGCGATGAATGCGTGGTGGACAGCATTACCTTCCCGGTGACAACGGAAACCACGGCAGAGGATAAAGCCAACCGCATACGCTGGATCGAGCGGTCGGCGGTGCGTTCCGAAAACATCACCTATCTCATGACGCGCGCCATGCACCTGGCCGGTCGCTGCACCGATTGCGGCGAGTGCGAGCGCGCTTGTTCGGTCAATATTCCGCTACGGCTGCTCAACAACAAAATGGAGCGGGAAGCGCGCGAACAGTTCGGCTTCGAGCCTGGCGCGAGCATCGGAGGGCCGTCGCTGGTAGCCTCCTTCCTCGACAGCGACCCCGGCGATTTCATCAGGTAGAGAGATGAACATGGAAAAGCAATATCACGCGGAGGCGCGGAGCGCGCGGAGAAAAAACAAAGGCGGAAATGTTTTTGTATTTCTCCGCGTCCCCGCGTATCCGCGTGAACATTTTTTGGTTCCGGCTTGCCCGGCTCAGGTTTAAAATAATGGAAAAAATTCTAAACAAGAAGCACATAGACGATTGGATCGCCGCATTAGACGGCTGGGATATTCAGGCGCCGGTGCTGGAAGACGACATCTGGTCATACCAGCCGGTCGGCGGCGCCGTCCGGCTCGATCATCCCAACACCAAGCAGTCGCCCAAGGGGCTTGCTTTTCCGCAGCGCGAAATATTTTTCAAGTTCGAGCAGATCAAGGGAGAGGCGCCACGCCTGACCGAGGTTGTGCCGGATGAGCGGCGCCATGCCGTGTTCGGCGTCCGTCCCTGCGATGGGCGGGGAGTGCCGCGCATGGATCTGGTGTTCAACGATCACGTCGAGGATAACTACTACCTGGCGCGACGCAAGAATGTGGCCTACGTGGGGCTGGCCTGCAACAAGCCGCCCAGCGCCAACTGTTTCTGCTTGTCGGTCGGCGGTTCACCGGTTTCCACCGAAGGTCTTGATGTGCAGATGACCGATTTGGGCGACCGCTACTTCGTGAAAGCGATCACCGAGGCGGGCAAGGGGCTGATGACGGCGGCAGGCAAACTGTTCGCCGAACCGTCTGCTGCCGACCAGAAGCAGGTGAAACAGGTGCATGCCGAGGCAGTGGCACAGCCGCAACGTGCGGTGCGCAATGTGGAGGAAGTGCCAGCCAAGCTGAAGGCGAGCTTCAAGTCGCCGTTGTGGCAGGAGTTGGCGCAGCCCTGCATCGGCTGCGGTATCTGCACCTTCCTGTGCCCGACCTGCCATTGTTTCGATATCAACGACGAGGTTCAAAGCAAGGCGCCGTTGAAGGGCATCCGCGTGCGCACGTGGGACAACTGCCAGTTCCCCGACTTCACCATGCACTCGTCCGGTCATAATCCGCGCGAGAACACCGGCGCCCGGTTGCGCCAGCGGGTGGGCCACAAGTTCCAGTATTTCCCGGAAAATTTCGGGATGCCCCAATGCACGGGCTGCGGTCGCTGCATCAGCGAGTGCCCGGTGGGAATAGATATCATTAATGTCGTAAACAAGGTGGTCGAAAATGCCGGATAACATCTACCTTCCAGAACTGGCACGCATCGCCTACATCAAGGATGAGGTATATGGCGAGCGCGCCATAAAAACTTTCCGCGTCGAGCCCGTGGAAGGTGAACTCTTCAAACACGAGTGCGGACAATGCGCCATGCTCTCCATCTTCGGTCGCGGCGAATCGATGATCTCGATTGCCTCCTCGCCGCTGATCCGGGAATACAAACAGTTCAGCATCATGCGGGTGGGCCGCGTGTCCTCCGCCTTCCACGATCTGGCGGTGGGCGATGTCATCGGCTTGCGCGGGCCTTACGGCAACAGCTTCCCGATTGACGACTGGCGCGGAAAGAATTTGTACTTCATCGGCGGCGGTTGCGGCCTTGCGCCGATTTGGCCGGTGATTACCACTGCGGTGGCGCAGCGCGCCAGCTTCAAGAACATCACCGTGTTCTACGGCGGGCGCACCTCGCGCGACATCATGTACCGGGCAGAACTCGAGAAGCTGCGCGACTCTGTCGATGTGCACCTGTCCATAGACAAGGCAGAGGAGGGCTGGGACGGCTACTGCGGTTTCGTGCCGGCAGCCGTGATGGACAAGGATCCTGTACCCGACAATGCCATCGCGATTACTTGCGGGCCGCCGATCATGATCAAGTTCGTGATCCAGAACCTGAACAAGCTCGGGTTCAAGGATGAACAGATATACACAACCATCGAGAACAAGATGAAATGCGGCCTGGGCAAGTGCGGTCGCTGCAACGTCGGCAAGGATTATGTGTGCGTCAAGGGGCCGGTCTATTCGTGGGCCGAGCTGAAGCATCTGCCGGAAGAATATTAAACACCAGTCGTTAGTCGCTAGACGTTAGTCGTTAGTTAAAAACCGTACCGGGTTTAACTAACGACTAACGTCTAGCGACTAACGACTAAATAACTATTTGAAATAAGAAGAGGTAAGTGAATCATGAACATCAGTGGAATGCTCTATGGAGCCGGGTTGCTCAAGACCGTCGGTTTTCCGGTCTCTGAGGTGATCGGGCCAGAAGCCAGCGAACACGAGATACACAGCCTGATCGAGCGTTGCGGCTCGGTCTTCGTCAAACCCATCTTCAAGGGCGGCATTGGCAAGAAGGGCAAGTCCGGGCTGATCGGGCGCGCCACTAGCCTGAAGGCAGCGTTGGCCGAGAAAGAGCGCCTGTACTTTGCCGAATATAAAGCCGGCAATGCCGTCTACAAATCGCGGGGTGTTACCTTCGAGGGTTCAGTTCCGGCCGAACATGAGGTTTACTTCTCGATCACCGATTCGACCCGCTACCGCGCGCCGGTCATGACGCTCACCCACCACGGCGGCATGGACATCGAGGAACTGGACAAGACCCAGATCATGGAAGTCCCGTTCGATCCCCTGACCGGACTCAAATCTTTTGTAATTTCCAATGCATTGTCCGACTTGGGTGCGCCGCGCGAGATCGTGTCGCCACTGGTGCAATACCTGCCGAAGCTGTGGGATTTGTTCCACCATAACGGCATGTCGACGCTGGAGCTAAATCCTATCCGCATGATGGAGGGTAAAACTGGTTCCCTGATACCGGTGGCCTGCGACTTCAAGTGCGGTTTCGACCGCGACGATCCGCGTGTGAGCCGTTTGAACCTGCCCGACGACCTCTTCGTTACCGAGGCCAACGACTTCGAGCAGGAGATCAACGAGTTGCGCACCTACCAGGGGCAGAGCGACGTTTACGTGATCAACGAGAAGGGCACTATCCTTGCGCCCACCTTCGGCGGCGGGGCAAACTCCCTGGTCACCGAGGTGCTGGGCAACGATGCCATCATCTCCTCCGATTTCGGTGGCAATCCACCCTACGAGAAGATGCACGAAGTGATGCGCATCTGCCTCAAGTACTATCTCAAACAGTCGAATGTGCTGTTCATCATCGGCGGCAAGGCCAACAACACGGATATCTTCGTCACGTTCCGGGCAATGGCCGATGCGTTGCGCGACTACTTCAGCGAACACGGGCCGACGCCTCTCTATGTGGTGATTGGCCGTGGCGGCCCCAATGTGATACGCGGCATGGGGGTCTTCAAGGATGTCCTCGACGCGTTGCGGATACCCTACCGGATCTTCGGTTTTGACTCCGCGATGACTGACGTGGTGAATTACGCCCAGGAAGCAGATCGCTGGATGAAGAGTGGCGGTCGCGCTCAAGTGGCGAAAATGCTGGGTTTGCCAGCCGACGCCTGAAAAATTGTGTAGGTTGGGTTAGGCGCGTTTTTTGCGCCGTAACCCAACAACAAACATGGTAAGAATAATTGAGGTTTGTTGGGTTACGCGATAAAGCCGCTAACCCAACGTGAATGAATAATGAGCAAAGGTGACAAGCAATGAGAAAAGATCGTAGAAATGATCGTAACGAGAAATTTAAATATTTCGTTGGCATTAGCTCCCTGGCCGAGATTGCGACCAAAGAGGATCGCATCTGTGTGCTGAATATTTTGGGGAACGAATCGCGTTCCGTGACGCCGGTCAGCCATGTCTATTCGGGAGGCAATATCGTTTTCGGCACATCGCCGGGCCGCCGTGGACAGGTTCTTGAGACCTCCCTGGGCAATATTCCAGTCTTCAATAACGTGCGCGAAGGCATGGATGCCGGGCACAAATTCAATGTCGGCGTCGTCTATCTGCCGCCCTCCGCCGTGCGCGATGGTGTCGCCGAACTGATCCGGATCAATCCGGAAGTTGAGAAGGTCATCATCCTTACCGAGAAGGTATCGGTGCACGATGCCCGCGAAATACGGGCGCTGGGCCAGCAGCGCGGGGTGGATATTTTTGGCGCCAACTGCCTCGGCGTGGCGGATTCGTGGAACCATGTGCGGATTGGAGGCGCGCTGGGCGGCGACAAGCCTGAAGAGACTTTGCGCAAAGGCTCAATCGCCATCTATTCCAACTCCGGCAACTTTACCACCACCATCGCCAACTACCTGTCGATTGGCGGATGGGGGACGACGACACTGGTCTCCAGCGGCAAGGATCTCTACATCAACTATGCTACCCCCGAGTTCGCCTACGCCATAGCCAACGACGCGCGCACCAAGGCAGCGGTGATGTACTCCGAACCGGGTGGTTACTATGAAGAGGCTGTAACGTTCGAAAAGCCGGTAGTGGCCTGCGTGGTTGGCCGCTGGAAGGCGAATCTGACGCGGGCTGTCGGCCACGCCGGCGCTATTGCCGGATCGGGCGATGATGCTCGGGCCAAGGAAGGCTGGTTCATGAAGAAGTTTGGTGTGACCGATCTCTTCACGCCCGAAAACCCGGTGTGTTCGAAATTGGGTGCGGTAGTCACCAATATTTCGCATATCCCGCTGGCGCTGACTGCGGTGATGAAACTGAACGGCGTCGAGCGGGATTTTCCGTCGGAAGGCAATCTTGAGTTGAAGCCGTGGTTCGGCGACGACCAAGGTTTGAAACTTCCGCCCGCGTTGAATATTCCCGTAGTCAAGGCGATGTCGCCCTACGACGAACAAATCGCCGAACTGCTCAAGCATGTGGGCGCCATTTTCCCGCGCCAGTCCATGAAAGACTGTTCGGGAAGTTCGGTGATGGATCCGAAGACGCAGGTTACCAAGGTCAACAACATATCCATCCTGGACACCGCCAAGCAGCCGCTGGAATCCAACCTGTGCATGGCGCTGGTGCGTGAGCTCAACGATGCCAACGACAACGCCCTGTTCAATATCGCAGTGGCGGCGCGGGTCAACCTGCATGGTGATCCCATGCTGGCTGCCGCCGATGCGGCGCGTGAAGCCGGCAACGCCCCCAACACGGCGATCAGCGCGGCGGTTGCGCTGCTCGGCCCGAAGCGCGTGGAAGGGGCACGGCAGGCCGCTGATACGTTGACCGAGCTGTTCGCACACTCCGGCATGCATACGGGCGACGATGAGCAGGCCAAAATTATGCCCGCCACGGCCAGCGCAGAGCAACTCGCGACCCTGCTGGGCAAAACACCGGATGCACAAGCCGAAGCGATGCTCAAGGCCTTCGACAAACGCGGAGGCAAGTCGGTCTTCGTGCGCTATCTGCGCACGTTGAAAGGCCACCCCACAGCGGACGCGGTGATTGCCGCGCTCACCACGACCATCGCATGGGAGCCATTGATCCGCAAGCGCATCTCCAAACTGACCGTGCGCAATTTGCCTTGGTATGCCAATCTGTTCTCAGCCATTATCGGCGCCGCAGCCGAGGGCAAGCACCACCAGCCGGGCAAGTTCTGCGGTGTTAGCAACGAAGAGATTCTGGAGTCCTGGACCGCTACCCAGATGGCCTATCTCTCCCTGCTCGGCGAGCGGCCAACAGCGGCAAGTCTGTTCCCGTTCCAGGTCATGCTGGGGTTGATCATCTCGAACGGCGTCGGCACCATCTCGGCTCAGGGCTGCAAGGGCGCAGTATCGGCTGACGGCCCGGAATCGCCGGAGCGGGTGCAGATCAACAAGGGCATGATCGGTTTCCTCACCCACACCGGTTTTGCCCACGGCGGCAATGGCTACGAGGGCATCCAGTTCCTGATCGAGAGCTTCAAAAATACTTCATTGGCCGATGCCAGCGCCGCCGGTCACGGCATTGATCTCAAGGCGATGGCTACCGCCTACGCCAAGGCTTTCAATGATGAGAAGAAATCCAACAAGGCGCTCGGCCTGCCGGTGCGCAGCATCCCCGGCGTCAACCACCCGGTATTCAAGGGGCATCCGGTCAACAAGGATCCGCGCGAAGTCTATATCGCAAGCCTGTTCGAAGAACGCGGCGAGAAAAACATTTTCCACGATTATTACAGGACGCTGGTGCAGGCCTTGTACGACAACGGCGTAACGGCAAACGTATTCTGCGTCAACATCGACGCCATCATCGCCGCGATGCTGCTGAAGCTCCTGTGGTCGCGCTACCGCAAGGGCGAGTTCAGCGAAAGCTCGATGGAAATGGCGGCATTCACCGCATTTCTGTTCGGCCGCATGGCAGGGTGCGCGGGCGAAATCGACGACCACATCAACCGTGGGCGTAACATGGACACCCGCACTCCGGCTTCGCAGTGCAGCCACGTTTCCTGACGGGCATTACAAGGGTGGGCAGACGTGCCCACCATTCTACGCGGACTCGCTCAGGGTTCACCCCACTCGCGAACTGCAGTAACAAAACCTTCCCGCGAATTCTCGTAATCTGAATTTTTCAAGGGTGCCCATAACACCGATTTGACCGTGATGTATCCGCAGGCTAGAATGAATCCGTATTTTTTCCGTATCGGAGGACTCGCTACCATGACTGCCGCCACACCATCCTATGAGCGCATAGACCTGCGCACTTCACCCGAGATCAAGGAGCTTCTGGTTCGCGCGGCGACCACGTCCGGCATGTCTATCAGCGCTTTCCTGATAAGCTCTGCGCAAGAACGCGCGAAGCGGGTGTTGGCCGAAAACGAAACCATCGTCTTGTCCGCGCATGATTGGGAAGTATTCTTCCGGGTGCTGGACGCAAGCGACAAGCCGCGTCCAAAACTCAAGGCCGCCGCCAAGCGTTATACAAAACGGCTCACTCCAGCCAAGTGAGCGGCTTTGATGGCCGCATCGAATTGCTCGCGGCGCACCATGACCGGCGCAATTTCTCGTGTGGCGAACCGGCGCTTGATGAATACCTGAGCCGCTATGCCCGCCAGCACGCGGATGCCAGAGTGAGCCGCACCTACGTGGCCGCGAAGGACAAGATAGTATGCGGCTATTACAGCTTGGCGATGTCCGCCATCAGCAGAAAGAATTTACCCAACGGGCATGGCAAACATGCCGCTCCCAATGATAAAACCCGCCATGCCCGTTTCCCTCTCCCGCCAGCGGGCGAGGGGGGCAAGGGCTCGCTACGCGAGCCTCACGCAAAATCGCACCAATCCAGACTGCCGAATTTCCCCTTGCCGGTCGCGCGCCTTGCACGACTTGCCGTAGATGCGCGTTACCAACGGCTGGGGCTGGGCGAGTTGTTACTGATGGATGCATTGCACCGTTGCCTCCTGCTGTCCGAAGAAATCGGCATGATAGGCGTGGTGCTGGATGCCAAGCACAAACAGGCAAAAGCGTACTACCAACGCTTCGAGTTTGAAGAATTCCCGGATGCCCCGTTGACCTTATGGCTGCCGGTAGGCGCAATACAAAAATTGTTCGGGTAACCGGTGCGATACCGTTGCAACTTCTTCCTGGCCCATTTAGAGGTTCCCATAAGATAACAATCCAATTTGGTCACTATCAAGCGGATACTCTCGCTCATCCCGCCTTATCCGGCACAGCGGAGATGCGCAGCCCGACCGCTTTCATGACGGCCATTAAAGTTTTTAGCGTCGGGTTGCCGCTCGGGGAGAGGGCGCGGTACAGGCTTTCGCGCTGGATACCTGCTTCTTCTGCCACTTTGGCCATGCCGTAAGCCTCCGCGACGGTGCGCAACGCGAGCAGCGCGGATGCGCAGGTTTTGGGGTCTTCCATTTCTTCCAGCGCAACCTTTACGAATTCGGCGGCGTACTCAGGGTCGGCGCGCAGTTCGCGCATCATAACTTCGTGGTTGGTGATGCTGGCTTTCTTGAGTTTGCTCATTTTGTCCTCCGTTTGAAATCGGCCAGATACTGGACGGCTCGATCAATGTCTGCATCTTGCTTGCGTTTATCGCCGCCGCATAACAACACGACGATAGCGTTGCCCACTTGAGCGTAATACACCCGATAGCCCACTCCCCAATCTATACGCAGTTCCCACACTCCTTCGCGTAGCGGTTTGCAGTCGCCAAAGTTGCCTGTTGCGAGGCGGAAAAAACGCGCTTCAATTCGTGCTCGCGCCTGTTTATCATTGAGAGACAGGAGCCACTCTGTCACTACTTCATGACCGGATTCGTTTATGTATCGCAGTACAGTGACCATATAGCAATTGTAATCTATATGTCACAGCGCAACAAGAAGGCGAGCTGCCTCATCTAAAATCTGAGTAAAGCCCATTCGTTGCCTCACGCAAGAAATCGGGATACCTGACGCGGGGTCAACATCCCACTGAAAAATAATTTCAGAATAAGACAGCAAAATCAGGCTGCGATCCGCTTGCCGGTGTCCGTTCGGGGTGGGTTTCCTGCAAAAATCAACATACAGGTCAATGCGTTATTGGCAGCTTCGGAAATGGGGAACGGGGGGGTCTTACCTTGTCTACGAACTATTGGATAAAACTTAATTTTTACGCCATAATTTGAATCTTGCGCAGCAATTATGGGGGCGGCAGTTTAAATAATAAACCCGCCCATGCCCTTCGACGTTGCTCAGGACGGGCTTCGACAGTTTACCAAGTATTGAGATGGGCACATAACCCTGTGCTAAAGCCCGCGCAGTAGGCGTGTCGCAGGGTGGAACACTTGCCGATTACAGAATTCAGAATATATAACTTTTTAGTTAGCAACAATCTTTTTTATTTTTAACACAATTGATGGAGAGGTCTATGGCAGCATTAAACGTCGCACAGAAAATCCTCCTGGCCAACGCGGCCGGAGGTTTGACCCAGCTTCCGGCGCAGGGTCAACCGCTGGAAATCCAGTTCACCCACACGCTTTATCAGGACGCCACCGGCACGGCTGCCGCGCTGGCTTTCGAGAAGATGGGCGTGGATCGCGTGAAGACCATCTCAGTCATAGTGGTGGACCACAAGACCCTGCAAGTCGGCTACATCGACGGCGACGACCACCGCTATCTGGAGACTTTCTCCAAGAAATACGGCTGCTGGTTTTCGCGCGGCGGCAACGGCATCTGCCATAGCGTGTTCCTTGAGGACTTCGCGGTTCCCGGCAAGTCGGTGATCGGCTCCGACTCGCACACCACCAACGCGGGCGGCATGGGCATGCTGGCGCTGGGGGCGGGCGGTACGGACGTGAGCTTTGCCATGGCTGGTACTTCCTACAAGATTGAAATGCCGCAAGTGGTGCAGGTGAATCTCACCGGCGCGCTGCATCCTGGCGTGCTGGCCAAGGACGTGATCCTGAACGTGCTCAAGGTGATCGGCATCAAGGGTAACAAGGACATCTGCCTGGAATACACCGGGCCGGGACTGAAGAGCCTGAATGTCACCGACCGCGCCACCATCTGCAACATGGGCACCGAGGCCGGTGTCGCCTTTTCGATTTTCCCTTCCGACGATATCACCAAGGCCTACCTCGAAGGCAGAAAGCGCGCGGGCGACTTCAAGCCGCTGGCTGCCGATGCGGGCGCAACTTATTCGCGCACGGTCGAGATCGACCTGTCGGTGCTGGAGCCAACCATTGCGTTGTATCCGCGCTTGAAGTCCATGGAGCCGGTATCCAAGCATGCCGGGTTGCCCATCGACACCGTGTTTATCGGCAGCTGCACCAATTCCAACTACGAAAATTTGGCCCGCGTCGGCGAAATTTTGCGTGGACGGAAAGTGAAAGTGGATACCGCCATCGCGCCCGGCTCGCAAGCCATTGCGCGCCAACTGGCGGCAGCCGGTTACATTGAAATCTTTTACGCCGCCGGTGTGCGCGTCATGGAAAACGCCTGCAGCGCCTGTATCGGCCAAGGTTTCAGCCCGCCCAGCAATGGCGTGATGCTGTCCACCGCCAACCGCAACTTCGCCGGACGTTCGGGAACCGAGAGCGCTGCCGTGCATCTGGTCAGCCCGGTTACCGCCGCAGCCAGCGCCGTGATGGGTTGCCTGACCGACCCGCGCGATTTGTTCAAGGGCGACCTTGCCTTCAAACAGGTTCCGCCGGTGGTCGACATGGGCGCTTATCAGGCGCCGCTGCCGCCTGCGGAGGCCGCCAAGGTGGTGATGCGCTACGGCCCCGATATTGCGCCGCTGCCGACGCTGGATCCATTGCCGGCGAAGCTGGCAGGCGAAGTCATGCTCAAGCTCGGCGACGAAGTCACTACCGACCTGATTCAGCCAGCGGGCAAGTATTTGTCCCTGCGCTCCAACGCGGATGAGTACGCCAAGCAGGCCACCTTCATTCAGGCCGACAAGACTTTCAGCGCCAGAGCTGCGGCAGTCCGCGATGCGGGCGGTCATGGCTTCCTCGTGGCCGGTGACGGCTACGGCATGGGCAGCTCGCGCGAACACGCCGGGCTTTGCCCGCGCATCCTGGGGATACGCGCCATCGTGGCCAAGGGTTTCGAGCGCATCCATCTGGCGAACCTCGCCAACTTCGGCATTCTGGGGCTGGTCTTCGAAAACCCAGCCGACCTTGAGCGCATCCAGCAGGGCGCAAAAGTGTCTCTCGATACTTCCGGCCTGGAAAGCGGCAAGCTCAAATTGGTGGTGACCGGCGTGGGCGAGATCCCCCTCAAGCTCGCACAAGGTAAGGAAGACATTCCCATGATCCGCGCAGGCGGAGCACTTTCGTTGTTCGCCAGCCAGATGAAGGCGGCTTGAACCCAGATTGTAGGTCGGGCTTTGCCCGACATGTCGGGCAGAGCCCGACCTACATTACTTAACTGAAGAGGAAAAATTATGACGACAGCAAAAATTTTTTACACGATGGTAGATGAAGCGCCGGCACTGGCAACCTATTCCTTGCTTCCTATCGTCCAGGCCTTTACCAAGGCAGCCGGTGTTACCGTCGACACGAGGAACATTTCCCTTGCAGGACGGATCATCGCGAACTTTCCCGAGAACCTGACCGAGAGCCAAAGGATCGGCGATGAGCTGACCGAATTGGGCGAGCTGACATTGAAGCCGGAAGCCAACATCATCAAGCTGCCGAATGTCAGCGCATCGGCACCGCAATTGAAAGCTGCGATCAAGGAATTGCAGTCGCAAGGTTACAAAGTTCCGGACTACCCGGAAGATCCGAAGAACGATGCCGAGAAGGAAATCAAGGCGCGCTATGGCAAGGTGCTGGGCAGCGCCGTCAATCCCGTGCTGCGTGAAGGCAATTCTGATCGCCGCGCGGCTCTCTCGGTCAAGAATTACGCGAGAAAGCATCCGCACAAGATGGGCGCATGGAGCCCCGATTCGAAGACCCATGTGTCGCACATGAGCGGCGGGGATTTCTACGGCAGCGAGAAGTCCACCACGGTTGCCGAAGCCGGCCCCGTGCGCATCGAGTTTGTCGGCGCGGATGGCAAGACCACGGTGCTGAAAGAAAAGACGACGCTGAAGGTGGGCGAGGTAATAGATGCGGCAGTCATGAGCCGTCGCGCCCTGCGCGAATTTTACGAGCAGCAGATTGCGGACGCGAAACAGAAGGGCGTGCTCCTGTCATTGCACCTCAAGGCCACCATGATGAAGATTTCCGACCCCATCATGTTCGGCCATGCTGTTTCCGTTTATTTCAAGGATGTTTTCGAGAAGCATGCCGCAACCCTCAAGGAATTGGGTGTAAACCTCAACAACGGTTTTGGCGACCTCATCGCGAAGATTGCTACACTACCGGAAGCCAAGCGTGCCGAGATCGAAGCCGATATCCAGGCTTGCTACAAGACCCGTCCGCAGCTTGCGATGGTCAATTCCGACAAGGGCATCACCAACCTGCACGTGCCCAGCGATGTGATCATTGATGCTTCCATGCCGCCGATGATTCGCGATGGCGGCAAGATGTGGGGCGCCGACGGCAAGCCGTACGACACCAAGGCGATGATTCCGGACCGCTGCTACGCCGGCGTTTTTGAGGCGACCGTCGAAGATTGCAGGAAGAATGGCGCACTCAATCCGGTGACCATGGGCAGCGTGCCCAATGTCGGCCTGATGGCGCAGAAGGCAGAGGAATACGGCTCGCACGACAAGACTTTCGAGATGGTCGCAAACGGCGCCGTCCGCGTCGTCGACGCTGCGGGCAAGGTGCTGCTGGAACAGAAAGTGGAGCAGGGCGACATCTTCCGCATGTGCCAGACCAAGGATGCGCCGATCCAGGACTGGGTGAAGCTTGCCGTCACCCGCGCAAGGTTGAGCAGCACACCGGCCATTTTCTGGCTGGACAAGAACCGTGCGCACGACGCGCAGATTATCCAGAAAGTCGAGCGCTACCTGAAGGATCACGACACCAGCGGCCTGGACATCCAGATCATGTCTCCGGTGGAAGCGGTAAAACTTTCGCTGGAGCGCATCCGCGCGGGCAAGGATACGATTTCCGTCACCGGCAACGTGCTGCGCGATTATTTGACTGACCTCTTCCCGATCCTCGAACTGAACACCAGCGCCAAGATGCTGTCGATCGTGCCGTTGATGAACGGCGGCGGACTGTTCGAAACCGGCGCGGGCGGCTCGGCGCCGAAGCATGTCCAGCAGTTCCAGGAAGAAGGCTATCTGCGCTGGGATTCGCTGGGTGAATTTCTCGCTCTGGGCGTGTCGCTGGAGCATCTGGCGCAAACCTTCAAGAACGAGAAGGCGCAGATCCTGGCAGACACGCTCGATCAGGCGAACGGCAAGATTCTCGACAACGACCGCTCGCCAGCACGCAAGGTCGGCGAACTGGATAACCGGGGCAGCCATTTCTACCTCGCGTTGTACTGGGCACAAGCGCTGGCCGCGCAGACCAAGGACAAGGAGCTGCAGGCGCGTTTCGCACCGCTGGCGAAAACGCTGACGGACAACGAGGCGAAGATCAATGCCGAATTGATTGGCGCTCAGGGAAAGCCGGTGGATATGGGTGGCTACTACCACCCGAATTTTGAGAAGACGTCAAAGGCAATGCGTCCCAGCGCAACCCTCAATGCGGCACTGGCTGCTATTTAGTTAAAGTAACAACGGTCGGGCGGTGAAACAAATCGCCCAACCGGGTTCCATCTGTATGTAAGGGCGCGATTCGCCCTGAAGGGCGCGAGAACCTCTTCGAGGTATCGCGCCCTTTTGTTGATGTATGAACCCGGATTGTCCGTTAGAACCATAACCATTCCTTCCCCCTTGCAGGGGGAAGGTTAGGATGGGGGTAGAGCAGTGGGAAAGCCGAGTTCCTACCCCCTCCCTAGCCCTCCCCCCTGCAAGGGGGAGGGGATGTTGCGGCTAATGGATTATTTGGGATGAATAGATCAGGGCGCTATAAACCTAAAAACGGCAGTTGATCACGCGGAGGCGCGGAAAACGCGGAGAAATTCAAAGAGACGTGAGCAATACAACCCTCTCCAATTTGGTGAACTGCTATTTTATGTAACATATTGATTTTACTCAGCGTTCTCCGCGCCTCCGCGTGAGGCTGCTTTTTCTAGGATAAATCGCGCCCCTGCCGCCAATAGAACTGGGAACCCCATGACAACCATCCATCAAGAAGATTTCATCGCCAGCGTCGCCGATGCGCTGCAATACATTTCCTACTACCACCCGCTGGACTATATCAAGGCGCTGGGCAAAGCCTATGAACGCGAGCAGTCGCCCGCCGCCCGTGATGCCATCGCGCAAATCCTCACCAACTCGCGCATGAGCGCGCAGGGGCACCGGCCGATCTGCCAGGATACCGGCATCGTGGCGGCCTTCGTCAAGGTCGGCATGGATGTGCGCTGGGATGCCAGCATGGGAGTCGGCGACATGGTCAACGAGGGTGTGCGCCGCGCTTACCTGAACCCGGACAACGTGCTGCGCGCCTCGGTATTGAGCGATCCGGCAGGAGCGCGCAAGAACACGCGCGACAACACCCCGGCGGTGATCCATTATGAGATCGTTCCCGGCGATAAGGTCGAAGTGATTCTCGCCGCAAAGGGCGGCGGCTCGGAAAATAAATCCAAATTCGTCGTCCTCAACCCCTCGGACAATCTGGTTGATTGGGTGCTGAAGACCGTCCCCGCGATGGGTGCGGGATGGTGCCCGCCGGGCATACTGGGCATCGGTCTCGGCGGCACGGCGGAGAAGGCCATGCTGCTCGCCAAGGAAGCCCTGATGGAGCCGATTGACATCCACGAACTGCAAGCGCGTGGAGCGAGCAACCGGGTGGAAGAGCTGCGCCTGGAGCTGTACGAGAAGGTCAATGCGCTGGGTATCGGCGCGCAGGGGTTGGGCGGCCTCACCACCGTGCTGGACATCAAGATCAAGGACTACCCGACCCATGCGGCCGGTTTGCCGGTGGGGATGATCCCCAACTGCGCCGCCACCCGCCATATCCACTTCACGCTCGACGGCAGTGGCCCGGCCACGCTGATCCCGCCCTCACTCGACGAATGGCCGAAAGTCGAATGGCAACCCGCCGCGGACTCGCGCCGCGTCAACCTCGACACCATCACCCGCGAAGAAATTGCAACCTGGAAACCGGGCGAGGCGCTGCTGCTGTCCGGCAAGCTGCTCACGGGGCGCGATGCCGCGCACAAGCGTATCTCCGACATGCTGGCGCGCGGTGAAGCCTTGCCGGTGGATTTCACCGGCCGCTTCATCTACTACGTTGGCCCGGTCGATCCGGTGCGCGACGAAGTGGTGGGTCCCGCAGGCCCCACGACGGCGACGCGCATGGATAAATTCACCGGCATGATGCTGGAAAAGACCGGCCTGATCGGCATGGTCGGCAAAGCCGAGCGCGGCGCGGAGGCGATAGCGAGCATCAAGCAGCACAAAGCGGTTTATCTGATGGCGGTCGGCGGCGCGGCCTATCTGGTATCCAAGGCGATCAAGGCATCCAAGGTGCTGGCCTTCGCCGACCTGGGGATGGAAGCCATCTACGAATTCACCGTGCAGGACATGCCGGTCACCGTGGCGGTGGATAGCAACGGCATCTCAGTGCATGAAACCGGCCCGGCGGAATGGCGTGTGAAGATCGGCAAGATTACTTAGGGCTCTGGGTGTTAATCTACATGCAGAAATTCGTCATACCTGGCACCAACGAACAGCAAGGCCGTCGGGCACTCCATGCCAAATAAAATGAAAACCCAAACCGCCGGGCACGGGGTGCCCGACCTTCATCATGTGCCATTCGGGGCGTACCACGATTTCCAGTTAACTCTTCCGCCTGTTGTTCTGTACCGGATTCGCTTGTATGATGCGCAGCATATTGCACAAAATACTGTAACTGATATGCGGAGGCATTATGGGAATCTCAGTACGTGACGTGGTGGCGTTTTCTCAGGCGCGCGCCAATCTTTCTAATTTGGCGGAGCAGGTGAAGGCCGGGGCGGAGAAGATCATCACCAAAAATGGAGAAAGTTATGTTGCCCTGATCGATTCTGATCGGCTTGATTACTATCATCGGTTGGAGCGAGAGCGCATTCACCTGTTGCTGGTTGATGAAATAGGGAAGGGGCTGGATGACGTGACTGCCGGGCGAGTGAAGGATGCGCGCCAGACTGTTCAGCGGCTCAAACGTAAGCGCGCTGCCTGAATCGGAGCGGGCGTGGCAAAGAAAGTCACCGTCAAATTAACCGCCAATTTCGAGCGCAATCTCGGAGCGATTGAGGCGTTTCTTGATGGGGTCGGCGCTCCAAAAGCATATGACCGGCTGCTGGATGATCTGGTTAACACGCTGATCCCCAACCTTGAACATTTTCCGGCGATAGGGCGGCCATTTCTTGGGCGGCCTGTTTGCTCAGTGGAAGTGGCGAATGCCCTGGCACGCTTGCAATCAAAGTTGCATGATGGCGAATTGCGCGAATATTTATTCGCCGATTATCTGGTGCTGTATGTGCAGTTCGACGAGGCCATTCATGTGTTGTCGATCAAACATCACCGCCAGATATCGTTTGATTTTCAGTCGCTGTGGCCGAGAAATGAACGATAAGGGGAAGCCGCAATAGCGGACGCAAATTGCCCAACTGCTGTATGAGCAACGGGCTATGCGGTAGTGTCTATCTTCCGCCCGAGCCGGGTGCCGTACTCTGTTGGGGAATGGTTGGCATCCGCTTGGGTATTCTTTTCGTCTACAGCATCGTTGCGGGTATTTTTTTGCACAGACTTTCCCTTGCCTTGGTTAGGTTTGCGTCCACCAAGCCTGTTCTCCGTATATTTGATGCTGCCTATCAAGTCCATGATTTACTCCCATGTTATTGACAATATCGGCAAACTTGTTGATTTCTTTAAGTATCATGCTAGAGGCCTATCGGATTTAAAGAAAATCGGTGGCAAATAGAGCTGCGGGTCGCTTTTTTGGTTGGTGTCGTATGCAATGCGCCAAGCACATTCATGGTGGTAAACTGAAACTGCGATTGGATACTTTTCGTCTACGCTTACGTCAGCCTTAAACTTTAATTAAACTTTAATTTGACCAAGGAGGCAATCATGGACAGGCACCCGGAACACGAAGAAAAAAGCGTAGCGTCCGATAGGGGAAAATCATCTGACAGCAAGGCTGAAGACGACAGCACACCCCCATCGAAAGCAGAACTTGTGCGCTTGAAGCTGAAGCTCATTGCCAACTATGCAATGCGTGGCTTCGCGCCAGTCGTGGCCGTTCTGGCTTTGGCTATCGCGATGATTGCCGTTACCGGCAATGAATCCAGTCAGGCGCTGTTAAGCAAGGTCGCTGCCAGGATAGATAGCATGAGCGCAAGTCTGTCGGCATCCAAAGGCGAGCTGAGAAAACTCAAGGCCGCTACGGCACAGGAAAAAGCCATGCAGGAAGAGGAACGCAAGAAGCAGGATGAGCGGGTGACGAAAATCATTCAGAACGTAACCCAGCTACAAGAGAAAATGAGGATCTTTCCCACCCTGGAGGAGCAATTGTATCAACCCGCCAGCGCCTCCGATGTGACGTCATCTGCTGTCATGCCATCTGCTGTTATGCCCTCTGTTGCCAGTGCAGTCGCTGCTCCTGCCACAAAGGCCGTATCGACAGACACTGACAAGAAGCCTGGCATCCGGACGCAGGGCTTGAAAGAAGCGATTGAGAAATTTAACAAGAAATAACCTTTCAGGCAATTCCTTGTCCTGCGCCTGCCGGTAATAGGGCGCCTCTATAAATTCAAAATCCTAAGTGAGACAAGGCGCGAAAGAAATTTTAATGCGCCGCATATGTTTGATATGTAAGCGTTAAAATTTCTTGAGCAACGCAGTATCGCGACGGAGTTTGGATTTATAGAGGTGTCCAATAGATAGTGCCATCCATTCCTTACCCCAGCAAATGCTTCACATGCTCGCGTTCTTCCAGAAGCTCTTGGTGGCTTGTCTGCATGTGCTCGCGCCCCCGCTCGCTGATCGGCAGATCCTGCACGATGTGATACTCGCCTTGCTTGCACCTCACCGGAA